>Ga0316217_10000507_pt1 | contig 55881 bp, 53 predicted proteins | sample 1anoAmetaG_FD_203633 | JGI IMG/M metagenome (GOLD analysis project Ga0316217, IMG submission 203633) | Freshwater microbial communities from Trout Bog Lake, Wisconsin, USA - 1anoA | ecosystem: Environmental > Aquatic > Freshwater > Lake > Hypolimnion/Profundal zone | place: USA: Wisconsin...
AAACAGAATGAGTGTTGCTACGAGGACGCAATGAACAAGGATGGAAGCGATTGCGGCAAAGCCGTGATGTGGTTTTAGCCGACCACCCGATTCAAAGAGGGAATCTTCGAACATGGCCTGCTCCTTACGTTGCGAAACATGTCGCAACCCATGCAGCGGCTCGGCGCCCACGCTCATGGAGCGGTGCGCCAGCCAATCAAGCCGAGGATTGAAGAGTTCGCACGTGTACCTCCAAGAGGAAATTCGGCGTCCGGAGTTTGCCGGAAACGTCGGCCTCTACCGGATAGAAATGCGAGCTGCCGCAGAAAGTTTTGCGGCAGCTACGGCAAAGGCGAAGAATGTTTCCCGGTTTGGAACTGGCTCAGGTGCCAGGTGTGGCGCGCAATCATCAGGTCTTCGTCCGTAGGGATGATCCACGCGGAGGCGTTGCTGCCGGCAAGGGTGATTCTGGGAGCGCCGGCGGCGTTGGCGGCTTCATCGAGGCAGATGCCGAGCCAGGCGGCTTGCAGGCAGACCCGGCGGCGGATCTCCGCGGCGTGCTCGCCGATGCCCGCGGTAAAGACCAGCGCGTCCAGTCCGCCGAGGGCCGCGGCAAGCGATCCCAGCTCGCGGCCAATGCGGTACACGAACAGGTTGACGGCGTCGGCCGCGTGAGGGTCACGGCTGGCTAGCAGGGTTCGCATGTCATCGCTGACGCCGGAGACGCCGAGAAGTCCGGACTTGTAGTAGAGCAGGTCGCTGACCTCATCGGCCGTCATCCCCTTGTGCTGCAAGAGGTAGAGAACGGCGCCGGGATCGATGTTGCCGCAGCGGCGGCTCATGGGCAGGCCTTCGAGCGTGGTGAAGCCGGTGGTGGCCGCCACGCTTGTACGCCGGTGCATGGCGCACATGCTGGCGCCGCTGCCCAGGTGGGCGACCACGATGCGGCCTTCGGCTTGCTCCGCGCCGAGGAACTCGGGCAGCACGCTGGCGATGTATTCAAACGAGAGTCCGTGAAAGCCGTAGCGCCGGATGCCTTCGTCCGAAAGCTGGCGCGGCAGCGCGAAGGCGGCGCCAACCGCGGGCTGCGTGTGGTGGAACGAGGTGTCAAAGCAGGCAAACTGCGGCAGCGATGGGTTGAGCTTGGTGAGCGCCGCGATGGCCGCTAGGTGGTGCGGTTCGTGCAGCGGCGCCAGCGGGATGAGGCGGCGCATCTCGTCGATCACCGAGGCGTCGATGCGGACCGGCGCGGAGTAGCGTGCCCCGCCATGCACCACGCGATGTCCGGCGGCGATGAGGCGATGGTCCTGAAAATGGTCTTCCAGCCAGCCCAGCAGCGCGGCAAGCGCATCCTCGTGGGTGGTCCCTTCGGCCAGAGGCCGATCGGCCAGCGATGCGCCCGTGTGATCTTTGGCCGCGAAGTGTACGCGGTGCCCGATGCCATCGCAGGCGCCGTCGCACAACAGGCCCTTGCGGCTGGGCCGGACGTGACCCTGGAAGAGCGAGAACTTGACGCTGGAGGAGCCGGCGTTGAGCACAAGGATGGCGTCACTCACGGATTCGCCGCACCTTGCGCGGCTTCCGGCTTCGCCCCTGCCTTGTGGCGCGCCAGCAGCAAGGCGATGGCGCAGGAACTGAGCCGTGCCATGGTCTTGTCGGCGCGGCTGGTCAGGATGATGGGCACGCGCGCGCCCAGTACGATGCCGGCGACCTGCGCCTCGGCCAGATATTCGAGTTGCTTGGCCAGCATGTTGCCGGCCTCCAGATCGGGCACAAGGAAGATATCGGCCCGGCCGGCGACCGGCGAAACGATGCCCTTGGTTTTGGCCGACTCCGCCGAGACGGCATTGTCGAAGGCGAGCGGGCCGTCGAGAATGCCGCCGGTGATCTGGCCGCGGTCGGCCATCTTGCACAGGGCGGCCGCATCGAGAGTGGAGCGGATCTTTCCGGTGACGGTTTCGACCGCCGAGAGAATGGCCACGCGCGGCTGCGCGATGCCGAGAGCGTGCGCCAGATCGATTGCGTTCTGGACGATATCGCGCTTGTCCTCCAGCGTGGGGTAGATGTTGATGGCTGCATCGGTGATAAAGAGCGCCCTCGGGTAGTCGGGGGCATCGATGGCATAGACGTGGCTGATGCGGCGGCCGGTACGCAGGCCTTGCTCGCCGTCCATCACCGCGCGCATGAACTCGTCGGTGTGGAGCGATCCTTTCATCAGCGCTTCAACCTTGCCGGCACGGGCCAGCACGACGGCCTGCGCGGCGGCCGCGGCGCTATGCTCGGTGGAAACAATCTGGTAGGGAGCCAGATCGAGCCCGGCCTGCGCGGCCGCGGCGCGGATCTTTGCCTCCGGGCCCACCAGCACCGGCACAATCAATTTGGCGCGGGCCGCGTCCACGGCTCCGAGCAGGGATGGCGTATCCACCGGATGGACGATCGCGGTGCGGATGGGATCGAGCCCGCGGGTGGCTTCGATGAGGAGTTCATAGCGCCGCCCCTTCTGCCGCAACTCGATCTCCGGCAGAAGGACGCGGGGGCGGGAGATCTTTTCGGTGGGCGCGATGACCTCCGCGGTTCCGGTGATGACCTGTTCGCCACGCTGGTTGGTGGCGCAGCAGTCGAGGAAGACGCGGTGCGATTCATCGATCTTGCGCGCCACCTTCACGGTCACGGTGATGGTGTCGCCCAGGCCTACGGGGCGGCGGAAGTGCAGCGACTGATCGATGTAGATGGTTCCGGGGCCGGGCAGTTGGGTTCCGAGCACGGTGGAGAAGAGCGCGCCGCCCCACATGCCGTGCGCCACCACGTGGTGGAACATGTCGCTTTTGGCAAAATCCGCGTCCACGTGCGCCGGGTTGATGTCTCCCGACATGATGGCGAAGACTTCGACATCTTTGTAGGTGAGCGTCCGCACCAGACTGGCCGTGTCACCGGGCGCAAGTTCGTCGAAGGTTCTGTTTTCAATCCGGTCCATACGCTCGCTCCGGCAGCCGCGACGGCCGACGGAGCATTATACCCACAGGTGTGTAGCTGCTAACGGAGTTTTCCGGCGAGAGTTTCGTTATGGGATATACAGGACGTTAAACGAATACGTTGAACCTGTCTTGATATCTTGCGTTCGATAAAAAGCAGGTAAGCTGGATTCCAACAACCTCCCATAGGGCGGCGTCTGCGCCATCGTGCCGCTCGCGACAGAATCGCTGTACGTTCGGGCTACAGGAGGCGTTTGATGCATCCTGAGATTCATTGGCATCCCCGTCCACGCTCTCTCCGGGAGTTTCCCGAGGACACTCAGGTCCGGCTGCGGCAGTTGGATTTCAATCGAACCATCTCCGTGCACATTGGGAACGACACGGTTTACGTTCGGCGGATTGGGCTCAACCAGTTTCTATGCTGTGAAGCCGATCTCCGAACATCGGCATCGTAAGCCACCGGGCCTCGCGCGTACCCAGGTTTCAAAGTTTCAAAGTTGAAAACCTCGGGCGCGTACCCATGCGGTGACGCATTGAGCTTCTGCTCTTACCTTGAAACTTTGAAACCTTGAAATTTTGAAACCTGAAACCTCTCCGGCGTAACGTTCAACATGAGCCAGCGACTCAAGCCAGGCGTTACCCGTTGGTGCGCTTCACTCGTTAGTTACTGGCTCCGGCACTCCGAAGTAACTTGCAGCACGGATGCGAAAGGTGTTTTATGTCGGCTTACGTTGCATGGAAGAAAGTTCGGACCGGGAGGGAATGGAAATGAGCACGACGAATGTAGCGATAACCAACGAAGTTGCCAGGAACGTGATTGCCATCCTGAAGTCCGGGGCTCTCCTCAAGGGAATCGTACGGTCGCACACGACGGATGGTTCCCTGGATGTTGCCTGGGTCGCCATCGAGCTTCCCGTGGTGGGAGAGCGGCAGGTCGCGGTGAAGTGCGAAGCCAATCCCCGACTCGGCCAGGAGGTTGTCGTCGAGTGCGTTCCGAATCCGCAGAGGCCGGGGCGCTATATGTTCCAGATGGCCGAAGGCGCCGCTGCCTTGAACTGGCCGATGCGCCGGGCCAGACAAGAGCGAAGCATCGATACGATTTCCAGGCGAGGGCGTTACTGCTCCGGCTGAACGATGGCGATTCGCGTCTCCGAGCCGGTGGTGCCGACGGCGATGACCTTGATGGCTCCCGGCTGGTTTACCGCGACAATCTTCTGGCCGTTCACTTCGGTGAGTTCCGCCTCGGGATAGCGCTGGCGGTAGTAATCGACCACGGCCGCAACGGAGTCGGTCGTGGTGTAGACCTCGCTGGCAACGGGAACGCCGATATCGGGAACGCTTACATCCTTGACCTCGACGGGCTGCGAGCCAGGATAACGGTCGGAGCCGGAAACGCCGGCTGACGCCGCTGGCTGCGCCTCTCCGCGATCGGCGCGCTGTGCCAGGGTGTTCAGCGCGCGCTGCACCTCTTGCGGGTCGATGCTGCTGGTGGAGGGATGGACGGCAGCGTTGTTCGCGCTGGGAACGGCTGCGGGCGTTGGCGGCGGCTGCGAAGGGGATGTCTCCGCAGCAATGGCTTGGCCCGTTGGAGATTGTGCCGGAGGCACCGGTTGCGCTGCCGGCGCAACGCTCTCCGCGGCGCGCAAAGCTCCTGCGCGTGGCTCCCTGTGCATTACCCGGCTCGCGACAAGCCCTGCGCCAACCAGGAAGAACAGCGCGAGGCCAGCCACGATGAGGCGTATCGTAGGGCGCCGCAACAGGCCGGCGGTGAGCGAGGCGACGGCGTCCCGCGCGATGGGACTTCCACAGGCGGGACAGAAGCGCCCGCCAGTCGTGGGACTTCCGCAGTGGGAGCAAAAGGCCATGGCAGGCATAGAATACGCCAATCGCTTTGCCGCGCGGTCAACTTTCCCGGAGCCGGTGGGACAGGGCCGAAGGCGCGGCCGCCAGCGATACCATTGCCCCGGGACACCCTCTTCGGCGATACAATGAAGTCGTGCGAAAAATTTGGATTCCTATCATTGCCATCGTAATCATGGTGCCGGTTGCGCTTCGCCTGGCACTCTCCGCCAAACCCATTGTGAGCTTGTCATCCCCGGTCGCGGTTCTCGGCCAGGCCACCGCTGTCGGCGTGCGCGTGCGCGATCCGCACGGAGTCCGCAGCGTGGCGGTGTTTGTCGAGCAGAACGGCACCCGCTACCGCGTTGGGGAGATGATGCAGCCTTCGCGCGTGCCCGATGGCGCGTGGAACTTTACCGCCGGCATCAAGACCGCGCCGCAGTTGCAGGACGGCAAGGCGAAGTTGATTGTCGAAGCCACCTCGAACGATCTATTCCGCAAGACCGCGAGCTGGGAAGGGGATGTCACGGTAGTTTCGCAGCCGCCCACCGTCAGTGCGGATTCCGATCAGCACTACCTGTACCTGGGCATGGCGGACCTGGCCACCTTGAATGTCTCCGGCAGCTTTACCCAGGCAGGCGTGCGTGTGGGCGATCAGACCTTCCGCGCCTGGCCCATGCCTGGCGGCAAGCCCGGTTACTTTTCGCTCTTTGCCTTTGCCTGGAATATGCCGCCGGGCACCGTGCCTGTGGTGTACGCCTCCAATGGCGCGGGCAACGATGTGACCACCCCGCTTACGGTCCAGTTTCCCAAGAACGAGCAGCCGCATTACACGGTGCACGACCTGCAATTGAACGACCGGTTCATCCAGAAGGTGGTGGGCGAACTCGATCCGAACGGGTCGGGCGATATGGTGGCGCGTTTTGTGAGGATCAATAACGAAATGCGGCGCGCCAATAACCAGACGCTTTCGGATCTGCGCTTCAAGACGGCCGACAAGTTCCTGTGGTCGCAGCCGTTCACGCGCCAGTCTCACTCGCAGTCGGAGGCGACCTTTGCCGACCTGCGGAACTACTTCTACCAGGGCAAGAAGATCGATCAGCTGGTGCACCTTGGATACGATCTCGCGGTTACGCAGAATGTGGGCGTGGAAGCGTCCAATGACGGACGGATCGTCTATGCGGCTCCGCTCGGCATCTACGGCAACTGCATCGTGGTGGACCATGGCTACGGGCTGCAGACGATCTACGGCCACATGAGCCGCATCGATGTGCATGAAGGCGACATGGTGAAACGCGGCCAGGTGATGGGCCTCAGCGGCATGACCGGGATGGCCGGAGGCGACCATATTCACTTCGCCATGCAGCTCGACGGCGTGCAGATTGACCCCAAGGAATGGTGGGACGGCCACTGGATTAAGGACCACATTGCCAAGCGCGTAGACCTGCCTGGATTCACTAACTGAGACCAGCGACTGGAGCGGTTTCCGAAAAGTTATATTCCGCAACCACAGTTGGGTGCCCCAGGTTCCGCGCCGCGTTTTTTTGCGGCGCTAACCTGGGAAAGCAGGACACACCAACCCAGCAACCGCTCTAACCTCAAGCATTTTTAGCGCGCACCATTTCCACCAGCACGCTTCGGGTCTCTTCCGGAGTGTGCACCGCACGCAGGAACGCGATGCGTGCGCCGCGCATGCCCTCTGCGGTTTTCAAGCGCAGATGAAAGCCGAGGCGGTCCACCGAGGTCATCGCCGCTTCCTCGGCCTCAATGCCGGCAAAGCTCCTTGCCAGTTGGACGAGCGAATCTTTGTGGTCGGCGTTCATGTGCGCGACGATGCCGGCCATGGCGTCGGCCAGCGGATCGGGCTGCGCGGCGAGGTAGTCCGAGGCCGCAACCCATCCCATCACGCCGAAGCCGCCCACGTAGTAAACGTCCACCAGTTCCATGCGGTAAAAAGAAAAATCCTCGTAGTCCACCCAGTACTTGCTGTTGGCGTAGCGCTCCAGGTAGAGCTGGCGCGCCTCGGCCCGCTCCGGCTCTGCCACAGGGAGGACATTTCCCATAAGCGTGACTCGCGCTGCGCCCAGCGGGTCGGCTTCCGCTTCGAGTTGGGTCACCAGCAGGCTGGAGCGCGGCTCCGCCTTCAGGTTCTGGGTGTGCATGGCCATGGTGCTGATGAGAAAAATAGGGCGGCCGCGTTCGTCCACGCAATAGGGCATGACGGAGCCGAAGGGAAAGCCCGGCTGTTTGCACGAAAGGGTCGAGAGGCTGCCGATGCGTCCCAGATGCACCAGCGTGCGCGCCCGCTCGGCAAACGAAGGTTCGGGGACCGGCGGCGAACTGGCGGGGCTTCCGCTGTATGCGTGCTTTCTCTCCGACGATTGCACTGTCTTCCTCCTGTACATTCAATCTCTAACCTGAATGGATGCGCGCACGCGCGTGCGCGACTCGCAGCATGATCATTTGCCGGAGCAGACGCAGGCGGTAAATGCCGTGGCCGTGTCATTGGCCAACGAGCAGACGTATAGCGGCCAGAATGGTTTGAGCGCCGTAGAGAGGTCGCCGACAAAGTAATTGCGCATGTATTGCTGGCTGGCCTGCGTTTTGGCATCGCGATCGCCCTGGAACTCCGCAATCAATTGTTCCACCGTCGCGGGCGAGAATGTTGCCTCATGAAAAGTCGTCGCGAAGTCATACTCGTGCGACCAAACGGTACCGATGCCGGTCTGGTTGGAGGCCGCGACCACCTGGTAATCCTCCAGCGTTGCAGAGGCCGGGTCGATATGAGCGATGGTGAACGACGGGTTATTGCCATCCACCGGCGAGATCGAGGGAACGATTTTGATGGCAACGCCCGGGCCGGAGCTCTGGGGCTTCAGCAGCCGCATTTCATCCATGTGCGTGTGAGCAAAGATGCCGAGCCGGATCACGCCGGCCTGCGCGCTCAGCAGATCAGCCAGTTTGTCCGAGGATAGAAACATCGCGGGCGCCTCGCCTGTGCAGACGTTTTTCAACCTGGCAACGGTTGAGTACGGATCGACTCCCGGCGGGATGTGCCCCATCACCCAAACCCTTTGCCGCAATCGCCGCGCCTGTTCCAGCTGATCCTGCAGCCACGTCATTTGCGTGTTGGTGGCCGAAGGGTCGGCTTTGCCGGAGCAGGTGCCGTAATTGGGAGAGAGAAAAATGTCGTTCACCACGATTAGGCGCGTGTCGCGCATGGGCGCTGCCATGGTGACGCTGTAATAGCCGCCCGCGGCAAACCCCTTGAGCGACTCTCGCCGCTGCGATGGCGGCAGCCCCTCGGCGATGATCTGGCCGGTGCGGAGCAGAAATTCGCTTCCGGCATCAAGGCGGTAGTCGCCGCATGGCGTGTCGTTGTTGCCCAAGGCCACGTAAATCGGGATGCCGGGTAGCGTGGCGCGCAGCTCTCCCATGACGAAGCTCAAGGTCTTGAGGACGAAGGCTTGATAGTCAGCCTGCGTGGATGCGGGAAGCAGCGTTTTATACCGGCAGGAAAAAGAGTGAACCAGCAGGTCGCCGCTCAGGGTCATGAAATGCGCATCGGGCGACTGAGAGCGCATGGCCTGCAGGCTGGAGCGTAGCAGGGCGTAAGGCGTATCCACGCCGCGCGCATGGCAGGTCTGCTGCAGTTGGTCAAAAGCCTGTGGCTGATTGGGCGACGACGACGCGGAGAGAATGGAGTTCCACTGGCTTACCGGAGCATTTACCAACTGCTGAATCTTGGCGGGATCGTGCAGAGGATCGAAGTGAATGTCGCTGACCAGCAGCGCGGGGATGGTGCGGCCGGCGTCCGCAGCGTGGGAGGCCGGTTGCGCCTCGGCAAAGCCGCTCATCGGCAGGGCGGCAACAATCAGAAGCCAATAAACAACCTGCATCCAGGGGAACTTGCGAACCGATCTCAACGCTGCTCCTTTACCTCGCCATCTTCAGCCGCAACAAAGCGAGGCTGGCTGCATTGTAACCGCACATGCCGTGCACTCCGCCGCCGGGTGGGGTGGACGAGGAGCAAATGTAGATGCGCGGATCAGGCGTCGCGTATTGTCTCCACGTGGGACGAAAGAGAAGCTGCCGCCAGTCCGATGCTCCGCCCACGATGTCTCCTCCCAATAGATTCATATCCATCGATTCAAGGCCGGTCGGCGTGAGGATGCGCCGGGCAAGAACGCAATCGCGAAAGCCGGGAGCGAAGCGTTCGATCTGCGCTTCAAGGCGGGGCAGCATGTCGAACGTCGACCCGTTGGGAACGTGGCAATAGGCCCACGCGATGTGCCGGCCAAGCGGGGCGCGGCTCGGGTCAAACAGGGTCGGCTGCGCCAGCAGCACAAAGGGACGCTCGGCGTGGCGTCCGCGCCGCATGGCATCCTCAGACGCGGCGATCTCCTCCAACGTTCCTCCCAGGTGCACGGTTGCGGCGCGCGCGCAGTCCGCGGCTTTCCACGGAATCGGCTGCGAGAGCGCGTAGTCCACCTTGAAGGCTCCCGGCCCCAGGCGATACCGCGCCAGGCTGCGGCGGTAGGCGGGAGTAAAGTGCTCGCCCGCCATAAGAAGAAGCTGGCGCGGGCTGACGTCGCAGAGCGCGGCGTCGAATGTTCCCACCGAGCCCAGTCTCTCCACCCGGCTCGAAGTCCGGACGGCGCCGCCGAGTTGGGCTAAATGGGCGATCAGCGCGCGCGTGATCGATTGGGCTCCGCCGCGCGGAATCGGCCATCCCACGGCGTGGGCCGTTGCGCCCAGCACGATGCCGAAGGAAGCGCTGAGCGGCTCGTCGAGAGCCAGAAAAGAGTGCGCGGCCAATCCGGCAAACAGGGCAGTGGTCCGCTCGCTGTGAAAGCACGTCTTCGCCAACAACGCGGCCGGCATCAGCGCATTCCATCCAAAGCGTGCCATAAGCAGAGGATGGCGCGGAAGGCGAGTCAGCGGGCGCAGGATCTCCGCTGCGAACTCCGTCCAATGTTCCACCAGTGGACCGATGAGGTCTCTCCAGGCATTGCCATCCGCGCCGAGCACTCGTACGGCGGAATCCAGGTCGCGCTCCACGGTAATCGCGGTGCCGTCATCGAAGGGATGGGCGAGCGGCGCGGGAGAGTGAATCCATTCGAGACCATGGTCGCGCAACGGCAGCGACGAAAAAAATGGAGATGCCGCGGCCATGGGATGCACGGCGGAGCCGAAGTCGTGATGAAAGCCGGGCAAGGTGAGCTCCAGCGTCCGGGCTCCTCCGCCGGGTTGTTGCTCGGCCTCAAAGACTTCGACCTGCATGCCCGCCTGTGCCAGCACGATGGCTGCGGCCAGGCCATTGGGGCCTGCTCCCACCACGACAGCCCTGCCGGTGGCGTTCATTGCGCGGGTCCTGATTCCGCGGGCATCTCCACTGCACGGATCTGGCCGTCCGGTTGCAGTGCGAGCGTGGGTGCGTAGAGTCCGAGATATTCGCGCCGCCACCAATTGCCGGTGGTGCGCTTCTCTCGCATTGTTGTGAACCAATACTGCCAGAGCACGGCGCGAACCTGCGTGGGAGCCGCATGCGGAAATGGATTGGCGGCAAACAGGCTCAGAACGTCGCGATCGCCGCTGAGCAGACGAGCCTCGGTGTTGACCACGAATGGATTCTCGCGCCACGCTCCCAGCGAGGCGAACCACAGGTTCCAGTCCAGGCGCGGCTGATAGGGCGCATAGATTTTGGGCGCCGCATTCAATGCCTGCGGCTTGTAGCGGAACGGATACGCCGTCCAGGTCTTGCCGTCGTTCGAGCCCTGAAATTCGATCTGGTAGAGCTGCCGTGTCATCACCGCGAAGAGCCCATACTGGTCCGCGATGCGGAAGGGTTCCAGCGCCGCCACAGGAGTCTCCGGCAGAGGCACATGCGGCGCCACGATCCAGAGGAGCCGGGCCGTCGAGGAATAGAAAACCCATGTGAGCATCACGGCAACCAGGGCCATCTTGAACGCATGGAAGGCGCGAAGCAGCGTGCTGCGCGGGCCTGCCGGTGCAACGGCCTCCTCGGAACGCTGCGCGGGATGTTCCGGTTGTGAGACATCGGAGGCGCGCGGCGCAACCGGCGATTTCCAAAGCCGGGGAAGGCTCCGCAGAAAACGGTCATCCACCAGCAGAATGCCCAGCGAGAGAACCAGGTAATTGAGAAATGTGTAGTTGGCGGTGAGGATGACGCCGGCTTGCCACAGCGTAACGAAAAAGAAGAGAACGATGCGAAAGCGTCGCGGCAGCCAGGCCATCCAAACCAGTGCCAGTTCCAAGAACAACGTTGCGCCCACGGTTGCCGCGTGGAACCAGTGGGGCAGATGCTGTACGTACCAGCCGATCCAGGTGGGCAGAGGGCAGTTCTGGTAATACTCGTCCATTGCCGTGAAGTTGCGCCACTGCGGGTCGCCGCTCGCCAACTTTACCAGTCCGGACTCGAAGTAGATGCGGAACCACTCCCATTGCAGAAGGAAGTAACTGAAGCGCGAGGGCGGAGTGGTGCGTCCCAGGCCGGGCCGCAGGCCACCAGGAGCAAAGAACAGCGAGAGAAATCCGGCTTCGAGCAGCATGCTGTCCGACTGGTAGCCGGAGAAATCACGGGCAGCGGCGGTGAAGGAGAGAAAGCAGACGAAGCAGACCGCCAACATGCCGCGCGGCCACAAGTTGAACACCACAAGCAGAGCGGCGACCATGCCCACCCAGCACAGGCTCAGCAGCATCGGCGAGCCGCTGGAGATCCAGAGCAGCGTAGGAGCGTACCAGAAGCGCAGGAGTCCCGGCGACGACGCAGAGAACATCCGCAGGTAATCGCCGGCGGGAAGAATCCCCTGGGGGCCAATCAGTCCCCGGATCTGAAACGCCAGGGGGTAGAAAGCTGAAAAGTAAATGAGACCGAGGGCGCGCAGGAAAATCCAACGAGGCAGCAAGCGGCCGGCTGCGCCCGGCTCGGAAGCGAAGAGCCAGCGGACGAGCGATGCAGGCGAAGCAACCCCGCTGGCGGCGCGCTCCACGGACTCGGCTCCGCTGTCCATCGCGGGAAATTATACAGGGGAACGATTGGGGCGGGACGGGACAAGCGTGTCAATCATTGGGTTCAAAGCGATAGCCCACCCACTTTTCGGTCACCATGTAGTGCACGGAACCATCTTCGGGCTCCAGTTTGTGGCGCAGGCGATTGATGAACACATGCAGATACTCCGGCTGTTCGATCCCGGCTTCGCCCCACACGGCGTTGAGCAGGGTGCGGTGCGTCAGCACCCTGCCGGGATTTTTCGCAAAATAGCAGAGGAGATCGAATTCCTTCGGAGTCAGGTGCACGTCTTGCCCCTGCACCTTGACCACCCGGGTCAACAGGTCGATTTTGAAGTCCCCGGCCTCGATTTCGAATTCCCGCTTCGGTTCATCTTCTTTCCGTGCGAGCCGGGCCGCTCTTCGCAAACCGGCGCGGACGCGGGCCATCAGCTCATTCATGTTGAACGGCTTGGTTACGTAATCGTCCGCACCTGAATCCAGCGCCTCGACCTTGGGCTCTTCCTCGCCCCGCACCGAGAGCACGATGATGGAAACCGTCGACTGGCTGCGTATTTTGCGGCACAGCTCCAGTCCTCCCATCTTGGGCATCGAGAGATCGGTAATCACCAGGTCCGGATTCCATTGCTGCATCACATTCAAGGCCTCCACGCCGTCACCCGCGGTCCTTACGTTATAACCGTATCCGGATAGCGTGGTCCGCAGCACTCGCGTGATCTGCAGCTCGTCGTCCACGACAAGGATGTTGCGCTGCGCGTCGTTGGGGGTCTCTTTCATACGGCTGGAAACCAATTAATAATTGGAAGCTCCTAAACCGCGCATAGAAAGTCCCTAAAGAATTCCTAAATATTTGTTAACCGGGTTGGTGAGCGCCAAGCGACGTTCGGGAAATTCCAGGTCGAGGCGCATGTCCCAAAGTTCGGCAAATCGCTCTTTTTGAAAGCAGTTGCGGATGGTACCATTGCGCGAAATCCTGGAGACATTTTCATGCCGGCCTCGCTTCGCCCGCTCACCATCGGTCAACTGCTGGATAGGACCTTTCAGACCTATCGCCAGAATTTCCTGTTATTCGCCGGCATCAGCGCGCTGCCGCACGCGGTTCTGCTGGTGATGCAACTGGGCCTGCTCGGCGTCGCCGGCGCGGGTGCCGGAACCCGGAGCGGCCATTCCTTTGAGCCAGCCGCGGTTGCCAGGGTCGCCCTGCTGGCATTTCTGGTTGGGGCGGTTACGCTCTTTGTCGCCGTGGTGACAAGCTCCATCGCGACGGCCGCCACGACCTTCGGCGTATCCGACGTGTACCTGGAAAAAGAAACCAGCATCAGCGCCTGTTTTGCGCGGGTCAAGGGCAAGATCGGCAAGGTCGTCTTTGCCTCCGCCGAGTTCGGATGCAGGGTCGGGCTGGGCTTTCTGCTCTTCATCATTCCGGGGATTTACTGGGCCGGCAAGTACGGTCTCGCGGTGCCGGCCGTGGTGCTGGAAGACATCAAGGGGAAGCAGGCATGCGCCCGCAGCGCCGAACTGACCAAAGACTCGGTGGGGCGCATCGTCGCCATCTATTTCCTTACCTGGATCCTGATCGTCTGCGTCGGAGCGGTCATCACTGTCGTGCCCGGCATCGCCGCCATCGGCCTGAAGAGGGCCGCGGGAACCGCCAGTTTCAAGGCGTTTCATTATGTAGTGTCGATGGTGGTGAACACCGTGGTCACTCCCGTACTGTCGATCGCCCTGACCCTGGCTTACTACGATCAGCGGGTCCGGCTGGAAGCCTTCGACATCGAGAACATGATGAGCCTGCTGGACGAGCCGGGTCCGGCGGCGCCGGAGAATACAATGGGGGCTACGTCGTAGGACCGGAGCAGAGGCTTGGCGATCCGCAGATTGGCCATTCTAGTGTTCATCCTGTTGGAGAGCGGATTGATTTGTTCCGCCTCCCAACGGCCTTGCGCCACGGCGGTGCAGTATCGCGCTCTGCTTGCCCATGTCGAGCAACAAGTCGAGCAACAAGCCCAGGAGCCGGATGTCTCCCTCGCGGAACTGGCGGATACCTTGCCGGCGCAATGCGACTTCTCCGACGGCGGCCAGAGCTTCCACCTCTCCAACTTCGAAATGCGCCGGGAGCTGCGCGAGATCGGGGCGAAGCCCGCGGACCGCGCGACCCGGCTCAAGGCATTTCAGCAGGAGCTGCGGCAGCGGCTCGGCGGCGTGGACGCCTACGAGCGAGCGGTTGACCCGACCGCGAAACCCAAGCTGCAGGCGATTTTGCAGCAGCGCGAGTTCCGGCAGGTGGGCGGGCAGGACGCCTCGGAGCTTTTGCGGGATTGGGCGTACCGGATGCTGGCAAAGCTGTTGTCGCGCATCTTCAAGGACCCGTCGCAGGTGGTGCTTGGCTCCAGGATCGTAGCGTGGTCTCTGTGTCTTGCCGCCGGCGGATTCCTCCTCTGGAAGCTTTACCGCTGGGCGATGCGGGAGCGTCCGCCGGAAGCGGTGCGCGAGGTGATTCCCTTTGCCCCGTCGGCCAAGAACTGGCGCGACTGGCTGCGCGAGGCACGAGCCGCCGTGGAGCAAGGCGAGTTGCGCGAGGCCGTGCACGCCGCCTACTGGGCAGCCATCTCTCACCTGGAATCCTCCGGCGCGTGGCGGCCGGACCGCGCTCGCACCCCGCGCGAGTACCTGCGGTTGATGAAGCAATCCGACCCGGCGCGTCCCTTGCTGGCCGACCTTACCCGCGATTTCGAAGTGGTCTGGTACGGCAACCGGCCTCCGGCGCTTCCCGAATGGGAGTCATTCCTGGCCAAAGTGGAGCGGATCGGATGCCGCTGAAGATCGCTCCGGAAGACCGCAAGCTGGCGATTGGATTCGTTCTCCTGCTCGTCGTGGCGTCGGTGCTGGCGGTCTTCGCGGTGCGCGCGGATGGGGAAGGCGGCGCTCTGCCGTCCTCCTACTCGGCCGGAAACCACGGCACCAAGGCCGCGTTTTTGCTGCTGGGGCAGATGGGATACGCGCCGCGGCGCTGGACGGAGAATCCGCGAACACTAGCCGGGGTGGCTCCGCATGCCACATTGATTCTGGCCGACCCCATGCCCGGCGATGAAGGCGATGTGGAGGTGGTGCGGCAGTTTGTGCGCAACGGCGGACGGGTGGTGGCAACCGGGGTGAGCTTCGCGCAATTTGTGCCGCAGCAGCCAATCCACGTCGGCACGCCGCACTTTCAGTGGAAGCAGTACCGGCCGCATGAGCCCTCGGAGCTGACGCGCGGAATCAAGGCCATCGCGCTGGCGCCGAAGTTCTACTTTGACCCCACCAAGCTGGACGCGCCGTATCTCGACGGCGACGAAAGCCCCGTCACGCGCTTCTCGTACGGCGCAGGCGAGGTGATCTGGTGGAGCACCACCGATCCCATGTCCAACTCCGGCATCCGCGAAAGTGACAACGCGCAACTGTTGCTGAACTCGGTGGGCGAGGCCGGGCGCGGGCCGGTGCTGTGGGACGAATATTTTCACCAGGGCGGCGCAACGGTCATCGATTCCGTGCTGGCCAGCCCGCTGCGCTGGGGACTTCTGCAGGCCGCGCTCATCGGAGCACTGGTCTGCCTGACGTATTCGCGGCAGTTCGGTCCGGCGCGCCAGAGCGTGGCCGCCGCGCGGCTGGCCCCCATGGAATTTGTGGAGACGCTCGCAGCTCTGTATCAAAAATCCGGTGCGGCGCACATTGCAGTGGAGGTCGTTTACGAGCAGTTTCGCGGCGCCCTGCAGCGCCGATTCTCGATTCGCACCGATGCCGATGCCGCACAGCTCGCCTCCGCCACTGCCGGCCATCTGCCGGAAGCCCACGCCGAGGATACGATGGCGCTGATCCGCCGAATCGAGCAAGCGGCGGGAGATCCGAAGCTGCGGGTGGAAGCAGCAACAGAGCTCGTGGGCGAGATGCACAAACTAAGCACGCGGTGGAAGCTGAAGTCTGGGGTAGCAGAAAAAAGGGGAGAACGATGAATTCATTGGGCGCCGTGGTGCGTCATGTACGCAGTGAGCTGAACAAGGTGGTCCTGGGCCAGCCTGAGCTGGTTACGCAGGCGCTGGCAACCGTGCTTTGCGGCGGACACGCGCTGATTGAAGGCGTGCCCGGCGTGGCCAAAACGCTGACCGTGAAGTGCATGGCACGGGTGCTGAACGTAGGCTTCCGGCGGGTGCAGTGCAACTCCGACCTGATGCCGGCCGACATCGTCGGCACCAACGTCTTCGACGCCAAGCTGGCCGATTTCCGGGTGCACCAGGGGCCGCTGTTTACCGAATTGCTGCTGGTGGATGAGATCAACCGCATGCCGCCGCGCACCCAGGCCGCGCTGCTGGAGGCGATGGAGGAGCGCCAGGCGACCATCGACGGAGTCAGCTATCCGCTTCCGCCGTACTTCACCGTCTTTGCCACGCAGAACCCTATCGAGTTCGAGGGTACCTATCCGCTGCCGGAGGCGCAACTGGACCGCTTCCTGCTGAAGATTTCGGTGGGGTATCCGGACCTTGCCTCGGAGGTGCAGATCCTCAACGCGCACAATGGACTGGACGTAAGCAAGGCAGAGGCGATCGACCTCGCCTCGATCGATTCCGATGCACTGGAGGCGGCGCGCCGCTCGGTCATCGACGTGACGGTGGAAGCGGCCCTTGTCGATTACGTTGCCCGGCTGGTGCGCAAGACCCGGAACTGGCCGTCGATCCGCCTGGGAGCAAGCCCGCGCGCGGCGATTGCGGTGCTGCGCGTCGCCAAGGCCTTTGCGGCCATGGACGAGCGCGACTTCCTCATCCCCGACGATGTGAAGGCCGCCACCAAGTGCACGCTGCGTCACCGCATCCTGCTCAATCCGGAATCGGAACTGGAAGGCGTCTCGCCGGACGAGGCGCTGGATCAGGTACTGCGCTCGGTCGAGGTGCCAAAGTGAAGGTGAAAAAGTGATCGTCGGCTCCATGAAGCCGTCCGTCGCCGGAGCGGACGGAAGCCGCTACGGCCGGCCTCCCTTTGCCGCCGGGCAGAGGCTGTTTGCATGGCTGTGCGCGGGACTCATGTTTGTGCCGCTGATGTTCCTGACGGCATGGTTCGGCCTGGCGCTGATCGCCTGGAATATTTTTGTGGCGCTGCTGTACGTGGCCGACCTGCGCCGGCTTCCGCAGGCAAGCGCGCTGAGCATCGAGCGCAGCTTCGACGGCGTCTTGAACCAGCTTCAGCTCTCGCGCGTCACGCTGACCATCACCAACATTTCAGCCAGAGCGCTGCACTGCACGCTGATCGACGATGCTCCGCAATCGCTCGCGCTGCTGCCTCCGGAGCTTTCCGTGGATGTGCCCGCGAAGGATTCGGCTTCGGTGTCCTATGAGATCCGGCCTCCGCAACGCGGCGATAGCAATTTTGGCCGAGCCTATCTTCGCTATGAATCTCCGCTGCGGATCGCGCAGGCGTGGGCCGCATTCGACATCGCCGAAAGCGTGCGCGTCTATCCCATGCTGAAGGATCGCGAGCGGCAGCAGGCTGTGTTGCTGCGCAGCCGCCAGATCGAGTTGCAGCGGCGCCTCTTCCGCCAGCGCGGACACGGACGGGAGTTTGAGAGCCTGCGCGAGTTCCAAACCGGCGACGAGTTGCGCGACATCTGCTGGACGGCCACCGCGCGCCGTTCCAAACTGGTGACTACCGTGCGCCAAAGCGAGCGCAGCCAGACCATCTGGACCGTGGTCGATTGCGGCCGCCTGATGCGCGCCCGCATGGACGGCCGCTCCAAGCTGGACTACGCCGCCGAAACTGCCATGCGCCTGGCGCAGTTGGCCAACTACGGTGGCGACGCATCCGCGCTGCTCGCCTACGGCACGCGAATTCAGCAGCGCAGATTGGGTGGTCGAGGCAGTCAGCATCTGCACGCTATGCTCGATCAGCTTGCCCTGCTGCAGGAAGAGAGCGCCGAAGCCGATCACCTGCACGCGGCGGCCACCTTGCTCACCCACCAGAAGCGCCGCGCCATGATCGTCTGGATCACCGACCTGGCGGATTTGGCGATCACTCCGGAGGTGGTCACCGCGGCCTTGCAGGCGGGCAGGCGGCACTTTGTCGTGGTGGCCGTGCTCGGGCAGCCGGACGTGATCCGCCTGACCGAAAACGCGCCAGCGGACCCGCAGCAGACCTTCCTTTACGCGGCGGCCTCAGAGACCCTTCGCCGGCGCGAGTTGATGCTGGCACGCCTGCGCAGCCGGGGCGTGCACGCGATTGAGGTGAACGCGCCGCAGCTCACCGGAGCGGTGTTGAACAAGTATCTGGAAGTGAAGCAGAAGAACCTGATTTAGAGCGCTCTCCGGTTAATGCATGGCAGAACTGACGGGTGCCCCAGGTTCCGCGCCCCGGCGTTGGGGCGCTAACCTGGGAGAGCAGGATGCCTCGGCATTCAGCGAACTGGAATCGTTTTAGTGCCCGCGCCTGAGAACACCCAGACCAGCAGCGCCGTAAACAATGCCGCGCCCAGCGCGAATTTCAGCGCGGGGTTGATCGCAAGCGGCGAGATAAATCCTTCCACCAGTCCGGCCACGATCAGCAACGGCACGGTTCCCAACTCCAGTTGCACGGCCTCGGTCCCCGCCAGCCGGATGGACTCGCGCCGGGTGAGGTTGCCCGGAAACAGCAGTCCCGCGCCCAGCCGCAATCCAGCGGCGCCGGCAAAAAAGATCGCGGGAATCTCCAGACTGCCATGCCCGGCGACAAAGCTCCACAGCGAGAGAGACATGCCGTGCGTGCCGCAGGCCGCGCCCACCACGCCCATCAGCAGGCCGTTGAAGGCGATCAGGTAGAGCGTGCCCAGTCCCGCGGTCACTCCCATAGCAAAGGTCATAAAGCAGACGGCGAGGTTGTTGGTCATGATCGAGCCCGAGGCCAGCGGCTTCATGCCCACGATCGACTGGGTCCACATCTGGTGGCGCTCGATGCTGTCGATCATCGCAGGGCCCAGCACTTGCAGGGCAAAGTCGGGATTGCGCAGCGTGAGCAGAACGCCCGCCATGCCGCAGAGTAGAAAGACCGAAGCAACCACCGCAAGATAGGGCTGCATCTTCCGGACGAGCGCAGGCCAGTCCTGCGCGAAAAAAAACAGGATCGAACCGAGACTGGTTTTTTTCCCCGTGTAGATGATACTGTGAGCGCGGCCCAGCAGTTGATTCAGGCGGCGGGCATAATGCGTGCCGGTGGCATCCTGCCGCAGAATCGAAAGGTCGGCGGCAACCTGGCGGTAGAGCAGGCCGAATTCGCGCAGATCGGAGCGGCTGAGCTTCGCCGTCCCGCCGCTGCCGCATTGCGCCACCAGCGCTTCGAGGCGCTCCCAGTGAGGTTTCCGCGTCTCAAGCCAGAAGTTGGAGATCATAGTTTGGAGAAGCTGGATCGGTGACCAGTCAACAGAAGCTTAGCATCGATACCCCGGAGCAGATCAATCTGGAGTACGAACTCGCCGGCCCCGGCAGCCGCTTCATGGCGCTCTTCGTTGACCTGATGATCCAAGTGCTCTGCGGCATCGCGGTTTTGATCGTCATGGGAATCGCCGGCATCGCCGTCCATCCCTTCCGCGGCGGCCGCAACTGGATGCTGGCGTTCACCATGCTTCTGATGTTCGCGGTGCAATGGGGCTACTTCGCCATCTTTGAAATTCTGTGGAAGGGACAGACGCCGGGCAAACGCCAGGCAGGCATCCGCGTCATCCATGAGAGCGGACGCGCGGTGTCCGTGTTCGAGGCCGTGGCGCGCAACCTGCTGCGCGTGGTGGATGCGCTGCCCGGTCCCTATGCGGTCGGCGCCATCGTCATGTTCCTCAGTCCGCAAAGCAAGCGCATCGGCGATTACGTGGCCGGAACGGTGGTGATCCACGACCGGGGCAGCGAAGAGGACGCGATTTTCTTCAACACCCGCGGCGACGATGCGGCCGAGGACATCCACTACTCGACGTTGACCACCGGCGATCTCCAGGTCATGGAGACTTTCCTGCAGCGGCGGCTCGAACTTCCGTTGGAGGTGCGCCGCAAGACAGCGGAGAAGCTCGCCAAGCACTTCCGCGAGAAGTGCAGCGTCCCCGAAGGTACCCACGCGGATAACGAAAACCTGCTGGAGCTGCTGGTGCGCGGCTTCCGCCGCAGTGGCCGCACTCACCCGCGCTAGAGCAGTTTGCTCTTAAGTGGGCATTCCGAGCAACGCGAGGAATGCCTGCGCCGTTCCAATCTCTCATGACGCTCCAGAGTTTCTTCGGCTCGGACTGCTCTTTACGGAGTAAGGATGACAAACGATCCCCACAACCTAAATCGATTTGTGGACGCGCAGCAGCCGGTGTACGAGCAGGTATGCGAGGAACTGCGTGCAGGCCACAAACAGAGCCACTGGATGTGGTTCATCTTTCCCCAGATGAAAGGCCTGGGGCATAGTGGAATGGCGGACTACTACGGAATCGCCTCGCGGCAGGAGGCCGAAGCCTACCTGGCGCAGCCCGTCCTGGGGGCGCGGCTACGCAAATGCACCCGGCTCGTGAACCGGGTCGAGGGCCGCTCCATCGAGCAGATCCTCGGCTATCCGGACAATCTGAAGTTCCGGTCTTCGATGACGCTGTTTGCCGCCGCGGCCTCCGGAGATCCAATCTTTGACGACGCCCTGCAAAAGTACTTCGACGGCAAACCAGACCCACTCACTCTGAAACTACTTGGAAGCTAAAGCGACCGGGCACGGCTCCGCCTTCCAGATGCCGGACGCGTATTCGGCGATGGTGCGGTCGCTGGAGAATTTTCCCGAGCTGGCCACGTTCAAGATCGCCTTCTGTGCCCACGCGCCGGGATTGGCATACAACGAGCCCAGTCGCTCCTGCGCCTCGCAATACGATGTAAGATCCGCCAGATGCATGTAGTGATCGCCGCCGGTCAGCAGGGTCTCGCGCAGCGGCTCGAAGACGCCGGGCTCGTTGCGGCTGAAGTGGTCGGAGAAGATCAGGTCCAGCGCCGCGCGCGTCTCCGGTTCATGTTCATAGTGCCACCAGGGACTGTACCAGCCGCGGCTGTTCTCCACCTGTTCCACGGTCAGGCCGAACAGGAACATATTTTCCTCGCCCGCTTCCTCGGCCATTTCGATGGTCGCCCCGTCGCGAGTTCCCACGGTCAACGCACCGTTCATCATGAACTTCATGTTGCTGGTGCCGCTGGCTTCATAACCGGCGGTGGAGATCTGGTTGGAGACGTCGCTGGCCGGAATCAGCCGCTCCGCCAGCGAGACGTTGTATTCCGGCAGAAAAACCACTTTCAGCCGGCCGCGCACAATCGGGTCGCCGTCAATGGTTCCCGCAAGGTTGTTGATGAACTTGATGATGAGCTTGGCCAGCTGATACGCCGGCGCGGCTTTGCCCGCGAAGAAGATGGTGCGCGGCACCGTCTTTGCCTTGGGATTGTTGCGCAGCCGGTTGTAATCGATGACGACCCGCAGTGCATTCAGCAGTTGCCGCTTGTACTCGTGGATGCGCTTGATCTGGCAGTCGAAGATCGTGTCCGGGTTCACCTGCTCTCCGGAGGACGACTTGAGCCAATCGGCAAAGCGTACTTTGGCGTCGCGCTTGGCCTTGAGAAACAACTGGCCAACGCGGGCGTCGGTGGCGAATGACTTGAGTTGCTTGAGCTGGCTCAGGTCGGTAATCCAGCGGTCGCCGATGACTTGCGTAATGGCATCGGCCAGCTCGGGATTGGCATTCAACAACCAGCGCCGCGGAGTCACCCCGTTGGTCTTGTTGCTGAAGCGTTCGGGAAACATTTCGGCAAGATCCTTGACGGTGACCGTGCGCAACAGCTTGGAGTGGACGGCGGCCACTCCGTTGGTGCTGTGCGAGCCGACGATGGCCAGGTTGGCCATGCGGATCTTGCGCTGCGCGCCTTCTTCCACCAGGCTCACGCGCTCTACCCGTCCCTCGTCGCCGGGGAAGCGAAGACGAACTTCGTCCAGCAGCCGCCGGTTGATCTCGTAAATGATCTCCAGATTCCGGGGAAGAAGAACCTCGAACCACGCCACCGGCCATTTCTCCAGAGCCTCCGGCAGCAGCGTGTGATTGGTGTAGGCCAGCGTCTGGGAGGTAATTTTCCATGCCTGATCCCATCCCAGATGAGCGTCGTCCAGCAGGATGCGCATCAGTTCCGCGACCGCCATGGAAGGATGCGTGTCATTGAGCTGGATCGCGGCCTTTTCCGGCAGCTTGTTCCAATCCGTGGTGCCGTTTTTCGTGTTGAGGCGAACAAATCGGCGCACCAGGTCCGCCAGCGAACAGGCCACCAGAAAATACTCCTGCATAAAGCGCAGACGTTGTCCTTCCGTCGTCGAATCGTCCGGATACAACACGCGGGTCAGCGATTCGGCTTCCAGGGTTTCACTCACCGCGCCCACAAAGTCGCCGGTGCCGAACTCCTGGAAATCAAAGTAGTCGGGAGCCGCTGCGGCCCACAGCCGAAGCGTGTTGATCGTCTTTCCTCCAAAGCCCACCACCGGACGGTCATACGGTATGCCAATCAAGCTCGATGGCCGGTTCGGGATAATCGTAACTTTGCCGGCGCGCACCTGGAAGGAGCAGCTCAGCTTTACTTCCACCTTCTCGTGCGCCCGCGCAATTTCCCACGGATCGCCGTCGCGCAGCCAGTTGTCGGCGGCTTCCTTCTGCCAGCCATTCACGATCGATTGTTTGAACATCCCGTACTCATAGCGCAGACCGTAGCCCGTGGCCGGAAGCTGCATGGTGGCCATCGAGTCCAGGAAGCACGCCGCCAGCCGTCCCAGGCCGCCGTTGCCCAGTCCGGCGTCCGGTTCCTCCTCGATCAACTCCGGATAGTCGATGTCTTTTTCCTGGATTGCCTGCTGCACAACGGGATCGAGTAAAAGATTGGTCACGTTGTTGGACAGTGAACGCCCAATGAGAAACTCCATGGAAAGGTAATAAATGCGCTTGGGATTGTTCCGCTCGTAGGCCTGTTTCGTCTGCACCCAGCGCTGCGCCAAAACGTCGCGCACCGAATGGGAAAACGCCTCAAAGCGCTCGCGTGAACTGGCCACCTTGGCATCGATGGCGCGGTCAAACACCAGATGCCGTTCGTAAAAGGCATGTTCAGCCCCGATAAACGGAACATCGTCACACCCGTACTGTTGCAGAATTTTGGTGGTGCTGGCTGGGCCGGCTGTAATAGGGACGACTTCAGCAACGTTTGGGCGGGGCGCGCGTTGTTCGCTCATGGGAGTTCCTTCGCCTGTGTCTCTGGAATTGACGATCCATTAACGCAGACAACAAAACCGCACGAAACGTTGCATGAAATTATGTGAATCTCAGATCAATGTTGTCCTGCGCCTGCCGGGTCTTACACTTACGCTCGGTCCGCCACCAGCATGGATTGCAGAATCTGGTCTGAAATATCCCTGACCGCGCCGGGCGAATGAGCCAGGAACAGCGTGTTGGTCTTGTCGCTCTCGCCAATGGACTTGAGGGTATCGAAATACTGCGTCACCATCACCAGCTGCATCACCTCTTTGGCCGATGCACCTTCCACCACCTTCTGGAACTGCTCGATGGAGACCTGCAGGCCTTCGATGATCGCCTTCCGCTGGTTGGCGATTCCCTGGCCCTGCAGCGCCTTGCTTTCCGCTTCGGCCTCGGCCTTTTTTACCACCAGAATCTTCTCCGCCTCGCCCCTGGAGTTGGCGGCCACCTGCTCGCGCTGCGCGGCGTTGATGTCGTTCATCGCCGACTTCACCTTTTCATCCGGGACGATATCGGTGACCAGCACGTTCACGATTTCGTACCCGAACAGCGCCATATCCACATCCAGTTCCTGCTTTACCGCGGCGGCAATGCTGGATTGCGTGGCGAACACCTCATCCAGCGTCATTCCCGGCACGTGCCCCAAAATGACCTGCTCGACGTAGGACTTGATCTGTGCCACCGGATCGGAGAGCTTGTAGTAGGCGTCATAGGCTTTTTCCGGACGCACCCGGTTCTGCACCGAGATTGGAATGGTGACAAAGACGTTGTCCTTGGTCTTGGTTTCCATTGTCAAAGTGATCTGGTTGACCCGCAGGCTCACGATGCCGGCAACGCCATCCACGAACGGACGCTTCCAGTTCAGTCCGGGCTCGGCCACCCGCAAAAATTTGCCGAAGCGGGTGACGATGGCAACCTCGGCTGTCTGCACGGTAAACACGCTTCCCAGGATCAGGATAAGCAACACGAAAATCGCCATTGCGACGGGAATCAACAACAGGAAGTCCATTTGTGTCCTCCGCTGCTTCTTTTTTAAGCGAGGCAGGATTATACCCCAGAGCTGCGTCAGCCGCCTCTACAAAAGCCAGAACCGGAGGTAACCCTTTCCGGCTACTCAGCATCTTTAATGCGAGCCGAACAGCGTCCGATGCATGTACGGCATGGCCGCGATACGTCCCGAAATCCGATCATGGAGGCTCTACATGAGTACCACCCTGCAAGCAGGACTCGTAATCGTCACCCAATTCGCACTCAAACTGCTTGGAGCCATTGTTCTCTGGATCGTCGGCCGCGCGCTCATCCGCTTCGCCACCAGGATGATGGGAAGCGCCCTGGATCGGCAGCACCTTGACCCTACGGTCATCGGCTATTTGCGCTCGGGGCTGGGTATCCTGCTGAACGTCATTTTGGTGGTTGCCCTGCTCGGCTTCTTCGGGGTCGAGACCGCGTCTTTCGCGGCGTTGCTCGCCGGCGTCGGCATCGCCGTCGGCGTGGCGTGGAGCGGCCTGCTGGCAAGCTTTGCCGCCGGCGTATTCCTGCTGGTGCTGCGCCCCTTCAAGGTCGGCGACTACATCGAAGCCGGGGGCGTTACCGGCACGGTGGAGTCCATTGGCCTGTTTGCCACCATCCTCAACACTCCGGCCAACGTGGTGGCCATCGTCGGCAACTCCAAGGTCTTCGGCGACAACATCATGAATTACACGCGCAACGACTACCGCCGCGTGGACATGACGGCCCAGCTCTCGCACGACGTAAACCCCGAACAGGCCATCGCCCTGTTGAAAGATGCGGTCGGACGCATTCCCAACGTGCTCGCCACTCCTGCCGCCGTGGTTGAAATCCTAGAGTTCAACCTGGCTGGCCCGCTGCTGGCCGTGCGCCCCTTTTGCGCCAACCAGCACTACTGGCAGGTTTATTTCGATACCAACCGCCTCATCCAGAGCACCTTCAGCCAGGCCGGATTCCCGGCTCCAGAGCACCACTACAATGTGCGCGGCACTTTGCGTGAGGAGGGACGGCAGAACTTGCGGCCCGCCGCCTGATTTGCATGAAAGACGCCGTATGAAAGCCGCCGTGCTGGCTGCGCCGGGCAGAGTGCTGGACCGGCCTCTGCGCGTGCAGGAGGTGGCCAAGCCCGAGGCGGGCGCAGGACAGCTCCTGCTGCGTGTGCTCGCCTGCGGAGTCTGCCGCACCGACCTTCACATCGTGGAAGGCGAGCTGCCTCCACGCCGCGAACGGTTAATCCCCGGACATCAGATCGTGGGCGAAGTCGTGCAAGGCGGAACCCTGCAGCTGCCGTTGGGAACTCGCGTGGGCGTCTCCTGGATCGGCGGCACCGACGGCAGTTGCTGGTACTGCCAGCACAACCTGGAGAACCTCTGCGACGCGCCAACATTCACCGGCTACAGCGTCAACGGCGGCTATGCGGAGTTCGCGGCCGCCCGCGCGGACTTTGTCTTTCCTCTGCCGCAGGCGCTGGACGCCCTGCACGCGTCGCCGCTGCTGTGCGCCGGCATCATCGGCTTCCGCAGCCTGCGGGTGGCCGGGGTGGAGCGCGGAGAACGCGTTGGCCTGTTCGGCTTCGGTGCCTCCGCGCATCTGGCCATCGAAGTGCTCCGCGCCTGGGGCTGCCAAGTCTACGTCTCCACCCGCGGCGAGTCGCACCGCAAACTGGCCGAGTCGCTGGGAGCAACCTGGGTCGGCTCGGAGGTCGAGCGGCCCCCGGTGCCGCTCGACCGCGCCGTGACCTTCGCGCCCAGCGGAGCGGTGGTGGTAGCCGCGCTCTCCAGCCTGCGCAAAGGCGGCGTGGTGGCCATCAACGCCATCCATCTCGACCGCATCCCCGAGTTCGATTACGACCGCCTGCTGTGGGGAGAGCGGCAGATCCGCAGCGTCGCCAACATGACCCGCGCCGACGCCCGCGACTTCCTCCACCTGGCGGCGGAGATCCGCATCCAGCCCAGGGTCACCACCTTTTCGCTCGACGATGCCAACGAAGCCCTGGCGGCCATCAAGAGCGATGCGGTCGATGGCGCGGCGGTGATCGTTCCGTAGGTTTTTGCTCCTGCCTTTGTTCTGGCTCCTGTCTTTGTCTTTGTTCCTGCCTTTGCCCTTGTTCCTGCCTTTGCTTTTGTTCCTGTCTTTGCCTTTGTTCCTGAGGTGTCACCCTGAACGCAGTGAAGGGCCCCTGCACCGCTCAAATATCGAGTGCCGATCCAGGGTAATCTCAACCGGAAATCGATTTTGATCTTAGGCGGTTGCCTGGTTGATGGGGCCTGCTTTCCCAGGTTAGCGCCGCAAGAAGCGCGGCGCGGAACCTGGGGCACCGGCTGCGGTTGCGGGATATGGCTTTTAAGAAACCACTCTAGCTCTGCTCCCGCAATTTCCGAAAGGAAACGAGATCCCATACCCCGTCCGGCACCGAGCTCTCCCGGCTCAGGATGTACAGGTTCCCATCGTTGGCACGAACTTTGTAGAAAGCCTTTTCGGGGTCATACCACTGGTCGAGAATCTCTTCCACCCGGTACTCGTGCCCGTCGAGGCGAAAGCGGACAGGCTTCTCCTCCGCCTTGCGTCCCGCGTAGCACTCGACCTCCACGTTCATTGCTTCTCGATTCTCGCCCCGCCGGAGTCGGCAATCTTATTTGGGTGCGTAGAAGAGATAGTCGGCGGAATACGCCACGCGAATTTCCTGGCTGGCGTGCGCAGCGTCGCAGCCGGAGGCCGGGGCTTTGCCGCCCCTGGTGTTCAGGCGTTGCACGGTCGTGATGCGAGAGAGCAATCCGTCGCCGTCGTGGCTGACGACGTTGACGCGCAGCCATGGAATGGAATCGGCATCGGGCGACGGCGCGTTGGCAACGGCTTTCCCGGTGATGCGGCTGCCGTCGTTGGCTTCCCAGGACGGGCCCGCGAAGTGTCTCCCGAAAACTTTGCCGCCTTTGTCGAGAAGCTGGGCGTCGGGAGCCTTCAGTACCCACGCAAATTGCGCGCCATCCATTTTGCAGGTGTAAATCTGGCTGCCCTTGCCCTGAAGGCGGAAAATAAGCGATTCGCTCGCCGCCGGCTGGAGTTGCTGCGGCACCTGTTGTGCGGCAGAAGCAAGCGATAAAACGATACTCAGGACGGGGAGCGGCAGGGCGGATGCGAGTCTGCGAACATTTCGTTGCATGGACAGAGTAGAGTCCACTTTTGGCGCGAAGGTTGGCAGGGTGGAGATTTAAGGCGTTTCCCAAAGGCTCGAGTTCGCCTACCGGAGCCGGCAGTCCGATTTCACCGGGTACCGCGGCCCAACAGTCACCTCCTGCCGTGACTCCGGTCACCGTAAATCATGCGCTTCTGGAGTACTACGGTACGCGGCAGCATCGCGGCTACAATTTGTCTGCATTCGCGTCAGCGGCTGCCGTCGGGCGGCCTGCGGAGAACTGGCGAGCAAGGCACGTTACCAGCGCACTCAGTGGCACCACGGGCCGGAATGGTTGTTCGGCAGGTGAACCGTCATGCTGGAGTTGGCGCTCAAAGACGGAGTCATAGCGGCAGTCCGGGGGAGCGTGGTGGATGCCTATTTCCCCGATCACCTCCCACATATATTCAGCGTTTTGACTGCGGGTCAGGACGCCTGTTCGGTGATCGAGGTCGTCTCCCACATCAGCTCCGATACGGTTCGCGGCGTGGCTCTTACCACCACCCGCGGATTGGAGCGTGGCGGCGTCATTGCGGATACCGGCCGGCCGCTCTCGGTGCCGGTGGGCCAGCGCGTCCTGGGCCGGGTATTCGACGTCTTCGGCGACACCATCGACCGCAAAGCGCCGATTACAGGCGGCGAGTGGCGCTCCATTCATGCTCCACGCGTCCCGCTCGCCCGCCGCATGGCTACCTCCGAGGTCTTTCACACCGGCATCAAGATCATCGACGTTCTTTCTCCGCTGGAGCGTGGCGGCAAAAGCGGATTGTTCGGCGGCGCGGGCGTCGGCAAAACCGTCCTCATCATGGAGCTCATCCACAACACCATTGGCGGTCACAGCGGCGTCAGCGTCTTCTGCGGAGTAGGCGAGCGGTGCCGCGAGGGCGAGGAACTCTATCGCGAACTGGAGGCCGCGGGCGTTCTGGATAAAACAGTTCTGGTCTTTGGACAGATGAACGAGCCCGCCGGAACCCGTATCCGCGTGGGCCACTGCGCACTGACCATCGCCGAGTACTTCCGCGACGATGCGCGCCAGGATGTGCTGCTGCTCATCGACAATATCTTCCGCTTCATTCAGGCCGGCTCGGAGGTTTCCGCTCTCACCGGCCAGTTGCCGTCGCGGCTGGGCTACCAGCCAACCCTGGGCACCGAACTCGCCGACCTGGAGGAACGCATCTGTAACACCACGAACGGCGCCATCACCTCCGTGCAGGCGGTCTACGTGCCCGCCGACGACTTCGGCGATCCGGCGGCCGTTCACACCTTCGGACATCTTTCGGCCTCCATCGTGCTTGCCCGTAAACGCGCTTCCGAAGGTCTCTATCCTGCCATCGATCCGTTGCGCTCGAACTCGCGAATGATCAGCCCGGCCATCGTCGGCACGCGCCACTACCGCATCGCGCAGGAGATCCGCAAAACACTTTCGACCTACGAGGAGCTGAAAGACATCATCGCCATGCTCGGCATCGAGGAACTCTCCAACGAAGACCGGCACATGGTGCACCGCGCCCGCCGGCTGGAGCGCTTCCTTACCCAGCCATTCTTCGTCACCGAGGGATTCACCAACCAACCCGGCAAACTGGTCTCGCTGGAGGACTCGCTCGATGGCTGCGAGCGCATTCTCAACGACGAGTTTGCGGACTACCCCGAGCAGGCGCTGTACATGATTGGGCCCATCCAGGAGGCGAAGAAGCCATGAAGCTCAAAGTATGGCTGCCCACGTCGGTGCTCCTGGACGAGACCGTTACCAAGATCAAGGCTGAGGCTGAGAACGGCCATTTTTGCCTGCTGCCGCACCATATCGATTTCGTAACGGCGCTGGTGCCCGGAATCCTGTCGTTTGTTCCCGCCTCTGGAGACGAGGAATATCTCGCCATCGATCACGCCATCCTCGTCAAGTGCGGCCCCAACGTCTCCGTGTCCACTCGCCGCGCGGTGCGTTCGCCGGAACTGGCGACGCTGAAAAAAAACCTGGAAGAGCAGATCCGTACGCAGAACGAACAGAACAGAAAAACACGGGCCTTCGAAATCAAACTGGAAGCGGAGCTGGTTCGCAACCTTTTGGAAGCTCAGAGAAATGCCTGAATCGCCGCAAACGCCGCCACAGGATTCGAGCCATGAAGCGAAGCTGCCCAACTCCGCCCAGGACATGGTGAGCCGGGTGCAGGCCGGTCAGGCGCGAATGCTGCGGGCGCGCGCCACGCGCGAGAATGCCTACTGGCGCGCGCTGACACTACTCGGAGTGGTGGGGTGGTCCGTGACTGTCCCTACGTTGGCCGGAGTGGCGCTTGGAATATGGATCGACCGGGAATTACCAAGCCGCTTTTCATGGACCCTGACTTGCTTGTTCGTCGGGCTGGCGATCGGATGTCTAAACGCATGGACACACATCAAGAACGACACGCAAGGGTAACCATGACGCACCTGGTACAACTCGGTTTGGTTCTTCTCGCGGGTATGGCGCTGGGCGCGCTCTACTTCGTCGGGCTGGCGTGGACCGTGCGGCGCCTGGTGGCCGGTGGCGGAGGCCTGTTGACGGTTTCGAGCTTCCTGATGCGGGGCGGAGTGTTGCTTGCAGGCTTCTGGTTTCTCGCGGGCAATCGCGCCGAGTATTGGATTGCGTGCCTTGTCGGCTTCACGGCGGTGAGGGTTGTCCTGTCAAAATCCGCTCCATGGGAAATCTGCTTTGCACGCCGGGAGGATACCCATGCATCTCACCACTGACGAAATCATCCTCTATCAGAAGGGCTTCATCGTGTTGAATGCCACGCTGGTTTACACCTGGGTGGTGATGCTGTTGCTTACCGTCATGTCGTGGCTGGTCACGCGCAATATCTCGCTCACCCATCAACGCTCCCGTTGGCAGAATGTGCTGGAGGTCATCGTCGGCGGCATTCGCAGCCAGGTTCGTGAGATCGGGGGTGGCGAACGCTCAGACGCCTGGGCGCCATTCGTCGCGACGCTGTTCCTGTTCATTGCCCTCTCCAATCTGCTTGACATTGTTCCCGGCTGGCATGCGCCCACCGGATCGCTCTCCACCACCATGGCCCTGGCCATCTGCGTGGCGGTGGCCGTCCCCATCATCGGCATCCGCGAGCAGGGATGCATCGGCTACCTGCGCCATTACGTTTCGCCCACGGTGGTCATGCTGCCCCTGCACATCGTCAGCGAGTTTTCCAGAACCCTCGCGCTCGCCGTGCGTCTGTTCGGCAATGTCATGAGCGGCGGCATGATCGTGGGAATTTTACTGGCCATCGTTCCCTTCTTTTTCCCGGTTGCCATGCAGGTACTGGGATTGTTGACCGGCATCATCCAGGCCTACATCTTCGCCATTCTTGCCACGGTGTACATCGGAGCAGCCGCCCGCACAGTTCATGAGAACCAGGAAGCGCTGCCGCATACGTCAGTTGTTCGAAAGGAATCGTAAGCATGGAAAACACAACGGTCGTCGGAGTGGTTTCGATTGCAGCCGCGGCAGGATGTATGGGCATCGGTGCGCTTGGGCCGGCAATAGGCGAAGGCATCGCCGTCGCGCACGCGCTTACCGCCATCGCGCAGCAGCCCGATGAGTCGGCCACCATCAGCCGCACGCTCTTCATTGGTTTGGCCATGATCGAGTCGATTGCTATTTATTGTTTTGTCATCTCCGTCATCCTGATCTACGCCAACCCGTTCTGGAGCCATATGATCGCGGGAGGCGGAAAATGAAGCTGTTTGACTGGTTCACCGTCTTCGCGCAGATCGTGAACTTCCTCATCCTGGTCGCCCTGCTCAAGCACTTTCTGTATGGCCGGATTCTGCGCGCTATCGATTCCCGCGAAAGTGCCATCAAGGCCCGCCTCGCCGAGGCAGAAGAAAATCTCCATCAGGCGGAGCTGGACAAACAGGACTTTCAGAAGCGGCTGCACGAGTTGGAAGACGCGCGCGATGCCATGCTTTCGCAGTCCCAGCAGGATGCGGACCGCAAGCGTATCGACCTGATGAAGAAAGCGCGGGAGGAGATCGGCGCATTGGAAGAACGTTGGCGCGCCGATCTGGAGCGCGAGCGGACCGCGCTCTTCCAGGATATTCGGGGCCGAGCCGCGGGGGAGATCCTCTTCGTGGTGCGGCGTGCGCTGCACGATCTGGCCTGCTGCGATCTCGATCAGTGCGCCGCCCGCGTCTTTCTCAACAAGCTGGCCTCGATGGAAGTTGGAGCCTGGAAGGAGCTGGCCGGCCAAGCCATCGTCATCCGCTCCGCCTCCGATCTGCCCCAGGATATACAGAAGAAGATTGAGGAGATCCTTAACGCGCAGGCGGTCATCCCTCTCACGATCCGCTTTGAAAAAGTCTCCAGCCTTGGCTGGGGAGTCGAGTTGCGCGCCAACGGGCGCAAGATCGCCTGGAGCGCCGAAGGATACGTGGACGCTCTCGAGGAACGTCTCCGCGATGCACTGGAGAAGAAGACGGGCGAGGTCGCCCATTCGGTGGCATCATGAGCCAAAAACCAAACTCATTGCACACGGTACTCGAAGAAGCACTGGGCGCAATCGATCGTGCCGCGGAGCAGGAAAAATCCTCTCCCGCCGTGCAGGAGTACGGCGAGGTCATTTCCATCGCGCAGGGCATCACGCGGGTCAGCGGATTGCCGCACGTGCAGTCGGAAGAAGTGGTGCGCTTCGCCGGCGACGTCCCCGGCATTGCCTTCAACCTCGATCCCGACGAGGTTGGTGTGTTTTTGCTCGATCGGGGAATGGAACTCATGGCCGGCTCGGAGGTCCGTCGCACCGGGCACAGCCTGGAGGTGCCGGTCGGCGAAGGACTGCTGGGCCGCGTAGTCGATCCGCTGGGCCGTCCCCTCGACAATGGCGGCGAAGTGCCCGTGGCCGCCCGCGCGCCCATCGAGTGCGAAGCTCCGCCCATCCTCGACCGCGCTCCGGTTACAGTGCCGCTGGCCACCGGAATCAAAGTGATCGATGCGCTGATTCCCATCGGCCGCGGCCAACGGCAACTCATCCTGGGAGACCGCCAGACCGGCAAGACCGCCATCGCCGTGGACTGCATGCTCAACCAGAAGGGCCAGGATGTCATTTGCATCTACTGCGCCATCGGCCAGCGCAGCGCGTCGGTGGCCCGGGTCATCGCCGACCTCCACGATCGCGATGCAATGCCGTATTGCATCGTGGTTGTTGCCTCCGGCGATGCTCCTGCCGGGCAGCAGTTCGTCGCGCCCTACGCCGCCATGGCCATGGGCGAGTACTTCATGCGGCGCGGCCGCGATGTGCTGGTAATCTTCGACGACCTGAGCCGCCACGCCCGGGCCTACCGCGAACTCTCGCTGCTGCTGCGCCGTCCCCCCGGCCGCGAAGGCTATCCCGGCGACATCTTCTACATTCACTCGCGGCTTCTGGAGCGTTCCACGCATCTGCGCAAATCGCTGGGCGGCGGCTCGCTCACCGTGCTGCCCGTGGTGGAAACCGAAGAGCAAAACATGGCCGCATACATCCCCACCAACCTCATCTCAATCACCGACGGCCAGATCTACGTCGCCCCCACGCTCTTTCAGAAGGGCATCCTTCCGGCGGTCGATGTCGGCAAATCCGTCTCCCGCGTCGGTGGCAAAACCCAGTTGCCCGCCTACTGGGCGGTGGGCGGCAAACTGCGCCTCTTCTATTCGCAGTTTGAGGAGCTCGAGGTCTTCTCCCGCTTCGGCACCCGTCTGGACGAGCACACTCGCCAAACCTTGGCGCGCGGCCAGAGCGTGCGCGAGGCACTCAAGCAGGCGCAATACGATCCCATGTCGCCCTCGGAGCAGATTGCCGTGCTGCTGGCCGCCAGCGCCGGCACCTTCGACAACCTCTCCTCCGATGAGGTGGTGCGAGTCTCCACGAAGATTCGCGAGATGCTTCCGCTCCGCATGCCGTTGTTTGCCGCAGCGGTAGCGGCCGGCAACGAACTGGCGGCCGGCGACCGCGAGGCGCTGCTCGCACTGGCCCAGGGCGCGGCGAACCCGCCCTCAATTCCAGGTGCTGCCAAATGAAATCACTTGAGGAACTGCGCAGGAACATGGCCGTCACCAGCGAACTGCACTCCCTGGTCAAAACCATGAAGGCCCTGGCGGGCGTCAACCTCCGGCAATACGAGCGGGCCGCGCTGGCCATCCACGAGTACGACAGCACCATCGAAGCCGGACTCCAGGTCGCCCTGCAATACGTGCCGGAGCCCGCGCCTCCCAGGCATGGAAGCCGTCGCATGGGTGCCCTCGTCTTCGGCTCCGACCAGGGCATGTGCGGCCCCTTGAACGAGCGCATCGTCGCCCACGCCGACCGGGCCTTGGGCAAACTCTCCAGGTCTCGCAGCGAGCAGACCATGATGGCGGTTGGCCTTCGCGCCGCCGACCGGCTCAAGTCTCTCGGCTTTATCGTGGAGCATGTGCTGGAAGTTCCCAGCTCGATGGCGGCGGTCGGGCAGGTGGTGCACGAGGTGCTAGGCAAAATACAGGAGTGGTATCTGCAGCGCGGAATCGAAGTCATCGTACTGTTTTATTGTCAGGCGCTCGCCGTCCCCATCTTCCGGCCCCGCGGAGTGCGTCTGTTGCCGGTGGACCTGGAGTGGGTGCGCCGCCTGAAGGCGCGACCCTGGCCCTCCAAGGTGATTCCCACCTTCACCATGGACAAGACGCAGCTGTTCCACGCCCTCATCCGGGAATATCTCTTCGCGTCCCTGTTCCGCGCCCTGGCCCAGTCGCTGGCCAGCGAAAATGCAAGCCGCCTGGCAGCCATGGAAGTGGCCGACCGCAATATCGAGGAGCGCTCCGGCATCCTTACCGCGGACTTCCGCCACTGCCGCGAGGACGCCATTACCTCCGAGCTGCTCGACCTGGTCACGGCCTTCGAAGCGCTTACCACTCCGGCGAACCGTTAACGCGCTCCTGCCGGGCGAGCCCGCGCTTTACGCAGCCGCCGCTGCCACGCCCGCCGCAATGTGATGGGCGGTGGAAGTGTCCACGCTGTAAAAACGCACCTTGGCTTCGCCATCCATGTGCATCATCAGCAGCGCGATCAATTCCGCGTACACATAGCGGTGATGGTTTTCGGCGTGGTCCCTGGTTTCCCAGAACGTAGAGACGATAAATTCGCACGGCTCGTCGCCGGACTGCAGAACCAGAAGATCGACCAGTCCGGGCTGCTTGCGCAGCACCGGCAGGATATCGTCATGGATGATATCCCGCGTCAGTGAGCTGGTGTCTGGGAGCACATGAAACGATACGGTATGGTTGTACATAAAACACCTCTGGACGGAAAGATAAATGCAACCGATGCCTTGGAGATCGCTCCCCAGGTATCGGCCTAGAGGCTTACTCCATCCGCGCGGAGTTGTCCGTAATGGCGGTCACGCCACGTGGTGACAATGCTGAGAGAGCTTCACGAAGGTGGGTGGAAGTGCTAGTTGAGCCGAGCCCGTAGATGTGCGGCGCGGGCGTCGGCCGGCAGCGGCGGAAGGTTTTCGGAAAGCCGAATCGTGACCTTGTCGGCGGTGACTTCGACCCTGGGATGCATGCGCTGAGCGCAATCCGCGCAGAGCCAGATGTATTCGGTCATGCGCTCGCTGCCGCCGTTTTTGCTGCCGAGGTCCAGGTCCAGGCGGAACATCTTTCCTTCGTCATGATGACGGGTGGCGCCGCAGTGGCGATTTACACATTTCACGGCCATAACCGACTCCGGTCGCTAGCAGATGTTTCTCACCCTATCGCAACCGGGGTCGGGATTCTGTACCTTTCGACCCGTTCGGGAGTGAGGTTGCTCACAAGCCGGTGCCGTGGAAATCGATCCCGCGGGCAGGGAATCGCCCGGGATGATCGGCTCCGTTCAGCCGAGAGTGACCCGGTCTCGTCCATTCACCTTGCTCTTGTACATCAACTCGTCGGCGCGCTTGATGACGGACTGGTCTGTATCGTCGGGCAACATCAGCGTGGCGCCGATGGAGACGGTGATCCGGAGCTGTTCCGCCGGCAGGGGGATGGCCGTTTCGGAAATCAGCATCCGGTAGCGTTCGGCGGAGGCGCGCAACCCGTCCAGGCTCGTGCCCTCCTGGATGACCAGAAACTCTTCGCCGCCCCAGCGTCCCAGCACGTTGCGCGAGCGCAGATTGTGCAGCAGGGTCCGGCACATCGTCTTGAGCACCTGGTCTCCGGCATCGTGCCCGTGCTGGTCGTTCACCTGTTTGAAGTGGTCCACATCCACCATCATCAGGCCAATCTTGCGGCCGAAGTGCTCCACTTCCTGCAGCGCCTGCTTCACCTTCAGTTCGACATAGCGGCGGTTCGGCACCCCGGTCAGCGGGTCGAGGAAAACCAGGTCTTCCAGTTCCACCACCCTGCGCTCGACGTGCTTTTTGGCGCTGATGTCGGTGAAGACCTCGACCGCCCCGACGATCTTTCCCTGGTTGTCGGTGATGGGCGCCGCGCGCACGGAGACCGGAACCCGATGTCCCAGCTTATGCCGCAGAAATATTTCGCTCTCCCTGCGCTTGCCATCCTCGATGGTCTTGCCCAGCGGGCATCCGTCCATGCAGAGCGAGCAGCCCCCGGCTGTGACGTGCATCAGAATGTTGTCGAAGCAGGAGCGGCCCACCACCTCGACGGCGGAGTATCCCGTCAGCAGTTCCGCTCCCTTGTTCCAGTACAGAATCTTCCGCTCCCGGTCGACGAAGTACACCCCATCGTGCAGGCTATCGAGCAGCCTCTCGTGGAACGACAGATTGACATCCACGGGCAGCAGCCTGGAGTGATCGATTGAGTCGGGCATAAGACCTCGGCAGAAGCACCAGCTGTTAATCACTTTACCTTAGGGCATTGGAACTTCTCTCGTGAGCGGAATGCTTTTGGTAACTACAGGCAACAACTTTTCCGGCAGCAATTTCTTGAGAATCCTATCGGTAAAGCCGCGCCAGAACCTGAATGCGCCAAGTCCGGGTCTGCCGCTTACGCGGATCTCCGCGGAGTCACGGGTCGGCTTGGCGAAGGCGTTGCGCGGGTACGGCACCACGGCAGCGGACAACGCGCTGACACTCAAGAGATGCGAGCTGTCCTGTGGACGATCTTATTTTTGCCGCGGCGGTGCTTTTGTTCCCGTCTTTGTTCTTGTTTCTGCCATTGCTCTTGTTCCTGAGGTGTCACCCTGAACGAAGTGACAGGCCCCTGCACCGCTCCAATATCGAGCGCCGCTCCCGGGTAACCTCACCCCGCAATCGATTTTGTCCGCGACGGCTATGTCTCTGCCCGCTGACGCCGTACCGCCCCATCAAGTAAACTGAGAAGACAATGAATCCAGGAATCGAAGACATTCGCAAACGCGGCAGCCGCATCGTTGCCGAAGGTGCTCACATGCTGCCGGCGGCCTCGCTCATGATGGCCGAGGGGGTCATTGACTCGCTCGACGACCTCAAAAAGCCCTTCGTCACCGTCATCAACTCCTACACCAACCAGATCCCCGGCCACGCCCATCTGGACAAGATCGGCGAGCTGGTGCGCGACGAACTCAAGGCGCTGGGCTTCAACGTCTGGTACGCCAACGTAGGCGGCGCGGTCTGCGACGGAATCGCCATGGGCCACTACGGCATGAAGTATTCGCTGGCCTCGCGCGAACTCATCGCCGACCAGATCGAGACTATCCTCGGCGCGCATCCCTGCGACGGATGGATCGGCATCGCCAACTGCGACAAGATCGTCCCGGCAATGTACAACGCCATGGCGCGCATCAACATTCCCGCCGTCTACCTGAGCGGCGGCCCCATGCTGGCCGGCCCCGGCGGCACCGACCTCATCACCGTCTTCGAGGGCGTGGGCAAGCACAGCGTCGGCAAAATGAGTGACAGCGAGTTGCGCTCGCTGGCCGAAAAAGCTTGCCCCGGATGCGGCAGTTGCGCCGGCATGTTCACCGCCAACTCCATGAACTGTCTGGGCGAAGCCATCGGCCTCTCGCTCCCCGGCACTGGAACTATCCCTGCCGAGCGCTGGACCGACAACACTTTCACCAGCACCGAGCCCAACCCGGAGCGCACCGCGCTCTCCCGCCGCGCCGCCCACGCGTTGAAATATTGTCTGGAGAAAGACATTCGCCCGCTGGACATCATCACCGAGCAGTCCCTCACCAACGCCTTCGTGCTTGACATGGCGATGGGCGGCTCCACCAACACAATTCTCCACACCTTGGCGCTGGCCTACTCGGCGCAAATCCCCTTCGACCTGCGCAAACTCAACGAAATCTCCGCCCGCACGCCCAACATCTGCAAGGTCTCGCCCAGCCGTCCCGAGATCCACATCGAGGACGTGCATCGCGCCGGAGGCATCCCCGCAATCCTGAAGGAACTGGACCGCGCGGGCGGGACTGGATTGAAGCTCGATCAGCTGACCGTAAACGGGCGGCTCTCCGACGCCGTGCAATCCGCGCCTGCCGCCGATGGCAACGTGATCCGCACCGTGGACAAGCCATTCTCCAAGACCGGCGGACTCGCCGTGCTCTTCGGCAATCTCGCGCCCAACGGCGCCGTGGTCAAGGTGGCCGGAGTCGATCACGACATGATGGAGTTCGAAGGCCCGGCACGCATCTACGAGTCGCAAGAGGACGCGCTGCGCGGCATTCTCGCCGGCGAAGTGAAGAACGGCGATGTGGCCATCATCCGCTACGAAGGCCCGCGCGGAGGCCCCGGCATGCAGGAGATGCTCTCGCCCACGGCGGCCCTGGTAGGCGCAGGCGTGCGCGCCGCGCTCATTACCGACGGCAGATTTTCCGGCGGTACGCGTGGCCTCTGCATCGGCCATGTCTCGCCCGAAGCCGCGGCCGGAGGCCCCATCGCCGCCGTGCGCGAAGGCGACCGCATCTACATCAACGCCGCCACCTGCCGCATGGAGCTAAAGGTACCTGACGAGGAGATCGCCCGCCGCCTCGCCGAGTTGCCCAAGTTTGAACCCAAGGTAAAACGCGGCTGGCTTGCCCGCTACCTCCAGCACGTCACCAGCGCCGACACCGGCGCCGTGTTCGAAATCTAGCGGAGCGGACAGTGTTCACCCCACATTCGCCAAATGATGGCGGATGTGGGCCACCTGCTCGAATCTATTCTTGACCTTATATTCCAAATCTGGCATATTTTGGAAGTATTGAAAGGCACGATGAAACCGCTGATCTTCGTTGCTGACTCTCGCCGAGTGCTGGCGGAGTTTCCGAAGGCCGTGCAGCAACAGGTTGGCTTCGCTCTCTATCAGGCGCAGATGGGTGGCAAACACATCGATGCCAAGCCGCTGAAGAATGTCGCGCCCGGTGTGCTGGAGGTAGTTTCCGACCATCGAGGCGATACGTTTCGCACGGTCTACACAGTGAAGCTGGAAAAGGCGGTGTATGTGCTGCACGCGTTTCAGAAGAAATCGAAGCACAGCATAGCCACACCGAAGAGCGTGATGGACTTGGTGAGGCAGCGGCTCGCGCGCGCCATCGAGATCGACCGGGAGCTGGAGAAATAGCGATGCCAAGACATGAGCGTGATTACACCGTCGGCAGTGGAAACGTCTTCGCCGATCTGGGCCTGCCGAACCCGGAGGAGGCGCTAGCCAAGGCCGAGCTTGCCAACAAAATCACCGAGCTGATCCAGGGCAAAGGTCTGACCCAGATTCAAGCCGCCAAACTTCTGGGAGTGGACCAGCCCAAAGTCTCCGCACTCATGCGCGGGCGGCTCTCTGGCTTCTCGCTGGAGCGGTTGATGCGCTTCCTTCTGTTGCTCGGGCAGGACATCAAAATCACCGTGCAAGCTTGCCCGCGCTCCCGCTTACGCGCTCGGGTCCATGTGGCATAAGCTCCAGCCGCGCCGGAAACTCTGCCCCTTTTAGCTCTCCAGACAGGCAATGATGCCCTCTACCACGCGTTTGGTCTCGTGGGTGTCGCGGATACAGATCGAGGGGACGCCGATTTCTTTCGGCGGATAGTCGTTGCCGCCGGGAAAGATGGCGTCGCCGATGAAGATCATCTCTTCGATCTGGATGCCGAGAATGTCGCGCAGCTTGCGGATGCCGTAGGCCTTGTCGATGCCCGGCTTGGTCACGTCGATGGATGTGGTGCCGCCCATGCGCACCGAGAACTCCGGAATCTGCGTGTCGAGAATCGCCTTGATTTTGGTGCGTTTAGCGAAGTCCGGGTCCCACTTTTCTTTTTCCGCAAGCGGCGCCTGTTGGCCCAGCGCCGAGAACGTGATCTGGCTGCCGCGGTCCTCGATGATCTCTCCCCAGGTCTGCTCCGGCTTAAATCCCGTGTCCTGCATGGCGTGGTGGAACGAGCTGAGAATCTTTTCCTTTTCCGCGGCGGTCAAGTCGTCGGCGTAGAGCTTGTTCCACACGCCGTCATATTGGAAGAACTTGGTGCCGCAGGTGGGCAGCAGCAGAAGGTTCTTCATGCTCTCGCCCTGTGGAAGATGCGACACCACCTGCTTTTCAAACTGCGGCCAGTCGCCGCCGGAAATCACGGCCACCTTGGCAACTCCCAGCAGGCCGGTCAGCAGCGCGGCCATCTCGGCGTCCAGCGCGGATTTACTCTCGGCCAACGTGCCGTCCAGATCGAATACAATCAGCTTCTTCAAGGCGTTCTCCAATTCCGTCTTCGATCTTAAATCAAAGTTGCGGTACACTGCTGCCGCCGCCATGTTGACGATCGGGAAGAGCTGGAATGGAAGAATCAGCGAACTGATTACCGGGGCGCTGGAGCGAATCTCCACGCTGCTGCGGCGCGTTCGCTCGAAAAAGACGAGCCCGAAGCAGGCCCACCTGCGCACCGGCCGTCAGGGCGAGCGGCTGGCCTACTACTTTCTGCGTCGCCTGGGATACACCATGGTGGCGCGCAACTGGCGCACCCGCGGACGCCGCGGCGAGATCGACCTGATCGGCTGGGATGGAAGTGTCCTCTGCTTCATCGAGGTGAAGACCCGCAGCAGCCACGGCCTTGCGCCCGCCGAAGCTGCCGTGGACCGGGCCAAGCAGCGGGAGTTGCGCGGCATGGCGGCGCTCTATCTGCGCCACTGCAAGCCGCATCCGCCCTCGCGCTTCGATGTGGTCAGCGTGTACCTGGCCGCGGGAGCAGAGCCGGAATTGGAACTTTTCAAAGACGCCTTCCCGTGGCGTAGTATGGGTGGACAACGCCGCTCGTTCGGCCAGCGGTACGTTTAGCGGGGCGAGGATAGCGGTGCAAGGGGAACGCCTGTGCCTGAGCTGAGAAAAGATCCGGTAGTTGGACGTTGGGTCATCATTTCCACGGACCGCGCCAAGCGGCCCAGCGACTTTCTCCATTACAAGGTGGTGCAGAAGGGCGGATTCTGTCCGTTTTGTCCGGGCAACGAGAGCAAGACACCGTCCGAGGTGCTGGCCTACCGCCCTGACTGCAACGGCAGCGGGCAGAAGAACGGACCCGGTTGGACGGTGCGCGTGGTGCCCAATAAATTTCCCGCGCTGGCCATTGAAGGCACTCTGAACCGTCAGGGCGAGGGAATGTTCGACAAGATGAACGGATTGGGCGCGCACGAGGTCATCGTTGAGTCTCCCGACCACGCCGCGCATCTGGCTCTGATGCCGACCAAGAGTATCGAGAGCGTGTTATGGGCATGGCGCGACCGCATTGTCGATCTCAAGCAGGACCGCCGCTTCAAGTACATCATGATCTTCAAGAACCACGGCGAAGCCGCTGGGGCTACCCTTGAGCATCCGCACGCGCAGCTGATCGCGATGCCCATTGTGCCCAAGCGCGTGGCCGAGGAGTTGGAAGGCGCCAAGCAGTACTACACCATGAAGGAGCGCTGCATCTTCTGCGACATGCTGCGGCAGGAGATGGAGCACCCCATCCGCATCATCGCCGAGAACGAGGACTTCGTCACCTTCGCTCCGTTTGCCCCGCGCTTTCCGTTTGAGACCTGGATTCTTCCCCAGCGCCACGAGTCGGCGTTTGAGAATCTCTCCTCGCACCAGATGATCAACCTGGCTGCGGCCTTGAAGCAACTGCTGCTCAAGTGCGAGCTCTCGCTGGACGGCCCGGCCTACAACCTTGCGCTGCACACCTCGCCGGTGCAGGATTGTTCGCTCGACTACTACCACTGGCACATCGAATTTATTCCCAAGCTGACCAACACGGCGGGCTTCGAGTGGGGCACGGGGTTCTATATCAATCCCACGCCGCCGGAGGAGAGTGCGCGGTTTCTGCGCGAGACCATGGTGCCCGGAGAGATGCAGCGGGTGAAGTAGCCGGCGGGATGGATCGCGATCAGGAATCGATGAGCGGCGAGGCCGAAGAGCCATCGCCATTGGAGACCGTGAAAGACGGCGTGCCGCCCGCGCTGCAGGTTGGCGGCGGCCTGCCGCACATGGTTCGAGCCCTGCGGAACCGTGACTTCCGCCTGTTCTGGAGCGGCAACTTTCTTTCCAACATCGGCACCTGGATGCAGAACGTGGCCATGGGCTGGCTGGTTCTGCAACTGGCGACCAGCCATGCCGCATTCTGGCTGGGCATGGTGGGCTTTGCCTCCAGCCTGCCGATGCTCGCGTTCTCTCTGCTGGGCGGGGTGATTGCCGACCGCATCGACCGCCGCAAGCTGATGCTCGTGACCCAGTCGGCGATGATGATCTTCGCCTTCATCCTCTGGGGGCTTACGGCGCTGCACTGGATGAGCCTGCCGCGGCTGGTGCTGCTCTCGTTTGCCACCGGCATTGCCATGGCGCTCAACGCTCCCAGCTACCAGGCGCTGGTGCCGCAGCTGGTGCCGCGCGAGGATCTGGCCAACGCCATCGCACTCAACGCCGCGCAGTTCAACCTGTCGCGCCTCTTCGGCCCCACGCTGGGAGGCTTTGCCATGGCGTGGTTTGGCGTGCAGGGCAACTTTCTGCTCAATGCCATCAGCTTTGTCGCCGTGCTGGTGGCGCTCGCCTTCATCCACTATCCGCCGCTCGAGGCTGCCGGCGAAAGCACCATGTGGGAGGACCTGACCGAAGGCGTGCGCTACGTCTATGAGCGCAGGGAACTGCTTACCCTGCTGGCCATGACGGCCGTGGCCAGCGTCCTCGTGGTTCCGTACGTGAATTTTGTTCCGCTCTTCGCCAAGCAGATTTTGCACTTAGACGCACGCGGCTACGGCCTGCTGATGGCCGCCAACGGCGGAGGCGCGTTTCTGGCCGCCGTCACCATGGCCCTGCCCAGCCACGGCAAGCATCGCGGACGCATCGTCTTCCGCTCCGCGCTGGCGTTTTATGGTTTTGTCATGCTGTTTGCGCTCTCGCACAACCGCTGGCTGAGCGCCCTGATGCTGATGGCTACCGGATATTTCATGATCCTGATGATTGCCACCGTCAACGTCATGCTGCAACACCTGTCGGAGAACAAGATGCGGGGCCGCGTAATGAGCATCTACGCCATGGCTTTTCTCGGCTTCACCCCGCTGGGGAGCCTGCTGGCCGGCTCGCTCGCCGGAATCTTCACCGCGCCCCTGACGCTTGCCGCCATGGCCGCCTTGGCCATCGTGCTCAACTTTGCCATCTACCGCATGCGGCCGGGGCTGGGAGAGCTGGCGTAGGGAAGCTTGCGCGGCCCCTGATTGCTAAGCGTGGGCGTAGACATCCACCTCGTGTTCGATCACCTTGGCACTCTCGATTCTGGCTTTGGACAGATCGTGCATCTGCTGCAGATTGAGCCAGAACTCGGGGCTGTTTCCAAAAAAACGGGCCAGGCGCAGGGCCGTGTCCGGAGTGACGGCGCGCTTGCCATGCACGATGTCGCCGATCCGGGTGGCAGGTACGCGGATCTTGATCGCCAGCTTGTTCTGGCTAATGTGGAGGGGCTCTAGGAACTCCTCGCGCAGCACTGCTCCCGGGTGCGTAGTCGGGCCTTGAAAGCTCCAGCCGCTAGCCGGACGGTTGTGGGCCACGTTTTTTTCTCCTCTTGCTTTCTGTGTGGTAATCCACGATTTCGACATCATGAGCGCCATCCTCCTCCCAGGCAAAACAGATGCGGAACTGGTCATTAATACGGATGCTGTGCTGGCCTCTTCGGTTCCCGGTGAGCGGCTCCAGTCGATTGCCAGGAGGAACCCGCAGGTCCGTCAGGTTGATGGCGGCTTCCATTTGGTCCAGCTTCCGAAGCGCCACGTCCCTGATGTTCCGCCAGCGTCGATTGTCCCGCTGGACGAAGAGCTCGAAGGTGTCGGCATCCTTGAAGTTCTGAATCACGTTACGTCAGAATATAACGCGACGTGTTACATGTAAAGCGGCAGATGCCGAGGAGCAAAAAGATCGTTAGCCACTACGACATTCTCTTCCTACGCCGTCGTGTGAGCCTCGGCTGGCTTCGCAGCGCCGGCGTTGGCGGCTGGAGCCAGAGTCTCTTCTGCGCTGGAAGCTTTTCGATCCGCGACTCGCAGTATTTTTTTCAGCTCAGGCAGGGCCGCGCGCATGGACTGCTCGCCAATGGCAATCAGCTCGTCGGTGCGTTCGAAGTCGTCGTAGGAGAAGCCATCCACGTTGGGATGCAGCAGCAGGTCGGCGTCGTGCTCCCACTGCAGGCTCATGCGGACCTGGGCGATGGCGAAGCACTGGCCGATCACGTCAAAGAAATGCCGCGGCGCTTCCTGCCCGTTCCAGTGCGAGCGCAGATGAACGCCCAGCACGCGATCCACGCCCATCTGCTTGAGCGGTGTGGTGGGCACCTCGTAGCTCAGCATGCCATCCACGTACAGCTTGCCGTGAATGGCGACCGGCGTGAAAATTCCGGGATAGGCGCAGCTGGCGCGCACCGCCTCGGAGAGCGATCCGCTGCGGAAGATGGCGGGCCGGCCGCTGGCCAACTCAGTGGCGATCACCGCCAGGGGAATGCGCAGTTCGGAAAATTCCTTGCACGGGCAGATGCGGGAGAGAAACAGGCCCATCCGGTCGTTGTTGCAAAAGCCGCCGCGCTCCAGCGTCCAGCGGGCAAAATCCCGGAAGCGCAGGCGGCGGCCGATCTCCGCCAATTCGGTAGAGGAGAGCCCGCTGCAGTAGCTCGCGCCCACAATGGCGCCGGCGCTGGTGCCCGCGATGGCGGTAATCGGAATCCCGGCTTCCTCCAGAACCTTGAGCACGCCGATATGCACCATGCCGCGCGCAAAGCCGCCGCCCAGGGCTAAACCCAGAGTGCGCCGGGGCGGATCCGCGTCAGTTTTCTCAGTTTTCAAAGGTGCGCTCAACGCGTGGAAGAAAACCTGTACGGAGCGCGAAATCTGGTTCAGCTGTTTCATACTAACCAGCCTCTTCCTGTTGAACCCGGCGATCAAGGACGAAGTTGCGTCGTCCTTAACCCCAATTACTATGATTCTCGAAACCGGGTTACGAGTTGCCGCTCAGGAGTTTTTTCCCGGAAGAATCAGCCCTGGGCCTGGCGCGGTGAGCCCCAAGAAACCGGGCAGCTACGCTGCAGCACGCCTTCCCGGAGCGGTGTTCCGCCGCAATTCCGAGGCCGGATGAGTCCAAGCGCTTGCTACCAAGGCCATTGTTTGCGAACATGGGTGGATCAGTCAACGGTTAGGTCTGCCACTTTGTCCAACGTGCCGGCTCACAAGAAAACAACGCATGAAGCTGCCGGCCCGGCTGAGGCCGCGAAATCGCCGTCGGGAAAAAAGACGGTCTATGAGACGTCTGCCGGAGGAGTCGTGCTGCGGCATATTCGCGGCACCTGGCAGGTGGCCATCATTGAGCCCAACATCATCAATGCCGACACCATCACGCGGCGGGCCAAGGCGCGTCCCGAAGGCACGGTCTTTGCCCTGCCCAAGGGCGGAGTGGACGAGGGCGAAACCCCCGAGCAAAGCGCCGACCGCGAAGTGTATGAGGAAACCGGCGTGCGCGGCCTGCTCCTGTTCCGCCTCACCACCATCCGCTACCTCTATCAGCGCTCCTGGGGAGGCCGCGAGCACGTCTCCAAAGCGGTCAGCTTCTACCTGTTTCTTTATCAATCCGGGCGGCTGGGGCAGATTCATCCGGAGATGCGCGACGAAGTCCGCAAAGCTTTCTGGTTTCCCCTCGACAAAGCTCACCGCAAGCTGACGTATCGCGGCGAGAGGGAAGTGCTGAAGATGGCGCAGAAGATCGTGCGCGAGCATCCCGAGCGGCTTACGCCACCCCCCACGCATGTCACCAGCGGCCCGGCGGTGGAGCGTCCGGCGGCGCAGCAGCGCAGCGCTTCGCAGCACACCAATTGGACGCCGCGCAATCCGGGGCAACCGCAGGGCGGCCAATCCCGCGCCGGCCAGCCGCGCAACGCTCCATCGCGCGGGGGCCAGCCGTCTGGCGGAGCCCAGCCGCGCGGACCGGCGCAGCGCGGCGGCGAGGCGCGCCCCGGCTCGCAGTCCGCTCCTGCCGCTCCCCGCTCCAATCCCCGCTCTTATCACAAGGAGACGTGATGGGCGCACTTGCGTCCGGCGTAATTCCGCGATTCGTATTTCGACGGTATCCCGTTTCTTTGTAATCTTTTATAAAGATTTCGCTTGACTCTCCGGCAATTCATCCGCTAAGCTTAGTTCAATTAAATAAGGCGCGCGCCGTTGCCATCCTCACCCCACATTCTCGGCGCGCGCCGCTCTTTTTTACGCGGCTTTTCTCCTTCCAGTTCTAAATTTCCCATTCCAATCGTTAGCCTGACTTCGCAATCGCGTGCGGCAGCACCGATTGTCGGCATCTTCTTCTCTGAATTTGAAGATTTCCTCCCGTTTCCTGCATCCCACCTCTTGCAGTCATTCGTCTCCACCCGGAGAAGACTTTGCTGAAGAGAATTGAGAAAGTTGCCGTACTCGGCGCGGGAACCATGGGTTCCCGCATTGCTGCGCACTTGGCCAATGCAGGACTGAGCCCCTACCTGCTGGATATCGTTCCGCCGGATACCGCGGGAGGCAACCGCAACCGCGTAGCCGAGGCAGGGCTGGAGGGGGCGCGCAAGTCCAAGCCCGCCGCTTTTATGGAATCGAGCCTCGCCCGTCTGGTCGTCACCGGAAACTTCGAAGACCATCTAGGCCTGCTGGCCGGCTGCGACTGGATCATCGAGGCCGTGGTGGAGAACCTGGAACTCAAGCGTGCTCTGCTGCGCAAGGTCGAGGTCGTCCGCGCCCCCGGCACCATCGTTACCACCAACACCAGCGGCCTTCCCCTGCATGACATCGCCGAGGGCTTTGGCGAGGACTTCCGCCGCCACTGGTTCGGCACCCATTTCTTCAACCCACCGCGCTACATGCGCCTGCTGGAGATCATTCCCACCGCGGAGACTGATCCGGCCGCGATGGAGGCCGTGGCGCATTTTGCCAGCCTCCGCCTCGGCAAAGGTATCGTCTATGCCAGGGACACGCCGAACTTCGTCGCCAACCGCATCGGCACCTTCAGCGTCATCAACACCCTGCGCCTCATGCAGGAGTTCGATTTCTCCATCGAGGAGGTCGATGCGCTGACCGGCTCAACGGCGGGCTTTCCTAAGTCGGCCACCTTCCGCACCCTCGACATGGTGGGCCTTGATGTCCTCGACCACGTGATTCAGAATTCCAAGCGGCTGGCGCTGGCCAAAGCTGCGGCTGGTTCCTCCGGTGCCCCGTCCAATGCATCGACCGATGATGTTTCGACCGATGAGCGAGGCATTCTGGAACTGCCCGCCTTCTACCGGCAGATGATCGAGCGCAAGCTGCTGGGCGACAAAACCGGAGGCGGATTCTACCGCAAAGAGCGCACCAAAGAAGGCGAAACCCGCCTCGCCATCGACTGGAAGACGCTCGAATACCGACCCGCCGGGCGCCCCAAGTTTCCCTCGCTGGAGATGGCCAAGAATGTCGATTCGCTGGGTGAGCGGCTACGCCTGTTGACCGGCTTCGACGGCCAAAAACTCGACAAAGCGGGACAGTTTCTCTGGACCCTGCTCTCCGAGCTGTTCACCTACTCGGCCAACCGCATTCCCGAAATCAGCAGCAACATCGTGGAAATCGACCGTGCCATGCGCCTGGGCTACAACTGGGAGATGGGGCCGTTCGAGCTGTGGGATGCGGTCGGCGTCCCCGCATCGGTGGAGCGCATGAAGCAGGAGCGCAAGCCGGTTGCCGCCAACGTGGAGGCGCTGCTCGCCGCCGGACAGCAGAGCTGGTACACCGACCTGCCGCACACCGCCAGCGGCCGCGCCTATTTCGATTTCGCCACCCGCTCGCCGCAGGAGAAGAAGGTCCCGGAGGGCGTCTGGAGCGTGACCGCGGCCCGCAAGTCGCGCGGCGTGGTCAAGTCGAACGCCGGTGCGTCGCTCATCGACCTGGGCGATGGTGTCGGCTGCATCGAGTTCCACTCCAAGATGAACGCGCTGGGCGCGGACATGATTCAGCTCACCTCGCAGGTGCTCAAGCCGGGCGCCGCGGGAGACAGCTTCGACGCCTTCGTTCTGCACAACGACGCACCCAACTTCTCCGTCGGCGCCAACATCATGCTGCTGCTGATGGCCGTGCAGGACGAGGAATGGGACGAGGTGGACATGATGATCCGCCAGTTCCAGGGCATGACGCAGCTCATCAAGTTCTCGCCCAAGCCGGTGGTTTCGGCGCCGTTCGGCATGAGTCTGGGCGGCGGCTGCGAGGTCTCCCTGCATGCCGCCGCGCGCCAGCCTCACGCCGAACTTTACATGGGACTGGTCGAGGCGGGCGTGGGCCTGCTTCCCGGCGGAGGCGGCTGCAAGGAGATGACCCTGCGTGCCGTGGAGGCCGCGCAGGCGATGCATCCCGATGGCGTGGCCGAGTCGGTCGAGTTGGTGGATGAGATGAAGAAGGCGTTCGAGACCATTGCCATGGCCAAGGTTTCCACCTCGGCCTTCGAGGCCCGCGGCCTCGCGTTCCTCAACCGCGCCGACCGCATCACCATGAACCGCGAGCGCGTGCTCACCGATGCCAAGGCGCGCGCGTTGGAGCTGGCCCGCTCGGGCTATCGCGCGCCGGTGCCGCGCGCCGATATTCCGGCGCCCGGCCAAAACATTCTCGCAACCCTCAAACTCGGCGTACATCTCATGCGCCAGGGAGAATTCATCAGCGACCACGAGGTGAAGATCGCCGGCAAGGTCGCCGAAGTGCTGTGCGGTGGAGCGCTCGCGCCGGGTGCTGCCATCAGCGAACAATACCTGCTCGACCTGGAGCGCGAGGCCTTCAAGAGCCTGTGCGGCGAGCGCAAAACGCAGGAGCGGATTCAGTTCACGCTCAAGACGGGGAAGCCGTTGCGGAACTGATTCAGCGGCGGGTGCCCCAGGTCCCGCGCCCGCATTTGGGCGCTGACCTGGGAGACCACGGAGAATGAAGAATGCCGGAAGCTGTCATCGTAAGCGCCGTCCGCACCGCGGTCGGCAAGGCCTTCAAGGGAACGCTGCGCACCACCCGCCCCGACGATCTCGGTGCGGTGGCCATTCACGGAGCGCTGGCGCGCGTGCCGCAGCTTGACCCGAAGGAAGTCGAGGACGTGATCCTGGGCTGCGCCATGCCGGAGGCCGAACAGGGCCTGAACGTGGCGCGCATCGCCATGCTGCGCGCCGGTCTGCCGGTCGAGACCTCGGCCATGACCATCAACCGCTTCTGCGCCTCGGGACTGCAGGCCATTGCCCTGGCCAGCGAGCGCATTGCCGCGGGCGGCGCCGAGGTGATCGTGGCCGGGGGAACCGAGTCGATGTCCATGATTCCCCTCGGCGGCCACAAAGTCAGCTGCAATCCCTGGCTGGTTGAAAACTACCCGGACTCCTATCTCTCGATGGGGCTTACCGCCGAACGAATTGCCCAGCGCTTCGGAGTCAGCCGCCAGCAGGCCGACGAGTACAGCCACCAGAGCCATCAGAAGGCGCTCGCGGCCATCGCCTCGGGAGCGTTTGAAGACGAGATCGTGCCGGTACCGGTCACCTTGGCCACGCCCGCCTCGCAATCTACGCGTGGCGCAGCCGCGGCGCAGCCCGCGCTCCAGACCATCGAGTTCAAAGTGGACGAAGGCCCCAGGGCCGATACCACGCTGGAGGCTCTCGCGGCGCTCAAGCCTTCGTTCCATGCACGCGGCACGGTGACCGCTGGAAACTCCTCGCAGATGAGCGACGCCGCCGCTGCCTCGGTGGTGATGAGCGCCGCTCGTGCCCGAGCCCTCGGCCTCAAGCCGCTGGCGCGCCTAGTGGCCTATGCCACGGCAGGCTGCAAGCCGGAGGAGATGGGACTCGGCCCAATCTATGCGATTCCCAAGGCGCTGAAACTGGCCGGGCTTACTCTCGACCAGATCGGCGTCATCGAGTTGAATGAAGCCTTCGCCGTGCAGGCCCTGGTGGACATCCGCGAGTTGGGCCTCGATCCCGCCAAGGTCAATCCCAACGGTGGTGCGATTGCCCTCGGCCATCCCCTGGGATGCACCGGGGCCAAGCTCACCGCGACGCTGCTGCGCGAGATGCAGCGCGGCGGCCACCAATACGGAATGGTCAGCATGTGTGTCGGCACCGGAATGGGCGCGGCCGGCATCTTTGAAAAGATCGATTAAGGGTGGCCCATTCAAGCCTCTTTTGCTTGAGTGGGGCAGTTGAACCGGCAGTCCAGCAGTCAGCGAAATCGGGAGGAGCAACATGGCAACCACGGCCACACCGGCGCAGAGAAAAACAGGCGGAATCTTCCTCGTCGAGGAGACCAACCCGCACGAGGTGTTCACCCCGGAGGATTTCAACGACCAACACAAGCTCATCGAGCAGACCGCCGACGACTTCGCCACGCAGGAGATCCTGCCCAATTCCGCCCGCATCGAGCAGAAGGATTTTGCCTTCAGCCGCGAGCTGATGACCAAGGCCGCCGCGCTTGGATTGGCAAGTGTCGATATACCGGAAGAATACGGCGGCATGGAGATGGACAAGGTATCGTCGTCGATCGTCGCCGACCACATGGCCAAGCAGGGCTCGTTTGCCGTCACCTTCAGCGCCCATGTCGGCATCGCCACGCTGCCCATCGTCTGGTTCGGCACCCCGGAGCAGAAGAAGAAATATCTTCCCCTGCTGGGCAGCGCCGAGTGGATCGGCGGCTACGCGCTGTCGGAGAGCAGCTCGGGCTCCGATGCCATGAATACGCGCACCCGCGCCGTGCTCTCCGCCGATGGAACCCATTACCTGCTCAACGGCGAAAAGATGTGGATCACCAACGGCTCGATGGCCGATGTCTTCGTGGTCTTCGCCAAGGTGGATGGAGAAAAGTTTACGGCTTTCATCGTCGAGCGCACTTTCCCCGGCTTCAGCACGGGCCAGGAGGAGCACAAGCTCGGCATTCGCGGCTCTTCCACCTGTCCGCTGATTCTCACCGACTGCAAGGTTCCGGTGGAAAACGTACTCGGCGAAGTGGGCAAGGGAGCCACCATCGCCTTCAACATCCTCAACGTGGGGCGCTTCAAGCTGGGCGCGGCCTGCGTGGGAGGCGCGCGCACCTGCCTCGCCAATTCCATCCAATGGGCCAAAGAGCGCAAGGCCTTCGGGAAATCCATCGCCGACTTCGGCATGGTGCGCGAACTGCTCGCTGACATCGCCATCGGCATCTACGCGGGAGAGTCGCTCGTCTACCGCACCGTCGGCATGATGGATGTAGCTACCGCCTCCATTGAAAAAGGCTCGCCCGACGAATCCAAACTCATCCGCAAGGCCATTGAGGAGTACGCCGTCGAGTGCTCCATCATCAAAGTCTGGGCCTCGGAGATGTTCAACTACGTGGTGGACAACCAGGTGCAGATCTTCGGCGGCTATGGCTTTGTCGAGGAGTATCCCGCAGAGCGCGCCTACCGCGATTCGCGCGTCAATCGCATCTTCGAAGGCACCAACGAGATCAACCGCCTCATTATCACCGGCTGGCTTTTAAAGCGCGCCATGAGCGGCCAGCTCCCGCTGCTGCCGGCCATTAAGAAGCTGATGGACGAGATCATGGCTGGCCCCAGCTTTGCCGAAGAGGACACGCGCCCGCTGGCCGAGCAGCGCAAACTGCTGGCCAACGCCAAAAAGATTGTGCTGATGGTCTCCGGCGCCGCCTCGCAAAAATACATGCAGCAGATGCCCGATCATCAGGAGGTGATGGGCGCCATCGCCGACATCGTGATTGAAGTGTATGCCATGGATTCGGTGCTGGCGCGCACCCTGAAGCGGATCGAAAGCCGCGGCGGGGCCGCCTCGTCCACGGCCATCGCCATCAGCCAGGTCTATCTGCAGCAGGCCTTCGCGCGGGTGGAGGCCTCGGCCAAAAAGGCCCTGGCCGACGTGGCCGAAGGCGACATGCTGCGCACCCAGATGACCATCCTGCGCCGCCTGGTTAAAATAGAGCCTTGCAACGTGATCGCCGCCCGGCAGGCAATTGCGGTTCGCGTGCTGGAGGCAGGGAAGTACGCACTCTGACCTACGCGATAGAATTGGGGCGGGAGCTAAACCATGCGGCGCTGGACAATCCGGATTGTTCTCACGCTGCTGGCCCTGTGCGCGCTGGCCTACGCCGCCGACTGGACCGCCTTGCAGCTGCGCGAGCGCCGCGGCTCCGCCTACGGCTCGGTGCTGGTGGACGACAGTGAAGTGATCAAAGACAAGGGCGGCAAGGTCGAGTATTTCGACAACGGGCCGCAACCCACGTCCTGCGTCCACGCGCTCTTTCCGCATGAAGGCCAGCCCGCCTGCTGGTGGCTGGCTCGCCACTCCGACCAGGTGCAGTCGGTGAATTAGAAGCGGTCTCTTAAATGGCTTGGCGATCCGAAGGGCTTCCCTCAGCGGCTAAAGCCGCGTGAAATGAGTGCCTTTCTTGCGGCACGACTGAAGTCGTGCCCTTTCAAAACCGGTTTATGAGACCACTTCCAAGCCTCGCCGTGGTCTCTATCGCATTTCGGCCACCCGGCCACGCGCACCTTAGTCCTGCGTGACCTCCGGTAACCCTCGTTTTTGTCGTAGGATTACAGTACGAGCGCCTTCCGCGACCTCGCAATGCCGAAAGAGCACCCCATCTTCGTCCGAGTTACGGTCCTGCTGCTCTCTCTGCTGGCGGCCATCTGTTTTGCCGAGCCGCGCCAGATCAACGTCTATGCCCCGCAGACCAGCTACCCGGTGGCGATCCTGGTGCGCGGCGGCGTGGACTACATCGGGCTGACCGACCTGCTCGAACCGCTGGGCCGCCTGGAGTCGAGCGTCAAGGGCAGCAAGCTCATCCTCACCTTCAATGGCGTCGATGCGGAATTTCAGGAAGGCACGCGGCAGGCGCGCGCCGGCGCCAACTCCAAGCTTGAAATGAGCGCCAATTTTCTTCTGGTCGATGGCCGGGGCTACATTCCGGTGGCGTGGATCAACCAGCTGCTGCCCATTCTGGCCAGTCAGCCGGTGGAGTTCCACGCCAAGTCGGGCCATCTGTTCATCGGCTCCCCGCAGCAGCGTTTTTCTGCCGAACTGCGGCACTCGCCCACCCGGCTGGTGCTCAGCTTTCCGGCTCCGGTCAACCCCTCCATCCAGATCGAGAAGGGACGCGTCCACCTGTTTTTTCACCGTGAGCCGGTGGTCAGCAACGGTGCCGGCACGGTGCACTATGGCGATCCCTTTCTGCTCGGCACCAGCTTCGCCGAGGTGCCCGGCGGCGCCGAGTTCCTTGCCATGGTGCAGCAGCCTGCCACGGCTTCCCTTGGCGATGGCGGGCGCACCGTGACCATCGCGCCGGTTGGGGCTCTCCAGTCCGCTGCGCCTGTCCCTCCGCAGCCGTCCGGCGCCGCGGGGCCGTCCAATGCCCAGCAGACGCCCGCGCCGCGCATGCGTCCCTTCGTCATTCTGGACGCCGCCCATGGAGGGAACGACAATGGAGTAGAGTTTTCCTCAACGTTGCAGGAAAAGACGGTCAACCTGGCCCTGGCCCGCCGCTTGCAAAAAGAGCTGGAGGCGCGCGGCATTCCCGTGGTGCTCACCCGGACGGCTGACAATGCGCTCACCGCGGACCAGCGCGCGATTTCGGCCAACACCTCCCACGCTTCGCTTTATGTTGCGCTGCACGCGGCGGCCACCGGCCACGGCGTCCGCATCTACACCGCCCTGCTGGCACCGGCGCAGCCCGGCCAGGGCGCGCGTGCTTTCGTTCCCTGGGAAACGGCGCAGTCGCCCTACCTGGCAAAATCCATCGCCGCCGCCGCAACCCTGGCCTCCGGGTGCGATATGGCAGGCGTGCCGGTGCGCAGCTCGGCGGCTCCCGTGCGTCCACTCAACAGCGTAACCCTGGCCGCCGTGGCCGTGGAGATTGCGCCCCTGGGTCCCTCTGCCGAAGAACTCACCTCACCGGAGTACCAGCAGAAGATCGCCGCCGCGCTGGCCAGCGGCATTGCTGTCTTGCGCAGTCAGGTGGAGGTTGCGCCGTGATCGGCCGCAAGCTGCAGATCGTCATTGTCGTCCTGGTTCTGGCAGTCCTTGCCATGGGGATCTACCTCGTCCATCTCCGGCGCAAGGCGGAGTCGATCGGTGCTGTGCCCCTGACCCAGGCATTGACCCCGCCGCTCAGCGGCTCTACCCAGCAGATGACGCTCTACCTGGCCAGCGATGAGGACGATTCGATGCGTCCCGTCAGCATCGCCACCGCCCTTCCCACGGACGCAGGAGAGCGCGGACGGCTTGCCCTGCAGACCCTCATTGCCCGCTACCGGCGGCCGGACTCGCCGCACCCGCTCAGCTTCGGCGCCGATGTGCAGGAGGTCTACCTGCTGGACCCGGCTTCGGCGGTGGTCAATCTCAATGCGGATTTTGCCGGCTCCCATCGCAGCGGCATCGAAGTCGAGCAACTGAGCGTATTTTCGATGGTGCTCACCCTGCAAGCCCAGATCCCGCAGCTGACCCGCGTGCGCTTCCTGGTGGATGGCAAGAGCCGCGACACCCTGGCCGGACACATCGACCTCAGCGGCTGGCTCGACGCCGCCCTGGTGGCCGATGCTGCGAAAGATTTGGAGAAGTAGTCGATTTCCCGCGCTTATCACAATTGATTGTGACGGAAATCGCGTGCATTTGTGCTCCCACAAGGGTAATAATCCCAATGCTAATTTCTGAATTGAATTCAGGAGCAGGATCCGCTATGGCGACAACGGCCAAACAACCATTCTACAAAAACCTCTACGTTCAAGTGCTGATCGCCATCTTGATTGGCGTCTTGCTGGGCCATCTCAAGCCGGACGCCGGCGTAGCCATGAAACCCCTCGGCGACGGTTTCATCAAGCTGATTAAGATGATGATTGCTCCCATCATCTTCTGCACCGTGGTGCTGGGCATCTCCGGCATGGAGAACATGAAGGCGGTGGGCAAGACCGGTGCGCTGGCTCTTCTGTACTTTGAAGTGTTGAGCACCATCGCCCTGGTCATCGGGCTCATCATTGTGAACCTTGCCCATCCCGGAGCAGGCCTGAACGCGAACGTGGCGACCCTGGACGCGAAAGCCGTGGCCGCCTACAGCGGACCCGGCAAGATGCAGACTACCTCCGGATTCCTGCTGGACATCATCCCAGACACCATTGTGGGGGCCTTCGCCAAGGGCGACATCCTCTCCGTGCTCTTCTTCGCCATCCTCTGCGGCTTTGCGCTGCACATGATCGGAGAAAAGGGCAAGCTGATTCACACCGTCATCGAGCAGTTCTCCTCGCTCCTGTTCCGCATCGTCGGCATCATCATGTACGTGGCGCCCATCGGAGCCTTTGGCGCCATGGCCTTCACCGTCGGCAAGTACGGCGTGGGCACCCTCCGCCAGTTGGCCGGCCTGATGGCCTGCTTCTATGCCACATGCCTCATCTTCATCTTCGTCGTCCTGGGCTCGGTGACAGCGCTCCACGGCTTCAGCATCTGGAAATATCTGAAGTACATCAAGGAAGAGCTGCTCATCGTCCTGGGAACCTCGTCGTCCGAGGTGGCGCTGCCGCGCATGATGGCCAAGATGGAACTGGCCGGCGTGCACAAGTCCGTGGTTGGCCTGGTCATCCCCGCCGGCTACTCGTTCAACCTCGATGGCACCTCCATCTACCTCACCATGGCGGCCATGTTCATTGCGCAGGCCACCAATACCCACCTCACGCTCGGCCAGCAGCTTGGTCTGCTGGCGATCCTGATGCTGACCTCCAAGGGAGCGGCCGCCGTCACCGGCGGAGGCTTCATCGTCCTGGCTGCCACCCTGCCGGCCGTGAGCGCGGTGCCGGTGGCCGGATTGGCCCTGATCCTCGGCATTGACCGCTTTATGTCCGAGGCGCGCGCGCTTACCAACCTGATTGGCAACGGAGTGGCTACCATTGTGGTCGGCAAGTGGTGCCACAATCTGGACACGGCAAAACTGCAGGATGCGCTGAACCACGAGACCCTTGAGGAGGCGAACCAGCCCGAAGAGCTTGTGGTATAACTCGGCTTTGGGCCTCACCGATCTCCAGTAGGAAGCAAGAGAAGAAGATGAGAGGCAAAAGCACCCGCTACACCTTTGTCATCGAGTTCCTGGGAGGCACCTACGTCCACCAGGCGAGCGGCGAATCTCCCGAGCTGGCATTGCGCGCATGGCTGCGCCTTGCCAGCGCGGAGCATTTTGAATGGGGCAGATATCGCGTGGAACTGCTG
>Ga0316217_10000509_pt1 | contig 55579 bp, 48 predicted proteins | sample 1anoAmetaG_FD_203633 | JGI IMG/M metagenome (GOLD analysis project Ga0316217, IMG submission 203633) | Freshwater microbial communities from Trout Bog Lake, Wisconsin, USA - 1anoA | ecosystem: Environmental > Aquatic > Freshwater > Lake > Hypolimnion/Profundal zone | place: USA: Wisconsin...
CAATATAAACTTTATAGGAGGGCTGTCTATCATTCAGGAATATTCTCTGATTAAAGATTCTATATGGTTTCTGAGTAAAGATAAATTTGTAGCAGATATCAATCCTATAGGCGAAAAAAATGTAGCCCTCAAAGGCCGCAAAACCACTACTTACCGCAGGATAGTACTGAACGATACAGCTGTTGCCGGCGATCTGAAACGGACACTTAAAGCCGAACAGGTAGATCTGCTGGCAAACAATCAGAACAAGACAGATTCGTTCTGGAATGCAAGCCGTCACGAAGAACTTTCCAAAACAGAAAAGGCTGTTTATAAACTACTGGATACCCTGGACAATAACCCTACGTTTCTCCGGTACAAACATCTGTTCATGTTTGCATCTACAGGGGTAAAAGACTATGGTAAAATCAGACTGGGGCCATGGTATTACTGGGCAAGCTCCAATGCATGGGAAGGATACAGGTTCCGGTTCGATGCTGCTACCAATCGTAGTTTCAGCGACCATTTCAATATGAACGGATACCTGGCTTATGGTACCCTGGACAAATCGTTTAAACAGAAAGCAGAGCTTAGGTATGTGTTTAACCGCGAGCCGTATTCCTATGCTACCGTTACCTACAGAAACGACATGGACAACGGGCAAACCGGGTCGGCTCAGATGTCTATGGGTACCGACAATATACTGGCTACATTGTTTCGTCGTCCGGGAATACCTTATAAATATCAGCGCATAGAAGAACTGAAAGCAGAAATATATAAGGAGACCAATACAGGCTTTGATTTTGGAGTAACAGCAGGCACAAAACAATATACTTCGTTGCTGAATCTGCCTGGTAAGGAATTCTATATGAATGCCGGCAACGGCACGCCGTTAAAGACTTTTGAAGCATCGTTCAGGGTAAGGTTTGCCCTGCTGGAAAGATATGTGGATTACAATTTCGACCGTACAAGTCTGGGCAGCGACTACCCCATTATCGAGTTGAAATATACCCGTGGAATGCAGGGGGTGCTGAACAGCAGTTATAATTATGATAAGTTCAATTTTTCCCTGCTCGACTACCTGAATGTACCACCTTATGGAAAAATAAGCTATAGCATATTTGCAAGCAAAACCAATGCTACACTGCCTTTCCAGTTTTTAAGTATCATGCCGGGTAGCGAGGTATTTTATTATACCCCAAACAACTTCAACCTGATGAAACGCTACGAGTTTATAGCCGATCAGTATGCAGGGTTCATGATGGAGCACGATTTTGGCAGTGGACTGATGAAATACAATACCTTCACCCGTAAGTGGAAGTTCCGGCAGTTCTGGACAGCCAAAGGCGTGGTAGGTTCACTTAGCGATGCAAACAAAGCGCTGAACTATGTGGGCAATTATCCATATCATTCCTTAGATGGAAAAATGTATCTGGAGCTGGGTACCGGTATAGATAATATTATGAAGTTCTTCCGTATCGATTTTATTTGGCGAGTACTTCCTTCACCTGTGCCCGACTATCATCCTGCAAGGTTTGGTGTCTTCGGAAGTTTCCGTGTTTCTCTATAGTAAATAAATGCATTATATAAACAGGAGTAAGGAGACAGGAGTAAGGAGTCAGAATAATACATTAAAGGAGTAAGGAGACAGGAGTAAGGAGACAGAATAATACATCTATGGAGTAAGGTATAAGGAGACAGAAGAAAGAATAATACAAAATGCAATCATAATCAATTATAAAATAAATGAACATGATTGCATTTTATATGAATGAAAAAAGACTACTGTATTTTGTATTCTCCTTACTCCTGTCTCCTGTCTCCTGACTCCATAGATGTATTATTCTGACTCCTTACTCCTGTCTCCTGACTCCTGAACTATAATAGTTTTAGAGTTCAGTAAAAACTTAGAATTTCATATTCACCGCCATCATAAAGTTGGTAGGAGCCATAGGGAAATAACCATTGCTATTCACTAAGGTACTACTGGAGATATAAGGATAAGTCCATCCGTTCGAATTGTATTTAGCATTGAAAATATTGTTCAGTTGCAGTATAAAATTCCACTCCCTGATGCCCTTGTTTTTGATGCAGTAACTCATCCTTAAATCCTCTGCATAATACGATTGAAGACAACGGGCATTATCCTGTGTGTTGTCCAGATACTGCTTGCTTACATACTTACCTAAGAAGCTGATAACACTGCGTTTGCAAGGCAGGAAGTTGATAGAATTACCGGATACCACATTCGGTGAAAATGATATGTCAGTATTGCTGTGATTAACGGTATTCTGACCACCATTATCCCAGTTGTCTACATACTCGGTAAAGGCATTTATCTTATTCTGACTCAGTGTCAGATTAGCCGTTGCATTCAGCCATTTGGTAAATGTGTAAGCGCCCTGCAGTTCAATGCCCGCACGGTAACTGTTATCAACATTTACACGGGTATACGAACCCACATCATTCAGTTTGCCGGTTACCACCAGCTGATCTTTATACAGCATATAATACAGATTGATACCGTAGCTCAGGTTCTTGTATTTATACTCTGCGCCCAGCTCAAAATCGTGCAACGTCTCTGCTTTTGGAGTTTGTGTAAGGGTAGCCAGGTCATCGTGGTTAGGTTCCTTGTTGGCAAGGGCATAACTTAAATACATTTTCCAGTTATTTTTCATATATGTAATCCCTGCTTTAGGGTTAAAGAAGTTGAAACTTTTGGTCACCATCAGCAACGATAAAGGATCCGTTACAGCACTGCCTTCAAACCCGTTTATTCTGTGATAAACCTGTCTGTACTGCATATCGGCATAAGTATATAACGAACTGCTGAACTTATGCTGCCATTTTACATAAATATTTTCATCGGTCTTCAATACCGGATATTTATAGTATTGATAACCTGGAGCCACACCTCCCTGCTCAGCCCACATGATATTGCCAAAGTGCGAGCCTTCGTATCGGGTCCATCCACCGCCAAAGGTTACTTCATCTTTTTGGGTCTTATACTGGAACGATCCTATCTGTCCGTAAAAATGATTGTCCAGCCACAGTTGTCTTATAAGGTCAGTGTTGGTAGTAGTATCTACGCCATGCACCACATTGGGCAATCCGTAAAAAGCATACGAAGTCTGACTGTTGTCGCCCGCTGCAGTTTCTGCATCCACACCCTTATATTCTTCATAATAACCCCTGCCGTATGTCATAAACACAGCCGTGTTAAAGCTCCAGCGGCTATTGATCGACTGATTATAGAACAACTGGTAGTGATCCTGCTGATAGTTGTCGGTTTGGTTATTATATGGCGATCCCGGCTTCTCTGTTCCTGCCTGATTATAGGTGCGGGCCGAGTCAATGATGTAATCCGGAACACCATACCATGCCTGATAGGTTTTTTCCTTACCCGAGAATATATTGAATCTGATGGAGGCATTCTTTGTAAGGTATGCGGTAGAAAAAGCAAAGCTCTTCAGGCTGCTGCTTGCCCGGTCTATATAACCGTCGCTGCTGATCTGACTAAGTCTGGCATCAACCGTGAAATGATCATTTATCAAACCCGTACCCACCTTTACAGTGTTCTTCCAGGTGTTATACGAACCATAGCTGTTGTTCACTTCTGCATAGGCTTTATCGTTCAGTTCATTGGTCTGCAGGTTAATGGTAGCACCAAATGCACCCGTTCCGTTCGATGAAGGGCCTGCGCCTCTCTGCACCTGTATGGATGACAACGATGAACTGAAATCGGGTATATCCACAAAGTAAGTGCCCTGACTTTCGGCATCATTGTAAGGAATACCATTCATGGTAACATTGATACGGGTAGCATCGGTTCCCCTGATATGGATGGCCGTATAGCCCACACCATTTCCGGCATCGGAATTAATCACCACCGAAGGAGTCTGATTCAACAGGAAAGGAAGATCCTGGCCCAGATTGTTTTGCGCAATATCATCCTTGCTGATATTGGTCTTGGCAAAAGGTGCATTGCTGGCCGCACGGATAGACTTCACTTCCAGAGACTGTAAATACAAGGCTTCTTCTTTCAATTGAATATCCAATGTAATGTCAGATCCACCTACGCTGACTTGTTCTTCATATTCCTTGAATCCCACACAGGAAACTTTCAGAATATATACACCTTTCTTTACACGGGGCACAACAAATTGTCCCTTATCGTCGGCAAACGACGTGTACCTGTTAATACTGATGGTGGCGCCTGCTACAGGTTTGTGCGTAGTGGCGTTGGTAATACTACCACCGATGTTTTGCTGGCAAATGGCTGCAATACTGATGAAAGCCATGGCCGATGTTCCTACAATTTTTTTCATTGTAACAAATTTTACTAGTTAAAAAATATGAGGAACAGGAAACTTGCGGAAAAGATGACACAGTTGGAAAACTGTTGGTTCCATCCCTTCGCAGGAATTACCCTGTTCAGGTTCAACGGGTTTTATCTCAGCCTTCTATTGAAAGCACCCCGTGGAAATTGCTGCAAATATATAGGGGAAATACATTACAAGATAAAAGTTGATATTGAACGATTTTGAATAACCGGCTATAAAAAAATGTTTTGCCATAAAAATATTAATCGTAATATTGCGATAAATATAAAATATGGGAACGGCTAAAGCAGATGAATTTTCGGTAAAGGACAACAGGGTGTCGCGGTATGCAAAAGCCTTGTCGCATCCTGCCCGTATAGCCATTCTGAATCTGTTGATAAAGAAACAGGCTTGCATCTGTGGCGATATTGTAGAGGAGTTGCCCTTGTCGCAGAGCACGGTATCACAGCATTTGAAGGAATTGAAGGCGTCGGGATTAATCAAAGGGGAAATAGACGGACCTAAAACCTGTTACTGTATAGATGAGGCGGCATGGCAGGAAGCGAAGAAGTGTTTTGGTATTCTTTTCGATGGATTTAAAGGAGCACCTGTTAAGTGTTGCTGATTTATTCTGACTTTCATTATCGGTACATTACGATTATATATATTAATTTAATTTAAAAAATAAAAACAATATGAAAACAAATGATGAATTGAAAGAGCTGGTAAAACAGAAATACAGCGAAATAGCCTTACAGGATAAAGATACCAATCAGTCATCCTGTTGTGGTGCAGGTGGCTGCTCCACCGAGGTGTACAATATCATGACAGATGATTATACTGCCATAGAAGGGTACAACCCCGATGCGGATTTAGGTCTGGGTTGTGGATTGCCTACCCAGTTTGCTAAAATAAAAGCAGGCGATACTGTAATAGATCTGGGTAGTGGTGCAGGCAATGATTGTTTCATAGCCCGAAAAGAAACAGGTGTTGCCGGTAAAGTAATAGGAATTGACTTCACGCCTGCAATGGTTGAAAAAGCAAGAATAAATGCAGATAAATTAGGATATAATAATGTGGAGTTTCGTTTAGGTGATATAGAAAAGATGCCTTTAACTGCCTGTGTTGCCGATGTGGTAGTCAGCAATTGCGTACTGAACCTGGTACCCAATAAAGACGGCGTATTTAAAGAAATATTCCGTGTGTTGAAAACCGGAGCCCACTTTAGTATATCCGACATTGTATTGGTAGGTAAACTACCCGAAGCATTAAGAAAAGATGCAGAAATGTACGCAGGATGCGTGTCCGGGGCCATACAAAAGGAAGTATATATGGAGCTGGTGCATAGTAATGGTTTTACGAACGTGGTGATACAAAAGGAGAAGCCCATCATTATCCCCGATGATATACTGAGCAGATATTTGAATGAGAAAGAACTGGAATCATTCAAGCAAGGCAATACCGGTATATTCAGTATTACGGTATATGCAGAGAAATCCTCTTGTTGTACGGGTACGGGTTGTTGCTAATTAATTTAAAAGTAAAAATTCAACAGTAAAAAGAATACAATATGTTCTTTATACAATCTATTTTAAAAAGAATATTATGAAAAAAGTATTGATACTATGTACGGGTAATAGTTGCCGGAGTCAGATGGCTCATGGCTTTCTGCAATCTTTTGATAAAGATTTAATTGTATGCTCCGCAGGCACCGAGGCATCAGGCAAACTGAATCATAAAGCAGTTGCAGCAATGAAAGAAACTGGGATTGACATCAGTCATCATACTTCCGATTCTGTTCAGAAGTATTTAGGCGAAGAATGGGATTATGTAATAACTGTTTGTGGCGGAGCAAATGAAAGTTGTCCTGCCTTTACAGGTAAAGTAAAACACAGAATCCATATAGGTTTCGATGACCCATCCCATGCAGTAGGTTCCGAAGAATTTATCTGGTCCGAATTTATTCGTGTACGTAATGAAATTAAAGAAGCTTTCTACGCTTTCTATCTTACAGAAATAAAATCAAAAAACTAATATGCGCTGTGCTCCTTCTAAGTTATCATTTTTAGACCGTTATCTTACACTCTGGATATTTTTAGCCATGGCTGTTGGTATTACCCTTGGCTATATATTCCCCGATATGTCGGTCAGAATGAATTCCATGTCTTCCGGAACCACCAATATCCCCTTAGCCATAGGATTGATACTGATGATGTATCCACCATTGGCTAAAGTTAAATACGAAAAGATGCGGGAAGTATTCGATAATAAGAAGGTATTATTTTCCTCCTTATTATTGAACTGGGTAATAGGTCCCATCTTAATGTTCCTGCTGGCAATACTCTTTTTAGGCAATCATCCTCACTACATGATTGGCCTTATCCTGATTGGTATTGCACGTTGTATAGCCATGGTAATAGTCTGGAATGAACTGGCCAATGGCAATAGGGAATATGCAGCCGGACTTGTAGCGCTCAACAGTATTTTTCAGGTATTATTATACAGTGTATTAGCGTATGTATTCATTACTGTACTTCCACCATTATTCGGACTAAAAGGATTTGAAGTTCATATCACCATCAAACAGATTGCCTATAGTGTATTACTATATCTTGGAGTACCATTTATAGCGGGAATAATCAGCCGTTACGGGCTTATAAAACTAAAAGGAGAGGAGTGGTTCAATAGCAAATTTATTCCTGCTATTTCTCCCATCACATTAGTGGCTTTACTCCTGACAATTGTCCTCATGTTTAGCCTTAAAGGAAATGTAATTATTCATCTGCCTATGGATGTAGCATTAATTGCCATTCCATTATTGATATACTTTATCATCATGTTTCTTACCAGCTTCTTCATAGCCAAAAAACTGGGGGCAGATTATTCCAAAAATGCTGCAATATCCTTTACGGCAACGGGCAACAATTTTGAATTAGCCATAGCGGTATCCATTGGTGTATTCGGAATAAATAGTGGAGAAGCATTGGTAGGGGTTGTAGGGCCTTTGGTAGAAGTACCAGCACTGATTGCCTTGGTGAATGTAGCATTCTGGTTACAGAAGAAGTATTACGGGAAGAAGGGACAACTAAACATTAAATTTGTAAATACCTAATGCTAAATGTAATAATCTGATTAATATTATAATTTTTTTTGCTACTTTATTTCTTTTGTTGCTTTAATAAATATCCAGTAAAAAACAAAAGGAAGTGGAGTGAAAATAAAGGTAAATCCTGAAAAATAACTGGATAAATTAATTGTATGATAGTGCCGATTCCTAAAAGTTACAACAGGTGTAATTACAGATATCAATAATAGTATTCCGAATATTAACCATAAAGTAAGGTACAAAAACAATAATGTTCTGAAATCTTCTTTTCTCAATGTGTAAAACATAATTAATAAACCAAGTATAGGGTTTATTAAAATAGAAATAATATTAAAGCTATTCATGGATTTATCAATATCAGTATGTAATATTAAACTTGCTATCCAACAGATGATAAAAAGCGAAAAAATTAATAACAGAAATACTTTATTTGACTTCATTAGTTTGCCTCTTTTTCATAAACAATAGCCAACCTGATATGATTATGCCATACATAATAAATGTGAAAACATAATGATGATTAATGTCAAAATATTTATGGTGAAATATGAACAGCCAAAGAAGCGCTGTGCAGCGAATCATATTAGCTGTTATTAATACTATTAAACCTCCTAGTATAAATAATAATTTTCTTAAATTAAATTTATAAGGTAGTAATAATAATATTCCTATATAAATTAACATTATTTCTAGACCATTACAGGTATCATCTATAACAAAAAAACAAGTGCCATTTGTTGTGTTTGTTAAACCATCCAAAGTCAGAGAGTTGAAAGGATGATGAATCCATCCTACATTAAACTTTAAAAAATGAAGAAAATTAGTAAGCCAAACGGTACCTGTTGTTACAATATCGGTTAAATACGCATCAGGGATTCTAATAGGACCTAGCCAAAAAAAATGGAGTAATTTCCAGATTAACGTCAGAATAAAAATTTTGATAAAAAATGACTTCATTGATTTGTCTAATATTTTTGTATATTGAGCCATTGTAATTTAATATTAAATTAAAATGCAAACTTAATTGATATAGTTATAATTTGTGAAAATAATAATAATTTAACTTACAACTCAAGTAATAGTTAACTTTATTTGCAAAAAAAGGATGAATAAAAAACTAATACCATCTTTAAATGGAATAAGGGCAATTTGTATAATATTAGTTATAGGTTCTCACATGAACAGGTGTTTTAACTTCCCTCAAAAATATTCGAGGATATTAAATTTAATGTTTAATGGAGTTCTTGGAGTTAACGTGTTTTTTGTTTTATCTGGGTTCTTAATTACGTATCTTCTTCTTAAAGAAGAAGATCAATTCAAAACGATTTCATTAGAAAAATTTTATAAAAGAAGGGTGATAAGGATTTTTCCGGTATATTATCTTTTATTACTTGTTTATTTTATTCTTTCAATTCTAAGAATTATATCTTTTACAAATCTACAATGGTTTACCTCCCTTACTTATACAAAAAACGTTGGAGGTGGAAGTTGGATTGATGGACATCTATGGTCTTTGGGAGTTGAAGAACAATTTTATATTTTCTGGCCAATAGTTTTCAAGTACTTTTCTAAAAATACCAGAATAAATATAGCAAAAACAATTCTGATTGTTTCACCTTTTTATAGAATACTATCCTATAAGTATTTTCATAATACATATTCATTTTTTGATAATGCTGATTGTTTAATGTGGGGATGTTTGTCAGCAATTTATTTAGATGAAATTGTTTCATTTTTTTATAAGTTCAACCTAACTTTATTAAAAGTAATTTCAGTATTATTAATTTTACTTTTTTGGAATCTAAATACTTTTAAGCTTTTAGGCGTTTTAACTGTACCATTTACAAAAACAATTTATAGTGTATCTTCTTGTATTTTAATTATAGTTTTTTCGCAGTTTAAAACTAAAACAATTGGGTATATTTTTTTGAATTTACCTGTAATGGATTATTTAGGAACATTGTCTTATAGCATCTACATATGGCAACAGATGTTTTTCGACTCAAGATTAGGAAGGGTATCATCTTTACCTTATAATTATTTATTTATTTTTATTACAGCTCTTATTTCATACAACTTAATTGAAAAACCGATATTAAGATTGAAGAATAGGTTTGATAGGGTATAACCCTGAAAATTTTTATTTTTAAATTTTAATGGCTAAACTTAAAACCAATATTTGATTGTTCTACAGATACCCTATACATTCTTACATCGGTAACATTATTTTTTTGTGCAACAATAGGTTGGGGTATAAACTTTCTTTCCTGGTTAAGCATTTTTAAAATAAATGCTTTTTTGGGTTTATTATTTAGTTTTATGGCAGTAGCTCCACCACTATTATTAAACAATGAATAGCTTTGAATACCTACTTTAGCATTATTGCTATAATTAATAAACATACTATCTTTTGATGTATAACTTGCTAAAATATTGGCATCTTCATTTACAGAATGATGAATGATTAATCTGGAAAACAACATCATATTCAATAGAGATAAATTACCATGAAATCCATTAATATCTATTCCTGCTTTAGAAGATTCAGGAAAAGAAATGTTTAAAGGGTTTACTGTAGTTGCAACTTTAAAACCACAAATTGTTAAGTTGCCTTTCGATGAATCTGATAATAAATTGAATTTCTCACTTCTGCCTGTTTCATACCATATATCGTTTATTACCATATCTGCACCATTCCTTACATCGTAACTATTATTGTTATTACTGGAAGCACCTCCGAATAAACAAAATTTTCCGGTAGTTTCTTCTCCTTTATTTCTTTTCTTTCCTCCAATAGCTTTGATGGCTACATTTTTAGCACCGTTATGATAACCATTATAAAGATAAATAGAAGTATTATCTAACTGATCTGATAGGAAACCTTCAGCATTACTTCCTTTTGAAGCTCCCTGATCTATGATGATCTGTGCGTTCTTCTGGTCACAATTACTGATATGAATACCGTCTGCTATCGAATTTCCAAAAAGGCTCAATTCTTTTAAAACAGTATGATTAGCTCCTTCTAATTCGAACATTGTTCCAGATGATTTATTTTTCCATTCAAATCTGGAGTCCCTGCCATCTCCAATCAAAGTGATTTTTTTCTCTTTGGGTATTTTTATAGTATTTTTAATTGGATACTTTCCTGCCGGAAAATGTATTATTGTATTTTTATTGTCAGATGTAATAGCGATATTAATTATACTTTGAACAATAGAATCATTTGCATTTTCAGAAACTTCATAAATTGCTGATAAATTTTTGATAGCAAAATCAGGCATAGTTGTTTTTTCTATAATTGTTTCCTCACTATTGATAATATTATCATCAATAGTACAAATACTATCACTACTTCTATATACTTTGTAGGGAATTTTGCTATTGAAGGTATTACCTATTGAAGTACATGTTTCTCCTTTTGCAATTGTTATAGATGGATAATTAACATTGGATATTTTTGATATGATCAAATTATCCAATAAAAGTGATGGACCTTCATCTCCTATCTGAATGGCAGTTGGGTTCTTTGATTCATATACTTTATTCCCTTGTAAAGTAACTAAACCAGGACAAGAATGATTCTCGCCCATGAAAAACATATTAGAATGAATAGAAGTATTGTGTCTGAATGCGTAAAAACCACAGTGGTACTTACAAATGTCAGCATATTCAGAGCCTGAAAAGTAAGAGTGAAATACATTGAAAGGACCTGCTCCATATTTGTTAGTGACACCTATATTACATTTAATAAAAGTACAATACCATATCTCCCAGTCTGCAGCATTAAAATTTTCAAGACTAATACCTGCTTTTGTGCAATTATAAAATCTGCATCTTTTTATTACACATTCAGCATCCATAAATCCACGGCTACCACCTCTGATACCAAATGCAACATCTTTATATATTTCATCAGCATGTTCTCCATACGTATTAGCATAAGGTCGTTTTCCGTCCCATCCATGATTTACTGCGCATTTTGCTTTACCATTGTTGCCATCCCAGGTTATTCTGCCAAATCTGGAGTATGATACACCGTTGCAGTCCAGCATAGTACCCTCTTTTTCTCCATACCAGATAATACTGGTTTTTACCGGATCAGCCCCTATTATACTTATGTTCATTAATGAACTGAGTGAGAGCGTTGATGTAATTTTATATTGACCAGTTGGAAAATATACTACTTTTTTTTTGTTCAGTTTTAAAGAATCAAAGGCTCTTTGAATGGCTTTAGTATCATCTGTAATTCCATCACCTATTGCTCCAAAGTCTTTTTTTACATCATACCAGCTATTAAAAGGACCTTCGAAGGTTTCTTCAGTTATTTCATACTTTGGTAGAACAATACCCGTTGTGTCATTAAATTTATGCTGACAAGAGGCATTACAAAATAAAAAAATAAAAGTAATTGGCAATAAATACTTTTGGCTAAATAGAATCATTTATTTAATTATGTAAGTTAAATCCATTGAGAATTTATTATTAAAATATATATAATATCGATAATATTATAATGCTGTATTTCACATTGATCGTAAAAATTAATGATTTTCATTTGTAATAGCTTGGCTGCAAGTATAATATAATTTACTGAATTAATTCACTCTCTTTTCTCTATTTCAAAACTTATTTTTATTATATGTATACCAATCGATATAAATTGAAAGTGGTGTAATTATTTTTCTATTAAATTTGTTGCTTAGAACGATAGCTTATTAGCTGATTATTGCAATAATTAAAGGAACACTTGCTGCCATGCAACAAAAACATTTTGGAGTATTATCCATTCCCGTAATCATTGGGGCTTTGGGTTATTTTGTAGATATTTATGATCTGCTTTTATTTACTATCGTCAGGGTACCCAGTTTGAAGGGGTTAGGTATTACAGATGCTGTTCAACAATTAAATGCCAGCACCAGTATTATCAATCATCAGATGATTGGATTATTAATTGGTGGTATTATATGGGGTACCCTTGGCGATAAAAAAGGTCGTTTAAGTGTATTGTTCGGCTCTATACTATTATATTCAATAGCCAATTTTTATAATGGTTTTGTAACCAGTGTAGAAGCGTATACATGGTCCAGGTTTGTAGCAGGTATTGGGCTTGCAGGTGAACTGGGGGCTGGTATTACCTTAGTAAGTGAACTATTGCCAAAACATAAACGTGGTATTGGCACTTCGCTTGTAGCAGGAATTGGGTTGAGTGGAGCTGTAGCTGCGTATTTTGTTTATAAATTTTCTGGAGACTGGCGTTTATGCTATAAAATTGGCGGTTGTTTAGGCGCTTTACTGTTGCTATTAAGAGTGTCAGTAGCGGAAAGTGGTATGTTTAAACAGGTAAAAGAATCTACTGTTTCCAGAGGCAATTTCTTTATGTTCTTTACCCGGAAAAGAAGGTTTAAAAAATATATGCTGGCCATTCTGATTGGCCTTCCTACCTGGTTTGTAATTGGTATAATGATTAATTTAAGCAATCAGTTTGCATTTGCTATCTATGGTCAGAAAACGCTTGAGTCGGGCCGTGCTATTATGTATAGCTATGTAGCTATTTCTATAGGCGATATTCTGGTAGGGTTTGTTAGCCAATGGCTGAAAAGCAGGAAGAAAGTATTGTTTATATGTTATGCATTTTCTTTGTTAGTTGCATTTGCTTTTTTTACACCTTCTATTAATCATAACGATAATACTATGTATTTTTTATGCGCTATGCTGGGATTATCTACTGGTTACTGGGCCATATTTGTAACAATGGGGGCAGAGCAGTTTGGAACTAATCTGAGAGCTACTGCAGCTACTACCATTCCAAATATGGTTCGTGGTGCATTGCCTTTAATGAACCTGTTATTTAAGGATTATCTGAAAGATACATTACATATCAATATCATTCAAAGTGCCATTATTACCGGTTCAATAGTGATGTTGATTTCCATTATAGCTGCATATTTTACAGAAGATACATTTCATAAAGACCTTAATTATCTGGAGACTGAAGATATATTGCCTTAGTATCTCTGGATTATCTTTAATTTATTGTTCACTGTTTATTAAATTATTTAGGCACTAAACCTGTTTAGTAGTATTTAAACCGTACCTTTCCATTCCTAAAAAGCTAAGTTTCTTCTTTAGAAGCCCGATTGTTATGGATAATAAAATTAAAGTTTTAATTATTGATCATAATCATGAAGCTGCGGCTTCTCTTGGCAGATTTTTGCTGATAAATGGATTAATAGTAGGGATACCGGCCTTTAGTTACGATATGACATTGGATATACTGAACAACAACCGGCCCGATATTGTATTGATGGATATTAATCTGTTGGGCAATGAATATGAGGCTATTAAAATTGCTAATCATATTGATGCTTTTTATCACTTACCCATGATTTTTATGAGTAACAATGAACAACTGTTAAAGAGTTTTAAACCCTCTCACAATCGGATTGCTATCAATGTTTCAACAGAAAATCCTCATTATCATGCTCATGTACTGGTAGCTATTGATAATATTTTTAAGACAGTAAATTCTTCGCTTAGTCAGCTGTTAGACTTAGATGTTGTAAAAAATCCTATTTTAACAAACGGAGAACCAAAACATTTAAACTATGATCAGTTAATTTACAAAAGTATGATTGTTGATTCCTGCAATATTGCTTTCCTGCAGGCCAATAATACAGACGACAGAAATACCAGTCTGTTGTGGCTACATAATAATCATGAATTTTGTTTAAGGGAAATTATTTCTCTACGAAAACTGGTATTAAGGCATACAGCTATTCCATTAATGAAAATCAGCAAAAAAATAATTATCAATACCTTGATGATTGAATCTTTCCAGTTACATCATTTTATAATAATAGATGGTCATGAACTGTTAATAGGCAGACATTATAAAAAAATGGTAGATCAGTTTTTGTTATCCCTTCCTGGTCTTAATAATAACTGAGTAGGTAGTATTATTCTACCTGACCTAAACAGCTTTACATATCATTTTTTAGCGTTAATTGATGTAGTTCATCCTTTTGATGGTATTTCATCCTTCCGGTTCTGGTTGTTTGTCCTGAAACGACTGTCGTTCATGCAAATGAGTTCTCCATAGTATTTATTCTATGTAGTATTGTACTGTCGTTTGAAATAAGAGATTCACTCAAGACTTCAAACGGTAAAAGTTCTTTGGGAAAGTATTGAATGATAGCTTCCATCTAAATTATAGCTGCTGAAAAATATATTTCGGAAATTATATCACGATTCTGATCTTTTGAATGAATATGATGGAATCAGATAATTATTATTTTCTGTTTTTCAGTTACAATAATGGAGGAATAAATACCAATATTTATACTTTAAATATTGGTACTGGAACATAATGTTCTAACAATTATTTTTCCAATATTAGTATTTAAAGAATAAATACCAGTATTGGAACTTTAATTGTTGCCAATGAAAGCGTAAATATTAATCATGGAACTTCAAATATTAATATTTAAACAATAAATGTTAGCTATGGAAGTTAAAATATTACTCTTTTAAGTTCCAATATTGGTATTGGAGGAATAAAAGAAGGTATTCTGGCGACAAATATTGCTTAGGAATAACAATTAACTATCATGAATTATATACTGACTTAAAGAAAATATAACAAAGTTTATTTATAAATTGAAAATAATAAAATAAGAAAATTATGAAAACAACAACTTACTTGCCAAATGGCGACAAAGAAAAAGAAACATGGATGAACAATTTTGATGGAAAATTACCCGGTTATGCTACTAAGTTTGGATTGACTAAGGATCAGTTAGCCATTGTTCACAACGACAGGCTTGCGTTTTCCTATGGGTTGCTGGAAGTGGAGGCTTCCAAGACATTTGAACACAACTGTGTAACCTTTAAGGATGACATCAGGAATGGTGTAGAAACTAATTTAGTATCTGATTTTCCGGTGTTTGTACCGCCTGATAATCCGCCATTGGCTGTGGCGCCTGGTATATTCAGGAGAACCGGTAGGTTTGTAACTACATTGAAGGCAAATGCTGCTTTTACGGATGCAATTGGTGAGGATCTGGGCATTATTGGAGCTGATTATCAGGGAAAAGATAATATTGAAGATTATCAGACAAAGCTGACTGTAAAACAATCAGGAGGCACTGTTCAGTTAAAATATGTAAAAGGCGATCTGGATGGTATAAAACTGGAAAGCAAGAGAGGAACTGAAACTGATTTTACTTTGCTGGATAAAATTACTCAGACAACATTTACCGACAAAAGGCCTGTGCTGGTGGCCGGTGTGCCCGAAGTAAGGCAATACAGGGCCTGGTGTATTATAAAAGACGAAATAGTAGGGCAGGTGAGCGATGTGGTAAGTGTAACGGTTACGCCGGTGTAAAATAGTACTTAGTACTTAGATAACAGATATCAGACAATACAAGAAAAGTACTTAGTATTTAGATTTCAGTACTTAGACAATACAAATACATTGTATAATTCATCAATAAAAAAGCTCCGGTTTACCGGAGCTTTTTTATTGATGACATTTGTATTTAATTATCAAATTATCACATTATCAAATTATCACATTAATTAAAGATACATATCGCCCTTACTTCTTTTTACTTCGGCAACATATTCTTTTATAGCCTGTTCTTTTTCTTTTTTACAGATCAGTAAGGCATCGGGAGTGTCTATCACTATAAAGTCGTCCATACCCTGCAATACTATCAGTTTATCGTGTGGCGCACTTACCATACATTTGGTAGAATCTATGATAATCACATTGTTGCTGGTAACGGCATTGCCTAAATAATCTTTTTCCAGATTATCGTATGCACTTGTCCAGGTACCTAAATCGCTCCAGCCAAAAGAAGACGGTATAACAAAAACGTTGCTGGCTTTTTCCATGATGGCAAAGTCGATAGAAACATTGGTGCAAAGCGGATATATTCTGTCTATTGCTTCTTTTTCAGCGGGAGTATTGAAATTTGCTTTTTCGTAATCAAATAAATCAAACGTTTCGGATTGATGTGTTTTGAAAGCATCTACAACATCTTTGGCTTTCCAGACAAAAATACCTGCATTCCACAGAAAATCGCCGCTGGAAATAAAAGTTTTAGCCAGTTCCAGGTTAGGTTTCTCCGTAAAGGTTTTTACTTTATAAATGTCATCAACACCCGAGTTGGTCATTTCGTGCTGTATATAACCATATCCTGTATTTGGATTAGAGGGCTTAATACCTAAAGTGATAAAAGCAGGGTTGGAGCTTACAAAATCAAGTGCCTTGGTAGCAATCTTTGTAAAAGTTTCACCATCCAGAATCATATGATCGCTTGGGGCAACTACCATGGCTGCTTCAGGATCTTTCTGTGCCAGTTTAAAGGCAATATAAGCTACACAGGGAGCTGTGTTTTTACGGCTTGGCTCGCAAAGAATGTTCTCAACAGGTATTTCGGGTAACTGATCGGCTACTATATCTTTGTATTCGTCGGAAGTAACAACATAAATGTTTTCTTTAGGAATAAAAGAAGCGTATCGTTCAAATGTCCACTGAATCAGAGATTTCCCCGTATTCAGAATATCTAAAAATTGTTTTGGGTAAGAAGCCCGGCTTTTGGGCCAGAACCTGCTTCCTATTCCACCGGCCATGATAGCAACGTAGTGATGTTTATTCATATTTTTTGTTTTAAAAATCCAAATGTACTGTCAATTAAATGATAATAAAATATTTTAGATTATTTTTTTTATTTAATAATGCAAACTTTGTCCATCAATAACGTAAAATTGTATTGCATTTGTATAAATAAGGATTTAATTAAAACAGATAAATGGAAAGTTCAATAAAAAAAGCGATGATATTTGCTGCAGGATTAGGTACAAGGCTAAAACCATTTACTGAGCTTCATCCAAAAGCATTATTCCCGGTAAATGGGATAACATTGCTGGAAAGGAATATAGAATATCTGAAAAAATATGGGATTGATGAAGTGATAATAAACGTACACCACTTTGCCGATCAGATAATAGATTATGTAAACCGCCAGAATAGTTGGGGAATAAAAATTGCTTTCAGCGACGAAAGAAACGAGTTGCTGGATACAGGAGGTGGATTGATAAAAGCTGCTTATTTTTTTGAAGACACAGAAAACTTCATTGTATATAATGCCGATATTCTGACCAATATGCCCCTGGATAAAATGATGGAATATCATCTGGACAAAAGACCCAAGGCAACCCTTTCAGTATCGGAAAGGAAATCAAGCCGTTATTTTTTATTTGATGAAAATGATAGACTATGTGGTTGGGAAAATGTACAAACAGGGGAACAGAAAATCAGCATAATAAAGGATACATACCTTAAAAGAGCATTTAGTGGAATACATATAGTGAATAATAAGCTATTAGAAACCAGAACAGAGATATGTAAATTCTCCATTACAGATTGGTATCTGGATATATGTAACCAAAATGAAATAATAGGGTTCAATAGTCCTTCTGATTTTATTGATGTGGGAAAACAAACAGGAGTTGAAAAAGCGGAGAAATTATTCCGGTAAGGCTGGTTTCTTTTCTTTTGTGTAAAAGTAAATCATAATTATGATGCATATATATACAGCGATATTGAAATAAGTATGATGATCTATAAAATTCAGATTTACTTTACTGGCTATAATAGCCAAGCCACCTAATCGGATCATATTTAAAAATGATATAGATAAAAAACCAATTACCGCCCAGCTAATTTTCTTTTTCAGTCTGGATGGATAAGAAATTACAAAAGCAAACCATACTCCTAATAGACCTGTACCTAAACAGGAGTAAACAATTTGTATACTGTGACCATTTAGAATTTGAAGATGGTATTGGTCTCTTAAAAAAGAAGGATATCCAACTAATTCAGTCAGAAGATGAGATCCTGTCAGTAAGAATGTTCTATACCAGTTTATAATGTTGAAGTATTTATCCAGAAAAGGGAAATAGATACCACCAGGGCTAGTAATACCCATATATCCTATTGCTCCATAATAAAAAAACAAAGTAAAGAGAACGAACTTCAGAATGAAACTGATAACTGGATTCTTTATAAATGAAAAGTTCATGTAATGATGTATTAATTTTTGTAGAGAAGCATTGCTATGCGTCTCAGATTATAGAAGAAATTGTAAAATATTTTCATTTAATACTATATTAAAAATTTGTTGAAGACGCATTGCGTTGCGTCTCTACTATACTTTAATGTATATTTTCTTTTTATCCAGTACATAAGCAATCAGCCAATAAAACAATACCATTAAAAGTGAGAATACAAAGGATCCTAATCTTGCATCTTTATATATATTTTGCAGAAAATGTTCATAAAACCATTCCAGAGGATTCGCAAAATCATCATCCGATTTGATGTGTATTAAATTCATGAGTCTTGGAATTAAACCGCTTAATACAAATATGAACAAAGGATTCTTTCCAAAGGAAAGAAAGAAACTGGTAAACCATAAATTTTTCTTCTTCAGATCTATTAAGTATGTCAGGAAAGAAAGTAATAATATGGCAAGACCTGAGGTATAAATGGTAAAACTACTGGACCATATTTTTTTGTTGATCGGTACAAAATAGTCTAAAAAATAACCCAGTAATAAGAAAGTTACACCTATTAAAAGAAGGTTGGATAATAATTCAAAATTCTTTTCTTTTTTGATGAGCATATTGCCTATTAAATAACCGAATAAAACTTCGACCAATGCCGACATATTACTCATGATGCCTTCAGGGTCAAAAGGAATACCTTCGCCTTTATAAAGGTGAACAGATCCAATAATGGTTTTATCTACAGCATTGCCAAAGTATCCCTGTAAACTGAAAGGGTCGTTATGCGAGCCAAACAAAATACTGATTAGCCAATAACCACCAAGTATCATAAAAGATATTAACCATAAATTCTTTTTCCTGAATAATATGATGATAATAGATGCCAATAAATAACAGATAGCAATTCTTTGTAATACTCCCAGAACTCTTATACCATATTCTACTCCATTTTTATTGAACCAATGCCATGGCTTAGAAACAATTTCATTGCCTTTATACATGAAGAAAGGACACCAGTTCAAAAACAAACCAATCAGGAAAATCAATACGAATCTTTTGACAATTTTATTAATTAATGATTTATTAATATCGTATTTATTCATGACAAAACTCAGCGAATTACCTGTAGCAAATAAGAAGAAAGGGAAAACCAGATCGGTTGGTGTACAACCATTCCATATAGAATGGTCCAATGGGGAATATATATAATCCCATGAGCCGGGGTTATTCACAACAATCATCAATACAACTGTAAACCCTCTGAAAAAATCAAGTGAGACAGATCTCATAAATAAAATTAATTATTGGACACCTACAAATACTCTAGTTAACATAAAGAGTTTGGAAAAGTGATTCCAATCCTTATATTTGCGCCAAATTTAGTGGGAATTTTCAATCAATATATATGAAACCATTAAATAGTGTTTTATTTTATTTCGTTTTGAGCATTGATTCATTTAAAATATGTGACTCAAATGGCGAAGCTTTATCCAACCGAAATTTATTGATTAAATATATTATATGAAAAGATTTTCTTTTTTTCTGATTATATTATCTGGTGTATTCATTTTTTCTTCCTGTTCACAAAAGATATATAAAGAGTATAATTTATTCCAGAAGGGGTTAGATAGTTTGAAGGACTATACTTATAAACCATTGATGATACAAAACAACGATGTGCTGAACATTCAGATATTTAGTGCCACATTGAGTCAGGATCAGGCTATAATATTTAGTTTGGGAGGAAGTAGTATGGGAGGTTCAAGTTCTGGTAATAGTACTGGAGGAGGAGCAAGCGCTGGAGGAAATAGTAGTTCAGGTTCTGGTGGAGCTGCCAGTTCAGGAGTAAGCTATCAGGTTGATTTAGACGGTAATATTACTATGCCGATTATTGGAAAAATTAAAGCTACCGATAGAACAACCGCTCAGGTAAAGAAAGAAATAACTGAAAAATTGGAGCCTATAATAAAAGATCCTGTTGTTACCGTTAATTCATCAAGCATTAAAGTTAATATATTAGGTGAGGTTAAGTTGCCTGGAATTAAAAGTTTCAATAAATATAATCCTACATTTCTGGATGCTTTAGGAGAGGCAGGTGATTTTACCGATAGAGCAAAACGAAATGAAATATATCTGATAAGAGATATTAATGGAAAAAGAACTACTTTCAAAATTAATATGAATGACGTTTCTGTTTTTACATCAGAAGCTTTTCAGTTAATACAAAATGATGTAATTTATGTACCGGCTGATGATATTAAATTGAAAACGGTAAATCTGGATCCAGACTTTCAGAGAAAATTACAATTAAGTGCTATGACTGCTCAGATAATTTCAGCTATTGCAATAGTTTTAAATACATATTTATTACTTAAAAAACTTTAATATATGATTGAAAATTCATCTGTAGAACAGGATATAGTAAAAAGTAAGCAATCCCCTATAGAACTACTTTTTAAATACTTATCTTATCTACCACTTTTTATTTTAACAATTGCCATTTCTACTACAATAGGGGAAATTTATGTAAGGTACGTGGTGCCAAAATATAAGTCAACTACTTTAGTTTTAGTCAGGGATGATAAAGGCAATAGTAAAGGTATATTAGAAGATGTTCTTGGTACTAAGAAAGTTAATCTGGAGAATGAAATTGAGTTGATTAAGTCTAAAAAACTGATAAACAGAGTTGTGAGCAAAAATGGCTTCAATATAAAATACTATATTCAGGGTAAAATAAAAAAAACTGTTGTATATAATAACATTCCTTTTATACTTAAAGCGGATAAATTATCCGATAGTTCACAAACAGTTTCATTTTCATTAAAAAACTTTGATAAAAGTGGGGCTGACATATACAGGGTGGGTAAAATTACAAAAGAATCTAAAAAAGTTTTAAGAATATACTGGGATCAAAAATTCAATTTTCAAGGTTGTGATTTTAAACTATCTTTGTTAAATAATTTAAATAATAATAATTCAGTTTATGAAGTTGAATGGAATCCAATTGATGAAACTGCTTCAACCATTTCAAAAGACCTATCTGTACTTCCTTTTGGACAAAAAACAACTATAATTACATTATCCACTATTGCAGAAAACCCACAAAAGGCGGCTGATATATTAAATGATATAGTAAATGAATATATTCTTTTAGGAATTGAAGAAAAAAACATTGAGAATGTTAAAACGCTCAATTTTATTGAAGAAAGAATAAAAATAATAGAATCTGAGTTAGGGCGAGTAGAATCAAACCTAACAAATTTTAAGAAAGATATTCTTAAAGGAATGAGTATTGAAGCCCAAATGGAAGCTCTTGCCAGTAACTTGTCAGACAATGAAAAAGCTTTAGTTGACATGAATGTAAAATTGGAGGTTGTGGATATGCTTTACCAGTATTTACATAATTCCAAAAATATCAACGAATTAGTACCTTCCAGTTTTGAGTTAGATGATCCAACAGTGATGGCTTTAGTGGAGAAATTCAATGAAATACAACTAAGAAAAAAGAGGGAAGCACCTATTAATACTTCTAAAGGTGTATTTGTTGCGGATTTAAATAATCAATTGAATGAAACCAGAAAAAGTTTATTAGAATCTTTAACAAATTTAAAAAAGAGGATAATAAAAGAGTACAATCAATCAATTGCCAGCAAAAGTGAATTGGAGTCTGATTTGAAAGATGTTCCCGGAAAAGAGAATACTCAAATTTCTATTGAAAGACAAAAAAACATTAAAGAACAGTTATATCTTTTCTTATTACAAAAGAAAGAAGAAACAGCTATTACATCTGCGGCTACATCATCAAATTACAAACAAATTGATGATGCATCGGTTGGTAATGCACCTGTAGAACCTGATACTGCTAAAATAAGAATGACCACTATACTAATTGGACTGATAATTCCAATTGTAATAATATATTTAATTGACTTTTTAAATGATAAAGTTACCAGTAGGGAAGATATTACCAAATACACAAAAGCTCCTTTTATAGGAGAAGTTGGGCATCATTCTAATAGAAAAGTATTGGTGGTGGCTAATAAAAGCCGAAGTATTATTTCGGAACAATTCAGAATTATCAGAAGTAATCTGGAATTTTTGATTCAGGATAAAGAAGTGATACTAATAACTTCATCTGTTAGCGGCGAGGGTAAATCATTTATTTCTTTAAATATTGGTGCTGTATTAGCTATTTCAGGTAAAAAAGTTGCACTGTTAGAATTCGATTTAAGAAAACCAAGAATCATTAAAAATATTGGACTTCAAAAGAAAAACGTTGGCTTGAGTAATTATTTAATAGGCCAAATTTCTAGTATAGATGAACTATATTATCCAATAGAAAACTATCAGAACTTACATGTTTTTGGTTGTGGACCAATTCCTCCCAACCCTTCGGAATTGATGCTGAACGATAATATGGCCAAATTGTTTAATGAATTAAGAAATAAGTATGATTATGTGATTATTGATAGCGCACCGGTAGGATTGGTAAGTGATACTTTTACATTATCGAAATATGCCGATGGTGTTTTATATGTAATACGACAAAGATATACCTTAAAGAAACAGGTAGAATTTATTGATGAAATTTATAGAAGTAAGAAATTAGGTACTATGGGATTGATAGTAAATGATGTAAAAGTTGGTGCAAGATATGGTTATTATGGTTATGGCTACGGCTACGGTTATGGATATGGCTATGGTGGATATAGTGGATACGGAGGATACGGAGGATACGGAGGATACGGAGGGTATGGTTATACCAGTAAACGCCAGGGACAATATTTCGACAATAATACAGAAAAATCACCTATTAAGGCTATTAAAAACTGGTTTACCGGAAAATAACATTTTATTCTTTTTGTAAAATATCTTGAAAAACAATAAAACTAAAATACTTTTTACCTATTTAGTAGCTTTTAGTAAAACAGGTGGGCTTGAAAAAGTAAACAGAACAATATTGAAGTGTTTAAGTTCAGAAAATGATATTTCAGCAGTAGATGTATGGAGTCTTTATGACAAAAATACCGATATTAACTATTTTCCTGAATCAAAATTCAAAGGTTTTGGTCAGTCAAAACTGAAATTTGTAATTAAACTAATTTTAAATAACAGAAAATGGAACAAAATAATAGTTGGGCATATTAATCTGGCTTTTGTAATAAGGATTATAAAATTGCTGAATCCTAAAATAAAAATAGTATTAATAGTACATGGCATTGAAGTGTGGGATACCTTATCTGATTCAAAGTTATGGTTGTTACAAAATGCAGACAAAGTGATTTCAGTTAGTAATTTTACAAAAAAAATTATTATTGCTAAACATAAACTAACAGACTCTAGTGTAGTGGTATTAAACAATTGTCTTGATCCTTATTTTCCCAAAGAATTTATAGAAGCTAAACCCACTTTATTATTGGACAGATATAAACTGAAAAATAATGACAACATTATTCTCACTATTACGCGTATAAACGAAAATGAAGGTAAGAAGGGGTATGATTTGGTAATAAAAGCTCTTTACAACATTATGGAAAAGAATCCTGATATTAATTTTCGTTATCTCTTATGTGGAAAATATACAACTGGTGAATTTAATAGGTTAACAACCTTGATTGAAGAATATCATCTTACAGAACGGGTGGAATTCACGGGGTTTATTGCTGATGAAGAGTTGATAGACCATTACAGATTGAGTGATATTTATATTATGCCAAGTAAAAAAGAAGGTTTTGGTATGGTTTATATTGAAGCTGCTGCATGTGGGTTACAGGTAGTTGCCGGAAATGCTGATGGAAGTAAAGAAGCTTTATTAAAAGGTGAAATTGGTCATCTGGTAAATCCTGATAGTGTTGATGAAATTTACGATAAATTACTGTTTTTATTGCAAAATCCTATCCCAAAATCCAGAAAAGTATCAAAATTGGTGTATGAACAGTACAATTTTGAAACATACCGGCAGAATCTGAATGAAATAATAAAAGCTGTCTAAAAAATATTTTTTATAATTTTATATTACGGGTTTAACTGCTGAATACTGATTCAGTAACTCCTTTTATATTAAATTGATCTATTAATCTGATTAATAACACTTATCTGACTTTAAATTTTGCTATCATTGGTTGTGGAAGTATTGCTGACAGGCACGCAAAACAAATATTAATGTGCGGTGGTAATTTAATAGCCTGTTGTGATATTGATGAAAATAAGGCTAAAGCATTCTCTGCAAAATATCAGATTAAACATTATCTGTCTTTAGAAGCAATGCTACAGAATGGGGGGCTTTTTGAAATTGTTGCTATCTGTAGTCCAAACGGTTTGCATTATTTACATACAATTTCATCCTTACAAGCTGGCAAACATGTTATTTGTGAAAAACCAATGGCTCTATCGGTAGAACATTGTAAGGAAATGATAGAACAGGCAGCTTATCATCATAAAAAATTATTTATGGTTATGCAAAACAGGTTCAATCCTCCTGTAGTTGCACTAAAAAAAATAATTGATAAAAATTATTTGGGTAATATTTCTAATGTTCAACTTTCTTGCTACTGGAACAGAAATAACGATTATTACACAAAATCGTCATGGAAAGGAACTAAAAAGCTGGATGGTGGTATATTATATACTCAATTCAGTCATTTTATAGATATTCTGGTGTGGATGTTTGGAGAAGCTGAATTCATTAATACCACTATTGGAAACTTTAATCATAAAGACATTATAGAAATTGAAGATTCAGGGATTGTAAATCTAAGATTTCGTAATAACATTCTTTGTACAATCAATTATTCTGTTAATGCTTATAAAAAAAATTTCGAAGGCTCTTTAACTGTAATAGCAGAAAATGGTACGGTTAAGTTAGGTGGACAATACCTTAATAAAATGGAATATTGCGACATAAAGAATTATATACCTGAAAAAATTGATATAGGTAATAAAGAGAATGATTATGAAGAATATACAGGCTCGATGAGTAATCATAATCTTGTTTATGAAAATGTGATGGCTGTATTTAACAATAAAGAATTTATAGCAACAACTGGTATGGATGGGTTAAAAACAATAGAATTGATACAAAAGATATATCAATCTGCTGTATGGATATAAACAAACCATCCTTTTCTGAATCAGTAATAAAGAATGTTTCCTGGGGTAAAAATGTAAGGGTGGTATTACCAGTGAATATATACGAGTGTACAATTGGTGATAATTGTTTTATAGGTCCTTTTGTAGAAATTCAAAAAGGGGTTAAAATTGGAAAAAATACCAAAATACAATCTCACACTTTTATTTGCGAGTTGGTAACTATTGGTTTTGATTGTTTTGTAGGTCATGGAGTGATGTTTATTAATGATAAATTCTCTGATGGAAAACCTTCGGGTGGTAAAAAAGAAGCATGGAAAGAAACTAAAGTTGGCAATAATGTTTCCATAGGCTCTAATGCAACTATACTACCAGTAAGTATTTGTGATAATGTAGTGATTGGCGCCGGGGCTGTGGTAACAAAAGAGATAAAAATTTCAGGAAAATATGCAGGAAATCCTGCTAAATTGATAAAATAAAATTATGACAGAGATTCAGGAACATTGGGATTTAGAAATTAAACCTCAAAATTCTCTTTTTGATCTACATTTAAAAGATGTATGGCATTACAGAGACTTACTTTGGTTGCTGGTAAGAAGAGATTTCGTTTCTTTTTATAAGCAAACCATTTTTGGACCATTATGGTTTTTTATACAGCCCATCTTTACGACCATTACATTTACTATCATCTTTAGTAAGATGGCTAAAATTTCTACAGGAGATGTTCCTGCTCCTTTATTTTACCTGACTGGTAATATTGCCTGGAATTATTTTGCAGATTGTTTAAATAAAACATCTACGGTTTTCAGAGATAATGCAAACATCTTTGGAAAGGTTTATTTTCCAAGATTGATTATGCCTTTGAGTATTATATTTTCTAATCTGATAAAGTTTGGAGTACAGTTTATTCTGTTCATCTTATTATTAATATATTATTCTTTTCAGGGAAATGCCGTACACATAAATATTTGTGTATTATATTTTCCTATAATTGTAATCTTAATGGCATTATTAGGATTGGGTATTGGATTAATAATTACTGCAATGACTACCAAGTATCGTGATTTAATATTTTTAGTAACATTTGGGGTACAATTGTTAATGTATGCTACTCCTATTATTTATCCTTTATCGGCAGCTCCAGTAAAGTACAGGTCTATTATTTCGTTAAATCCATTAAGTGGATTAATTGAAACTTTCAGGTATGGATTCACTGGTAAAGGAGAGTTCTATTTTGGACCATTTATCTATAGTATTATTGCTACATTGGCCATTTTTATCATAGGATTGGTGGTTTTTAATAAAGTGGAGAAGGATTTTGTGGATACTGTGTAATACTAATAAGCGGATTAGATAATAAAATGTATTCCATTTTTCTCCTTTCTCTGAGGTTATGTATTTGTATTTAATTCGCTAATTCGTTAATTTACTATTCCTTTTATTTATAAATTCCTTTCATTTATTAGCCCATCAGCTAATTATCAAATTATCAAATTAATATTCAATGAGTATAGCTATAAAAGCTGAAAATATTAGTAAGGCCTATCAGTTGGGACAGATAGGTACTGGTACTGTTTCGAGAGATATTGAAAGATGGTTTGCTAAACTAAGAGGAAAGGAAGATCCATTTTTGAAAATTGGAGAAACAAATGACCGGACACAGAAAGGGAGTAGTGATATAGTGTGGAGTCTAAAGGATATCAATTTTGAAATAAATCAAGGTGATGCGGTAGGGATTATAGGTAGGAATGGGGCAGGTAAGAGTACCTTGTTAAAATTGTTGAGTAGGGTAACCTCTCCTACTACCGGTAATTTTAAAGTAAAAGGAAGGATTGCTTCTTTGTTGGAAGTAGGCACGGGATTTCATCCCGAATTGACTGGGAAGGAAAATATATACCTTAATGGTGCTATACTTGGAATGCGAAAACAAGAAATTAAAAGAAAATTTGACGAGATAGTCGCTTTTAGTGGAGTTGAAAGGTATATAGATACTCCGGTAAAACGATATTCTTCTGGGATGTATGTTAGACTTGCTTTTGCTGTTGCAGCACATCTTGAATCAGAGATTTTGATTGTGGATGAAGTACTTGCTGTAGGGGATGCTGATTTTCAGAAAAAGTGTTTGGGAAAAATGGGTGAGGTTAGTAAGGGGGAAGGGAGGACAGTATTATTTGTTAGTCATAATATGAGTGCAGTTTCAGCTTTATGTAACAAGGGTATTTTGATGCAAAATGGGACCATAAATTTTATAGGTTCCAGTATTGAAACTATAAATACTTACAATCAAAGCGACAGTTCTGATTCAATATATGTAGAAAAAAATTTGGAAATAAAGAAACCTTACATAACAAAAGCTGAAATAGACAGAACTGAACTTGAAAAGGGAAATCTAAAAATTAACGTATTTTTTAAATCGGAAGTTGAGTTAGATGTTCCTATAGTGGGAGTTGTAGTTTATGATATACTTGGAATGCCTTTGTTTGGGACTAATGCATTAGTTCATGGTAAGAATTTTAATGGTAAAATTTTAAAAAAGGGGATTTCTGAACTTACTATTAATGATCTACCATTACATACAGGAAGTTACAGAATTTCTCTTTGGCTTGGTGATAAGACAATGAATTATGATGTAAAAAAAGATATACTTTCATTTGAATTTGTTTCTAACAAACTTACTTCAACAAATTTACCAGACATATCAGTAATAGGTTCGATGAATATTATAGGTAAGTGGAGAGTATATGAAATTGATTAACTTTAGTAAATAATTCTATATATGTTTGTTACAATACAAAAAAAAAAGGGGGTATTACTATCTTTATTTAGGGTGATTTATTTTAAGTGTATGGGAATTAAAATAGGGAAAAATGTATTAATAGCGAAGAATGTATTAATAGAAAGAACCTATTATAATCAAAATAAAAAAGTTGAAATAGGAAATGATGTACAATTATACAATGGTGTTGTTATTAGAAATTGGGGTGGATATGTAAGTATAGGATTTAATACATTTATAGGGGAATACACCATTATTTACGGTCATGGAAACGTACTTATTGGGAATAATGTTCTTATCTCAAATCATACTACTATAGTTTCTTCTAACCACAAAATTGGTGGTAAAGATGAATATATTAGAGATTTACCAGATATTTTATTGCCTGTAAATATTGGTGATGATGTATGGATTGGATCGGGTGCTAGAATTATGGGAGGAATAAAAATTGGACGAGGGGCTGTAATTGGAGCTGGTAGTGTTGTAACGAAAAGTATACCTGAATATGCAATTGCAGTAGGTAATCCAGCAAAAGTTATAAGATACAGAGTATAAAATTTAATTACTTTTTATGATAGAAATTAGTGTAGTTATATGTACATATAATCCAAATATTGACATTTTAAATAAGGTTATTGATTCTTTAAGAATTCAGACATTACAACATGAAACATGGGAGCTAATTATTGTAGATAATAACAGTAAAAATAATTTTGAAGTTGGGATTGATTTATCATCGATTAGAAATTCAATTGTATTGGGGGAAAAAAAATCAGGGCTTACTTTTGCAAGAATATCTGGCATTAAGAATGCTAAAGGTGAAATAATAATATTTGTAGATGATGACAATATTTTGGATAAAGACTACCTTTATAATGCACTAGAATTTGCGAGAAAAAATAAAACAGTTGGTTGTTTTGGCGGAAAGTCAATACCTCTTTATGAAGTTAATCCTCCTGAATGGTTTCAATTAACTGGAATTAGTTTAGGGTGCCAAAATATAGGTGAAGTAACTATTTTTTCTGAATATTATAAATGTAATTTTCAATTTAAAGAGTACCCAAATTTTGCGCCTATTGGAACAGGTATGGTGATTAGAAAAGAAGCTGTAAAAAGTTATATAGAATATATTGAAGCTTCTGATGGAATAATCACTGACAGAATAGGGAATAGTTTAAGTAGTGGTGGTGATAATGAGATAGTAATATTTATTATCAGAGCAGGTTGGGAAATTGCGTATTTCCCACAACTTAATATTACACATTTTATACCACGAAAAAGACTAATTTTTGAATATCTGTGTAAGATGAATAAAGAATCTTATAAGTCTTGGGTTATACTTTGCTCAAAACATGGAATAGGTAATTATCGTAAAATATCAAAATACACAGTTTTGTTTAGGAAAATTAAAGCCTATATTATTTTAGGCGCTTTCTTCTCAAAATTATCTTACATAAAATGGAAAGGTGCTTGTGGAGTTTTTGAAGGTCTTTCTAATAGTTAATCATTTTAATTTTCCAACATGTCAACAATAGGGAATTTTGTATATAAAATTTATCATTTACCGATTGGTAAAATTAAAAAAATACACAAACAAGGCGGAATTATTAATACGTTATGTATTAATAACGGTAAAAGGGAAATGATAAAAGCCTCTGATAAACTTTTTGCTCCCATGGCAATAGATGGGGATTTTACTATTCATTTTCTTACAGGAAAAAAGTATTGGTATCAGACCTCTTTTTGTGCCTATTCCTTAGTGAAATCTTTAAAAAAACCTTTGCAATTTGTTTTTCATGATGATGGTACTTTTGATACTAATTTAATTAAGAAAGCAAAAAAACAGTTTCCTGGTTGTATAATACATTCTATCTCTGAAATAAATGTAAAGCTTAAAGAACATTTGCCAATAGATCGCTATCCTTTCTTAAACTATAAGAGAAATGTTTATCCTCATATCAGAAAATTAACAGATGTTCATTGTGGTAGTAAAGGGTGGAAGTTGATGTTGGACTCAGATATGCTCTTCTACAAATATCCTGAACAAATGATAAATTGGTTACAAAATCCGATTAACCCGTTTTTTATACTTGACACTTTCAATTCTTATCATTATTCTTTTTCTTTAATGGAACAATTAACCGGCAATCAGATTACAGAGAAATTAAATGTTGGAGTAATTGGGCTCAGAAGTGAAAGTATTGATTGGGATAAATTAGAGTATTGGGCTAAAACACTTGAAGAAAATGAAGGTAGTAGTTATTTCCTTGAACAAGCTTTAAGTGCAATGATAGTATCAGGTAATAAACTTGAAATCGGTTCTATTGATGAATATGTTGTACTTCCTACAAGAGAGGAGATATTAAATCCAACTGTAACCCTTCATCATTATGTAGCTGAATCTAAAGAATGGTATCTTAAAGAAGCTTGGAAAAAAATATTATAAAAATTTATGACTGAAAATCCATTAGTATCAGTTTGTATTCCAGCATATAACGCTGAGAAATATATAGCTAAGGCAATAGATTCTATCCTTACTCAAACTTATGAAAATATAGAAATTATAGTTTGTAATGATGGTTCTACAGATAGAACAGCAGCAATTCTAGAAAGTTATGCTTTAAAAGGGGTAAAAGTAGTTCATCAGCAGGTAGGCTATTCTGCATCCCGGGCTCGTAACATTGCATACAAACATTCAAAAGGGAATTATATTAAATTTTTTGATGCAGATGATGTATTGTCTCCTGAATTTATAGAATTACAAATCAGAAAGATTGCAGGTAAAGACAATGCAATTGTATCATCAGAATGGGGGCGGTTTTATCAAGATGACATTTCAACATTTCGACATAATCCAGAGACTGTATGGAAGGATATGAAACCGATAGATTGGATTGTAGAATCAATGAAAAATGGACCCAATATGATGCAACCTGGCATTTTTTTGATACCGAAAAGAATTGTTGATCAATCTGGTTTATGGAATGAAACTCTATCTCCAATAGATGATTTTGAATTTTTTGTAAGATCATTCCTGATAGCGGATGATATTTTATTTGCAAAAAATGCCATTATGTATTATAGATCAGGGATTACAAATTCATTATCGGGGAAAAAAACGAGACTTGCTATGGAGTCTATGTTCTTTTTCACTGAGTTGAGCGTAAATAACTTGCTTACTTTTGAAAATACAGATAGGGTGAGAAAAGTTTGTGCTGATTGTTTTCAATTAAGATGCTACAATTTTTATCCATTACATATGGATTTATACAGAAAATCGAATGATTGGGTAAATAAACTAGGAGGGTCTACCTATAGATTTCCTGCGGGGGGATATACAAAGGTCATTTGTAATTTAATAGGTTGGAAATTTACCACAAAACTAAAGTTATTTATAAATTATTTTAAATGAGAATTCTAATAACAGTTGACCCTGAAATAGAAGTACTTTCTAAAGGTTATGGAGGTATTGAAAGAATCGTTGATATATTAGTAAAAGAGTATACTAGAATAGGGCATAGTGTAACGCTATGTGCAAATAAAAATTCTACAGCCAACTGTAAATTAGTTGTTTGGAATGGGAAAAAAGTAATAACAAACTGGATATAATTAAAAATGTAGCAACTTTAACTAAACTGGTTTATAGCAATAATTTTGGTGTTTTAAATTCTTTTCGCAGGTTAACATATTTATTACCAATATTGCCTTTAAAATTACCAAAGTTTATGAGTTATCAAAGGAAATCAACTATAATTCAAATTAAAAAAGCTAATTTATTAGCCAAGAGAAATAGTCTACTTTTTACAGGATGTAGTAATTATATCTCAAACATGATAAAACCTGTTGCAGAGTCATACACTATATAATTTTGCACCTATTGAAACTTATGATTTTGTTGAAAAAATATAAGACGATGCACCTTTAATCACTATGTGTTCAATTCCCCGAAGTTCTGCTTCGAGTAAACTAAACAGATGTATTCCATACCTCGTTAGCTCTGCTGAAAGGTAATTGATTTTTTCTTGGAAGAATTGAGGAGATAAAAGGAATTCATTTAGCAATAGAAGTTGCAAAAAAATCAAATAAAAATTTGATAATTGTTGGAAATGTTCCTAAAGAAAAACAGGAATACTTTGACAGTATGATTAAACCGCACCTAATCGAACGGATTAAGTATGTAGGAACCGTAAATGATGAGCAAAAAAAATATTGGTTAGGAAATTCGTTCGCATTTTTAATGCCTTTTATATGGAATGAACCTTTTGGAATTGTAATGGCTGAAGCAATAGCTTGTGGCACACCTGTACTAGGTTTTCCAAAAAGATCTGTTCCTGAAGTGATTGATAATGGTGTGAATGGTTTTATTTGTAATAATGTTGATGAGATGTTTAATTCTGCTTATATAATGTATAAAATAAACAGAACAAAAGTTAGAGAAATTGCTGTCAAAAAGTTTAGTAACAATTTTATATCGGAAGAGGATTAAATTTATATTCTTTTATTAATGATAAAAGATAGTAGCTATTCATCAAACTTCTTTTTATAAAAATGTAAATTCTACTATTTCAGGTGGTATTCGGATTTTCACACAAGCTTTTTTACTTGATTTCGACGTTTCTTTAATAAAGTGAATACTAATGAATTTAACCAAAGAAATTATATACTAGAAAAGTGTTCATTAGAATATCTTGAAATTGTAAATAATTTACAATTAATATCTTAAATTTATAAAATACAACGTTAGTGAAAGCACTTTTTATTACCAACCCTAAAGATTTTGATGCTCCTGTAAATGGAGGCGTTCAAATATGTTCAAAAGAATATTATCAAATTATTGAAACAGCTGGAATTGCTATTTCTTTTTTCAATGTGAATATCAGTCTAAATATTATCTATAGAATTGTAAGAAAACTAAGGCTAGATTCTTATATGTTGTATAATGTTAATAGCTATAAAAGTCAATTAAACTCTGTCTTGTTAGAAAATAATTTCGATTATGTATTTATAAATAAAGCGGAATTAGTTAGATTTAGTAAAATGATAAAACAATTAAATCAAAGTGTAAAAGTAGTTATTTTATCGCATGGTAATGAATCAGGTGACTTTTTAGGGGACATTACAAGAGGGTTTTATCAATATAATATAGTTAGAAAGATTATCAATAAAGTTAGGCTTGGATTAAATATTTATACTGAATCATATTTTAGGGTTAGATACGTCGATTTGGTGTTAGTAATGTCGGAGACGGAAGCTCAGTTAGAATATTGGTTAGGGGCTAAAAAAGTTTTATTTATACCAAGAATATTTAATTCAGAATACATTGAATGGAATCCGAATGGAAAAAAAATTGGGTATATTGGTACACTTAGTCATACACCAAATTTATCCGCCTTATACAGTGTATTGGATGCCATTCAATATTTAGAAATGAATCCTGATTTTTCAATAGAAATTGTAGGTTCTCCAGTATGTATCGGCGTTGAATTAGAGTCTAAATATAATTTCGTTAAATATTTGGGTAAATTGACCGATGATGAATTAAAAATTGCAGTATCAGCTTGGAGTTATTTTATCAATCCCATTTTCTGGTTTTCGAGAGGAGCATCAATGAAATTAAAAACTGCTATTAATTGGGGCTTGCCCATAATAAGTACATCCGCAGGTACTCGGGGGTATAAATGGAAAAAGGGAGAGATTATTATGGGTGGAGAAACGCCCATGGAAATAGCTAATGTACTCATAGATAAAAATTTATTTAATAAAACGGAATATTGGCATACTCAGTCTAAGTTAATAAGTCAGAATGGGATTTCTATTAAAGAGCTTGCTAATAGTTTAGTTGATTTACTAAATATCTTACCTTAATTATATAATAGATTTTAAGTGACTACTTAAAGTACTTAAAGTACTTATTCTAGCTTTTTTAAGTATAAATATGTAAAAATATTTTGTAATGGATTGGTTAATTGAAATATTAATAAAAACATTTAAGTGAATAACAGTTTAATTAGTCAGAATAGAAAGAAAATACTTTTAATTTCCCCAAATTTTCCTCCTGTTAACACAGCTGATATGCAAAGGGCAAGAATGAGTCTTCCTTTTTTTGACGATTTTGGTTGGGATGTTCAGGTTGTAATGGTTGATCCTTTATATTCTGATTCTAAGATTGATGAATTATTATTGGAATCCTTACCTAGGGAGATTAAAATTCATAAAGTAAAAGCGTTTTCTAAAAAATGGACATCTAAAATTGGATTAGGAAATCTCGGGATTAGATCGCTTTATTATTATTATGTTTATGTAAACAATATTTTGAGAACCCAAAAAGTAGATTTGATATATTTTTCAACAACTCTTTATCCAGTTTGTATTTTAGGTAGATTTTGGAAATATAAATTTGGTGTTCCTTACGTAATTGATATTCAGGATCCATGGCATTCCGACTACTATAAAAATAAACCTAAAAATGAAAGACCCCCAAAATATTGGTTTTCATATAGATTAAACAAATATTTAGAACCTATTGCCTTGAAAAATGTAGATGGTTTGATTGCTGTTTCTGAAGCTTATATTGATGAGTTAAAGAATCGGTATTTTGAGTTAAAAAATATTCCATCAAGAACTATTACATTTGGAGTGCTTAAAAAAGATTTTGAGATTGCTTTTGATAATGCTCACAAAATAAAACTACACGTTTCGAAAGTTAACGGGTTTTACAACTTAGCATATATCGGGGTAGTAGGAATTGTAATGCAAAAATCTCTTAATTTATTATTTAAATCATTTAAAATAGGTTTGATAACTAGTCCTGAAGTATTTCAATTATTTAAAATGCACTTCATTGGGACTAGCTATGCACCCAATTCTGATAGTAAAAAATCTGTAATTCCATTAGCTTTAAAATATGGTTTGAATTCTTATGTTTTTGAAGAAACGAGTAGGATTGGTTTTTACGAAGTGATTTCGAATTTACAATCTGTTGATGGACTATTAGTAATTGGAACTGATGATTCCAATTATACTGCTTCGAAATTGTATCCATATATTATGATTAACAAGCCATTATTAGCTGTTCTAAACCCATTAAGCAGTGCTGTGACAGTAATGAAAAAATGTAATGCAGGTGATATTCTTTATTTTGATGAAGATGTTGAAATATCTTATAATAAATTTAAATATTATTTAGAAAATATAATTAATAATATAAAATATGAAACAAACTGGCAAGAATTTGAGAAGTACACAGCCAAGGAAATGACAAGGAGACAATGTGAATTATTTGATAAAGTAATTGAAAGTACAATCTAAAGAATAACATAGATTATTATAACTTTGGAAATCATATATAAACTAATTTAAATATATAATTTTTGAAAAAATTAGCAATTGTATTAACGCATCCTATACAATACTATGCACCGGTATTTAAATTGTTAAGTGAAAGAAACAATTTAAAAATTAAGGTTTTTTATACGTGGGGAGAAGATGTGCTTATAGACAAATATGATCCATCGTTTGGTAAAAGTATTGTTTGGGATATACCGGTATTAGATGGGTATGATATTCATTTTACCAAAAATATTGCGAAAAATAAAGGGTCTAGTCATTATAATGGAATAATAAATCCCGATTTAATAGAAGAGATAAAAGAGTGGAAACCAGATGCGATATTAATTTATGGTTGGAACTATCATAGTCATTTGAAACTGATAAGGTATTTTAAAGGGAAATTACCTGTATGGTTTAGAGGAGATTCTACTTTGTTAGATGATGAATTAAGGGTTAAAAAAATTATTAAATATTTATACTTAAAATATTTTGTATTCAGATTTATAGATAAAGCTTTTTATGTTGGTAGTAATAACAAAAAATATTTTAAATACCACGGGTTAAAGGAGAAGCAATTGATTTTTTCACCTCATGCTATAGACAATAATAGATTTTCTGAACCAAGAAAGGAAGAAGCGTTTTTGTTCAGAAAAAATTTAGGAATTGCATCCACTGATGTAGTGTTGTTGTTCGTTGGAAAATTTCAGCTTAAGAAAAATCCTACAATTCTTTTAAATGCTTTTAGTGCTATTAATCAAACTGATATTCATCTGGTTTTTGTTGGAAATGGGGAATTAGAGATTGATTTAAAAAATAATGGTTCAAATTTAAAAAATAAAGATAACATTCATTTTATAAGTTTTCAAAACCAAATATATTTGCCAGTAATTTACCAAGCTGCTGATATTTTTTGTTTACCCTCAAAAGGTCCAGGTGAATCATGGGGGTTAGCTGTAAATGAAGCAATGGCTGCAGGTAATGCTATAATTGTTTCTGATAGAGTTGGGTGTGCGGCAGATTTAGTGAGGGATGGTGTAAATGGATTTGTTTTTAATCATAGTAATCAGGATCAATTAAAAGAAATATTGTTAAAATTGGTTGAAAATAAAGATCAAATTGCTTTAATGGGAAATTCTTCTAAAAAAATTATTGAAAATTGGACATTTGAGAATCAGGTACAGGTAATTGAAAATGAGCTGATTAATTTGAAATAGTGAGATTGAAAATTCATTTTACTAAAAATAGTATTTAAAATTTGAATAATTATTCTTTTTTAGCAATATCCGTTTTGACATATATTTTATTATATAAGATATTGTGGTTGAAAAATTTTCATAATGTCTTCTTTTGGGCCTTATCTTTTCAGTGGTTAGCTGTAAATGTAAAAGTAATTTATTCCGTTATTATAAATGAGGATTTTGTATATCTTCATGAGTTTACTGATAATATTATTCGCGCTTGGTTATACGGTAATATTACCATTATATGTGTTGCTTTAGGAATTAGATTATCAATTAAAAAAAAGAAATTTGTTGAATTTGATACATTATTTGGCAGTAATCTTAATTTAACAAAATTTGCAGATTATTATATTTATTTTTCAATTCTAACTTTAACTGTATTAAATCCTAAACTATATCCTGCTGCTTTAATACAAATTGTAACTCAGCTTATATACATAAAATATGTATTATTTTTTATAGGATTTTGTAATATCGTCAAAAAAAAGCAATATAATAGTAGGTTATTTTACTATCTGTTATTTGAATTTATACTTTCATTTACTGGTTTTTTTTCTAATTTTAAAGACATTTTTGTAATTATATTTATTTCTTTATCCTATGTTTACAGTAAAAAGATTAATGTAAGGATAATATTATTGGGTTCTTTACTTGTACTTGTCTTTTTTAGTGTTGGTGTTATTTGGCAAGTAGTAAAAGGTGATTACAGACAATTTTTAAATAAAGGGGAGAAAACACAAGAAGTGTCTAGGGGGGCTGTAGAGTCATTAAATTATTTATATGACCATGTAGCAGAAATTAATGACACCAAATTTTTACTTGGAATTGACGCATTGGTTAGTAGAATTGAATATATTGACTATTTTTCTGCTTGTCTTGATTATGTACCCCTACATAAATCGCATGAGAACGGTAAAATACTTTTAGAGGCATTTAAGTTTGGTTTTATGCCAAGGATTTTATTTCCTGATAAGGAAATTTTAGATGATTCTAAATTTACAGCTAAATATACGGGTGTTCAAGTTGCTGGGGTTGAACAAGGAACCTCTATTTGTTTGGGATATGCAGCAAATTCTTACATAGATTTTGGTAATTATTTTTTCTTTAGTCCATTAATTTTAGGGTTTTTAATAGGATTAATTTATAACCAATTAATTAAAAATTCAAAAAGCTTAATTATGGGATTAGCCATAACATTTCCACTCTATTTTTCATTTTTTGCATTTGGATATGAATTTTATAAAATTATACCCCCTTTATTATATTATTTCTTCATTGCTATGCTTTACTTAAAGTATGGAAATAAAGTTATAAAGCTCAATTTTAATATATAAGTTAATATTAAATTATTGTAAGAATAATGATCCATCTATTTATAATCAACTTTATTTTCAATTTTATAAAAATTGCTAACAAATCTTTAAAATAAACTTCGTTTAAAATTAGTTTAATGATTTTCAAATAATTAATTTGAACAAACTGTAATAAATTCTAAGTCAATAACAAAAAGATGAAAAATATTGTAATTTGCAAATTACCTAGAGCTGGTTTAGGGAATCAATTATTTCCATTGTTTGAAGCACTAATATTTGCAGAAATAAATAAGTTACCTATTAAAATTACAGGATATAACAGAATTAAAATCGGACCTTATTTAAGAAGAGAGAAAACAAAAAGAAACTACAGCAATTATTTTAATTTTGAGAAAAATATTTTATTAGAGATATTAGATAGATTTATTATAAAATACTATTTAAAAATGTATTTTAATGTTTCTCATCCTGAACTTAAAAAGTTGGAGTGCGATTCTAAAAATAAAATTGCTTATGTATTTCATAGAGTTCCGGACTGCGAAGATTATTTTTACAGGTTAAGACCTTATAGAAATAAAGTAAAAACTATTATGGAAAGAATTCTAAATAGTTCTATTAAAAGTTTAAGTGATCAGTGCAATAATTTAGAATTAGGTGTTCATATCAGGATGGGTGATTTTAGGAAATCTTTGAGTGCAGATGAGTCTAAAAATGTTGGAACTGTTAGAACGCCTGAGGAATATTTCTATAATACTATTCAATTGATTGTAAATGGTAGCATAAGCGAAAGTAAAATAAGTTTGTTTACGGATGGATATAAACACGAATTCAATAATCTGTTTACACTTAATAATATAGAAATGGTGGAAGGGAATCCTGATATTGTTGATTTATTGTTATTAAGTAAGAGTAAAATTATTATAACTTCTTCGCACAGTACCTTTAGTTACTGGGCTGGTTTTTTGTCTGATTCTCCGATAATTTTACACCCAAATCATAAAAATGGGAGAATAAGAGCATTAAGTGATGGATTATTTGAAGGAACTATACAACAGTTTATAGGTAATATTTAAATAATTATTGAATATTATAGTATTTGAACTTTCTAATCTAATATAATGAAACTACTTCAAATCACTGCATCTTATAAACCTGCCTATATTTATGGAGGACCCACCATTTCAGTCTCAAGACTCTGCGAAGCTTTAGTTGCAAAAGGAAATGATGTTACTGTACTAACTACAACGGCAAATGGTAAAGAGGATTTTGATATTGGCAATGGGGTTGTAAAAGAAGTTGATGGGGTTAAAGTTCATTATTTTAAAAGAATAACAAAAGATCATTCACATTTGTCCCCCGCATTATTAAAGTATCTATATAAAAATATACATAATTATGATGTTATTCATATTCAAGCCTGGTGGAATTTAGTTTCTATGGGTGCTGCTTTTGTATGTAGGTTAAAAGGAAAACAATTCATTTTATCTCCCAGGGGCACTTTAAGTTCTTATACCTTTGGAAGTAAAAAGAATCCTTTAAAAAAAATATTTCAGAGAACGATTGGTAACTGGTTATTAAAAGATGCTTTTTTTCAGGTAAGCTCGCAAAAAGAGGCTGAAGATATAAAAGACTTATTTAATACTCCTAAAATAAGTATAATTCCCAATATAATTCAATTACCTGACGTAGATACCATAAAAGCTGAAATAATTCAGGGGAATAACAGGCCTTTAAAATTGATTTTTTTTTCGAGGATTGAGAAAAAGAAGGGGCTTGAATTTATTCTTACAGCATTAAATAAAGCTCAATTTGCTTTTGTCTTTGATATTTATGGAACCGGGGAAGAAAATTACATTGAGCAATTGAAAGAATTGGTTAATCCGGTAATCATTTCAAAAATAAATTGGAAAGGTTCAGTATATGGGGAAATGAAATTTCAAATTCTTTCAGAATATGATTTAATGGTACTACCATCTTATGATGAAAATTTTGCAAATGTTGTTATAGAAAGTTTATCTGTTGGAACAGCTGTACTTATTACTGGAAAAGTTGGGTTGAGTGATTATGTTTTTGCAAATAAATTAGGCTGGTTATGTAAACAGGAAGTTGAAAATGTCAAATTAAGTCTTAATGAAATAAATAGAAACAGGAATGAACTTTTGAGAATAAGAAAGACAGCCCCGGATTTAATAAAAATTGATTTCTCAGAAGAATACTTAATTTCAAAATATTTGGAATTCTATAAATCAGTATTATAATTAAGTTTTTAAGATCAGGTTTAAATTAATTCATTAAAATTGAATACCACCCCAATTATATTTCTTATATATTAAAATATTTTATGAGTTTACCCATTACAGCAATTATTCTTACATTTAATGAAGAAAAAAACATTTCAGCCTGCTTAGAGGCTGTTTCCATACTTACTAATGATATTATTATAGTAGATTCTGGTTCTACAGATAAAACAATTGAAATAGCTGGAAATTTTAATGTAACTTTTTATACTAACCCATTTGTGAACTATTCCATACAAAGAAATTGGGCTTTTAAAAATGTAAATATTAAAAATGAGTGGATACTAAATATCGATGCAGATCATCGGATTACAGATGAATTTGTTTTAGAATTACAGAATCATTTTAAAACTGGGATACCTGAAAACATAAAAGGTTTTATGGCTTCTAGACGTACTATGTTTATGAATAAATGGATTCGTTTTGGGGGACATTATCCTGTATATCATGGTGTGGTTTTCAGAAAAGGTTTTGGATATTGTGAAGAAAAGGAGTATGATCAGCATTTTGTTATTCAGGGTGAATCAATACTTTTAAAAGGAGATATTATAGATATTATAACGGATTCTCTTGATACATTTACTTTAAGACATAATAAATGGGCTACACTTGAAGCTAAAGACATTTTAGCATTACAAACATCTTCAGGTAAATTAGTTAAACCGGATAAAAATGGTAATCCTATGGAAAAGAGGAGATACCAGAGAATGAAGTATTATAGCTATCCACCTTTTATTAGAGTATTTATTTATTTTGCTTATCGATATTTTTTCAAAATGGGTTTCAGGGATGGTAAAGAGGGAATGATATTTCATTTTTTACAAGGGTTCTGGTTTAGGTTTCTTGTGGATGCTAAAATTTATGAATTAAAGAAAACAAAATTTGAAAACTGACCTTTCTGCATTTGATAACAGTTGGTATAAACCAGGAAATAAACTTAAAATAATATTTTGGTTTTTTATTAATGCAATAATGTTTAATTCTTCTTTATTTCCAATTAATTCAATTAAGATTATTATACTTAGGATTTTTGGCGCAAAAGTTGGTACCGGAGTACTAATAAAACCTTCTGTCAATATTAAATATCCATGGTTACTGGAGATAGGAAATAATGTATGGGTTGGTGAAGGTGTATGGATAGATAATTTAGCAAAAGTTACCATTGGTGACAATGTTTGTATATCTCAAGGTGCGATGCTATTGTGTGGTAACCATAATTACAAAAAATCCACTTTTGATTTAGTTGTCGGAAAAATTACGTTAGAAGAAGGCGTTTGGATAGGAGCCAAAACCGTAGTCTGCCCTAATGTAAGTTGTGGTGATCATTCAATTCTAACTGTTGGATCTGTTGCGACCAAAAATTTAGAATCCTGGGGTGTTTATAAAGGAAATCCTGCAATTAAAATTAATAGTAGGAAAATTATATCCTAAATCATTATAAAAGTTACAAAATTAATTAATGGTAAAACAAAAAAATATTGTAAGCGGTTTAGACAGTTTGAGGTTCATTATGGCTTTTATTGTTTTGTTAGGACATTATCCTAATCCATTTTCTACTTTTTTAAAGCATCAAGGAATATGTTTCAATATTATAGGGGATTTATTATCTGTAAGTTTTTGTGGTGTTGGGGCTGTAATTGCATTCTTTATTATTTCTGGTTTTGTAATCCATTTACCTAATGTTGAAAAATTTGGAGATTTAAAAAAATATTTTATACGTAGATATATCAGAATTTTAATGCCACTTTTTGTTATTACAGTGATTTCTTATTCATATCATTGCTTTTATTCAATTCCTATATGGAGTCTTTATTGTGAACTCTTTTATTATACTATCTATCCTTTTTTATATATTATTACGAAGGGAAAATGGAAATACGGATTTATTGCTTCTTTAATATTTAGTTATATAATTATATTAATATTTGCATCTTCGGATGTTTTGTCTTTAGTGCATCAGAAAAATCTAAACTTTAATGGTGCATATTGGCAATTTGGTTCATTATTCACTTGGGTAATTGGTTTACCATGCTGGCTTTTGGGTGTTTTATTGGCAGATAATATTAACAAAAGTAATAATATCCCTATAGTTAGTTTTTTAAGGATTATTACTTTCAGAGTTGTTATTTTTTGCTTTTCAATAATTCTGGTAACATTAAGGTTTCACTTTTTTTTTAGCTACCTACTTTCAATGAATTTATTTGCAATTCCACTATTCTATTGGATTAAAAATGAAGTTTATTATTATAAAACCAGAAAACCAGTATCAATATTAGAATTTTTAGGTAAATTTTCTTATTCAATATACTTATGTCATGGAGTTTCGTTGTTTATATGTTTAAAATATATGCAGATGAACCTTTATACTTATTTTATTATTCTTTTTATAGGACTATGTTCTTCGAATATATTTTTTGTACTAGTTGAAAAACCATCTCATAAATTGGCCGTTTATTTATCTAATAAAATATAGCCTCAAAAAATTATATTTTGAAAATTACTATCATTACCGTTGCCTACAATAGCCAATCTACTATAAAAGATACTATTGAATCTGTAAACAAACAGGATTACCATAATCTTGAATATGTAATTGTGGATGGTCTTTCTATAGATGGAACTATTGACATTATAAAGGAACACCACAAAGGTATTTTTATATCCGAAAAAGATAAAGGAATTTATGATGCTATGAATAAAGGAATTGATTTGGCATCAGGTGAGGTTATTGGCATTTTAAATTCTGATGATTTTTACCCGGACAATAATATTGTTTCTGAGGTGGCTAAATTATTTAATCAGTCTGATTGTGAGGCTGTTTATGCTGACCTTTACTACGTAGATGAATTGGATACAGGAAAAGTTGTACGAAAATGGGTATCAGGTTCTTTTAATCACAAAAAGTTCTTACAAGGTTGGATGCCTCCACATCCAACCTTATTTTTAAGGAAGGAGGTTTATAATAAGTTTGGCAAATTTAACCTTGCTCTAAAAAGTGCTGCCGACTATGAACTGATGCTTAGAATGTTGTATAAAAATAAGATTTCAGTAGCCTATTTACCAAAGGTAATAGTTCATATGAGGGCTGGTGGACAAAGTAATAAAAGTATCTTGAATAGATTAAAGGCAAATAAAGAAGATAGAATGGCTTGGAAAATAAATGGGCTGACTCCATATTGGTTTACCTTATATCTAAAACCTATCAGAAAGATAACGCAGTTTATTTTTACAAAATAATCTCTATCTAAGCAGCATTTTACTCCCAAATATTGACATTAAACAAAAATATCTACCTACAAATAGATTTAATTCATTAAATGAAAAAGTTCATACTTGCGATTTGTTTAGTTTTATTGGTAAGTAATATTATTCATGCTCAGGATTTCCTCAGAGCTAAAGATTTATCTACTTTTAAAGTGGATATGCTGACTGATGATGATATTTTAAAATACAAACAGCAACTTCAGCAGTCCGGTGTTACGGAGACTCAGGCAGAACAACTGGCTATTCAGAAAGGACTGCCTTCTTCTGAATTATTAAAGCTTAGAGCAAGGGTTTCTAAAATTGAAAGTACTGTATCTACAAACAATATCAATAATAGCAAACGCACAGATAATTCTACTTTAAGCAGGTCCTATGATTCTACCGGGAACCTGCAGAATATGGATTATAAAAAGAAATCCGAAAAGGAATTAAGTGTATTTGGAAGTGAATTATTCACTAACACAAACCTGACTTTCGAACCAAATTTACGTATTCCTACACCTAAAAACTATGTTTTAGGCCCCGATGATGAAGTAGTAATAGATGTATTTGGATATCAGGAAGTAAATCAAAGGATTGTTGTATCACCTGAAGGTGTAATTAATATTCCTAATGTTGGTTTAGTGGCTGTTAATGGTTTAACTATTGAACAGGCAACCAAAAGAATAAAAGACAGGATGGTGAAGAGTGGTTATTCCAGTATTTCCACTAATCAGTCTTTTATACAGGTAGGAGTTGGAAGAATCAGAAGCATCAGAGTTACTGTTATTGGTGAAGTAAAAAAGCCTGGTTCCTATACATTATCTTCTTTATCTACTCTTTTCAATGCTTTGTATTTAGCTGGCGGTCCAACGGATAAAGGTTCATTCAGAGAAATTGAATTAATCAGAAATGGAACTGTTGTTACTAAACTGGATGCATACGCCTTTTTATTAAAAGGCGATCAATCTAAAAATCTTCGTTTAACTGATCAGGATGTTATTAGAATTCCTGTAGCTAAAAATCAGGTTATTCTGAAGGGGGAGGTGAAGAAACAGGCTATATTCGAAACATTGAATAATGATAACCTTGCTGATTTATTAGACTTCTCAGGTGGATTCTCTGCATTAGCCTATAAAGCTTCAGTTCATATTACTCAGGTAACCGATAAAGAAAAAAGAATAAAAGATGTTATAAAAGACGAATTCAAATTATATCATCCTCAGGATGGAGATGAAATTGAAGTTGGAAAAGTGCTGGAAAGATTTGATAACAGAGTTAGTATCAAAGGAGCAGTATATATGCCTGGGTATTTCGAATTAAGTAAAGGCTTAACCATTTCAGGATTAATTCAGAAAGCAAATGGACTGAAACAGGATGCTTATATTACAAGGGGTATTGTTGTTAGGACAAATCAACAGACTTTGGTGAAGGATGAAATTTCTTTTAATCCTAAAGAGATTTTCAATAAACCAGATTCAGATACTAAGTTAGAGAAAGATGATGAAGTAATTATTGGCGAAGCAATTGACTTTAAAGATAGTTCTACAATAACTATAGAAGGTGAAGTAAAAAAACCTGGTGTTTATCCCTACTATATAAACCAGACTGTAAAGGATATATTATTTAAGGCAGGAGGCTTTAACGATGCATCTTCAATCGATCGTGTTGAAATTGGTAGAAGGGTGGAAGGCAAAGAAGGACAATCAGGAAAAATTTCTGAGTTAATTACAGTAAGTATAGATAAGGATTTAAATATTAAGGGAAATGATATTGTACTGAAGCCCTGGGATGTAATAATGGTTCGTACCAAGCCCAATTATAAACCGCAGATAATGGTTAGGATAGAAGGGGAAGTTGAATACCCTGGTACATATGTGCTGATTTCAAAAGAAGATAAAGTAAGTGAGCTGATTAAAAGGGCTGGTGGATTAACAAAACAGGCATTTCTGAAAGGGATCAATATTACCCGTATCAATACTAATCTGGTAAGGGATTCCTCCAATGTTCAGTTCAAGAAAATTCAGCAACAAACAAAAGATACTTCCAACAGCCTCGTTTCGGACTATGCAAGACCTACTGTAACCATTGGTTTGAATATGGAAGAAATATTGAAACAACCCGGTGGGCTGGAAGATGTTATCTTACAGGAAGGCGATGTACTGAATGTGGCCAAGGAAAAAAGAGAAATAAAAGTGAGCGGAGAAATCCTTTTTCCTACTGATGTTGTTTTTTCCAAAGGTCAGAAATTAAGTTATTATATCGAAAGGGCAGGAGGGTTTACCGATAATGCCAGAAGAGGTAAAGTATATGTATTGCAGCCAAATGGAGTAGCTGCCAAGACAAGACATTTCCTTTTCTTTAGATTCTTTCCTAAGATAGAACCTGGTAGCGAAATACTCGTACCAAAAGCACCACTTCGATCTAACAGATCGCTTACAACTGCCGAAATTATTGGGTTAACGAGTGCAGTGGCTTCAATGGCAGGTATTGTAATTGCTATTATAAGATTATAATATAAAAATAAGTTTATAATTCATTTGTTTTATGAAATAAAAGTTACAAATAATTAAATTGAGTATTTGTTGATAATATCAAAATATGATTGAAATAAAAGAAAATACAAATAATGATTCATCTGAAATGATGTCTGTTAAATTTTGGATTAATTATTTGTATTCTAAAAAGGTACTTATAATTATTATTTCATTTTTAGCTGCTGTTATAGGTGGAGTATATTGTAAGTTAAAAGATCCATCATACTTAGCACAATTATCTTTTGTACCAGAAACGGAATCTAAGAGTGGATTGGGTTCATATTCGAGTCTTGCAGCACAATTTGGAATTGATGTAGGAGGGGGAGGAAATATTTTTGAAGGAGATAATATTATTGAGCTTTTTAAAAGTAATACTTTAATAATAAAGACACTTTTAACCAAAATTGATTTTGATAATAAAAGTCAATCTCTTATGGATTATTATCTTTCAACTCATAAGATTAGTTCAAAAATAGAAAAACAGATCATTGAAAATAACATAAAATTTAATTTGTCATCTTTTGATACAGAAAATAGAATAAGAGATAGTATTTTAAACTTATATTCTAATTCAATTAGTAAAGAAAGTTTAAAGGTTGATAGAAAGGATAAAAAATTAAATATCATTATTGTTGAAATGACTGATAAAGATGAAAAATTCGCTAAAAAATTCATTGAGTGCCTTACATTTAATGCTATTAAATACTATACAGAATATAAAACTAAGAAATCAAAGCAAAATGTTGATATTTTACAACACCAGGCTGATTCAGTAAAAGGAACATTAATGGGTAGTATTACAGATGTTGCAAGTTTAAATGATTTGAATGTAAATCCTAATAAACAAATTGTAAGAGTAGGATCACAGAAAAGAAGTATTGACGTTCAGGTAAGTTCAGCTATTTATGTAGAAATATTGAAAAATCTTGAGTTAGCAAAAATAACTTTACGAAAAGAAACACCTTTTATTCAAATTATAGATAGTCCTACTTATCCATTAGAGAATAAGAAAAAAGGAATGCTGTTTGGTGGAATTATTAGTTCTTTTATTTTTTTCTTTTTAACAATTTTTGGATTAGCTGTAAAAAAAATATTGACAGTATTGAAATAATTATAGCAAAAATTATTAATCAATATTTTAAAACAATTCATGAAAAAATATCTATTATCAAAATATGTTACTTTAAAAAAAAGTGATTCAACAAAAAAAATTATTGATAATTTTTTTTCATTAACTATAATACAGGGAACTAATTTTCTATTACCCTTGATTGTACTTCCATATCTAATTAGAATAATTGGGGTTGAAAATTTCGGATTAGTCTCATTTGCACAAGCTTTTATGAGCTATTTTAGTATTTTTACTGATTATGGGTTTAATCTAACTAGTACTCGGAATATTGCTATACATAAAAATGATAAGGATAAGTTATCTCAAATAGCATCAACAACTTATATTACTAAATTTATACTTTGTGCTATTTCTTTCTTAATTGTATTTTTATTAGTACATTTCATTAGTAAATTAACTATACATTCAAACTTATATTTTTGGGCATTACTATTAATATTAGGTCAAACACTTATACCTACCTGGTTTTTTCAAGGGATGGAACAAATGAGATTTCTAACATATATAAATCTCGTTTCAAAAATTATTTTTACAGTACTGATTTTTATCCTAATAAGAAAACCTGAAAATTTTATTTATGTAGCTGGATTTTATAGTTTTGGTAATATTATATCTGGTATTGTTGGATTGTTTATAATGAAAAAACAATTTAATATCAGATTTTATTGGCCTAAGGAATATAATATCTTTTATGAATTTAAAAATGGCTTCTATATTTTTCTTTCAAACTTCTCTATTAATATATATACTAATTCTTGTCTTTTTATTCTTGGATTGTTCGCTAGTAATTTAATAGTAGGATATTATAGTATTGCTGATAAAGTAATCTCAGTATTTAGACAACTAATTAATATTTTCTTTCAAGCTACATATCCACAGGCTTGTAAGTTTGCTAATAATAGTTTTAACGACTTAAAAAAATTCTTCTATAACTATTATTCTTTATTTCTTATTTTAGTTTTCATATTATCTGTTTTCATATTTATTCTTGCTGGTCAGATTTGTTATTTATTATCAGGAAAACATATAATAGATATTGTTTTTTATATAAGATTACTAAGTATACTTCCATTAATTATATGTTTAAATATTCCGGCTTATCAAACAATTATGGCATACAATTTTCAAAAAAGTTTTATGACTGTATTAGTAATTGGATCTTCATTAAGTCTTTTATTAAATATATTACTAACTAAATATTTATTTGCTACAGGTACTGCATTGTCAATAATTTTTACTGAAATGTTTATTACTGTTGGCTTACATGGTATTATATTCTTTAAACATAATAATTACTCCCTTTTTTCTAAAGAAAAATGGAGTTAGATTTATTTATGTATCGATTTATTATTGTCAATTTTAAATAATGAAAGTAACATGTGTATTAGTAACATATGGCAATAGATATTATCTTTTATCACAGGTTGTACAACAACTGTTATTATTAAATATTACTAGTATTGTAATAATTGATAATGGTTCAATAGAAGAGAGTAAATCACAACTTATATTATTACAAAAAAAGTATAAGGATTTAATAACTCTATTTTCTTTCAATCAAAATAAAGGATCTGCAGGTGGATTTAAAAAAGGGATTGAAATAGCCATTACACTTCCAAACGATTTTATTTGGCTTTTAGATGATGATAATAAACCTAATTCAGATACACTTATTGAGTTACAAAAATTTTGGATAAATAACGATATTGTTGATAAAGAAAAACTATTGATGTTATCATGTTACAGAAAAGATAGACCTAATTATAAAAATACCATTGAGAAAAATAATATAAATGAATTCTTGGGGTATAAGAATAGTTTTTTAGGATTTAATCTACAAAAACTAATTATAAGAATATTAAGAAGTATTAAAGATAAATTTATTATTAAGATAAATAATGAAAAACATTCTTCTATAAAAATAAATGCAGCTGCATATGGTGGTCTATATTTTCATAAAAAAGTATTTAGAACAATAAATCTACCAGATGAGAATTATTTTTTATACTACGATGATTATGCATTTACACATCCATTGCTTTTAGCTGGTGGCGAGATTTGGTTAATTGTTGAATGTGAATTGAATGATATTGAAAAATCAAACTATTTCAATGATGGGAAGAATATATTTTTTCATCCGCTATTGGATACACCTAAAACATCAATGCAATATTATAGTATGAGAAACTTAATTTATTTTTCAAATAAATACTTTTTTGATAACCATCTAATATATATTATTAATAAAATTTCTTTCTTAACAATTATTATTACACTTGCTTTATTAAAGGGTAAATCAGATAGGCTTAAGATTCTTTTTAATGCTATAAATGATGGTGAGAAAGGTAAATTAGGTTTAAATTCTGAATTTTCAATTTAAGTAATGGGTAATAATTAGTAACAATTGAAACCAAAATATGCTTTAATTGTATCATTCATTTTTTTTATACTCTTACTTATAAGAGTAATACCTGAAGTTATTGATACAGGATATGATCTTAGAGAGACAATGTTTGATTATCCAAATGGTATAGCATATGCTTTTGGTATCTGGTATTGGATTGCACAAATAACTAATATTACAGGTTTAGGTTTCTATCCTTTCTGGTTTATTGTTTCAGTAATTTTTAGTATTACACTATACCTGTTTCTTACTACATCTTATAAAATTAATAAAAGCTGTGATAAACCATTCTTTTATTATGCATTATTATTTATACTATTAACAGGTTATATTTTACCTTGGTTTGCATTTGCCCATGTACGACATGCTACAGCAGTTTTATTATTATTAGCTGCAATAGAAAAACAAGGGTTTAAAAAATATATACTTGTATTAATATCAGTTTTAATACACAATCTCTGTGCTGTTTATTTTTTATTAGTTATCATTGGAAATATAAAAAATAAATATATTCAAATTCTCATCTATACTGTAATGGGTGTGATTATTATATTCAGAGATTTTATATTACAGGTGATGTTAGGTTTATTAGCTTATTCCAATTATTCGGGAGATCTTGATGAGTATTCTTTTGGAAATGATAATTTATTAATGATATTAAGAGTTATTGTTCTATTCGGAATACTTATTTTATCAATACCAAAAGAAAAAAAATGGTTTCTCATAAAGTATAATATATTCTATTTATTTACAATACTATTTACACCATTTTCTGGTAGGATATTAGAATTCTTTTATCCTTGTTTATTGATGTATATTGGGAAAAAAAGAACAATTTCACTTATACTATTATTAATCCTGTTATTAGTTGAAAGTATAACATTATACTCGAAATTTCCTTTATAAATAATCAATAACGAATGAAAATACTTTGGATAACTAAAACATATTCCAACAAACATACAGGTGGTACAATTGTTTCATATAACTATATTAAAACACTAAAGTCAGATAATGAAGTTACCATTCTTTCAATTAAGAATGATATTGCTAAAATTTCATTCTTAAAATCATATATATCTTTTTATAGAAACTTGTATCAATCATTTAGTCAACCTTATGATTATGTGTTTTTTGATGATCATTTATCTGCTTTAGCATTATTGTTTCCACGAAAAAAAACAATATATTTTTATCATGGCAATTGGCCTGCTTTATTATTTACCAGTATTACTTTTTTTATAAAGGGAATATATTTATTTCCAATGTGTCTTATAGGAATGATGTTTTCAAATTATATTATTTTTGTAAATCCTTATTATCAGAATCTATATAAATATATTTGTCGAAATACATTAGTATTGCTAAATCCGGTTGTTCAAAAGAATGATAATACAAGTTCAATTGAGAAAGATAATACAAAAAATAAAATTATTTTAGTTGGTAATATTGATGCCAGAAAATATATTAATCTTATAGATTTTCTTCGTTGGGGGAAAGAAAAATTATCTTCTTTTGAATTTGATTTATACGGAAAAGTGATAGACAAAAATATCGAAAAACAACTTAGGCTATATGGCGTAAATATTAAAGGGTTTGTTTCTAAAATTCCATATAAGCAATATTCTTTTCATATGAGTTTTAGCAAAGCTGAAAATCTTCCACTTTCATTATTTGAAGCACTTTCTGATTCTATTCCATGTATATATCCTTTTGAAAAGAATTATCTGCCATTTCAAAATAAAGAAGGATTCTTTTTATATAAAGATTTCAATCAGTGTCTGGAAATATTATTTTCAAAATCACTAACACATGTTGATAATAGTTATATACCTAAAAGCTATGAAGCCAATATTTTATCTTTGTTCAATTATATTAATAAATAGGGTTTGGATAATAATAAGTTTACTATAGTTATAATGTATCCACAAACTAATGGTGGAGTTGCAGAAGTTTGTCAATCATTGAATAAAGGAATTCTGGAATTGGGATATGAAGTTATTTTAATCAATAATTTTGTTGATGCTCTTCTTTTTTCTATGAAGAATGTGTTTAGTAATAATAAACATGTTTTAATTTCTAATTTACACTATGGAATATTTGGTGTTTATTTTAAACACTCGATTTTTATAATTCATGGATTTCCACAACGTAAACATGAAGGATATTTAAGATATAATAAAGTAGTATTAGGGCATAAGTTTTTTTCATTCCTTAACAAGAAAACTATTGCAGTTTCATACTTCACTAAGTTTGTTTCTGAGAATTTTTATAATATCAAAGTACATACTGTTATACACAATATTTTACCGTTCGATTTCTTTTCTACGGCATTAAAACATAAAAGGGAAAAGGCACCTAATACCATTACTTTTGTAGGCAGAGTTATAAAGGAAAAAGGGGTGGATAGGATCCTGAAAGCAGTGGATTTAATTCGTTCAGAAGGTGAAAAAGTAGTAGTCAACATTATTGGTAGTGGTAGTTTTATCCCTGAATTGAAAACGAACTTTCCAGATACCGATAATATATTTCATGGTTATCTTAGTTCTGAAAAAAAATATGAGGTTTTATCTAAATCCAATTCTTTTATATCACTACATCCGGCAGAACCCTTTGGAATAACGGTATTAGAAGCCAGCACATTAGGATTGCATTGTTGTTTATCTGCTATAGGTGGTCACACAGAGTTTGTTCCTCACGAAATTTTCTTTCCTATAAACAATGTTCATGATATAAATGAAATTGCAATCGCTATTTCAAAGTCTTTCATGCCAGTATTTCATAACATATTGCCTGATAAGTCTTACTTAAATGAAGATAAATATTATAATAAATATGCACAACAGTTTTTAAACGTATTGTAAAATATATAGAAGTATTAATTAAAAAAAGAAAGGAGTCTGACCAGAATTTTATTTCTCGTAAGACTCCTTTTTTAATTAATTAAAATGATTTAATTGTATTACAATTATTTTTGTATAATCACTTTTTGTACTTCCTGATAACCAGTGGATGAATTTATTAATTTAATTAAATAAACCCCCGAAGAACCATTAATGCTTAAAGGAAATTTATTTTCATTCGAACCTACAAATTTTTCCAATATTGTTTTACCCATTATATTGCTTATTATAACTTTCCAGTTACCATTGATGTTGTTAGGTAATTCTATATTTACTAATCCTTTTGAGGGATTAGGATATGTGATAATCGATTTAATTTTGTTTACGCTATTATCAATTCCTACATTATTATTGGTAATTTCATTCATTAATTTTTTGTCATCCTCTGTAAATGGATAATTGGTTATAGTATAGTCGTTAATTTTATTAGGGTTAATTTCCCGACCTGTATTATTACAATTTAAAATACCAAACCTTAAATATGGACAATTATTATTTGAACCGCCACAGGAAGCTACACCAGCAAATGAATTTTTAATATCTATAGTATTGGTTGCTAACAATTCTGTAATATTCGAAACAGAATTAGTAACAGTAGTACTTCCACCAAATGATGTTCCAATATTGAAATTGTTGCTCAAAATTGTTCCACTTGGAATTAATCCATTATTATATATTGTGGTATTACTTGCTGAACATGATATTGATTCAATATTAATATTTTTTATGTTTAACCATGAATTAAAGGTGTTAATAGTACTAGGATAAAACCATATTTGGCTATAGTTGTTGGTAGGATGATAATTGATAACTATATGATTCCAAACATTAATTTGTGATGGTGTGTTAATAGAAGCGATAATGTCATAATTAGTAATCGATTGTTTTAAATCTGCACATTGACCTTCGATTGAAGTATATGGGATAAGTTGACTTGTAGCCAAAACATTAGCTGACATGTTTGTAGTTGTCATGTAATAGTCAAAACTTATTGAATATATATATCCTTGAATAAAACTTGAACTACCTAGAACGCCGAATGCCCCTTCTCCATATAAAAAATTAGAACTCAGAAAAGAATTCATAGACAATATATTGGGATTAGGACTATAATTGAAAATTTGAGGTGTTCCATGTGATAAATACCAATTAGGTACATAAGTTTGATTAGAATTAGCAAAAGTTGGACAGGTATTATATAAATTTGGATCTGAAAATGATGTACTCATTGTAAAATTAAAAGATTGCGCATATATTTTATATAGAGTCATACTCGTAAGAACAAGAAATAAAATATTTTTTTTCATAAATAATTTTTGATTGTTAGATAATTATGTTTTTTATTTTCTTCCTTTCTTTAACTGAATTATATAAAGTGTAAGCGCTTCTTTTTTTGATAATTTATTATTCAATACTCCTAGAAGATGTTTTACAATAAAAGTTACACTTTGGAAATTAGTATATTTAAAGGATAACTAAATAATATAATTTGATATTTATTTAAATTGTAGTATAAAATAAAAAAAGCAAAGGAGGTTGTTTCATAAATAAATACAATCTCCTTTGCTTAATAATATTGTTATAATAAAAATTGATTACTAAAGACTAGGTACTTATACATATTATAATTATTTTTGAAGTATTACTCTTTTAATCTCCTGATAACCATTTAAAGAATTAATTAACTTAATAAAATAAATACCAGAAGAACTATTAATATTCAAAGCAAATTTATTTTCGTTTGATACTATAAATTTTTCTGATATTGTTTTTCCGAAAAGATCGCATACAATAACTTTCCAGTTACCATTCATGTTGGCAGGCAATTCTACATTTATATTACCCTTTGAAGGGTTTGGATAAATGTTTATCATTCCATTTTGAACATTATAATTTTCTATATTATTTGTACCTGAAGTTTTGTTTGCACATATTTTTGGGTAATTCCAATGGTTATTTGCTGCATTGGTAATATATTGATTATTTGTTCCATTAGAAAAATGTTGTGTACTGTTAATTAATCTGGATCCACTACTACATGATTGAATATTAATTGAAAAATAGCCGCTACCGGTGACTTTCGCATCAAAATTATTACTAACGTCTATTAAAGTATTTGCAATTAAATTGGTAGTCTGGTTAGCAACATTACTTATTAAATTAGATGATGAAGGGTTTACACTTGAAACATTACCAACATAAATACTTCCAGCTTTAATAGAACCAGCAGGAATGGGATAAAGCGTAGTGGTAGTATTATTATCATCATAAAGGGTTTTGCCGTTCAAAAATAAAGAAGAAGCACAACTGTCCGGACATGTACCTACTGTAACGGTAGTTGAACATGATTGATTGCAATACCCAAGATTAGCTGAAATTATAGCTGTTCCAAAACTTAATGGCAACAAATATCCATATTGATCTACATCCACAATACCAGGATTTGAACTAGTCCAGATTGTAGTTTGTGGAAGTGCATTTCCTACTGTTAAAAAAGGTAGTGAATTAAGGTTCTTGTCAACATCGCAGAATGAAATTTTAGTAGGTCCTGAAATAAAAGGTGCAGGACTTGTAGGACATGGGTTTGTTGGAGGAGCTGAATTGTTACAATTATTGTTAGGAAATGTAATTGTTGCCCTTCCGTTTCCATTTGGAACCTGAAAATAACTTGAGTAAATCGGCTGACCTTCAAAAACATATACTGCTTGATATAAAAAAATACCACTTGAACAATTACTTTGAGGATAATCAGTAAAAGTGCCTGTTTGCGGCCAACGAACGTTAGCTGCTGTGCCAGAAGCTGTTTGACAAGGAGTCTGCACAATTCCATTTATACTC
>Ga0316217_10000510_pt1 | contig 55565 bp, 39 predicted proteins | sample 1anoAmetaG_FD_203633 | JGI IMG/M metagenome (GOLD analysis project Ga0316217, IMG submission 203633) | Freshwater microbial communities from Trout Bog Lake, Wisconsin, USA - 1anoA | ecosystem: Environmental > Aquatic > Freshwater > Lake > Hypolimnion/Profundal zone | place: USA: Wisconsin...
TCCCCACGTCATTTTCATAGAGGGAAAGACGTTCTGGCTGTAAAGAACCACGAGTTGCTCGCCCGCCGCCTTGACCAGCGCCGCCTTTGCAACCAGCACTTCGGGATGCTGCGTGCGATAGAAGGCCTCAAGCCCCGCAGGGATCTTTACACGCGCCTCTGCCTCGCTCGCGTATTTTCCGTTGAGCAGTTCCAGGCCCTCTTTGTGAATCCAGGGAAGTTCCGGACTAATCGGACCATCGGACATCGCCTGGTTTAGCGCTTGCTCCGCCGTCACAAAGGGATGTGCTGCGCGATTGTGACAGTCAATACAATCCATCACGCGCCGTTCGCCCTGAGGCGCGTCTTTGGCTGCGGCGGCCGTGGCATACACCGTCTGCGTGCCGTCGGGATTCCGCCTCTGCACCCACGGGATCGTGGTTCGCGTCGGGTCGGTGGCAACATACTCGATGTGGCCGAGATGAACGCCGTGAATCCCGGTCAGGTGTGAGAGGCCATCCAACCCGCCCAGATGCAACACCAACACCGTTTGAGTTTCGGTGTTCGATTCGTCGTCGGCAAAGCTGGACTTGACCAGTAATTTTTCACCGATAAACCGGGCCGGCGTATGGCATCCCTCGCAGGTATACCGCGCCGGACGCAAGCTCTCCACTGGCGAGGGAATCGGCGTGGGATAGCGGTCGAATGTAACCTCAAGTATCTGTTTCGTGCCGTTCACTTTGGCGGAAAAATATGCTTCCGCGCCCTCGCCGATGTGGCAGGCAACGCAATCCACATGGGAGTGCGATGCAATCTTGTAGGCCGTATACTCTGGATGCATTACATGGCAGCTCTGGCCGCAGAACTGCGGCGAATCCATGTATGCCGCTCCCCGATAACTGGCAATCGCCACCACCAGCAGGTTGACAATTGTCGCCACCAGCACAATGTCGATACCGTGGCGAAAAATCTTATCGTTTAAATCAACCTTGGGAAACTCCAGCGGAATCTCTCCCGCTTTTTGCAGCTTTTTGCGGCGAGACCAAATACCCGCTGGAATCAAAATCAATCCGATAATGAACAGCGCCGGCAAAAGCAGAAAGAATATAATGCCGAGGTATGGATTATCGTTTGGCCGGCCAAACATCTCCACCAGCCAATACGCGATCATCGTCACACCCGATGCGCTGGTAATCGCTCCACCGGCCAAGCTAACGGGGTTGTTGCCGAAAAACAGCGCCGGACGCACCCAGCTCTCGCGGAATTTTTGAAATGATGCCACTGTACCCCCCTGCTTTCAAACGGACGGCCCGCCGAATTCGGCGGGCCGGGTCGTTCAACCCAATTTGATTGTACTCGTTACTTCAGGCCCTTATAGAACTCCGCAACATCCTTGACCTGCGCTTCGGTCAGTCCGGCAACAGGCTTCATCTTGCCTTTGCCGCTCTTGACGGCAGCGCTGATCTGCGCCACAGTCAGCGCCTTGATCGCCGAATCAGTGACCGGCTTGATGCCCATCATCTTGGCCATTGCCGGGCTCGGAATTCCAGCGGGACCATGGCACCCTGCGCACTTGGCTTTGTAGGTCGCCTGGCCACCGGACTGGGCCATGCTCATGACGCCAGCCAGACATACTGCAACGGCCAGCACCGAGATGGATCGAATCGTCTTTGTCATTCCTGTTCTCCTTTTGATTTTTCCGCTCACCAACGCGCTGAATGGAACCTGCGCCTGGGGTATTTTCCAAACTCCGGCTTCGTTCACCCAAAATCGGCCGCCGAAAACGAACCGGGCTGCTATAAGGATGCCATCTTAAACAAACCGGCGCAATCCCCTTGCTTCAAGGAACTGCGCCGATTGTGTCTTGCCCGATCAGCTTGCAGATTTAGAACTCGTAATGCAGTGAAAGGGTTACATTGTTCGCGTGGAAGGTCCGGGGGGCTGTCAAACCGGACGTCGGTTCAGTCAGGCCCGTCGGATACGCGGCGATCGTCGATGAGTTGCATGGAACAACAGTCGCTGTCCCGGATGTTGATGTGCTGCAGTACGGTGAGCCCGAGGGACCACCCTCGCCGTATCCAAAGTAGTTGTAGTCAACCTTCCAAACCAATCCGGGACGAAGTGTCCAGGCAAGATTCACAAAGGGTGTCTGATACTTGGAAACCAGTGAGCCGCTCACGTCGCGTGCATCGTTGAAGAAGCGGGTGCCGTTCACGTCGCTGATGCGATAGCCGATATTCGCGTGAATTTCTTCCACAGGAGAAACACGAAGTGCTGTTGACACGTATTGCGTAGGCGCATCCATGAAATCTACGCCGTACCAATCCGTGTACGAGGGTGTAGTTCCTGAAGCCACAGCCTTGGTAGCGCATGCGCCATTCGAGGCGATGTAAGGAGTATTCGGCAGAGTAGTGCCCGGAGCCGTAGCCGCGCCCGGCAGAGTGGTAGTCGCGCCGTTCAGATAGCAGATGTTGGTAGACGCATAGACATCACTATAGGCGTAATTCAAGTCAAACCCATAGTGAGTATTCGGCGCCAGCACCGCACCAAAGCTCGCCACCCGGCTGCGATCCACGTGATTGAGCGGACCAAGGTTGGGCAAAGCGGCAGTTGTGCTGCCGGATTGAACAGTAACGGCATACTGGTTGTTGTTTGTGTTGTTATGCTTCTCTACGTCGTTGTAGGCGCCGGAGAATGTCGCCCAGGGCTTGGGCTTGTAAATGCTATGCACTCTGTAATGCTTGGTTTGCCGCGGGCCAACCGGAGTGAATGCATTGTCGTCGTAGATCATCTCGAAAGAGCTGTTGACATCCCAGTTTTTGGCGGGCCGCAAGGCAACGTTGAAGATTCCGCCGTCTTCGTTGATGGTCACCGTTCCATTGTTGTAAACCGCACCCTGGGCTAACGGGGCATTCGCTATGCCATTCAGGGCCTCGCCAATTACATGGTGGCGATAACGATAGGTGACCGCAAGTGTCGCGCGCGATGAAGCATCCCAGGTTCCGGTCAGGTTGCTGGTCAGGAACTTCTGGCCAAAGAAGGCCGGCTCCGGAGTATTAACTGCCGATGCTCCCGTGATTGTGGAGGTGCCAGTTGTAGCTACGGTAGTCGTCAGAGTGCCGGCGTAATTGATTACTTCACTGGGGTTAGTGGGCGTCGCCAAAGTGGTCTTGCTTGTGAATGTAGTCGTACCGGGCTGATGAACATTGTTGTAGTCAACCTGATAGGTGATGGCGAACTTCTTCAAAGCCTGCCAGGTAAATCCATAGTCGCCGGAGACCACTGCCCGATTGGCTGACCCGAGAGCTGTGTATGTGACCGAGGTAGTCTGCCCATTCAGACCCTGGTAGCTCTCGTTGTAGCTGGGCATGTTCATATTTCCGTTTGTGTAACGGATGTCGCCGTTCATCGACAGGTTCTTGAGGCTGAAACTTTGGAAACGGAAGATTTCCGTAGGAGTCAGAATGCGCGTCGGCTGCGTGCGCGTATAGCTGATCACGGCATCGCATGCTGCATTGATGACCGGCAGGCCGCCTGCTGGCGCTGTAGAAAGAATGGTGTAGACGCTTGAGCTGGTGTAAGCCGTGCCCATGCTGCCGGTGTTGCAGGCAGCGATACCGTAGGCTGTCTGGCTGTCCCAGTTGCCCAGGTAGACCGGCGTCCCCGATGCCTCTTGCACCAGGAACCCATTCGGGTTCAGCGTAAAGAAAGAGCCCGTCTTGAAGTGGGTGATCACTTCTTCAAAGGTCAGCTTGGTGCCCTGCATCGGCTTCCAATCCACCGCCCCCATGTATTCGTCAGTACTGTTACGCTGATACTCCTGAAGCAGCGCGTTGTACTTGGCGATGGTATAGCTCGGGGTCAGGGTGTTGCCCTGCATGATGTTCTGCGAGTAGCCAACCCGGAATGTCACCTTGGACAAAGGAAGGAACGTGATGTTGGTGTCCGTCATGCGGCGCACCGTGTTGAACATCACCGATGAATCCTTCACCTGCGGCCAGGCCAGCGAGCCGGTAGGCGCGTTGGAAGGCCCGATGGGAATCGACTGCCCCGTAGTGATATTCGGGTTTCCCAGCAGGTCGTAGTCCGCGTACTGGCGGTCGCGGCGGAACATTCCCGAGAACTCGTAGAGCTTGCCCTTGGAAAAGTCCAGCTTGGCAAAGTTGTTCGGATCGCCGCCCAGGCCGCTGACGATTGCATGGAGAGAATCCACCTGGGTATGCTTATTGGTTGGAAGCGCGCGCAATTCAAAGGTCGCGCCCAACAGGCGCGGCCCAGACTGCTGGTTGACCAGCGAGTCGTACATGGCTCCGCTGCCTTTGATGTTGGCGACGCGCCCGCCGAAGTCCACGGTCTCATGAGACGAATATCCGCCCGGAATGGCCATCGGTGCACTTGGCGCGGGACTCTGGGCGGCAGCGATGCCTGTCATCAGCAGGAGTATGGCTATTCCAAAGCCCCCGGCGATGCATTGCATTCTTGCGGTAGAGGTCTGTTGATTAAACAGCCTTGAAAACCAGCCTACCTTGTTCATATGAAGCCTCACTTGGAAAAACATTGTTGCTGAAATCAAAAATCTTGAACTCGTGTAACGAGCTTGTGCGAAATTTGCTCCGCGCCTTCCGATGCTCCCGGAGGGCGCGGCGCAGCTCCGTTACCTCTTGAAGTACGGGTCGATATTGGAGCCATGGATCATGGTGTGGCAGTCAATGCAAGGCTGCAACTCCGCCGATCCCGAATTCATCCCATGAACCGTGCCGGCAGAAACTGGGCTATGGCACTGGTTGCACAAGGTGTTGATCGTGGGCATATTCAACAGCCGGGCGTTCTGCGATCCATGCGGGGTGTGGCAGCTCAAGCAGCCCTCCGCCTTGACCGGAACGTGCTCATACACGTATGGCCCGCGATTTTCCATGTGGCACTTGGTGCATATCGCATTCTGATCGGCCGTGGACTTGATGTTGTTATTTCCAAATGTGCCGTGAACATCATGGCAGTCGTTGCACGTGATCAGGCCTTCGTTCACCTTGTGATGGAAGGGCATCTCGAATGCCGGCTTTATATCGTTATGGCACTGGAAGCACAGCGCGGGCTGGGCAGCCTTTAAGAGCGGCTCCACCTTGCTGTTATGGATGTTGTGGCAGCCGATACAGCTGACACCACCCTTGGCATGAGGAGAACGATCGAAATTGGGATGCGTTCCAGCGTGGCAACCCTGGCAACTGGCATCTACCTCTTTAGGCGAAGCCTTCGCAGGATCGAAAATCTTGGTTATGTCGCCGCCGCCATCGACGTGTCCTTTGCCTGCGCCGTGACAGTTCTCGCAGGTCACACCATTTTTGCCATGCATCAGGGCCATTTTGGTGTGAGGATTGGTGGCAAACCCTTTCGCCACTTCATCGTGGCAGGTCGCGCAGGTTTCAGAGCCCACATAATCAGCGGGCGCGGTATCTTTGACTTGCGCCGTTGCCGGCTTGTCGCCGGGCTTGGCAGCAGCCATTGCAGGGACACATAACATTCCTGCGCCCAGAATCAACATCAAAAATGCGAGCAACCCCGGCCTCTTGCCCGGAGCCGCACCAATCGACAATTGCGTAACAGGCCAATTTCTTTGCATCGAATACCGCCTCATGTGCTCACATAGCCGCTTCTGCAAACCAATTCTCTGGTGTCCGGCCGCTCAAAAACAGCAATCCCACGTTGGAACCGCCGCTCTGGCACTTTGTCTACCACTCCGTTGCAGAAGGTGCTTTTGTGCGGAGCATCACTTCATGACGGGAAGATTACTGTTTTGTCATAGCCACAAGCGGTGACGCTCATCACATCCGTAAGGGGAATGATACAAATTCCCGGCGCCCTGACACAAAATGTTGAGAGTGCTTGCTTTACGTAGGTTCCAAGATTAAATACAGACTTCGCGTTTTGCTATAAATCCAAGGCAGAATCTCTGCCATTTGAGAAAATTTGCTGTGCCTCCTTCAAAGGATGAATAGTACTGCGCGATTACCTGTACAAATCGCTGATCCTTTGGAAGTAAATAATAGTTATCAGCTGTTTCGTAATTTAAGTCCATCCTGCTGCCTCTCCCTGGCGGCGGCCTGCCTGACGACATGACAGGTACTGAAAGCGTTTACGGCGGCCGTTAAAAGTCTGACCTATGAATCCGATGGTTCCAGGCGTTTGCATAGACGTGAGGCCCATCACATCCTTGCCGCTTGCAGCTACTGCAAACTTTCAACAGACTATAGTTTCTCCCCCGGGAAGCCAGGGCATCTCCACATTGGGTCAGCTTTGGCAACCTGCAGGGTTCAGCCTTGAACCGGGTAGGAGAGCGCGGGCCGGTGGCAGACGGGATTACACCATGGCGCAAACAGAGAACTTAGCTACTGTTCCAACTCGGCACAAGCACGTCGCACGGCAAATACCCGTGGGATGTGCCGCTTGCTCTAATCGTCGTCCGGGATGGTTCTGCTCCCTGGGCAGCGCAGTACTTGCCGACCTGGAACTGGCCACCAGCACTATCTCGCTGCCTGCGCAATCGCCGCTGTTCACTCAGGGCGAGGATGCGCGCTGCCTTTACCTGATCTGCGGCGGCTATCTTAAACTCACAACCGGACGCCTTGAAGACAAGCAGATGATTGTTCGTGTTGCCGGGCCAGGCTCCATGCTGGGCCTTTACGCGGTCCTCTCCCACGGCGTTTACGAAGTTTCAGCCGAAACCCTCACTACCGCCCAGCTTCGCCCCGTCGAGCGCGACCGCTTCCTGAGCTTCCTGCGCAGCCACAAAGAGGCCCAGATGCGCGCCGTCCAGTGCATCTGCCAGGAATATCGCTTTGCCTTGCAGGATGCATGCCGAATCGCCCTGGCGGAAACCGTTGCCGCCCGCCTGGGCCGCCTGCTCCTTGAACTTGCTCACCAAATTGGCGATAACCTCGATGGCGGCGGCTTCCGCTTCCCGCTTTTGCTTACCCATGAAGAAATGGCTTCCATGGCCTGCACCACCCGCGAAACCGTCACCCGTACCCTGGGCCAATTCCGCAAGGATGGCTGGGTCTCTATCGAAGACTCCCTGATCACCATTCATCAGCCCGAGCGGTTGCAGACGCTGGCCTGAATTTCTGAACGCCTTTTTCACGCTTTCCTTGGCTTCGTTGCCGAGTCAAAGAGCTATCATTAATTATCAGGGAACAGAGAACAGAAAACGAAGAGCAGTCCCCAGCATCGATATCCGCCGAATTTTTTGGCAACTGCTTTCTGCGCCCGGAGCCCTGAAAACTGTTCAGGCTGGAGTTCATGGTGCATATGAACCGTTTTATTGTCGGTATTTCCGCCTTGCTGCTCTCATGCTTCTCTACCCTGGCGCAAAATCCGGCCCCCGCGCCAGTCACCCCCGCGCCGCTGCAGTCCGTCACTTCCTCTGAAAGCCCGCAAATCCGTGACTTTCAGAAAATTGAAGACGCCTGGGCCAATGCCATCAACCAGCGCGACCAGTATGCACTGGAACTGGTGCTTTCCCCTTTGTTTGTAGATGTTTCAGCCGGCGGCGACATCACTACCCGCAACCAGCAACTGGCGCAGCTCATCACCGACTCGGACAAAACCATTCATCTTGAACAGAAGGTGATTACAGTTCGCATGATGGGCGATATCGCTGTGGCCAATGGCACTTACGTGCTGCATCACAAAGTCAGCGCCGTCGAAATGGACGAGAGGGGTGTCTTTACCCACGTTTTCGAGCGCGCCCGTGGCGGCTGGCTGTGCATCAACTCCCAGCGCACCAAACTCCCCGAAGACAACAACCCCAAGCACAAAAAACAGTCCAACGAAGTTTCGCCCTTCCACCTGCCATTCATTGGCAAAGGCGACAAGGGCAGCCAGTAAGGAGACGGGACGTGTGCAGCTTGTGACAGTACGGTTATTTCAATTTGTATAGCAAAGAGAATTCTTATTAAAAATTAGCGGCTTATTTATATTAAGGAGCCGGCTACTGAATAAATCGAATTAAGGATCCGGTACCGAGCCGATTCCGGGAATGCGGTAGCGGGCCGAGTCAGAGTTCTTTACCCCGCTGCCCGCTGTGCCCCTTGCAGCCGGATCGACACATGCACCAGCCCCAGCGCCGCCGGAGTAACGCCGGAGATGCGGCTGGCCTGGCCAATCGTCGCTGGCCGCACACGCTCCAGAGTCTCCCGCATCTCCCGCGAAAGCCCGCTGATGGCGCGGTAATCCAGCCACTCGGGAATCGCCACCGCTTCGGCAGCCTTCAATTTTTCAATCGATTTCTTCTGTTGCCCCAAATAGCCGGCAAACTTGATCTCCGTCTCCACGGCGCGGGCCTCGTTGCGCGCGCGGCTGCTCCTCAGCGTTCTATCTTCATCTGCTTTTTTTGTTGAAATTAAAATATCACTGTCATCCTGAGCGGAGCCGTTCGCGTTCTTTGCGAACGGCGCACTCGAAGGACCTGCGGTATCTTCGGCGGCCCACTCCGCCAGCAGCGGCTCCGATTTCAGCTCTTCCTGCATTGCACCCAGCACCGCCTCAATGCCCACTTCCGGCCGCTTCAGCAACTGCGCCCAGGTCAAGCCGGCCGTCGCTGTCTGCTCGCTAAAACCCGCAGCCTTCAGCCCCTCGGCGGTCACTTTGCTCACCGTCAGCAGCCGCTCGAGCGCAACCATCCTCGCCTGTTTCCGTTCATACTCCGCCCAGGCCTCATCGCTGATCAGCCCCAGCCGCCGCCCGTGCGAAGTCAGCCGCCGGTCTGCATTATCGATCCGCAGATGCAGCCGGAACTCAGCCCGCGAAGTGAACATCCGGTAAGGTTCGTTGATCCCTTTCGAAATCAAATCGTCAATCAAAACGCCAATGTAGCCCTCGCTCCGGTCGAGCGTGAACGCCGGCTCGCCCTTCAGCCACAGAGCGGCGTTGATCCCCGCCATGATCCCCTGCCCGGCAGCCTCCTCGTAGCCGCTTGTTCCGTTGATCTGTCCGGCCAGGTACAACCCCTCCATGCTCTTCACCCGCAGCGTCCGGTCCAGTTCTGTCGCATCCACGCTGTCGTATTCAATCGCATAACCCGGCCGCAGCATCTCCGCTTGCTCCAACCCCGGAATCGAGCGCACAATCTCCCACTGCACCTCCATCGGCAGCGAGGTAGACATGCCGTTCACATACACCTCGTGCGTGTGCAGCCCCTCCGGCTCCAGAAAAAACTGGTGCTGCGTCTTGTCGGGAAACTTGACGATCTTGTCTTCAATCGACGGGCAATAGCGCGGTCCCACGCCCGCAATCTGCCCCGAGTACATCGCCGACCGATGCACATTCTCCCGAATAATCTTCAGCGTCTCCGGTGTAGTGAAGGCAATGTGGCATGAAATCTGCGGCTGCACAATCTTCTTTGTCCTGAAGCTGAAGGGCGTTGGCTCCGCGTCGCCCTTCTGTTCCTCGAATGCCTCCCAGCGAATCGTCCGCCCATCCAGCCGCGGCGGCGTCCCCGTCTTCAACCTGCAAGTCCGCAACCCCAAAGCTCGCAACGCCTCGCCCAGCAGCACACTGGCCGGCTCCCCACTGCGTCCGGCGGGATAATGCTCCTCGCCGCAGTGAATCAGTCCATTCAAAAACGTCCCGGTTGTGATAATGGTTGCCCCGGCCATCAACTGCCGCCCATCGCGCAGCTTCAACCCCAAAACCCGCTGCCGTCTAACATAGGGTTTGTCATCCTGAGCGGATCGTAAAGTAGTGTTGTCATCCTGAGCGGAGCCGTTCGCGCTCTTTGCGAACGGCGCAGTCGAAGGACCTGCTTCTTCTGGTCCCTTAATCCCTGGTCCCTTAATCCCTGGTCCCTGGTCCCTAGTCCCTAGTCCCTCCCTCTCGTCGAAGACGAGCCCCACCACCTCCGCCTGCCGAATATGCAGCCCCGGTTGCGATTCCAGCACCTCGCGCATCTTCACCCGGTAAAGCTGCTTGTCGCACTGCGCCCGCGGACTCCACACCGCCGGACCTCGAGATGAGTTGAGCAGCCTGAACTGAATCCCCACCGCATCTGCCACCTCACCCATCACGCCGCCCAGCGCATCCACCTCGCGCACCAGGTGTCCTTTGGCCACGCCGCCCACCGCCGGATTGCAGCTCATCTGCGCAATCAAATCCATGTTCATGGTGATCAGCGCAGTCTTCATCCCCATGCGCGCAGCAGCCATCGCCGCCTCGCATCCCGCGTGCCCTGCGCCCACCACCACTACGTCGTATTGTTCAGAAAAAGCCATCCATGTTTATTCTACGGATTCTATGCAGAACGCACAGAACGGTGCGTAAGCAGCGTTCGGCGCACCTGTCTCATTCACCCACAAAATTGTCACCCTGAGCGGAGTGAAGAAATCCAATAGTTTCTATCTCAATAGAACAGATACTTCCGCCACCGGTCGTCCGCGCGCCCCAGCATACGCATAATCTGCCGGCTGGTGTGCAGCGAAAATGGCCGCGGTTCGCGCAGCAAAACCATGTCGTCGATCTCGTGCAGCATCCGGTTGCCCTTGTGCCGGTTGCAACTGTGGCAGCAGGCCACCAGGTTTTCCCATGTCGAGTTGCCCCCGCGCGAACGCGGAATCACGTGGTCCAGCGTCAGTTCCGACGCCGGCAATGCTTCCCCGCAATACTGGCAGGTGTTGCGGTCGCGCAGCAGTATATTTTTGCGCGAGAGGGCGCGCGTCTGGTAAGGAATGCGCCGATATTCCAGAAGCCGAATCACTGAGGGCATGGCGATGCGGCTCCGCTGCGCGTGCAGCGTCAGTGCAAGCTCTTCTTCCGTGCGCGCTATTCCCTTGAGCACCAGCACCAGCGCCCGCCGCGCGCCGCAAATGTTGATCGGCTCATACGATGCGTTCAGCACCAGCACCGGCATCTGCAAGATGTGAGCGGAATGGATGGTCGCCTGTTCGCCCGCGAAGGCCGCGGCGCGGGCAATGGACTTCTGTTTGCGTGCATGAATCATGGCTTTTCCCAGCGACATCCTTTTTCCCCTCGTCAAAAAGATGATTGGTCTTGCAATGAATAAATGCTTGCTCCTTCACCAGCTTCGTTCGACCCCAGGCCCGGCATACCGCGAATTGTTTCTGCATCTCCATAGAACGAAGATTCAACTCGCCGCCCGTCGCGCATGCGTCGAGCCCGCGCCAGCGTAGCCACCCAAACCGAAGATGCGCCTGCCTGTTGCAGCGCCGATGCCGCCGCGCGCGCTGTTGCTCCAGTTGTAAAAATGTCGTCGATCACCAAAATGTGCTTCATCGTGACCGCCCCCGGATCGGAGACCTCAAACGCTCCCTTCACATTCAGCCGCCGTTGCCGGGGAGTCAGCCCCGCCTGGCTCTCCGTGGCGCGCAACCGCATCAGAGTGCGCGAAGCCAGCGTCAGCCGCCACTCCGGATGTGTCTTGCGCAGCGATTCCAGAGCCGCAGCCGCCAGCAAGCGCGCCTGGTTAAAGCCGCGCTCGGCATATTTTGACTGATGCAGCGGCACCGGAACCACCAGCATCTCCTCCGGCGCTTCGCCTGCCAGTTGCCCGATCGCCTCGGCCAGCATTTCACCCAGCCCACGCGCAGCCGCATGGAGCCGGTCGTACTTGAGCGCATGAATCGCAGCCCTCATCCGCCCCTCGTAAGGCCCGTAAGCTACCGCCTGCACAAAACTTGGAGACGCCAACCGGCATATCCGGCAAAGCCCGGAACTCGTCGGGCCATCCACCACCGGAGCATCCAGCGTGTCGCCGCACCGCGAGCACAATTCTCCGCTCTGCACGGGAAACTCCGTCCAGCAAAGATCACAAATTGGCGCGGAAGAGAGATGCGGCAGTGGGGAGCCGCAGAGGGTACAACAGGTGGGAAGGAGGGCGCAACTCAAAGAATCCAAGGGACTTCGAAGCACACGAACCACCGCGCGCCATCGAGAAACCCCCGAGGCTGGAACATCGATCGTCAGTGAACCGGAGTCCCTGCGGAAGATGCACCTCACTTGTGGCCGGTCAGCCCGAACGCCTGCCGCCTTGCCGTCAGTATAACCCGGAGTGAGCTCGATATTCTATGAGTTTTGTTGGGAACTATAAAACAACCGCTAAAACACCCCCGCCAGATAGACCTCGCCCGGATATGCGTGCGCCTTTGCAGCGCCACGCGTGGCCAGCACCACCGGCGACAGCGTTAACACCGGGCAATGCGCATGAGCCAGCACTTTGTACACCACCCCATGCCGAGCCACGGCAGCAAAGGCCGATGCCCCCTGCGCTCCCAGCACAATAAGATCGGCCTGCTGTGAACGAGCCTGGTAAAGCAGCTCCTCTGTCGGATCGCCCGGCGCCACTACCGGCTGCACTGCAATCTTGCCCTGAAGCTCCACCGGAATCGTCGCCAACACTTCGTCCTCGATATGGCGGATGCTCTGTCCGGCCATAACATGCTGGCGCTCTTGCGGCCGGATCACGTGCTGCATCACCAGGCGCGCGTTGTGCTGCGCCGCCAGTTCCGCCGCAAATGCGGGCACCATGGAGCTCGGTTCATATAGGCTCACCCCGCAGAGAATCGTGCGAATGGAGAAGTTGGTGTATAAGGCATCTGATACCTCGGGGCCAACTACAAAAACCGGCGCGCTGGCGGTGCGCAGCACAGCCTCGGCCACGGAACCTACCAGCAGCTTGCCGATGGGGCCGGGGCAGTGCGTGCCCATCACAATGCGGTCAACGTCATGCTCGCGCATATAAGTGAGAATCTGATCGGCGGCCAGTCCCGGCTGCACCGCCGTCTCGCACTCCACCCCTGCGGCTCTGACCCGCTCCGCCAATGGAGCCAGATGCTCTGCTTCCGCCTGCGCCATGGCGCCAAAATCGTAATACAGAACGCCCGCGCTCTCCGTTGCCGAAGCCACCAGCGTGTCATACGCGTGAAAAAGAATCAGCTTCGCGCCATACTCCGCCGCCTGTGCGACAGCAAAGACAAACGCCTCTTCATTGGGGGGAAGCTCGGAGGCAAACAGAATCGTCGAGGGCTTGCTCCAGCCTGACTTGAAGACGGTGGTCATGTTAACCTCCGTTGCAACAACACGTTATATGGTTCGCAATCAAATTGCCGTATCCGATGGCACCGAATTGTGTGAGCAGAATCACCCTTGAAAGGCCTCAACCCTACTGCCGGTGAATCGCTCCTCTAACGTCCGCATCCTGCTCCTTTTGCTGACGTTTGTCTAGACTGAAATGAATCAATTCCTCTCAGTACCCCTTAAAAAGTGACCTAAATCACATCCCACTCGCTCCCTTAGCTGTCATTCTGGAGTCGAATCGTAGAGTCTCCGGCGGTTTTCCTCGGATAAGGGCTCTGCTGTAGGCTTTCAGAGTGACCCCCATGCAGGGAAAATCACTTTATCGGCAGCATTTCAATTTTCTTTAACTTCGAAGAGTAACTCTATCCCCGGCGCTGGAGCGTTTTCAGGCTGCCAGCTCCGATTCCGCAGGAGGTCTCATGCAACCGATGCACAACATTCCCGCCCGTGGCGCACTGAACTTTGACGAAACCCCCTTTCTCGCCATCTGGGAAGTCACACAATCCTGCGACTTGGCCTGTAAACACTGCCGCGCAGCAGCCCAGCCCATCGCCCACCCCGACGAGCTAACCAACGCAGAAGGCAAAGCACTCATCGATCAGATTGCCGATATGGGCATCCCCATCTTCGTCTTCACCGGCGGTGATCCTCTCAAGCGCGCCGACGTTTACGAGCTGATCCGCTACGCCGCCGGCAAAGGCGTTCACGTTGCGCTCACCCCAAGCGCCACGCCGCTGCTCACCCGCGAAGCCATCTTCAAGCTCAAGGAAGCAGGACTCGTCCGCCTCGGCATCTCGCTCGACGGCTCAACCCCCGAGATTCACGATGCCTTCCGCGGCCTTCCCGGCGCCTATGCCCGCACCATCCAGGCCATTGAGTGGGCCAACGAAGCAGGCATCCCCATCCAGGTGCACACCACCATCAGCCGCCACAACGCCCACGACCTCGACAGCCTCTGCGCCCTCTTCGAAAAGCTGGCCATCGTCATGTGGAATGTTTTTTTTCTGGTTCCCGTTGGCCGCGGCCAGCTCGACGCACTGCTCAGCGGCGAAGAATTCGAGCAGGTCTTCGCAAAAATCTACGAGCTATCCCACCGCGTCAACTTCCAGATCAAGACCACCGAGGCCATGCACTACCGCCGCTACCTGCTGCAGAACAACCTCGAAGAGCGCAAAATGGGACACGGCCATCCCGGCGGCCGGCCCTCCACCGACTCTGCCACTTCCGGCGAAGCCAATGATTTGAAAGGGCACGACTTTAGTCGTGCCGATAGCAGTCCCAATGAAAATATGGGGGCTTTAGCCCCAGCCTATGAACCCGGCGCCCCCACCAGCGACGCCAAAACCCGCACCGCCAGTTGGGCCACCCGCCGCGTCAACGACGGCAAGGGCTTCCTCTTCATCTCCCATGTTGGCAACGTCTACCCCAGCGGCTTTTTGCCCATCCACGCGGGCAATGTCCGCGAGACACCGCTCGCCGATATCTACCGCAACGCGCCCATCTTCAAATCCCTGCGCGACACCAGCAAGCTCGAAGGCAAATGCGGCGCATGCGAGTACAAGGAGATCTGCGGCGGCTCCCGCGCCCGCGCCTACGCCGTAACCGGCGACCCGCTGGCTCAGGAACCCTGCTGCATCTACCAGCCCAAACAATGGGACCCCGAGCTTGAGCACCAGGCTGAGGCCTTCGCAAAGAGCTAGACCCCCACTGGACAAACCTCGTCCAATCGGTCATACTGACCATAGTGGTCAGTATGACCGGAGGTTTCCATGGTCACCGAGGTCAACGCCGTCACATTCCGCCAGAACCTTGGCGAGATGCTCAATCAGGTGCAATACCGCAAAGACAGTATTGTGGTCAACAAGGATGGCAAGCCCGTTGCCGCCCTGGTGGGTGCCGATCTCTTCGCGCGCATCCGTGTCATGCGCGACCGATTTGACCAATTGAGCAGCCGTGTCGCCGAGGCATATACAGACGTACCCGCAGATCAGGGTTTGGCAGAGATAAATGCCGCCGTTGCGCGTGAGCGGCGGAGATAATGGCGAGCTTGCGCGTCGTCCTTGGCACCAATGTCCTGGTTTCGGCGCTCGCTTATCCGGGCAGCATTCCCGGCCGCATCCTGAGCGCCGCGCACGAGGGCAGTCTCGACCTGATCCTCTCGCGAACCATCCTTGATGAAATGATTCGAGTCCTGCCGCGCCTGAAGCGCATCAAGCTCACCCCCGCAGAAATCCGCGACCTTGCCGACAGCTTCCTCTTCCTGGCAAAGATCGTCGAGCCCATCACCGACCCGGAAGCAACATTGCGTGACCAAGCAGATCAATTAATCCTCGGGACCCTGCGCGCGGCACAAGCGGACTATCTCATCACCGGCGATAAAGATTTGCTCGCTCTCAGCGGACAATACCCGATCATTACTCCGGCTCTCTTCTGGGAACGGCATGGGCGTTAGGGCCTATTGCCCAAATCGATGGTTCCAAGATATCGGCACGGCCCAAGCTACGGGCGGGAATGCTGATAAGAGATCGCTTGCCCAAGAAGATTGGGCGCAAACTAGTCTATCGGAATCTTGCCATAGATAGGAAACATACTAGCAAAATTCCTCCGCAACGCAGCACTACCTAACAAGTCATGGTGATAGTCGCTCACTGCCTTCTCAAACCGGTCATAGAGACAGATCAGGTCCACATTGAAGCAATTCAACGCAATTGGAAAGATCAGGATTGGAGAACCTGTAGCTTGTAATTGAAAACGGCAATGCGGTGATTTCACCTTGGAGATCAGTCCGAAGGAATGAAGTAGCGAGTTGCGAAGCTGATAGAGAGTCTCAGCCTCCGAAAGTGGTAAATGAAAATACGTGACGGCAAAACTACAGAAGCGCTTCCTAGACCCGCCTAGTGAATCCTTTCCTTCGAGATATTTCCCTAACAGATCGATGCCTGCCATGATGCACATTGAACTTGGCCAGAGAATTTTTGCATCAATGCAACTCTTGATATCCCGCCTGAGCAGATATAGGGTACCGAAATCATCCGGGAAAGACGGATCAATTCGAGGATCTTTGAAGAAGACTTCGATGTTGTGAGGATCCACCATAAGTTCACCTCAAATACCGAAAACAGATTCCGCTTGTGACATGATAGCACCAACTTTTAGGAGTAGAGAATTGCAACGGTATGGGAAAGGAGTTTGCTAGAAAACGCCTTGGGCATCATAGCAGGAAAGGACGGGTTGACTAAGTTTTATCTCGTTTGGTTGACTAACTGTTTCCGTTTCAGATATCCAAATTGCTCCATTCATTCCAACCTTTCCCACTGCAACAATAATGAAGGAATCGGATTTTATTCCTTTAAGTTGGAATTTTCCAAGCTCGTCCGCATCAAATTCCATTAAGTTCTGAGAAGTTTCAGAACTCTCACTTGCATTAATGCTGGTTGTGATTAGCGAGAGTCTAATTTTGATAAGGCCCGCGAGGCATTGTATCTCCACCATGTCGCCTTCGGGTCCGACCGGGCCCTCTTGCCGTTGAGCGGCCATCCGTGCATCCTCCACAGTCTTGGCAAAATTGAGTATGCCACCCCTTGCTTGATCCGAATTCTGGGCAGGTATCACAAATAACTTGGCAAAGCGCGCTGGCTTCAAATCACCATTTCCAATTACTGCCTCCACAATTCCACTTCTGATCTGGGAGCCGCTCGGAGCATGAGAGTTGGGCGCGCTTGATCTAATATCGGGGATTTGGTTCGAGAGGCTGGGAGTTGAGGGCGTTCCGGTAACCTTTGCAATCATCGCTGCAATCACCTTGTTACTAACGCCGGCATTCTTGAGCGCAATGAGACCGTCAGGACTAGTATCGTAAGTACCTGGATGTGAATCAATAGTGTTAGTAATAATGTCTTCAGCAAGGCCCGCCTTGGTCATTTTGATCACGGTGATATTGGTCATCATAGTCTGCGATAGAACAAGACTGTTGCAAAGAACTAAACACAACAGACACCTCAATAAGCTGCGCATAATCTCCTCTCTCACGTGCTCAATTCCCCGCGTTAGTGTCTAGCAGGCTCGCTTTTCTGTAGTCATCTGAATTGTGGACAGTGTACACCCTTCTTGCTGCGGTCCAACACTCACAATGCAGTTCGTGAGACAGGAAGCAAACAGGACTTTTCAGCCCGCCGGGGGTCTAGGGCAGGCCGGGTGCCAGAGGTCCCGATTTTGAGACCTGGGTATCCATGCTCTATATCTGCAATCACCGCATCGCCGGAAACGCTCCCACGCATTGCCCCAGTTTTGTCTGCGGATCAACCGTGACCAGCGACGCCCCCGGCACATTGCCCAACGCAGGCAGCGCCGCCGGAGTAACCACAACTCCCGTCCCCTTCAAATCAAAATTCACGCGCGCCACAGCCGCTTTCGTATATTGCGAATGCACCTGCTCCGGCTTGATGCCGTTGATGGTAATCGTGTCCAGAGTAATCTCCGTCGTGTGCGCTGCGTCCTTGCCGGCAATCAGCACATCGCCGGGCGTCAGCGCGACAATATTGCGCAGCGTAATCGCCTTGTACTCCGGAATGCGGTCGCCCACCACGCCGGGATCCACAAATCCCTCTGTTGTGCCGTTGTTGTAGAACGGGCTGATGGCAATCGGCATGCCGACATTTTTCATGCAGATATTTTCATAGGTCAGGTCGTGCACCAGGCCGCCCCGCGATGCATTGCTCTTGATGCGGATGCCGCTGGTCGTTCCCTCCTCCGTCAATCCAGCCACCAGCAGGTAACTCACCCCGCTGTAAGTCTCACTGCCAATCGACATGCCATGCCCATCGTAAAAATGATTATTGAGCACGCTCATGTGCGTTACGCCGGTCTTGATGGCAACGTTATCGTCGCCATTGTCAATCCAGCTATTGGCGATGGTGATATTCGTCGAGCTGCCGGGGTCGATACCGTCCGTGTTGCGCGCGTCCGTGCCGCGCACCGTCGGCGTCAGCAGATGCACGCCCCACGCGGTAAAGCCATCGGTGTTGTTCACCGTCACGTGATAGTTTGGCGAGTTATGCAGCGTGATGCGATACAAAACAAATCCATCCGCGTGGTTTGCCGTAATCAGCTTGGTGCTGAAGTAGCGCAATTGCTTCGGCTCCGCCTTGCGCGCCATCTGCCACCAGGTGTAATCATGCCCCATCACCTGCGCCCCGCCGCGTCCGTCTATCACTCCATCGCCCATGATCGCCGCGTTCTTCACGTTCACCGAAATCAGCGACTTGCACTGCCGCCCGCGCATCTGTGGCGTAATCATCGGCCGCTGCACGGCATTCCCGCCTTTGGCCGCATCTGTCACAGTGATGTAGGGCGCGCTCACATCGCTCAGCGTCCCGCAAAGCAGGGGCCCTTCGCCAGCCGGATTTGAATCGTAGTCCTTTGGATCGCGCGAACCGTAAAGCGTCACGCCCTTGTCAATCAACAGCGTCACGCCCTCCACCATATCCAGCGCGCCCGACAAAAACGCATTTGTTTTTTTGCCCGCAGCCAGTTCCACAGCCAGCCCCGGCTTGCATCCATTCAACGCCTTCTGAATCCGCGCCGTGTCGGTTGTCTTTTCAAAAACCTCCGCCAGTTTTTCGCTGTCCCCGGTTTTTTCCGCAACCAGCCTGGTGCATGTCGCAGGCACCACCGGCTCCGTCACCGTGCGCGTATCCTGCGCCAACCCGGCAGTCGCAGCCAACAATACAACAGCAATTCCCGGCATCCAGATGCTAAAATTCCGTCCCATGGCAGCCCCTTTTTTCACTTTCCAATTCAGTCCGATTATAGTTCGACGTAACCCAACTCCTGCTCGCGCAAATTGGGAGTTGTCCCCGTCAAAGCCTCCAGCAATCATCCCTTAGAGTATCGCTCAGGCGTTCGGTGTTGTGCCTGCGCCGCGCAGGATCGACGATGACAAACGAGAAATCCACCTATCTCATGCCCGATCACTGCCCATTGTGTTTCATCCGTGCATGAATGCGCAAATTGTCACGGACTAATCCCGGTCACGCCGACCACTGCCCTGAACTGTTTTAATAGATATTGAGGCAATGGATGCGTATCGCAATTATTGGTGGCGGAATCGCGGGTCTGGCAGCAGCTTACGAACTGGAACAGTCACGCAAGTCGGGCAAAAAGGTCGAGTACACGCTTTTCGAATCGCATAACCGGCTGGGCGGTTCCCTGTCTTCGGAGATTGTGAATGGCGCGGTGCTGGAACGTGGTCCGGACTCTTTTTTGACTGAAAAACCCGCCGCCGCCGAACTCTGCCGCGAACTAGGCCTCGGCGCCGAGTTGACTCCCTCCAACGATGCCGACCGCAAGACCTGCATCCTGGTCCACAACCGGCTTATTCCTCTGCCCGACGGCCTGATGTTTCTGATTCCCACCAAGCTCATTCCCACCGCGCTCACCCGCCTCTTCAGCCTGCGCACCAAGATTCGCATGGGCCTGGAACTGCTGCATCCGCCGCGCCCCTCCGGTCAGGACGAATCTGTCGCCGCGCTCGTGGAGCGCCACTTTGGCCGCGAGACCGTTGACCGCCTCGCCGATCCGCTGCTTTCCGGAATCTTCGGTGGCGATTCCGCAAAGTTGAGCGCTCGCACCGTCCTGCCGCGCCTTGTCGAGATGGAGGCGCAATACGGCTCGCTCACCCGAGGCATGCTGGCCGCGCACCGCAAGATGCGGGCCTGGGCCAAATCCACCCAAAACAGAAAGGTCGCGCCGCGGCCCATCTTTACCGCCATGCGCGGCGGCATGAACCAGTTAGTCGATGCGCTGACGGCTCAGCTTGACCCTGCATCTGTCCGCCTTTCCACGCCAGTCAGCGCACTGGGCAAAACTGCCGATGCCTGGAGAATTGAGGCCGGCGGCGCTGCAGAAATTTACGATGCCATCATCATGGCCGCGCCCGCATGGGTCGTCGGAACACTGCTCAGTTCGGTTGATGCTGCGTTGGCAGAGGAGTTGAGTGCCATTCCCTACTCCTCGTCGATCACCGTCAATCTTATCTATGACGAAGCTCAGCTTGGCCGCCTGCCCGACGGATTCGGCTTCCTGGTTCCGGTCGTCGAAGGCCGTTCGATGCTGGCCTGCACCTTTGTCCATCGGAAATTTCTGGGCCGCACGCCGCCGGGCAAAGTGGTGCTGCGCGCCTTCCTTGGCGGCATGAAGAACGAGGCCTTGATGGCCGAGCCGGACGAAACTCTGGTAGCTACCGTTCGCCGCGAACTCGCGGAGATTCTCGGCGAAAAAATTCTGCCTGCCGCAGTCGAGCCTGAACACACTCAGGTCTCGCGTTGGCCGCGAGCTATGGCTCAATATGCTGTCGGCCACCAGGAGCGCATGAAGCGCATCACTGCCCGTGTCGCCGCGCTGCCAGGACTAAAGTTGGCCGGCAACGCCTACGACGGTATCGGCATCCCCGATTGCATACGGCTGGGACGCAAAGCTGCGAGGGAGCTTGCTGCTGCTAACTCCTAGGTCGTTGACTACCTGTTCCTGTACCAACTTTGAGTGCCCCATCCATTCCGCGCTTTTTGCGGAATGGGTGGGAAACCGCATATCTCAATGGAATAAATTCACACGATCGAATACCTGGAATCCGTGAGTCGAACGAATCGACAGACGAGGTATCTGATTGTGAACTACACTCCGCCCTGTCCCAGCAAAATCCCGATTCCGTAGGTGACCGCGCCTTCCAGCGCGCCCACGATGGTCATCTCCATTCCAGAAGACCACCAGCTGCGAACGGTAATCAGCGACTTGGCCGCGCCTACGGCAAAGTGCGCTGCCAGCGAAACCACGGCCGCGGCGATCACCGCAGTCATTCCATTCAGGAAGAAAAAGGGAATAATCGGGATGAACGCGCCAACTGCGGTCGAAAGTGCGCCAGAGCCCGCCGAGACAAACGGATTCGCCAACGCCTCTTCGCTGGTGCCGAGCCGTTCGCTGGCCAACACGCGCAACATCTGCTCGGGATCTTTAGCAATGTGGTTCACCATCACGTCCGCATCGGCCTCGGGCAGCCCTTTCACCTGGTAGTAGAGCGAGAGCAGTTCACGGGCCTCGGGCGAGTTCATCTGGATCGCCTCACGCTCGCGGCCGATCTCTGCCATGTAGATCTCGCGTTCGCTCTTTGCAGCCAGGTAAGCGCCCGAACCCATCGAGAGCGCGGAGGCAATCATGCCTGCCAGGCCGGCCAGCAGCACATAGGTGTGCTGGCTGGCGGGGTTGCCTGCGGTGGCTCCAGCCACGCCGCTGACGATGCCGAAGATCGCTCCCAGGCCGTCATTTACGCCATAGATGGCGTCGCCAATCCAGGCTCCGGGCTGCTTGCGGCCTGCGCTGCGCTTTGCCAGCAACTCATCAAGAACTGCCTTGGCGTCTATCTTGGGCGCGCCCGGAGGAGCAAGGTAGTGACCGCGCAGCAGTGAACCCAATTCGCGGTAGTGTTCCTTCTCCTCTTCAATGACGTGCTCCAGAATCGCTATCGATTCTTCGTCGCCCAGGTCCTTCAACTGCGTTCCGTAACTGGCGATTGCGCGGCTTTCTTCAATCTCCAGTCGCCGCAATGCCATACGCACACCGCCCGCCTTGCTGGCCAAAGAGTCAGCATCGCCGCCGGGCTTGCCATGATAAACCGGCTCCGAACCGCCAAGTTCCACAATGCGATCGCGCCACAAGACGGCATGTTCCAGCTCTGCCTGTGCCAGGTGCCGCAACACCTGTGCTCGCACCGGCTCCGAGTCCCGGTCGGCGAGTGCCAGATAGGTGTGATACCCCTCCATCTCGGCCTGCCAGTTGCCTTCCAGTGCCGTCAAAACCTTCTTCAGTTTTGCGGCGCTCAACGTTCCATTTGCCATCGCTATCCCCTCGCCTAAGTTGAGCATAGCCGAATCAGGCCCTCAACGGTAGCCTCCACGCCCATACCCTTGAACATCTCCCTTTTCCTGCGCAGGGCTTTCCGTATAGTGTTAAGTGAAGCAGAAAGCCCGGAAAACTCAAATCACTCAGGCCGGACTAACTTACGAAAAGCGGAGAACCACCTCGAATGGCAGTTCAATCGAAACAATCGACAGCCCTGGCCTCGCCCGGATACCTGGTGCCCTTCATCATTGTCACCGTGCTTTTTTTCATCTTTGGGTTCATCACCACCCTGAATATGGCATTGGTGCCTCACCTGCGGTCGATCTTCGATCTGCACTACGGGCCGGCCATGCTGGCAGAGTCGGCCTTCTTTCTGGCCTACTTCGTCTTCTCCTCGCCCTCCGCCAAGCTGATTGAGACCCTCGGGTATAAGCAGACAATGGTGGTTGCACTGTTTGTCCAGGTTGTTGGCTGTCTGCTGTTTATTCCCGCTGCAAGGCTCGTGAATTTTCCGCTCTTTTTGACCGCCGTCTTTATTGTGGGTGCGGGCGTAACAGCCCTGCAAACCTCGGTCAACCCCTATGCAGCCATCCTCGGACCCGAGCATAGCGCCCCCGTCCGGCTGACCCTTGCCCAGGCCTTCAACTCGATTGGCGCAACCATCGCTCCGTTGGTTGCCGGCGCATTTATCCTTGCGGACCCCGCCAAATTAGTATCCAAAGCCGACATCGCCGACACGGTAAGAATTCCGTACATACTCATAGCTGCTGCTTTGTTGGTGCTCGGTCTTGCCGTTGCTTTCATGCATTTGCCTCATATCACGCAACCTCAATCGGCTGGCGACGGCAAGAAAAATGGGCAAGCCGCGAACCGCAGCATCTGGAGCTACAAACACACCGTGCTCGGCGCTCTGGGAATCTTCTTCTATGTCGGCGTTGAAGTCGGCCTGGCATCCATTGCCGTCAACTACTTCAAAACTCAGGGAATGAGTACGGCCAAAACCGCCTCCTTCCTGGTTTCGCTCTACTGGTTCGGCGCATTGGTTGGCCGTCTGCTCGGCTCCTGGGTGTTGACCAAAATCAAGTCCAATCGCCTGCTGGGCGCCTTCGGCTTCATTGCTGCCGCATTGCTCGCCGTTTCCATGATCTCCAGCGGTCAGGTCGCCATCGGGACCTTGGTCCTGTGCGGCTTCTTCAATTCCATCATGTTCCCCAACATCTTCGCGCTGGGCATTGTCGGACTCGGTCCAATGACCAGCAAAGGCTCGGGACTCATCATGACAGCCGTCGTCGGCGGTGCGGTGATCCCTTACCTGATCGGCGCACTGGCCGACAGAGTCGGCATCCAGCACGCCTTTGTGCTGCCCATTTTCTGCTACCTCTACATCGCCTGGTACGGGCTGTGGGGATCCAAGCCTTCGCGGACTGTCACGGCGTAGGCTGGATGTTGTTCATTGAAGGCCCTTTGGCGTAAAGCTGAAGGGCCTTCGCACATGGTAAGACCGAACACTCAGATTCCCACACACACCCGCAGTAATTCACAAGCGGTTTCCCACACCCTTCCGGCCTACACTCAACTGATGGCCACTCTTCCCAATCTCGCTTTCGACTCCGGGCTGCCGGCCAATGTCGATGCCGAGAAGACCATCCTTGGCGCCATCCTGCTCGACAACGCCGCCCACTCCGAGGCTGCGGAAAAGCTCGCGGAAGACGATTTCTCGCTCGACTCGCACCGCCTCATCTTCCAGCGCATGACCGACCTGATGAATAATCAGCGCGCCGTGGACATCGTCACCCTGTCCAACGAGCTGGTGCGCCTCAAGGAAATTGAATCCGTCGGCGGAGTAGCTTACCTGGCCTCGCTCACCGAGGGTTTGCCGCGCCGCCCAGTCATCGAAGAGTACATCCGCATCGTCAAAGACAAGAGCCTGCTGCGCCGGCTCATGCTCATCTGCTCGGCCGCAATCGCCCGCGCCGCCGACCAGGGAGAAGCCGCGCTCGACGTTCTTGGCGCCGCCGAAACGCAACTGATGGAGGTCGGCGAAAAGAGCCTCACCAGCGGCTTTCAGAGAATCGATGAGATCGTTAAGAACTCCTTTGGCACCCTCGATAATCTATACAAAGGCAGCCGCGAAATCACCGGCCTGGCCACGGACTTTACCCATTTTGACAAAATGACCAGCGGCCTCCAGAAGGGCGAACTGATCATCGTCGCCGCACGTCCCTCGATGGGAAAAACCGCCTTCGCTATCAACATTGCCCAGAACGCGGCTATCCATCATGACGCCCTCGTCGCCATCTTCAGCCTGGAAATGAGCAAGGAGTCGCTCTTGCGCCGTATGCTGTCTTCCCAGGCCTGGGTAGATCAGGACAGGCTCCGCAAAGGCTTTCTGGGCCGCGAAGAACAGGAAAAACTGCAGAAGGCACTGAACGAACTTGTCGAGTCCCGCATTTTCATCGACGATACGGCCGCCATATCTCTTTCAGAAATGCGCGCCAAGGCCCGGCGTCTCAAGCACACCCGCAAAGGCCTGGATCTGATCGTAGTGGACTACCTTCAGTTGATGACCGCCACCGTGCCCTCCAGCGGCAAGCGCAACTATGAAAACCGCACCCAGGAGGTGGGAGGCATCTCCCGCGGCCTGAAAGCCCTGGCCAAGGAACTGAATGTTCCTGTCCTCGCGCTTTCTCAGCTCTCCCGCGCCGGCACTCAACGCAAGGATGATCACCGCCCTATGCTCACCGATCTGCGCGAATCCGGTTCCATCGAGCAGGATGCCGACGTGGTCGCTTTCATTCATCGCGAGTCTTACTACAAGAAGCACGAGGAGATGAGCGACGACGAAAGAGCCAAGTCCGAGATCATCATTGAAAAACAGCGCAACGGCCCCACCGGCGTTGTTTATCTCAATTGGCTTGCCCCCTACACCCGTTTCGAAAATTCCGACCCGGTGCACCGGCCATAAGCCCGTTCACGGCTCATTCAATATCAGCGCAATCCGCCCGGTAATCAATTCGCTGGGAGGCTCGCCGGAGTTTATCTCCAGCAGTTCCACTGGGTAAGCGATGTTGTGCGGCCTCAGCACCAGCCGGTTCGCTGCAAAGTCGACGTACCGCAGCGCCAGGTGCGAGCCGTTCCGCACCGCATACAAATTCGGCCGGTTGGTCCGGTAAGGCATCAGCGAGTTGTAGTGCCGGTCAATCAGCGCAAGCGCCTCGGGAAGCACCAGCGGCTCCATCGCCTTCGAGTCCGCGCCGGGAATCCGCACCACAACAAACCGCTGCCAGGCGCGGCGCTGATTTGTGGTTCTGGTCCGGATCGTTTGCAGAAGCCCCGGTGGCAGGTGCAGTATCGACTGTGCCGCCGAAGGACGGATATAAGGCTCAAATAACGCCGCCGCATGAGAAACCACCGGTACCGCGCTGCTCTCCCCGTCCGCAGGCATCTCTGTGGTCTGATAATTCGCCGGCAACAGGTCGCCCGCCGCCATGTGCTGCGCCGTCAGAATCCGGTCCAGCGCCTCCAGCGACAACTGCCGCCGGTTATGCAGAAAATTCGACAGATGCGATTGCCCATACCCCGTCTGCCGCGCCAGCAGTGAAACGCTGGCCGTCCCGCGCTGTATCCTGCGCAACAGCTCCAGCCGGAGTCTTTCGTGCATCTGGGTAAAGTTCATCTGTGGATATTCCGCCACCGGCAATGGAGTGCAGCGCCCTTTGTTTTCTTACAGAAAAGATGAAATAGCTGGCTGGCCTTCATTTTCGACGCTTGCCCGAAGATTGGAAAGCGGATAAGCGGAAAACCGCTGGGCATGATTGACGCAAGAGAATCATTTAACTAGATTTGCTTTACTTAATCCGGTGCTGACCTGTGGGAATCTTTTAAGAAACGTTTCATTGCCTCAAGGCTGAAACGGACGGCCTTTTGTCCTCTTCGGCTTCCAATGAACAATTGCCGGCTGATCAATAACTTATCCGGCTTTCTTCTCCCTTCCCCAAGCGCTCTTGAGAAGCGCGCGGGGGCAGCCAGTTGCCGAAATTCCATGATCTGCGCGCCATGAGCATGACAAAAAACGAAAGAATTCCGGCGGCTATCCCCCATCAGGGCACAGAGACCCTGAGCAGCCTTATCCGGTTCTTTCTAACCCGCGGACAAATAACACCTATGCTAAACCGCCGGGAAATAACAAGAATGTGGAGAAAGAGTCATGGATTTGCGCGTGCAATTGAAAATTTGCGAGGGGTGCGGTTGTCTTTGGTATCGCGCCCAGACCCAGGGGAGTGTGTATTGCAACGCTTGTGAAACCAAACTGAAGGACTTTCCAACGCCTGAAAGCCGAAAACGGCGAGGCCGGCCCTCCCGCAAAACGCTGATCAGAGTCTGGGCCGTGGCAGAAGCAACCGGAGGTGCCCAATGAGCGCAGCCCTTCAGTTGCCAATGATTTGGGGGGCAAGCAGCCTGCAACAAGTATGGCGTCAAGACAGGGAAAGGGGTGAGCGCCAGCCGGCCGCCCTGCCGGCAACAAAAGCCCCGGCTGCTGAGCCGGTCGTCAGCCTGGGCTTCTACAGAAAACACACCGAAAGCCTGTTGCGGCGATACCTGTACGCGTCGATGCAGGTGGGCCGGGCGCCCTCCATCCTGGGCGACCCGATCGCCCGTGGATGGTGTTCCAGCCGCCCGGTCAAAACCTTCGAGGACGCGGTGATCTTCGTTCTCGACGTGGAAAGATGCCTGGACAAATTAAACTCGCTCGACCGCATGATGCTCAGCCGCATCGTGCTCCAGGAGTATACCCAGGCCGAAACCGCCAGCCTGCTGGGCATGGCCAACCGCACCATCTCCTACAAGTTTCCCTTGGCCCTGGACCGGCTGACGGAAAAGCTGCTCGAGTCTGGGCTGCTGGTGCTGCCCGGCTGAGAAATACCGGCTGAGGCGTGCGTTAATTTCAGCCGGCAAAAAGGGGTGAGCTCCGAATGCGCACCCCTTTTTTACAACCATGATTAATCTTCATCGAAAATCTCCTGGTTTCCTGCTGCCGCAAGAACAAGTGGCGCCGGCCTCCCCGCCGGTTGTAGCGTGCGGGGGGCCGCAGCAGCAGATTCCGGTCAAAAGCCGGAATATCCGAATTGGCATAGAATAGAGGTTGCAGCACGTGCCGGTTGTTCCGGTCTTTCCCAACTTTGGGGGCGTCACGGTTTCGACGGGATCGATTGCGGCAAAGGAGTCATGCCGGGGTGTGGGCACCCGTAATCGCCTGCAAAACAAAAGTTGCCAACGATAATCTGGCACTTGCAGCTTAATTAAATAAGCTGCCGTCTTCCACGGCTTTGCCTATGGGCTGTGAGCGGACGTCATACAGTGGGCTGGCGTGAGCAGCTCTGTCCGTGTTGCTTGCGCAAGATCATCGGACTAGCCTTCGGCGCATCTTGCCCGTTCTGAGTGTCGCAGGCGAACCCAAAAGGAACCGGGCAAAGCATGAATACTCCTGGCTGACAGCGATTTCGGACGCGGGTTCGACTCCCGCCGCCTCCACCAGCCTTCGCCCTCTTCGACTGGGCTACGGCTCGGCAGGCCGGCCAGACTGAACGGTGCGATAATCTGATTGTCAGAAAGTGGGCGAAGGCTGTCGCGCCGGAGCCTTGGCGTAGGCGGACTCTCCATGAAATACGTGTACATCCTTGAGAGCCTCGCCGCAGAAAAGCACTTCTATACCGGGATCACCGACGACCTAAAAGCAAGGCTGGCGAAACACAATTCCGGCGCTGTCCCTCATACTTCAAAATTCTGTCCATGGCGTATCAAGACCTATGTCGCGTTTTCAGATGAGGCACGAGCGATTGCCTTTGAGAAGTATCTGAAGTCAGGATCCGGACGCGCTTTTGCCAAAACACGGCTATAGAGCCTGCCTAAACTAAAATGCCATCGCGGTATTGCAAGGGCGAGTTATCCCCAGAAAATCTGAGCACCCGCCTCAGCGTTTCGGCTATGGCAATATGAAATAATCCAAGCTTTGCTTATTGATAGTTTTGCTGCCGTGTTTGCGACGAATCAATACTCCGGCTCTGAACGATTCCTGTTTTTGCTGGGATCGGCATTTTTTATTTGGTCGGCTGTAAGAGGTGTGTCCACTGGTGAAGTCTCGCTGTAATTCTCTACATTTAGACGATCCAACGGAGTAGTTCTATTTTGGTTCGGGGTTGCGATGAACCTCCTAATAGGCATAATTTGTTTGATAGGATTCATCTTCGGGCGGGACATCTGGAAATAGTATCTGAAACCTCTGTGTGTGTGGAATCGCCGATTGTCGAGTCCTGTGCGTATTGTGTGTCTTTTAAAATCTGCAACCTGTTTAGAATCAACACCGTTCTGGAATCCGGCTCCCGCCGCCTCCACAATACTTAAGTTATTTATATTCAAAGCTGTTAACACGCGCCCATGGGATTGTGTTAATTTTGTGTTAATAAAATGCCGGTGAGCAATGCGCGGCGAGTTCAGCCCCCGCTCTCACAATCTTTGCCCGGCATTCAGCCAACTGCAAGGTAATAGGCTGCCTTCTGTGTGGAGAACTCTCCCTGAAATTGGACACTTCGGCGGATGACCGGTCCAGTTAGGCGCAAGTTGAAGATGAGCAATCATAACGGCCTTGTACCCGCGCCTGGGAAGGCCGCAATCTATCGTTCTCGTTTGTGGCGATGCATTGTCTGGACCTGGGACAAGATTCTCCGGCATGGAATTCGCTATCTAGTCTTCCTCGTCTTCATGGAAGCGCTCTCTGAAATCCTGAGCAAGCAGAGCGGACTATTCCCGCTCCGCTCCCATCTCCGCATCGAAGTGCTTCTTCTGCTGGCGCTGTATTGGGCGTTTAACTTCGTGCTTCGGCCGGGAAAGCTATCGGCTTTCATCGCGGCGTTGCCATTCGTGGTGGCCTATGTGGCTGTCGATGTGTTTTTCGTAGCGTACGGAGACGTCGTTCGCATCATCGACCTGCAAAACCTGCCCGAGCTCCTCAAAGCGCTGCATTTCGCCAAAGATGCGGGAATGTTGCTGGCCCTGGGCCTGCCGCCGGCTCTGCTGCTCGCTTTCGCCAACTATCGCAGATACTGGCGCCTGCTGACCATGGCGGGGCTGCTGCTGCTCGGCGTCGCGACACTGGAGTTCTTTCCCAATGCGGTTCTCTCGGGACTTCAGTTTGCGCGTCTGGACGCGGAGGGATTTTCCGATGCGCAGGTGGTTAATGACAACGGCCGTCTCACCATGGCGCTGTTTTTTGAGGCGTCGCGGAGGGTAGCGATCAAGCAGACCGACGTTTACCGCAAGCGCGGCGAGTATGACCAGGAGGTTCGCGCTACTGCGGATTTTATCCGCAAAGACGGTAACCGCCACGACGTATATCTGGTCGTACTTGAGAGCTGGGTGGATCCCACGCTCTTTCGCGGTGTCACCTGGTCAAGGGACCCACGGCACCCTGATTTCTCTAAGTTGGTGGGGGACGAGCAAGGGTTTTCCATCTCGCCCGTCTTTGGCGGCCAAACTGCCCAGGCAGAGTTCGAGGCGCTATGCGGCGTGCCTGCCCTGGGAGAGCTTTCCGAAATCGAGTTTGACGATTTCACTGGGCACACAACTGGTTGTATGCCCTCGATACTGCGTCAGGCTGGATATACCACCTACGTCAGCAACGTCTATCATCCGGACTACTTTAACAGCACCAAAGCGTATACCGGAATCGGGTTCAATAAACTTTATTTCCCAATTGAATACTCGCGCGATAGCGACACCTACCTGTCGGTTGCCAACGTTGCGGATGTCGAAAACTACTTGTTCGACGGGGACCTGTTCAGTCAGAACCTCGCCTTTGTCGCCCGCACGCTGCGCGAACATCCGGGGCAGCCGATCCTCAACTACGTGCTGACCATGTACGGCCATGAGCCCCATGACATCGACATCGAACAGCGGCCCCTGGTTCTATCGATGAAGGCTCCCCATGACGACCAGCAGTTGCTGCGGGCCGCCAACCAGTACTGGTACCGCACCCAGGCCATCGCCGCCTATATCCGCGGCCTTGTCAAGCTAGATCCCAATAGCATCATTGTCCTGGTTGCGGACCATGTGCCGCCGCTCGACGAGGGGACCAAAAGCTATAAGGATTTTGGTTACCTCGATAACAGTGACGACAGCATACATATGAACCGCATCCTTGTAGTCGAGAACGGCAAGGTGGTGCGGCATAAGACCATCCACCACTACAACATTCCCTCACTCATCTTCGACTACCTGACCCGCCACAGATATTGCGCGCAAAACAATTGCGATCCATCAAACGCCGGGCTAACGGACCAGTACAGGCTGCTGATCTCGCGCGCGGCCAGCCCGATGTAGTGTTTGCAGACCTGGATGAGGATTCTTCCTGATAAAACAGCAGAACCAGAAAACCTCTGAATCGGTCAGTGTTTCGGCCAATTCAGAGGCTTCCCGGCGGAGTTCATGCAGCTTCAGAAAGTCAGCTTGAGCGCCAGTTGGATAAGGCGTGGATTGTTGACGGTGGAGTTGACAGTGCCGAATCCTGATGCGTTGAAATCATTGACCGGCATGCCGTACTGCGGGTGATTGAAGAGGTTGAAGAACTCCGCGCGGAAGTTCATGTCCACCTTGCCCGGCAGCGCGATCTTCTTGATGAGGGAGAGGTCGGAGTTGACAAAATCAGGCCCGACGACCGGGACGCGCGCGGCATCCCCCAATTCGCCGGGGGCGGGCGCATAGAAGCAAGAAGGGTTGATCCATTGATGTTGGCTGTGGTTCGCGTTGTATACGCTGCAAGGTCTGACTTGGTTAGGCCGGTTGAAGTTGTAAGAGTCGCCGCCGGAATTGAAGGCTGTGCCCGACTGATTATTGCTGTCGATCAGCGGAACCGGGAAACCGGAAGAGATTCTTTCGATCAGCGTAAGTTGGAAGCCGCCGAGTATGGCGTTGGCTGTGTCATTCAAATTGCCGCCGAACTTCTTCCCGTGGCCGAAAGGCAGATCGTAAATGACACTGCCCGTAAAGCTGTGGTTGAGATTGATCTGCGACAGGGACCAGTCGAGATTCTGCCAGTTGGGCAGCGGGAAATACGGCGCGCTCAACTCTGACCCCAGGCCGTCCGACAGACCGTTGTCATAGGTGCGGGAGTAGGTGTAAGCGACCAGTGCGTAAAGGCCATACTTTGGCGCCTTGGTCTCTGCTTTGAACTGCAGCGAGTTGTAGTGCGTCTTGCCCGGATCCCCGTAGAGCAAGACGCTGTTGTAGTTCTGGTCGTTGTTGTAAAAGGTAAAGGTGTTTGTATACGCGTAGGGAGCGCCGCCGGGCAGGCAGCCAATCGTGTAACCGGCGGTCCCGCAATTCGAAGGGCTGCTGACGTTGAGGGCGTTGCCGATTACCAATATATGGCCGCCGGTCGATCCGGCGTAGCCAGCGGTGAGCAGTACATTTCCCGGCAACTGACGTTCGACGTTGGCGTTATATTGGTGAACCCTGCCGGGCTGGAAGTTGGTAGGCTCGTAGGCGAACGTGCCAGTGAAGCTGGTTATGTCTTGCGGCGTGGGCAGGAGGGGAAAACCTCCGGTGGTGGTAGCGACACCATAAACTGGCCCACCAAGCGTAGAGGCGCAGTACGAAGATGCGGTGACACAGCTAAAGCTGCCAATGAATTGATCGGACTCACCGAGGTTTGGCGGATTTTGCCAGAGGCCCTGCGCGCCCTGGTTCCAGGACGAGTCGTGATAGATGCCAAAGCCCAGGCGAAGGACAGTCTTGTCGCTTCCGCGTACCTTCCAGGCGAGGCCGATACGAGGTTCGTAAGCGCCCATGAACATATTGACGCCCGCCGATCTGCTTACACCGTTCTTGCCCGCAATCAGCAACGTCCCGCCCGTTAATGAGGGGATATAGTCCGCCATCCGGTCATGAACCTCGGTGATGGGAGTGGTTAAGTCCCAGGCCAGGCCCAGGTTGAGAGTGAGCGACGGGGTAACGCGCCAATCGTCCTCGACAAAGGGCCGGTAGATGTTCCAGCGTCGGCCGGAGACGGCGCCTTTGTATGTCTGGTCGTGGATGGCCCCTCCGACAATTCCCATCAACATATCCGCCTCGGGATTGCCGGGCGCGGAACCTAGTCCGGTAAAGTTTCCTAGTGTACCGGTGAGCCAGAAGCCAGATCCAAAGGCTGCTGTGCCGACATTCATCTGATTGGCGCGGAGATCGATGCCGGCATGAATTTCATGCTTGCCGCGAATCAGGTCCAGATCGTCTTTGAACGAGTAGATGTTCGTTCCACCCTGGAAGGGAGAGTAGCCGCGATCACCAAGAGCCCAATAGCCGCTGGTAAATTCCGTGGAAACCAGGCCTTCACTGTATGGAGCAGTGGAGTTGGGGGTCCCGCCGGTGCAACCCAGATCGGCGCCCGGAATGCCGCCATGACCACCGATGGTGGCAGAGGCGCAGGTGTAGTTACCTTGCGAGGCAATGTAGTCGAAGATGCGGTTGTAGCCAACGGTTGCCTGGTTGACCATATTGGGAGAGAATACGTGGGTTTCGCCGAGGGCGATGTTGCGCGCGTGGTTAATGATGGTCTCGTTGCTGCCGAAGGCGTTTGCCTCGGCGAGTCCGGGGGCGCCGCCGGGCACATAGGAGAAGGCCTGCTCGTAGCTGAAACGGCTGAAGAGATTGTCCTTGCTGGTGAGCGTGTGGTCCAGGCGGGCATCGAACTTGGTATCGTTCAGGCTGCGTACTGGCTCGTTGACATAGTTGTAGCTGGCAGTGGCGCTGCCGAAGTTGACAAGATTCGTGGGATAAATGTTCAACATGGCCTTCCCAATGGGGTCGATCAGGTTGAGTGGAATCTTGTTGCAGGGTGTGCCATGGGCCTGGCTTCCATCGGTATTAGCAGAAATAGGATTCCCGGAACCATCGCACTGGAAGTAGACGTTCGGATAGACGGTAGGGTCAGTGGATGCGCCAATCATATTGGGGTTGGCAATTTGCAGACCGGGAAGAGCGTTGCCGAAGGGGTCGGCGGAGAAGTCGCCGGTGCGCATGGCCAGCGAAGGCACCAAACCGGTGAAGGTTAGTGCGTGGCGCTGATATTTTTGTTCGCCGTCGATGAAGAAGAAGGTCTTGTTTTTGCGAATCGGACCGCCGACGGAGCCGCCAAACTGGTTCAGGTTGAACTTTTCCACGGAGGTGGCAAAGTAGCTCTTGGCGTCGAGATCGGTGTTTCGCACAAACTCGAAGAGCGATCCGTGAATGGCATTGGACCCGCCTTTTGTGCTGACCAGCACGGTGGGGCCGGCGCGGGTGCCGAACTCGGCGGAGTAGGTGTAGGTTAAAACCTTGAATTCCTGAATGTCATCGATCGAGGAATAAATACCGATGCCGCCGGCGGTCAGTTCGTTATTGTCGATTCCATCCAGCAGCCAGTCCGTGCTGTTGGGGCGCGAGCCGCCAACCGACAGGGAGAAGGAACCGCGAGCGGCCACTTCGCTGTCTGAACCTTGCGTGAAAAAGCTGCCGGGATTCGTCTCTGCAGTAGCGCCGGCGGTGAGCGTGGCCAGCTGAACGAAATCGCGGCCATTCAAGGGGAGATCCGCGACCTCCTGGGAAGTAATGACCTGTCCGAGAGATGGATTGGCTGTCTCGACAGCTACAGCGTCACCGGAAACGGCCACGGTCATGACTACAGTGGCGGGAGCGAGAGAAAAATTGATTTCGCGTGCCTCATCGACCTGGAGGTAAAGGCCTTTGGACTCCGCGCTTTGAAAACTCGCTGCATCGACGCGCACGGAGTAGGTTCCGACGGGAAGTAATGGGACAAGATAATGCCCCACACTGTCTGTTTTGCCTTCACGAACCAGGCCGGTTCCCTGGGAAGTGACCAAAACGGTTGCTCCAGGAACGGCTGATCCAGATTTATCGAGTACATTGCCGGAGAAACTTCCGGTTGCCTGCCCATGCATGGAGGGAGAGATTATCAGCGTGAAAACGCAGACAACCATAAGAAGAATCATCTTGTGCAATTTTGAATCGGCAGAGTTTTCTGCCGTAGAGCATTTCACGACTGGCATCCTGAATTTCATAATCAGATCCTTTCGGAAAATCCGCTAAAGTGGCTTTTTCTTTGACAACACTGCGCTTACTAACAAACTTATTGAATGAAATGTATGGAATGCCCCTGGGAATGTCAACAAGTTCTGACAAATACCGTCTCATCTTTTAGAAGGAATTTTAGAAATCGGGAAGTTGAATCGAGTGTTCCCTGAATTTTTTGCGATCCAGGCGAATACCATGGGGGGGTGTCGCGAAAAAATGCGGTCTCTGGATTGGCATTTTGTGCATTTCGTCTCAATCCAGACCAGCGCCACAAGTGGAAAGTTACTAAATTGCCTGATTTTGAATGCTTGTAGCGCGTTCGCAGAGGAAGTTTTGGCCGTTTTTTGAATTGTTAATATTTGATTAATTTTTTTCATCTCAATTATCCAACTGCCTGGCTGCATTCTATTGCGCTCTCCGTCAGCCGCAGAGCGATACGAGCAACAGAAGCGACGGTTTGAAATGGCAGGCAGCTCCAGCGCAAATTAAAAGGAATTGCCCGTAATTGATTACTGCTTCTACATATTGCGCCGGTACTGCCCGCCCACTGCAAATAAAGCTTCCGTAATCTGTCCCAGCGAGCAGACTCGCACCGCTTCCATCAGTTTTGAAAAGACATTTTCATCGTTGATGACTGCTTGCTGCAAGGCCGCCAGCATGGATGGGGCCTCTGCCGCATGGCGCGTTTGAAAATCCGCCAGCCGTTTAAGTTGCGATTGCTTTTCTTCATCGGTGGAGCGCGCCAGATCGAGGTGCTGCACAGGCGCGGCATTTTTATTGATGAAAGTGTTGACTCCAATGATGGGCAGAGTACCTTCGTGTTTTCGCTGCTCATATAACATCGACTCATCCTGAATCTTGCCGCGTTGATAACCTGTCTCCATTGCACCCAGAACGCCGCCGCGCTCGGAGATGCGATTAAATTCTTCCAGCACCGCTTTTTCCACCATGTCCGTTAACTCGTCGATGATAAAGCTGCCCTGGTTGGGATTTTCATTTCTTGCCAGACCCCATTCCCGGTTGATAATCAGTTGGATCGCCAGCGCGCGGCGCACCGATTCGTCGGTCGGCGTGGTGATTGCCTCATCGTATGCGTTAGTGTGCAGCGAGTTGCAGTTATCGTAGATTGCAATCAGCGCCTGCAACGTGGTGCGGATATCGTTGAAGTCGATCTCCTGCGCATGAAGAGAGCGGCCTGAAGTCTGCACATGATATTTCAGCTTTTGCGAGCGCTCGTTGGCGTGATATTTCTCTCTCATTGCGACGGCCCAGATGCGCCGCGCAACCCGTCCCAGCACGGTGTACTCCGGGTCCATGCCATTGGAAAAGAAAAAAGATAGATTGGGCGCAAAGTCATCGATGTTCATGCCGCGCGCCAGGTAAGCTTCGACATATGTGAATCCGTTGGCCAGCGTGAACGCCAACTGCGAAATCGGATTCGCCCCCGCTTCGGCGATGTGATAACCGGAGATGGAAACAGAGTAAAAGTTGCGCACCTTGTGCTGGACAAAATATTCCTGAATGTCGCCCATGACCTTCAGTGAAAATTCCGTGGAGAAGATGCAGGTGTTCTGGCCCTGATCTTCTTTCAAAATGTCGGCCTGCACGGTGCCGCGAACATTTTCAAAAACATGCGCTTTGATTTTAATCAATTCGGAGACGGAGGGCTCGCGTTTGGTTTCGATGCGCAATTTATCCAGTTGCTGATCGATCGCGGCATTCAGGAACATGGCCAGAATGGCCGGCGCTGGACCGTTGATGGTCATCGAGACCGAGGTCGCCGGATCGCATAACTCAAAGCCGCTGTATAAGACTTTTACATCGTCCAGGGTGGCAATCGATACGCCGGAATTTCCGATTTTTCCGTAGATGTCGGGACGCAGCGCCGGGTCAGAACCATAGAGCGTGACCGAATCGAATGCGGTTGAGAGGCGCTTGGCGGGCATGCCCTCCGAGAGCATTTTGAAGCGGCGATTGGTGCGGAAGGGATCGCCTTCCCCGGCAAACATGCGGGTCGGGTCCTCATTCTCACGCTTGAATGCAAAAACCCCGGCAGTGTAAGGAAAATATCCGGGAAGATTTTCCAGCATCAGCCAGCGCAGTATCTCTCCGTGATCTTCAAAGCGCGGCAGTGCAACTTTGTGGATTTTTGTACCCGACAAACTGGTTGAAACCAGTTCGGTGCGAATTTCTTTGCCGCGGCTTTTCACTCCATGGTGTTCACCGGCATAGATAGCTTGCAGGTGCGGCCACTGATCGAGTAATTTTTTGGCGCTGGGGTCAAGCTGGGCATCGCGCTCGACAATCAACTCATCCATCTCAGAAGTTTTGCCGGCTTCAGTCAACATGCGTTTTGTCTCTTGCAGTTGCTGAATTTCCCGCGCCAGCTTGACCTGCCGCGCAGTGAATTTGCGATAACCATGCACCGTGTCCGCAATCTTAGCCAGATAACGATTACGCTGCGGCGGAATGATCGCATTTTTGTTCGAAGAAAATTTCACACTCACGGCTGCAAGTTTGCCGGGGTTGACTGGCAATCCAAGTTCTGTCAGCTTCGGCAGCAAGCCCTGATAAAGCGCCGTCACGCCGTCGTCATTGAATCGCGAGGCCTGCGTGCCGTAGACCGGCATCTGCTCCAAGGGAAGGGTCCATCGTTCGTGGTTACGCTGCACCTGCTTGCAAACATCGCGCAGCGCGTCTTGAGCGCCTTTGCGGTCGAATTTGTTGATTGCCACAAAATCAGCAAAATCCAACATGTCAATTTTTTCCAATTGTGATGCCGCGCCAAACTCCGGCGTCATCACGTAGACGCTGAGATCAACCAGCGGCACAATGGCTGAATCGCCCTGGCCGATGCCGGAAGTCTCCACAATGATTAAATCGAAGCCTGCGACTTTGCATGCGGCAATCACATCCGGCAGCGCAGGCGAAATCTCATTGCTGGCTTCGCGAGTGGCCAGGGAGCGCATGAAGATGCGGCTTCGGCCACTCCAGGGGCCAATTGCGTTCATGCGGATGCGATCACCCAGCAGCGCGCCTCCCGATTTGCGGCGCGAGGGATCAATCGAAATCATCGCGATTTGAATCCTGTCATCCTGATCGAAACGCAAGCGGCGAATCAATTCATCGGTCAGCGATGACTTGCCTGCGCCGCCGGTTCCCGTGATGCCAATGACCGGCGCTTTTACTGTCTTGGCAGCCTCATGCAACGCAGTCTTCAACTCTTGCGCGGCTTTGCCGTTTTCCAGCGCGGTGATCAATCGCGCCAGCGCGCGATATTTTGAACTTTCCTCGCCGCCGGTCAAAGCTTCAAGCGAGCCTGGCGCAAACGGCGAAAGATCGATGTCGCTCTCCTGAATCATCGCCAGGATCATGCCGGCGAGTCCCATCTTCTGCCCGTCTTCGGGACTGAAGATGCGCGCCACTCCGTATGCCTGCAACTCGATAATCTCGGTGGGAACTATCACGCCGCCGCCGCCGCCAAAAACTTTGATCGGCGCACCGCCGCGCTCTTTCAGTTGGTCGATCATGTAGTGGAAGAACTCGATGTGCCCGCCCTGGTAACTGGAGACCGCGATGGCTTGCGCATCTTCCTGCAAAGCGGCAGTTACAATCTCGTCAACCGAGCGGTTGTGACCCAGATGAATGACTTCTACGCCATGAGCCATCAGGATACGGCGCATGATATTGATGGAGGCGTCGTGACCGTCGAAGAGCGAGGCCGCAGTTACAAACCGAATTTTATTTGCAGGCTTGTATCCCATTGGCCTTTTGGGATTGGATGAACCAGTCATGCACGCCCTCGCTTCTGCTCAGTGGAATCAAGATATAAGTCACGCGTTGCTCTTGTCCAACCACATAGATGTCTCAACTGGTCCTCTTGCATCAAGCCAGTTTCACTTTCAGCCGCGGGAACGATCTAAAACGGGCTTAATGCTATTAAGTGGTTTATTATCAACGTGCTATACGGGGCTACCAGTTGTTATGAATGCGACACCCCACAAGGAACAGGACGGAATGTTATCTTTATCTCCCCCTTCAGCGTTGCAACTCCTTATACTGAAGGTGCGTCAATTGCGGCATGCGGGCAGCAGAGACTCATTCCTACCCTCTGTGCGCTTATGCCTGACAGACGAACTCAAAGAGTTTGCGTTTTGTCCCTACTGGGAATTTGAAACGCTCAGCCCGGCTTCGAGCTGAGAAAAGGAGAGTTTTCATCATGGCAGAGGAAAACAAGATCAACGGTCTGGCGTGGTTTGTGGCTGGATTGGGCGTTGGCGCGCTGGTGGGGATTCTGTATGCCCCCAAGAGCGGCCGCGAAACTCGGGAAGACCTGATCAAAGGCGCCAAAGAAGGTACCGAGTATCTGCGTACCCGCACACGGGAAGCCGCCGAACAGATGGGCGACCTGGTGGAAAAAGGCAAAGAGCAGGTAACCGAATATGTCGAGCGCGGCCGCGAGGTTGTGGATCGCGGACGAGCGCAGTGGGAAGAGTTTGTGGAGCGGGGCAAGAGCCTTGTTTCCGAACAGACCGGCCGGGTAACAGCGGCTGTTGATGCCGGACGCCAGGCTTACAAGAATCCTCCCACTCCACCGGTTCCTGCCGAACCAACGGAGCTTTGAGCAGGTGTTTCTCCTGGATCAGATTCCAGCCTGATTCATCGATGCCAGTGAATACACCTATTTACCCTTCCTGAGCCCTGCATTCTTTTGACAGGTTGCACTCTTCCAGTGCGGGCTCAGGAGACAACGCCCCGGCTCGATTTTGGACCGCAACATTGAACAGAAGCCGAGCCTGCCGATCAACTGAGCGAGACCACTCTAATGCCTACACTGGACATTCAAACTATCCTGCTCGCCTTTGCTGTTGTCACCGGGCTAGCCGTGTTGCTGCAGACAATCTTTCTGCTGGCAATTCTCGTTTCCATGCGCAAGGCCTCCAAGACCGTTCTGAAAGAGGTCGAGGGCCTGCGCGGCGCCATCCTGCCTGTCCTGCTCGACTCGCGGGACCTGATTGCCAGTTCGCGTGACACGCTTGCCGGCGCGCAGGAATTCGTCGCCAATGCACAGGGCTTACTGGCCCGCGTTTCTCCCATGATCGAGTCGGCCACCGGTGATTTGGCGGAGATTACGCATGGACTGCGCACGCAGACCGTGAAGATGCAATCTTCGGCCCAGGAGATTGCGGATAAGCTGCACAAGCAAAGTGACCGGCTCGATCATATGATCACCGGATTTTTTGACACTGTGGACCGCGCCGGGGGCTATGTGAGTAATGTCGTCAGCAAGCCTGTGCAGCAGATCTCGAATATTCTGGGAGCGGTGAAGGCAATCGTCGAATCGCTGCGCGCGCCTCAGCCGCAACGCCGGCCGGCTCCGCCCGCAGGCGATGACCGCTTTGTCTAAACAACGCCGGTTTACTGGTTGCGAAGTTTTGGTCAGATGGCCTGGGTAGTGCGACAGTAAGCCTTAAAGAATCCAGCCTCCGCCGGCAACTTCGTCGCCATCATAAAAAACGGCAGACTGGCCGGGAGTGACGGCGCGTTGCGGCTCGTCAAAGGCGGCAACGACCTGGTCGTTACCGGCCGGTTCCAGAGTTGCCCAGGCAGGCTCGTGACGGTGGCGAATCTTGATCTGCACCCGCATGGGCGCAGTCAGCGCGGGTATCGAAATCCAGTTCAGATCGCCTGCGCGCAGCGTGCGCGTGGCGAGTTCTTCATCGGCCCCTACAGTGACGCGATGGCTGGCCGGGTCGATGTTGAGCACATACAGCGGCGAGGGCGAACTGACGCCCAGCCCCTTGCGCTGGCCCACGGTGAAGTTGAAGATGCCCTCATGGCGGCCCAGCACTTCACCATTTGAAGCAACCAGCTCCCCAGCCGTTTCCGGTAATTGCCTGCCCTGCTCTTCGAGATAAGCGGTCAAAAATTGTTTGTAGTCGCCGCCGGGGATGAAACAAATCTCCTGCGAGTCGGGCTTTTCGGCGAGCGCCAAGCCGTGCTGCCGAGCGATCTCGCGCACCTCGGGCTTGGTCATGCGGCCCAGCGGGAAGAGCGTGTGGGCAAGCTGCTCCTGAGTCAGGCCAAAGAGAAAGTAGGTCTGATCTTTTGCCAGATCGGCGGGCCGCTTCAGAATCCACCGCCCGAGCCGCGGGTCAAACTCGTTGACTGCGTAGTGGCCGGTGGCGATGCGGTCGGCTCCAATGGAACGCGCGGTCTGGAGCAATTGATCGAACTTGAGGTGGTTGTTGCAGAGCGAGCAAGGAATCGGCGTACGCCCGGCAAGGTACTCGGCGACAAAGGGCTTCACCACATCCCGCTCAAATCGCTCCTGCTGATTGACGACGTAATAGGGAATCTTCAGATGCTCGGCGACGCGGCGCGCGTCATAGACATCGTCCAAGGAACAGCAGCGGCCTGCCTTGGGCGCATCGGGAATCCCGTGCTTGCCTGCCAGGCGTGTTTGATCCCACAACTGAAGCGTCAGGCCGACGACTGCATCGTTCGTGCCAGCGAGGATTGCCGCAACCGTCGAGGAGTCGACTCCTCCGGACATGGCAACGGCAATGGTTTCGGGCTTAAGCATGATCTGCTATCCAATTCCTCCAAAAACTCTGTCATCCAATTCCTCTAAAACTCCGCAATTCAATCCCACCAAAAACGTTGTCATCCTGAGCGGAGTTTGGCGCGTTTTTTGCGCTAAACGAAGTCGAAGGACCTGCGGTTTTTCCGCTGTGAAGGGGCACGACTCAGTCCGCAGTTCCACCTATCCCGCTGTTCCAGCAGCCACCGGCGAGATCGCCCGCAGGTGTTCGACGGCTTCGGGGACGACTTGCAAAACGTAATCCACATCGGCTTCAGTTGCGGCCTTGAGCAGGCTGAAGCGAAGGCTGGCGCGGGCGCGGGTTTTGTCGAGGCCCATGGCCATCAACACATGACTCGGTTCGGTAGCGCCGGAGTGGCAGGCCGAGCCGCCGCTGACTGCGATGCCCTTCAAATCGAGAGCAATCACCAGCGCCTCGCCTTCGAGATTGTCGAACCAGATGTTGGTAGTGTTGGCGGCGCGAGGTACGGGGTTCATCGATTCCCCGGCGCCCAAATGCGAGGGACCGGGGGCACCCGGCTTGTCGCTGGAACAAGAAACAGCAGGTCCTTCGACTCGCTGCGCTCGCTCAGGATGACAATCATTAAAAGATGGCTCAGGATGATAATCATTAGAAACTCGCTCAGGATGACGATCAATAGAGCGCGCACCATTGACGCCCGTGCCGGGGATTTGCAAAATGCCGGCTTCGAGCCGGTCGCGCAGTTGCGCCAGACGGTCGATGGTTCCGTCTTCAAGCGAGTGCATAGCCAACTCCGCGGCCTTGGCCAGGCCGACGATGCCGGGGACGTTTTCCGTTCCGGCGCGATGGCGGCGCTCGTGGCTGCCGCCCACCAGCAGCGATTCAATCGGAGTTCCGCGGCGCACAAAGATTGCGCCAATGCCCTTGGGTCCGTGCATCTTGTGCGCGCTGATGGAGAGGAGGTGGCAACCAAAGCGGCGGACATCGAAACGCACCTTGCCCGCGCCCTGCACGGCGTCGATGTGAAAGAAGATGCCTGTTTCGGCGGCGATTTTTCCGATCTGCTCGACGGGTTGCACAACGCCGGTTTCGTTATTGGCCAGCATGACGCTGATGAGCCGTGTCTCGGGCCGGATGGCGCGCCGGATATCCATTGGATCAATGAGGCCGTTCGGCTGGGGCGCAATAAAAGTTGTTATCACGTTATGCGAGGCAAGGCGTTTTGCCGCCTCCAGAATCGCCGAATGCTCAATGGAAGTGGTGATGAAGTGGTCGCCGGGATGAAGCAGGCCGAAGAGGGCCGTATTGTCGCCCTCGGTGCCGCCGGAGTTGAAGACCACCTCGGCGTCGTGGCAATTGAAAAACTCCGCCATGGTCGAGCGGGCATGGTCCACGGCAGTATGGGCCTGTTGGCCATCCTGATGAATCGAGGAGGCGTTGCCGAAGCGTTCCATCCAATACGGACGCATGGCCTCCATCACCTCTGGCAGCAGAGGGGTAGTGGCATTGGCATCCATATAAACTCGCTTCATCGGTTAATCTCCTTATTGCGATTGTACGGGAATTGAGAATTTCCGCTCTGTCGTTGGCATTGAGCGGGCGATTGCGCAGTCCCGCATGTAAGGAATGAGCGTTGAACGGAGGGCGGACCAGACAGACGCATTACACCTGCCGGGAAAGACCCTGCATGCGAGATTGCTCTCTTACTTTTCGCTGTCCAGCACCTTCATCTGGATGGGATCGTAGCGAGTGCCCGCTACAGCCGACGTGGGAACTGCCGCCTCGATTGCGGCAAGCTCATCAGCGGTGAACGTGACCGCAAGCGCACCAAGGCTTTCGGTCAACTGCGCTCGCGTGCGCGCACCAACCACCGGAACAATGAAGTTTTCCCTGGCCAGCACCCAGGCAATGGCTAACTGCGCATTGGAGATGCCTTTGGCGGCGGCAATCGCTCTGAGCTTATCGACCAGTTGGCTGTTGCGCGTAAAGTTGGTGCCGGCAAAGCGCGGCAGGTTGGCGCGGAGATCGCCGGCCGAACCCGGTTTTGAACCCGCTAGCAGTCCCCGCGAAAGCGCGCCATAGGTCGTGGCGCCGATGCCCAGTTCTTTGAGCAGGGGAAAAATCTTTGCCTCCGGACCGCGGCTGATCAGCGCGTATTCAATCTGCAGATCCACGATGGGATGCACAGCCGCTGCCCGTTTGATGGTCTCCGGGCCAACCTCAGAGAGGCCGATGTGGCGCACATAGCCGGCTTTGACCATATCCGCGATGGCGCCGACTGTCTCTTCGATGGGCACGTTGGCGTCCAGCCGCGACGGCCGGTAAATATCGATATAGTCCACGCCCAGCCGTTTGAGCGAGTAGGAGAGCGCAGTCTTGACCGCTGCGGGGCGCGCATCAAAGCCGAGCCAGGTGCCGTTGGGAGCTCTCTGCGCTCCGAATTTCACTGAAAGCACCACCCGATCGCGCACCAGTTGCAAAGCGCGGCTGAGCAGCATCTCGTTGTGGCCCATACCGTAGAAGTCGCCTGTATCCAGCAGGTTGATACCTGCGTCGATGGCAGCGTGAATTGTTGCCAGGCTCTCCGCGTCGTCGGTGGGGCCGTAAATTCCGCTCATGCCCATGCAGCCCAGAGCGATTGGGGAGACTTCGGGGCCGGTCGACCCCAGTTTGTGCCGGTGGGAAGCCGTTTTCGTCATTGTTTTCATCCTTCTATCCAGAATCGTATGGTGTGGGGCTAAATCAGGCAAGGGCGGGGTTCCGGGTGCATCCCAGCTTGTTGGCTCTCCTGCGAGTTTAACCTGGACAGATGAATTCAAAAATATCCCAGACCCATGTATTTTTCTGTTCCCTTCGTGTCCTCATTTCTGCCATACTTAGTAGTGCCCACCTGGTACGTCCAATCCAAAACCCACAATCAAGAGGTAGCACCCATGTCGGCAAAGTACGTCTTTGTGACGGGCGGAGTTGTGTCCAGTTTAGGTAAGGGTCTGGCGGCTGCCTCCATCGGCTGTTTGCTTGAGAGCCGCGGCCTGCGCGTCAACATGATGAAGTTTGACCCCTACCTCAACGTCGATCCGGGCACCATGTCGCCCTTCCAGCACGGCGAGGTTTTTGTCACCGACGACGGCGCGGAGACCGACCTTGACCTGGGCCACTACGAGCGTTTTACTCATGCACCGCTCTCGCGCGACAACAACCTCACCACCGGGCGCATCTACGAACAGATTATTTTGAAGGAACGAAGGGGCGATTATCTGGGCAAAACTGTCCAGGTGATTCCCCACGTGACCAATGAAATTAAAAACGCCATGCGCAAGGTCAGCTCGAACGGCGCGGACGTGACGATTGTCGAGATTGGCGGAACGGTGGGCGACATTGAGTCGCTGCCCTTTCTCGAAGCCATTCGCCAGATGCGCCAGGAGTTGGGCCGCGAGAATACGGTCTTTGTTCATCTCACGCTGGTGCCATGGATCGCCGCCGCACAGGAGTTGAAGACCAAGCCCACGCAGCACTCGGTGAAAGAGCTGCTCGGCATCGGCATTCAGGCTGACATACTGATGTGCCGCTCGGATCGTCCCATGGGCGCCGAGATGAAGAAAAAGATTGCAGCATTCTGCAACGTCGAGGAACGGGCGGTGATAGGCGCGCTGACCGTGCCCTCGATTTACGAAGTACCGCTGGGCTTTGCCGCGGAGGGCGTGGACGCGCTCATTTTGAAATACCTGCGCAAGGAAGCGCCCGAAGCCAACCTGGTTGAGTGGAAGGCTTTGGTTGACCGCTGCTATCACCCCAAAGATGAAGTTCACATCGCCATCGTGGGCAAGTATGTTGAGTATGAGGACAGTTATAAGTCACTTAAGGAAGCACTAACTCACGGAGTAGTCTCGCAGAATCTGAAACTCAAAGTAACATGGATCGAGGCTGAGGGACTGGAATCGGAGACTCCCGGCGACAGGAGTTATGAGTCGCAGTTAGAAGGATTCGACGGCATTCTTGTGCCCGGGGGCTTTGGCAAGCGCGGCATTGAAGGAATGTTGAACGCGATCCGCTACGCGCGCGAGAAGCAAGTGCCATACTTCGGAATATGCCTGGGCATGCAGACGGCCTGCGTCGAGTTTGCCCGCAATGTGTGCGGGCTGAAGGATGCCAACTCCAGCGAATTTGATCCCGCCAGCCAGCATCGCATCATTTACAAGCTGCGCGAACTGCTGGGCGTGGAAGAGATGGGCGGAACGATGCGGCTGGGCGCTTGGACGTGCATTTTGCAGGAGGGTTCGCTGGCCGCGCGTGCTTATGGCGCAACCGAAATCAGCGAGCGCCACCGCCATCGCTACGAGTTCAACCGCGAGTACGAGGCTTTGCTGACGGGCGGAGGGTTGCGCCTCAGCGGCACTACTCCCGACACAACCTATGTCGAGATTATTGAACTTGAGGGCCACCCATTCTTTTTGGGCTGCCAGTTTCACCCGGAGTTCAAATCAAAGCCATTGGAGCCGCACCCGCTCTTCCGCGAGTTTATTATTGCCAGTTATCAGAACCATCTGCACAGATTCGCCGATACATCGCCGGCGACTGAAGCTGTTGTCGCGCAGCATCCATAGCGCAGCGATGATCTTGTACAATTCAAGTATTGATAAAGAGGTTTTAGCTGCTGTCCTGTTTACGCGACAGTGTACGATTGCCTGCGTTTGCGTGGTCTGGAAGGAATCCTGAAGTGTGGAAACTTTATGATGAATTGATTGCCGCAGTACCCGATGACATTCGAGTCGAAGAGTGTATGGCCGGACTGGGTTGGTTTCTGGTGCGTTCCATGGGAACCGGCGTGGCCATGCACCCCAAAGAGGTGGATGAGCCGATCCAGGAAGCTGGAAACATCTCCGGTATGAAGTTGAAAGAGCTTGCCGGCTGGATCAAGTCGTGGAACTGGAGAAAGGCCGCGCTGGGCCTGGCTGCAATCAATTCAGTTTTGAACGCGCCGCAAGTTGTGAAGAAAAACTGCGGTTCGCTGCTCGACGAAACCAAATCACAGGATATTTTTACCAGCATGCTCGACGAGTTGCGCGGCAAGCGTGTCGCGGTGATCGGCCACTTTCGCAACATTGAGCGACTGGCCGGCGTTTGCGAGTTGAGTATTTTAGAGCGGAAACCGCAGGAGGGCGACCTGCCTGACAGTGCCTGCGAATATATTTTGGGCGAGCAGGATGTTGTCTTTATGACGGCCACCACTTTGATCAACAAGACCATGCCGCGATTGCTTGAGTTGAGCCGCAATGCGCGCGTGGTGATAGCCGGACCAAGCACTCCGCTGCATCCGCTGCTTTTTGCGCATGGCGTTGATCTGCTGGGCGGATTGATCATCGATGACGAGGCCTCTGCCTGGCGGGTTGTTGCCGAAGGCGGACACAAGACCCTCTTTACCCAGGGCGGACGCATGGTGAAGGTTACGGGCAATCCCGCAACCAGCGGCGGGTTATAAGTTCATGACGACTGTGCCCAACCCGGCGGCAACTTTGAAGCGCGGCTGGTTTCATCGTTTTCAAGGCGGCGGAATACTGAGTTTGCTGGCGCTGCTGGCGGTGGTAGTCGCGTTTGCGTCGGCGTCTATCGGCAGTTATCCCATCTCGCTGCACGATTGGTGGAATCTGCTCAGAGCGCCGTCGGCCGATAGCACGGTGCAAATCGTGCTGCTTCAGATTCGACTTCCTCGACTGCTTGCCTGCATTCTCGTTGGCGGCGGGCTTGCGCTGGCAGGCTCTTCTTATCAGGGATTATTCAACAATCCCATGGTCTCTCCGGACATTTTGGGCGCTTCGGCAGGCGCAGGGCTGGGCGCGGCTGTTGGGATTTTGCTGGGGCTGGATTTTGTAGCCATTCAAGCACTCTCTTTTGCCGGCGGGCTAGTGGCGGTGCTGCTGGCGTGGGTGCTTGCCTCCGGACTTTGCCGGCGCGGCGATCCGGTGCTGATGCTGGTTCTGGTCGGCATCCTCATTGGCTCGATGTTTACGGCGCTGATCTCGCTCACCAAATATGTCGCCGATCCATTTAATAAGTTGCCGGCCATTACTTTCTGGCTGCTAGGCAGCTTTGCCTCGATCACGCAGAAAGATGTGTGGCTGGCCGGCATTCCCATCGCCCTTGGTTGCATCCCTTTATTGTTGCTGCGCTGGCGGCTCAACGTGCTGTGCATGGGCGAGCAGGAAGCGCGCACGCTGGGAGTGAACACGCGCGCGCTGCGATTTGTGGTGATTGTCTGCGCAACGCTCATCACGGCAGCATCAGTTTCGATTTGCGGCATGGTGGGTTGGATTGGCTTGGTGATGCCGCATTTGGCGCGCATGGTTGTGGGACCGAATCACAAAATTCTATTGCCAACCGCGGCGATCATGGGCGGTTGCTTTCTGCTGCTGGTGGATGACGTGGCCCGCACCGCTGGCGCACTGGAGATTCCAGTCGGCATTCTCACAGCACTGATCGGCGCGCCGTTCTTTCTCTTCCTGCTGATGCGGGAACGCAGGCACAAGGCATGATTCTCACGCTCGATCACGTCACCGGCGGCTACGGATCCAAAACCGTAGTGGACGATGTCAGCTTCACGCTGAATCCGGGCGAGGTTGTTTGCCTGCTGGGCGCCAATGGTTGCGGCAAAACCACTCTCTTCAAGATGATTCTGTGCCTGCTGAAGCCGCGTCACGGATGTGTGCGGCTTGGCGGTGAGGAGATTGCCAACTGGTCGCGCAGCCGTATGGCGCGCTCGTTTGGCTACGTGCCACAGTTGCATACTCCTCCTTTTGATTTTGAAGTGCGTGATATTGTTCTGATGGCGCGCGCATCGCATCTGCACCACTTTGCCTCGCCGGGCAAGGAGGACATACGAATTGCCGATGAGGCGCTCGATTACCTGGGCATTTTGAATTTGGCTTCCGCGCGTTACACCGAGATCAGCGGCGGCGAGCGGCAGTTGGTTCTGATTGCGCGCGCACTGGCGCAGCAGGCGCAATGGCTCATTCTCGATGAGCCCGCGGCAAGCCTCGATCTGGGAAATCAGATTAAAGTCTTCCACGCAATTGGCGAATTGGCTAAGACCGGCCTGGGCGTGCTGATGACCACGCATCAACCAGATCATGCATTTTTGTATGCTTCGCGCGTCGTGCTGATGAGCGAGGGCCGCGTTCTGGCTTGCGATACTCCGGCTATGGCGCTCACTGAGCCCATGCTGCAAATAGCTTATGGCGTGCCGGTCAGCGTTGTGGAGATCGGCGCACATCCCGGCGTCAAGCCAGGAATTAAAATGGTTGTGCCAAATCAGTTGTAGGGGAAAGCTATGTCGAGAAAGTTTTTTTTGCCTGTTGTTGCAACGATGCTGCTTTGCGGCGTTCTGTGCAGTGGCGTGTTTGCATTCGGCCAAACAGCCGCGCGCACTGTGACTGATATGGCTGGACGCCGCGTCGTAGTGCCTGCGCACATTCAAAAGGTTCTCTCGATGAGCCCCATGGGAACAGTTCTGATTTACACGCTGGAGCCATCCTTATTATTGGGCTGGAACTATCCGCCTGACGCCGGCGAACGCGCGCTGCTGGTGGAACCGTATCGCAGCCTTCCGACGCTGGGCGGCTGGTTCGGGAAAGACAACACAGGCAATCTGGAAAAAATCATGCAGGCTCATCCGGATGTGCTCATCTCCATGGGCGATGCGTTCGCCACCGAGCAGGCAGAACGGGTACAAGGCCAGACGCACATTCCTGTTTTTATTCTCGACGGACGCCTTGAGCGATTGGCTGACGCGTACGAAAAAGCCGGAGAGCTGTTTGGAGACTCACCCCGCGCGATGGCGCTTGCAAAGGAGTGTCGCGGAACGCTGAATGAGGTTCAGCAGAAGATCAACGCCATTCCGCTGGAGAAGCGCCGGCGCTATTACTATGCTGAAGGGCCAAAGGGGCTGGAGACGGAGTCCGGCAGTTCCATGCACGCCGAGGCTTTGAACTTTGCGGGCGGAGTCAATGTTGCGACAGGGGTTCAGGGGCAAAAGGGTTATGGACACGCGCCGGTCTCGATGGAACAGGTGCTGCACTGGAATCCGGAGATTATTATTTCTGTGCGCGACCACTCCGCAATGCCGAGCGAATTTTACAGAACGGTGTGGAACAATCCGATGTGGCAGCTTGTCGCCGCTGTGCATAACCACGATGTCTACGAGGCTCCGCAGTATCCCTTCAGTTGGCTCGACCGGCCTCCCTCGGTCAACCGCATTATCGGCATCAAGTGGCTGGCAAATCTTTTTTACCCGGAGATCTTTCGCTACGATATGCGCAGAGAGACGCGGCATTTCTACGAGACTTTTTATCATGTACGCTTGAGCGATGCGCAACTGGATGAATTGCTGACAACTGCCGTGAAGGCGCAATCCGCAAAGGGCAGATAGAAGCGATTGGCTGCGCGAAGAGGGACGCGGTTCAGATGCCGCCGAATTTGGAATGAACTTATATCTTGACCGGACCGGTAGACTCCCTGACAACCAGCTTTGGTTTCACGGTGATCACATCGCGCGGAGCGGCCGTGCCATGAATGCGTGCAAGCAGGCTCTGGGTTGCAATTCTTCCGATTTCTTCCAGGGGCTGATTAATTGTCGTTAGTCGCGGCATGGTATACGCAGCTGCCTTGATGTCGTCGAATCCAATGACCGATACATCCGCGGGTACACGCAGGTTAAAGTCCTGCAGCGCGCGAATGGCGCCGATCGCCGAGATGTCGTTGAATGTAACCAGGGCGGTAAAGGGCTTTTTGGTTGAGAGCAGTTGCTGCACCACCGGATAACCGAGTTCCGGCGAAAACATATCGCGATCGAGGCTGACAACCAACTCAGGCTTGATCTCAAGGCCCAATTTTTTTGCTACGGCCACCAACCCTTTCCATCGCTCATCCGAATCGGAACTGAACGGCTGGCCGCGCATGAAAGCAATTTGCCGGTGCCCGAGAGAGTACAAGTGGGTCAAGGTAAGCTCCGCTGCTCGCGCATGATCAACCACGACATTTGTAACCCCGGCAATGTGGCGATGGCCCGCCACGGCGACCACCGGAATAAGAATAGGATGATCCAACAGGGTATCGATGGCGATGATGCCCTGAGCGCGCCGCCCAATGAACATCCGCGTATATTCCTCAACCAGGCTGGCCTGATGCCTGTGGTGCGCAGTGAAGTAGAAGTAGCCTGCACTGATCAGTTGGTCGCCAATCCCGCTCATCACTTGCGTGTGATAACCATCGCCCAACTCCGGCACAAGGATGCCGATGGTCTGCGTGGCCCGGTTGCGCAGCGAACGCGCCAGCAGGCTGGGCTGGTAGTTCATCTGTTCGGCGGCAGCTTTGATGCGATCGCGCGTAGCCTGGGGAATCGATCTACCGGGGACATCGTTGAGAACAACCGAGACAGTTGAAGGATCGAGCGCCAGGTGCGCCGCCAGTTGCTTCAGGCTCACGGGTTGCTGGATCGCGGGTATCGCGGGCTTCTTGTTTCGCTTACTGGTCGAGGAATCCTTCATGCCTGCATCTCACTCGCCTCTGTTATTTACCAACGCATTACTATAGCTCAATTATCAATTCTATATTCATAATCCACGGATTCGCGAAAAATGCAGCAAACAACAGATTGTTTTTCATAAACAGGACTCAAGAAATCTGAGTGGCCTGTCCCGAAATGGCGGCAGGCCGCCAGAGTTGCCTTGATAATTTCTAGTTCAAAGTCAGGTCGGCGCTGAGCGGAGTATTTTCACTTGAGTCGCCGACGCGAATGAAGAATTTTCCGGGATCGATAACCCACTTATGCGCTGATTCATCCCAGTAACTAAAGGCGCGCGCATCCAGGTTAACGGTGACCTGCTGGGTTTCTCCGGGCGCCAGGCGAACTTTTTGAAAACCTTTCAGTTCGCGTTCCGGGCGGCTGATATGCGCGGAAGAATCAGAGACATATAGCTGCGCCACTTCAGCGCCGGCGACTGAACCCGTATTCGTTACATTGAAGCTGACAGCGACAGCAGAGCCGGATGCAGCCGTTGCGGGAACCTGCAGGTTAGAAAAGCTGAAGGTGGTATAACTGAGGCCGAATCCGAAGGGAAACAGCGGGTGCTTTCCGGTGGTGGTCCAGTAGCGATAGCCCACCATCAGCTTGTCTCCGTAGCGGACGTGGGGCGTGGGGAAATCTCCCGTGAGGCCCTGGAAATGGTTCAGGTGCTGCGTGGTGTCCGCGCCTTTGACCGGGTAATAGTAGGGCGCCGAAGGATTTTCTTCCCAACTGCGGTCAAAGCTCACCGGCAACTTGCCTTCGGGGTTATGTTTGCCAAAGAGTACCTCGGCAACAGCCGTGCCGCCCTCCTGCCCGGGATAGAACGTATGCAACAGCGCGGGAACCTTGTCCAACCAACGCCTTGTGTCCACGCCTCCACCGGCAGTCAGCGTAACAATCGTATGCGGGTTGGCCGCCGCCACTGTTTCAATCAGCGCGTCCTCTCCCCAAGGCAACGCAAAGGAGCGGTCGTAGCCTTCGCCCTCAGTTGACGGACTGAAGCCCGCGGCCACCACGACTACATCGGCCTGAGAGGCAAACTTCTTAACGTCATCAGAAACCAGATCGGCCTCAGGCGCGATACCAAGGCCAAAACGCACGCCGGGCGAGTAAGGAAGGTAATCGGCAACCACGGTCACCGTCTTGCCTGCCGTCAACTCCAGGGCTGCCGATTGCGGAACCTGACCCTCGGCGTGGCCCTGTACCAGCACGTTCTTGCCATTGATCGAAACCTTGAAGCTGTCTTCGCTGGATGCAGCCGCTAAAATCATGTACTTTCCGCTCTTTTCCGGCATATAACTGGCGGTATAGCGAATGCTACGGGGCGCACTTCCCTTTGTGCCCCACATTTCAGGCTTCCAGTCGGCTATAGCATGCAACGTGGCAATTTCCGGCGTACCGGTAAAATCCTTGCTGGGAAAAGTGGCAACTTTGACGCTGGCAACCCAATGCGTTTTTCCGAAAAGGTCGTTCATCTCAGGCAATCCTCGCGCATAGAGCACGCGCGCGCTCGATCCGGCCATATTGGCGATGCCGCTCACAATGCTGACCGCATCAAAGGGTTGCACATCAGAGGAACCGCCGCCGCCGGTTACCGCCGGCCACGCATCCGGGCCGATCACCGCAATGGTCTTCACCTGGGCTGGGTCGAGCGGCAGCAGATGGCCATCGTTCTTGAGCAGAGTCAGGCTTTCTCGCGCGCTGTCGAGAGCAATTGCGCGATCCGCCACCGAGTAAATCGGGGCCGCCGGATCAAACTGCGGCCGGTCAAGGAAGCCATAGCGCAGCACCGTCCGCAGCAACCGCTGCACCTTGTCGTCGATGGTGGATTCTTTCACTATCCCCGACTTGACGGCAGGCAGCAGCGCTTTAGCATTCATATAGTCAGGCCCGGGCATTTCCAGGTCCAGACCATTGTTGGCTACGGCCACGCCATCATAAGTGGCGAACCAGTCCGACATCAGAATCCCCTGAAAACCCCACTCGCCCTTGAGCACCTTAAGATTCAAAAATTCATTTTGCGTGGCATGAACGCCGTTGACCAGGTTGTAGGAGTTCATCACCGCATCAACATGAGCCTGGGTGACGGCGGCTTCAAAAGCGGGCAGGTAGATCTCGCGCATGGTGCGCTCATCCACGTCGGAACTGACAAAATGCCGGTTGTACTCCTGGTTGTTCAGCGCGTAATGCTTCACCGTGGCAATCACGCCCTGTGATTGAACTCCATCAATGTACTGCACGGTCAGGGCGGCGTTTAAAAACGGATCCTCGCTGAAGTATTCAAAATTGCGGCCAGCCAGCGGCGAGCGTGCAATGTTAACCCCTGGACCCAGCAGAAAATGTACTCCACGAGCGCGGGCGTCCTTGCCCAGGCTCTCCCCCACTTTGCGCGCCAAGGCAGTATCCCAGCTTGCGGCCAGCGCGGCTCCTCCCGCGTAGGCAGTGTCCGGTCCCCATGTGCGAACACCCTCAGGCCCGTCAGACATTTTGAGCCGCGGCAAGCCGATGGCTGGGGCGGGGCGCGTAAACATACCGTCCACGCCGCCCAGCAGATCTATCTTCTGCTCCAGCGTCAACCGGGAAACCATGGCGTGCGCCCTGGCTTCTATCTGCGCCGAGTCAGGCACGGGAGCTTGTGCAAAAGCCGCCAGACTGCAGCCGAGAAGTATTGCCGGCAAGAATGTAAATTCCAGACAGAAAATCGATTGGGTAAAGGATTTTTGCACATTTCTCATGACTGGAAGGGTACCTTATCGGGCCTCAGGATGTATACAGTAAATGCTATTTTCTTCAGTGTTTTGGGAGGAAAATTCTCTGGATTCAACCGGCTGGTTCGATAGAAAAACAGCGTATCTACGGCTCTTCAGAGGCATTTGCATCATTTTTTTCGTGCTTGAAGGCGCTCCAGACTAGCCAATTAAAAAACTGGGCGCCCTACCCCCGCATATCGATTGGTTTCGATTTACGTGCGCTTAAACCGGTTTTGCCAGGTTTTCTGTCCATTTGCGAGATTCGTTCCCAACCTACATTCCCCCCGCGTTCGGCCTCAGGACTCACGGCGCTTCAGAATATTATGTTTGACGGCACGGCCAGGGCCAATAACGATCTGAAAGAGAGCACGGAAGCTTTCATCAATGGCAGTTAAACTTGTACAATTTATTTATCAATACTTTTCCATCAACCGGAGGTTTGCGCATTTATTTCTGAAGCGCCAAGAGTGGAGGCCGGCAAGATAGCTAACGCCTTCCGGTTTTTACCTCTTAGTTTGTATCTTTATGATGCCATATCCGCACAAGCATCTGACCCGCCCCGGCCGAGGAATAACTCTGCCTTATTCTGATTTCGTTTCAAAACCAATTGCCAATAATGCTGTTCACGCAGCCGCCCTATTTATTCTGATGTTATGCATCAATCCCTCCATGTTCGCGCAAGCGTCATTTGCAACAGCACCGCGCCAGGATACTCATTCACATCAGCCTTCTGCCTTAAAGCCCGTGGATCCGTTAGCGCCTGCCACCGCCGCAATCCAGTTTGAAAACATTATCGAAAAGTCGAAGATCAAGTTCGCACTAAGGAACAGCGTCAGCCCGCAGCATTATTCAATCGAAACCATGCTGGGGGGCGTAGCAGTATTCGATTACAACAACGATGGATTGCTGGATATTTTCTTCACCAATGGCGCTGCAATCCCGTCACTTGATAAATCCGATCCGAGTTATTGGAACCGGCTTTTTCGCAATAATGGAGACGGCACATTCACGGATGTAACTGAGAGCGCCGGCTTGAAGGGCATCGGTTATTCAATGGGAGTCGCTGTAGGCGACTATGACAATGATGGCTATGAGGACTTATACGTCACAGGCGTCAATCGCAACCAGCTCTTTCATAACAACGGCGACGGCACATTCACTGACGTTACGGAAAAGGCCGGCGTAAGCGGAATCATTCCCGGGCTTGGAAAAGTCTGGTCAGTGACTGCGGGATGGTTTGATTACAACAATGACGGACTTCTCGATCTTTTTGTTGTCAACTATTTGAATTACGACATTAAAACAGCCAAGATTTGCCCCGCCGAAGGAGTGCCGGCCTATTGCTCGCCCAATGAGTTTCAGGGAACCCCAAATATTCTTTATCGCAACAACGGTGATGGAACTTTTACCGATGTCTCAGAGGCGTCCCATATCTCTCAATACATTGGCAAAGGCATGGGCATTGCTTTTTCTGATTATGACAACGACGGGTTTACCGATGTTTTTATCTCCAATGACACTTACCAGAATTTTCTGCTCCATAATAACGGGGACGGCACCTTTACCGATGTTGCGATGCTTGCGGGGGTTCAATATAACGAGAGCGGCAAGACAGTTGCCGGGATGGGCGCCGATTTCCGGGACATCGACAATGACGGCAGGCCGGATATTTTCCAGACCTCGATGTTTGGCGATAGTTTTCAGTTGTTTCACAATTTAGGGGACGGTCAATTCCAGGATGTGTCTGCCGAATCCGGACTAACCCGCCTGACCAGCAGGCTGACGGCCTGGGGAACTGGCGCCTTTGACTTTGGCAACGACGGCAACAAGGAGCTCTTTGCGGCGGGCGCGGAGATAATCGATAACTCGATGCAGATATCGCATCGACCGTTTCCGCTTCCCAATAGATTATTTCGCAACAGGGGCAATCTTACTTTTGAAGATATCAGTTCCAGCGCCGGGGCAGATTTTAACGCTCCTGCCGCTCATCGAGGAGCGGCCTTTGGCGATTTTAATAACGACGGAAAGATTGACATAGCCGTGACTGTACTTAACGGACCGCCGCAATTGCTTATTAATCGCACGAACACGAAAAACCATTGGATCATTTTGAATTTAATCGGGACTAAGTCGAACCGCGATGGACTGGGCACGAAAGTGAAGATAACCACCTCTCACGGCAATCAGTATAACGCGGCCACAACTGCGGTAGGGTATAACTCTTCGAGTGATAAGCGGGTTCACTTTGGCCTGGGAGATTCGCCGGTAATTGACAAGATTGAGCTTGCATGGCCGAGCGGTATCAAGCAGGTTTTGGCCAACGTGAAGGCGGACCAGATTTTAACCGTTATCGAAAGCCGTTAGAGGATATTTCAAGGACGCTGCACGCCTGTCAGCCGCCGCACCACATCCGTTCGCCCATTCTGATGCATTAATTCTATAAGACTATCCATCAATTGCTGATCATCACGCGAATACGCGGCGGCTATCTCAGCGGTCAGATCTGCCTCTTTAACCTTGCCGCAATGATAATAGGCGTCGCATAGCATAATCAGCAGAGCCGGGTTTCTAGTGTGAGATTTCGACAACTGATCGGCTGCTTCCGCCCATCTTCCCTGCT
>Ga0316217_10000511_pt1 | contig 55483 bp, 48 predicted proteins | sample 1anoAmetaG_FD_203633 | JGI IMG/M metagenome (GOLD analysis project Ga0316217, IMG submission 203633) | Freshwater microbial communities from Trout Bog Lake, Wisconsin, USA - 1anoA | ecosystem: Environmental > Aquatic > Freshwater > Lake > Hypolimnion/Profundal zone | place: USA: Wisconsin...
CCGCCACCGTCGCGATGTTGCGCAGCTCCAGCAGGTCGCTCGTCACGATGAAATTCCAGTAGTAGTCGTGGATCTCCGCCTGCAAATTGGCCAGCCGCGACTGCGCGCGCTGCAGGCGCTTGTTCGTGCGCACAATGCCGACGTAATCCCACATCAGCCGCCGGATTTCGTCCCAGTTGTGCGATACCACAACCATTTCGTCGGCGTCGGTCGCCTTGCCCGGCTGCCACGCGGGAATTTTCAAGTTGGATTTTTCGGGCGGAACGGAAATGATTTTTTCCGCCGCCCGATGCGCGCAGACCAGCGCCTCCAAAAGTGAATTGCTCGCCAGCCGGTTCGCGCCATGCAAGCCTGTGCAGGCCGCCTCGCCCACCGCATAAAGTCCCGCGATGTCCGTCTCGCCGTCCACGTTCGTCACCACGCCGCCGCACTGGTAATGCGCCGCCGGCACCACGGGAATCGGCTCCTTCGTGATGTCAATGCCGTAGCGCAGACACGTCTGGTAGATGTTCGGAAACCGCTCGATGATGAATTTCGCCGGCTTGTGCGTGATGTCCAGCCAGACGTGTTCCGCGCCGGACTTTTTCATCTCGCGGTCAATCGCCCGCGCCACCACGTCGCGCGGCGCCAAGGATTTCATCGGATGATATGCGTCCATGAATTCCCGGCCATCGAAGGTCTTCAAAATGCCGCCCTCGCCGCGCACGGCTTCGGAAATTAAAAAGGATTTCGCCTTCGGATGATACAGGCACGTCGGATGGAACTGCACGAACTCCATGTTCGCGATCGCCGCGCCGGCGCGGAACGCCATCGCCACGCCGTCGCCGGTCGCGATGTCGGGATTGGTCGTGTAGAGATAAACCTTGCCGCAGCCGCCGGTCGCCAGCAGCGTCACCGGCGCGGAAAAAATCTTCACCCGGCCGGATTTCTTGTCGAACACATACGCGCCGAGGCAGCGGTTCTCACCGACGTAGCCAAGCTTCTGGCTCGTGATCAAATCAATCGCCAGATGATTTTCAAAAATCTCGATGTTCGGCTGCCGGGACACAGCGTTCAGCAGCGCGCGTTCGATTTCGCGGCCCGTCACATCCTTGGCGTGCAGGATGCGCCGCTCGGAATGTCCGCCCTCGCGGCCGAGATCAAGCTGCTTGCCGCCGTCCTCGCCCGGCGCGTCGCTCTCGGAAAATTTCATTCCGAGTTCAATCAATTCCTGAATCCGTGCCGGCCCTTCTTCAACGATGGTGCGGACGACGTTTTCCCTGCACAAGCCCGCGCCCGCTGTGAGCGTGTCGCGCACATGCGACTCAAAGGAATCCTCCTTGCTCGTCACCGACGCGATGCCGCCCTGCGCGTAATTAGTGTTCGACTCCGCGCAATCCTTTTTGGTGACGATGGCCACGCGCCCGCGCGGCGCGACCTTGAGCGCGAACGTCAGCCCCGCAATGCCGCTGCCGAGAATGAGAAAATCAAATTGCTTCATGCGACGGAAAAAACTTTAACGCAAAGCCGCAAAGGCGCGAAGGGAAAATGAAGCAATTCGTTTGGCTTGATAAACCGTTGACGCAAGAGCAAAGTCATAAACATGGAATCCCAAGAACCAACTACACCGATTCCTCATGTTAAGAAAATAAAGCCGCATCAAGTCGCGCTTCGGTTTGCCATCGGGTTTGTGGCGCTTTCATTTCTGAGTCCGTATTTATTTGGCACTTTTTTCTTCGGTGGAAAAATTGGTTTGTATTTGTCTTATCTTGCGTGGCCGGGAATGTGGCTGGCTCGGCATTTGGGATTAAGCGAAGGTTGGAACTTTATTGTGATGATTACTTGGGGATTATTTGCGGTTTATTTCATTTTCTATATTCCAGTCAAATTGTGGATGACTTCGTCGCGGCATTTGCATATTGCGCTCCTTGCTTATGTCGTTCTCAGCTTTGCAACGTATGAATTTTACCAGTGGTATTCGACCAAAACTGATTGGTCTTCGCACGGCTTGAATCCTGATCGTGCGGGATTTGAGCCGCAAGTATTGGTGCTGGCTGGCGAGTTTAATTTTTGGGCTCACGATTCATCCGTAAACATGAGCAAAAGCGGCACAGCTTTTTTTGAAATGAGGATGCGCGGAAGCGAATATTACTATTGCAGAAGATGGAACGGATACGACTGGCGACCGGGTTCTTGGTTTAATGTAGAGACTGCAAATCACGGAGAGGGTTTCCACTTTGGATTACATTGTTCTTCGATGGGATCGGGTGGAGGTGGTGGAAGCTGGTATGGCTATAATCTGGCAGCGCAGAGACTTTGGAACAAACAGGAATTCGTCGGAGCGAGTGAAGACAATCTTGTATTTGAAGAAACGCAGTGGCCGAAACGAAAAGAAGAATTCAGTGATTTGGTAAAAGTTGGTCGCTGGCTAATTCCTACCCACATTCGATTGACGCAACCTGGAAGTGACGCGAGAGAAGAAAATTATTACATCAAGAAAATTGAATTTCTACCAACTCCAGACACAAATTGGTTTGAGCAAGTATTTCAAAAATATGCTGGCCAGAAAGCTGATTTGCGGGCGAAAGATTTAGGAGAGCCGGGAGTTGCTCCGGGCAAGCGAAAATGAAAACTCTCTGTCTCTGTGGCTAATTATAGTTTTGCATTATCAATCAGTCGAGTCTTGCCGAAAAAAACCGCCAGCGCCATGTGCGCGCCGCGTTTCACCTGCGCCACCGGCAGCAAGGTTTCAGAATCAAAAAATTCCACGTAATCCAGCCGTGCCAGCGGGGCGGCGGTGATGAACTGCCGCAAATCCTGTTTCAACCTCGCGGCGGAAATGGCTTTCTGCGCCACCGCCTTTTTCGCGGCCTGCAACGCGTGGAACAAAATTACGGCCTGCGCCCGTTCCTCCGCATCGAGAAATTTGTTGCGCGAACTCATCGCCAGACCGTCGCGCTCTCTTAAAGTCGGCGCGACGATGATTTTGACCGGAAAATTCAAATCCGCCACCATGCGCTGGATGATGGCCGCCTGCTGAAAATCTTTCTGGCCGAACACGGCGATCTCGGGCAAAACGATGTTAAACAGTTTTGCCACCACCGTCGTCACGCCGCGAAAATGCGTGGGGCGCGACGCGCCTTCCATTGTCCGCGACAATTTTTCTTCGACAACGTAAGTGCTGTAACGATCTTCAGCTTTACCTGGATACATTTCCGCATCGGCCGGCGTGAAAACCGCATCCACGCCGAGCTCGCGGAGCAGTTTCAAGTCGCGCCGCAAATCGCGCGGATATTTGGCGAGATCTTCCGTCGGCGCAAACTGCGTCGGATTCACATAAATGCTCACGACGACTTTCTCTCGTTTGCCGACCGCTTGGCGCGCACGCTTCACCAGACTCAAATGGCCGGCGTGCAGATAGCCCATCGTCGGCACGAAACCGGTGCGCGTGCCAGAGTGCTGCCATTTTCTGGCGAGTCGCTGCATCGAGGCGATGGAAGAAACGATTTGCATGAATTAAAAATGCGGCAGCAAAGACCGTCAATCAATCCCTTTCAAAAGCAAAAATCCGCAGATTTCACAGATGACGCAGATTTTTTATTTTAATCTGCGCAATCCGCGTAATCTGCGGATGAAAAAAACAATTTATTTTACCGGCGCACGGCGAAATTCAGCGGCGCGCTCTGCGGCATTTCGTGGGCGCAGGGCTGGTTGATCGGCGCGTCGGGCGTGCGGTCGTTCGGCGTCACGATGTTGTTCGCGAGCATCCAGGCCTCGACTTCCTCGCCGCTGATGTCGGGCAGCATGTGGCCGTTGATCTCGACGCACGGGCTCAACATCTGACCGCTCTTCTCGATCATTTCCTGGCGCTGCAACGGGTCGTTGATGACGTCACGGTCTTCGTAGGGCAGATCGTATTTTTTCAGCACGGCGCGGACGCCCTGGCTCCAGCCGCAGGTCGGTTTCAAATAGGCGATAATTTTCGGTTTGTTCATTGGTTTGTAAAAATCGTTTTTACGATGAAAACATTGTGCCACAACATAACTGATGCGGCAAATTATTTAACCTCACAATAATCTAGCGTTCGTCACTCGCCAATTTCCGTGCGGCCAGGATTTTCTGCGACGGCTTGTAGCTGGCGATGAAGTTGCGGTGGTAATCCGCGAAGGTTCCCGCAGCGATGGCCGCGCGCACTTCGGTCATCACCTTCAGATACAGATGCGAGTTGTGGACGCTCACCATACGCAAACCGAGAATTTCATTCGCGCGCAGCAGGTGACGCAGATACGCGCGCGTAAACGTGCGGCACGCATAACATTCGCAGCCGTCTTCGATTGGGCCGAAATCCGTTTTGTAAGCCGCGCCTTTGAGCGCGAACGCGCCGGTGTGCGTGACTGCCGTGCCGGTGCGCGCGATGCGCGTGGGCAGCACGCAGTCAAACATGTCCACGCCGCGCGCGATCAACTCCACCATTTGCGCGGGCGTGCCCAGGCCCATCGCGTAACGCGCCTTGTGCGCGGGCAGGTGCGGCTCGGCCAGTTCGATGGCGCGCATCATTTCCGGCTCCGGCTCACCGACGCTCACGCCGCCGATGGCGTAGCCGTCAAATTCCATTTCCACGAGCGCCTTCGCACATTGTTCGCGCAATGCGGCGTCGCTGCCGCCCTGCACGATGCCGAAAACTTTCTGGCCGTCCGCGCGCGGCTGCTCGCGACATTCGCGCGCCCAGCGAATTGTTCTTTCAACCGCGAGCTTTTGCTCCTTGGCGGGCGCATCGTGCGGCGGACATTCATCAAAAACCATCGCGATGTCCGAGCCGAGCACGCGCTGGATTTCCATGGATTCCTTCGGCCCGATGAACAGCAGCGAGCCGTCCAAGTGCGAACGGAATTCCACGCCGTGCTCCTTCACTTTGCGAATTTTCGCAAGGCTAAAAACTTGGAAGCCGCCGCTGTCGGTGAGAATTGGTTTTTCCCAATTCATGAATTTGTGCAGGCCGCCGGCGGCAGAAATAATTTCGAGTCCGGGACGCAAATTCAGATGATAAGTGTTGCCGAGGATGATCTGCGTGCCCATCTCGTGGAGTTCGCGCGGGTCGAGCGCCTTGACGCTGGCCTGCGTCCCGACGGGCATAAACACCGGCGTCTCGATGACACCGCGCGTCGTGGTCAACCGGCCGAGACGCGCTTTGGTGGCCGCGTCGGTTTTGAGGAGTTCAAACATTTCAGTAATTCAAAACCGGCACGCCGCCCCATTTGGAAATCATGCTGTCTCGCGTGACCAGCGTGAGCCGGTGAATGATTGCAGCCGCGACAATGAGTTGATCGGCGGGATCAGTTGTTTGCAAACCTCTGTCGGCAAGCTTGCAGGATTGATCGGCAATTTCCGGTGTGATGGTGAGGACGGTGATGTTTGATTTCAATGCCGTCTGCATCCAGTCCAGGGGCGGCAGATCCAATTTCAAAGTCTCATGCTCGACCGCTTTTGAAATTTCCCAGAACGAAACATCCAGAAGAAACAGAGGCGTTGCAGGGTCGGCGAGAAATCTGGCGGCGGGTTTGAGTTTGGCTCCGACAATCAGCCATTTCCAAGCGTTGGTGTCGAGCAGGTGGCTCACCGCATGGCCTTCCATTGAACCTTGGGCTTGCCTAAATCTTTTTTGATGGAGCCGCGCAGGCAGCCATAAAGCGCGCCCGCCCCGCTTTTTTTGGTCAGGACGTATTCAGACTTGCCGCGCCGGATGGTGACTTTTTCGCCACGGTCGGCCGCGGAAAAAATTCGCTCCGGCGAACGGTAAAGAATGGTTGCGGTCGCAGTCATCAGATAAACAGTATGATTGAAATACCACCGTGTCAACCGTCCAATTCCGCAAACGAAACATCCACCTGCAAGTCGGCGGCGATCTTTTCCAAGTCTTTTTTCAGCGCGGCGAGATCGCAGCGCTCGGGCAGTTGCAAACGCACGCCGGCTTTGAACAGGGTTTCGCCGGACATTGGCGCGCTGACGACTTCGCTGGAAAACTCCTCCACGTTCACGTTCGCCCGCGCGAGCGCGCTGGTGATGTCGCGGACGATGCCCGGCCGGTCGCTGCCGACGATTTCCAGTTTCGTCTGCCGGCCGGCAGCGACGGAAACCGGCGCGCCATCGCGGACGACGACTTGCAATCCGTTATGCTGAAGTTTTTGCAACGCGGCGAGCAGCGCGGATTTTTTCTCCGCCGGAATTTCGATGCGCAGGATGCCGGCAAACTCCCCGCCGAGCCGGCACATGCGGCTTTCGAGCCAGTTGCCGCCGTGTTCGGCCACGACGCGCGCGACGGATTCGACGAGGCCGGTGCGGTCCGGCCCGATGATGGTCATCACCAAGGGAATTTGCATAAAGCTAGTTAAGAGTTCGCGGCGCGGCTGGCAAGCAAATCCGCATGTTCAAAATCCTGCCGGCAGCACATTTTTGCCGGAGGCGTTGTCGCGCAGCTTTTGCTCGACCAAGTCGAGATAGGAACGCGCCGTCGGGTTATCATCCCATTGCAGCTTCAGCGAGCGCTGCAGCCACGGGCGTGCGGCGGCGTAGTCGCCGGCCTGGACATAATGCCAGCCGACGTTTGCGGCGACAAAATAGCCGTTGGGATCGAGCGCGTCGGCGCGATTAAAATACGTTTCGGCTTCATCGTGGCGATCCAGCCAGTCGAGGCACATGCCGTAGCTCAAATAATTGTAGCCGTCATAGCGGTTCAATTTCATCCCGCGCGAAAACCATTCCATCGCGGTCTTCGCCTGCGTCTCGTAATCGGATCCGCCTTCAAAACTTTGCATGCGATAACATTCCCCGATGGCGTAGGTGGTGGCGAAGTTTTGCGGCTCGACGGCAAAGGCTTTTTCCAATGCAGCGGCTCGCTCCGGTGAAAAATCCGGCAACCGGTCCGCGCGGGCGAGCCAGACGGTTTCGCGGCTGCGCTGAATTTCCTGCGCGCCAAGGTAAAAAAATCCGCCGGCGAGCGCGAGCGTCGCGACCAGTTTCACCGGCAGCCGGATGCTGAACCAGAATTTGTCCGTGGCGAACCGCAGGTTGCTGCTCAACAGCGCCAGCAGCGTGACGCCGACGAGCGCGTTGGCCGGAACGTGCAGGTTGAAATCCACGACGGAATGCGCCGCCAGCGCGGCCAAGCCCGCCAGCCCGCCGACATAAAAGGCCAGCCGGTTGCTGTGGCCGCTTTTGAATTCTTTTTCCACCCGCCGGACGTGCCGGCGGGTCTGCCACAGGCCGGCAGCAAAAACGGTCATGCCTGCGAGCGTGATGAGGCCGCCGGTCGTGCCCCAGTCGGCCAGCAGGTTCACATAATCGTTGTGCGCGCGGTCGGGCTGCGCCTGGACGCGCTCGGTGCGGTAGGCGGGAAAACGGTAGTTGTAATGCGCCGGGCCGACGCCCCACCAAAAATTTTCGCGCCACATTTGCACCGCCGCCAGCCAGAGGTCGCTGCGCAGTTCGAGCCCGACCTGGCTGAAATTCATCCCGTCGGCTTTCTGGCGCTCGACAAAAGTGACGGTGCGCGCGAGATACTTGTTGGTGAAAACTGCGCCGCCGCCGATCAGTAAAACCAGCAGCAGAAACGCCGGCAGCCGGTGTTGCCGATGGCAGATCAGAATTCCGAGCAGCACCAGCAGCGCGACTGCCGTCGCCGCCCAGCCGCCGCGCGAAAATGTCACCACAATGCCCGCCAGAATCACCAGGGATGAATAGCCCAGGAAAATCCTCATCAGCGGCGAGATCCGGCCGGCCAGCAGATACGCGACCGCCAGCGGCAGGATCATCTCCAGGAAGCCCGCCAGATTGTTCGGCGAAATGTAGGTGCCCGTGCCGCGTCCGGGATACAACGCCTCCAAATTCCAGACCCGGTCCGAGTGCGTCAAAAACTGGAAGAAGGCATAGGCCGCAATGCCCATCGCCAGAAACACCAGCGTGAAGCTGACGACCTGCGCATATTCCTGTCGGTAAAGATTGTTGACGGCGGCGAAATACAGGAACGCATACATCACGACCTGGATCATTTCCTGCCGCGCGACGTATTCGATGTCCGCCGTGAGATAGCGCGCGACAGCGTAAAGGGCGAACGCCAGCACCACCCAGCTTAATGGTGGCCAGAGCAGTTTTGGTTTGGGATTGATCCACAGCCGCAACGCCCACACAAGCATCACGCCGAGGGTCAACGCTTGAACGACGAGAAACGCCCACGCATCCACCGCGCCGAACGCCAGCGGCGCAAACACCAAAATGCCGAGCACCAAACCCAGGATGCTCCGCTCGCACAAATTGTCCAAATCTTCTCTGTCCATTGCCGGAAAACTTAAAAATGAACGGCGTTTGCCGCCGAGTAAAGAAGCAAAAATGAACCACGGATAACCACGGATAAAAGCAAAGCATCCGCAGATTACGCAGACTTTCGCAGAAATAATTCGTTGAAACAATCTGCGCCAATCCGCGAAATCTGCGGATAAAATCATTCCCCATCCGTGGCTATCCGCGCCCATCCGTGGTTAAATTTTCTTCTTTTTGGTGGCTTCGGGGCGGAATTCCAGGATTTCGCCGGGCTGGCAGTCGAGCGTTTCGCAGATGGCTTCGAGCGTGGAGAAGCGGATGGCCTTGGCCTTGCCGGTTTTGAGGATGGACAGGTTTTGCGGCGTGATGTCCACGGCGGCGGCGAGGTCGTTCAGCCGCATTTTGCGCTGGGCGAGAACCACGTCGAGGTTGACAATGATGGGCATATCAAAAAGAAGGGTGAACGCAGAATGAAGAATGCAGAAACGGAACTTTTCCCGGAGCGCGATTTAATTCTTCATTTTTCATTTCTAATTCTTCATTTCAAATCAAACCGTCAGTTCCTGTTCCTCTTGCAGTTCCTGCGCTTCGCGGAAAAACCACGCGACAAATTTCAAAGTCAGCGCCGCGAACAACCCACCCACATCCGGCGGGAAATGGTAGAGGCTAAAATCATGAGGGTTGTTCCAAGGCTGCTGCATGAGGATGTAGAAAACCACTTCATAAATCCATAGCGCCAGCCACCAATTTGCAGCCGCGTTCAAATAACCAACCGTTTGCGCATCAAAGAAGCAGCCGTTTTTCAAGCGGTCAAGGAAGCGGAATATTTTCAGGTTGGTTACGAATATGAATATAAAAATGGGAATGATCGAAAATTGAGTCGTGTCGGACGGGAGTTTTTTTAACAGTAATGGCGTCAAAACCGCAGCAATCAAAGAAATCGACATCAAAATTCCTGACACAACGAGCCCGGCAAATGCGATGTTCCTCAAGATTTTGCTGACCTTGATGATTTTGGCTTTATTCTGAAAGTTTTTCATAACACGGTTGAATTTGTTGTTAAACGGTCAGTTCCTGTTCCTCCTGAATCTTCCGGCCTTCGTCCATGATCCACGCGAAGAAAATGATGAACAGGCCGAGGAAGATTGACGTGGTGCTCAAGTCCATGTCCCGCAGCAAACTTTGCATCTGGTAATCAATGAACCAGTCAATGATGAGCCAGTAGCCGAGAAACCGGATGCAGTTGACGTTTTTGGCCGTGAAGAGAATACCATTGCCATAAAGCCAGAACAGCCGCAGCAACATCGCGCCGGCAAAAAATGCGAGCGATTGCTTGACGACCACCAGCCAGAAAATTGCCGATGGCATTTCCGACGGCGAGGAATAAACATGGTTGTGCGAAACCACCATCCGAAAAATATCGTGGCCGAACGTAGGCCAGCCGAACAGGAAGCCAAGGAACCAGTAGCCGCCCAATAAAAAACTCAACCACAGGCAGACCGAGAAGATGAAGCTGGCGTTTTTGATGCGGAGCAGCCGGGCTTGACGGCTTTTGGCGGTTTGTCCGCCCGCGCCCTTGCGGACGAACCGGAAGGCGATGTAAGTAACGATTAAAACCAATATTGAAATCAATTCGGTTGTAGAGATCATGGGTGTAGCCTAAATTCAATAATTCCGCAAGTCAAGCATATTTTATCGAAAAACGATAAATATATTCCGATTAACAATTTGTCGCGCGAAGGTTGCGAAGAAAAAGCAGACACGGATTTCACAGATTGGCACTGATTAAAAGCCATCCGTGAAAATCCGCGCAATCCGTGTCAAAGTATTTTGTTCCTTCGCCGCCTTCGCGTTCTTCGCGCGACATTTTTCTACTGTGGCAAATTCCGGCGATTCGTTTTATCCTTTTCAAAATTTATGACCGACCCGCGTTACACCAAACTGGCCAGGCTGCTCGTGAACTATTCCACCGAGATGAAAAAAGGCGACCGCATCCTGCTCGACATGATTGACGTGCCGGACGAGTTCACCGTGGAACTCATCCGCGCCGTGCGCGCGGCGGGCGCCACGCCGTTCGTCGAGACGCGCCACACGCGCGTCGGGCGCGAGCAGTTGCTCGGCATCACCGAACAGCAGGCGAAGGATGTGCGCGACCTGGAAATGTTCCGCATGAAAAAAATGCAGGCCTACATCGCCATCCGCGGCGCGGATAACATGAACGAAAACGCCGACGTGCCGAGCGACCGGATGAAGCTGTATTCGCGCGTCATCCGGCCGGTGCAGGATTATCGCGTGGGCAAGACGCGCTGGTGCGTGCTGCGCTGGCCCGCGCCGAGCATGGCGCAGGCGGCGGGCATGAGCACCGAGGCGTTTGAGAATCTTTACTTCGATGTCTGCACCATGGATTACGCGAAGATGGGCCGCGCGATGCTGCCGCTGGAAAAGTTGATGAAGAAGACCGATCGCGTCCGGCTCGTCGCGCCCGGCACGGATTTGAGTTTCAGCATCAAGGGCATCGGCGCGAAGATGTGCAAAGGCGACCGCAACATCCCCGACGGCGAAGTATTTTCCTGCCCGGTGAAAGATTCCGTGAACGGCACGATCCAGTTCAACACGCCGACGCTTTACGCCGGAACGAAGTTTGAAAACGTGCGGCTCGTTTTGAAGGACGGAAAAATCGTCGAGGCGACGGCGAACAACACGAAGCGGCTGAATGAAATTTTGGACACGGACGCCGGCGCGCGCTACATCGGCGAATTCTCACTTGGCTTCAATCCGCATATTTTAAGCCCGATGTGCGACATCCTGTTCGACGAAAAAATCGCCGGCTCGCTGCACTTCACGCCGGGCCAGGCCTACGAGGATTGCGGCAACGGCAACAAGAGCGCGATCCACTGGGACATGGTGCTGATCCAGCGCAAGGAATGGGGCGGTGGCGAGGTGTGGTTCGACGGCGAGCTGATCCGCAAGGACGGGATTTTCCTGAAGAAGGAATTGAAGCCGCTGAATCCGCAGAACCTGAAGTGATTTCCGCAAACAAAAACGGGCGACGTTTTAGCGTCGCCCGTTTTTTGTTTTAAATTTGAATCAGGCCGCTTCCTTGAGGATGGTCAGGAACTGCTTCATCGCGGGCGAAAGCACTTTGTTCTTTTTGTAGATCGCGGCGATCGGGCGGTAAAAATCACCATCTTCGATGTCCACGGCGACGAGCGTCTGCTTGCTGATTTCCTGCGCGATGGTCCCCTGCGGCACGATGGAGACGCCGGCGTCAATTTCCACGGCGCGTTTCACGGTTTCGACGTTGTCGAACTCCATGACGTGTTTCACCTCGACGCCGTGCTCCTTCAAAATCTTGTCCAGCGCCTTGCGCGTCGGGATGTCCGGCTCGAAGCCGATGATGCTTTGGCCGGTCAGCGCCTTCAGCTTGACCGATTTCTGCTTGGCGAACGGATGCTGCGGGTGGCAGATGAGCGTCAGCGGTTCCTTGCGGAGCGCGACGATTTCCATCTTGGGATCCTTGACCGGATAGGCGACGAGGCCCATGTCAACCACATTGCTCATCACGTCGTCATAAACCTGGTTGGCGCGGCGGTATTCAACGTGGACATTGACCGTCGGATAACTCTGCATGAACCGCTTGACATACTGCGGCAGGTCATGAAGGCCGATGGAATAAATCGTCGCGACGCGGATGGTGCCGGAAATGATGTCCTTCAGCTCCTGCAATTTGCTGTGCAGCGACTCGTAGGACTGGATGATCTGCTTGCTGTAATCGTAAAGCACCTGGCCCTCGCGCGTGAGCCGGAAGCGTTTTTTGCTGCGCTCGATGAGCAGCGACTTGAAAATCCGTTCCAGCGAGCTGATCTGCTGGCTGACGGCCGATTGCGTGACTCCGCTGATCTGGGCGGCCTTGGTGAAGCTTTCGGTTTCAGCCAAGTCGCAAAACATTTTTAGGCTCTCAATTTGCATAAGCGCAATTTAACCTCAAAATCGGATTTCAGTCAACTACTTGGTGCGGGCCAACCAACAGTTTGACTTTGGCCAGCATTTCGCGGCTCGTGAACGGTTTTTGCAGATACGCCATGCCGCTCTGCCGGTCCGCCGGCATCAAGTAGCCGCTCATGCACAAAATCTTCGTCTCCGGCCGCAACTGCCGCGCCCGCTCCACTAGTTCGCGCCCGCTCATCACCGGCATCACCAAATCCGTGATGAGCAAATCCACCTTGGTGTCCTCGCGCGACAAAATGGCCATCGCCTTCTGGCCGCTGCCGGCCGTCAGCACGCGATAGCCGAACTCCGTCAAAATCGTTTCCGCCATCGTCAGCATCAGGCTTTCATCGTCCACCACGAGGATGGTTTCGGTGCCGTGCAGATTCTCGTCGCTCGCGGTCATTTCGCGGAGCAGCCCCTTTTCCGCCGGCAGATAAATCCGCACCGACGCGCCCGCGCCCTGCTGGCTCGACACCGCCACGCCGCCGCCGTGGTTCGTCACGATGCCGTAAGTCAGCGCCAGGCCGAGGCCGCGATGCGTCTTGCCCTTGGTGGTGAAGAACGGCTCGAAGATGCGCGGTAAAATTTCCGGGTCAATCCCCCTGCCGTTGTCCACCACCTCGACGCAGACGTAGGTGCCGGCCGCGAGCTTCACGTTGCGATCCTGCGTCGGCTCCGTCAAATCCACATTGCGCGTGGACACCGTGATCTGGCCCTGGCCTTCCAATCCGACGGCCTCGACCGCGTTTTCCAGAACTTTCGTCAGCGCCATCTGCACTTTGGCCTCGTCAAACCGCGCGCCGAACAGGCTGCGCTCCGGCTGTTCCTTCCAGGCGATTTTTGTGCCGTGCGCGTTGCGAAAAAATTCCACGCAGCGGTCGGTCACCTGGTTGAGATTGCCCGGCGGCAGGCGGGGCGTCTCCTTTTCCTGACGGCTGAAGGTCTGGAGTTCATTCGCGATTTCCGCCGCGCGCTCCGCCGATTTCTCCACCTCCAGCAGCGAATGCCGCCACGGATGGCCCGCCTCAGCCTTGCCCAGCAGCAGCGAGGTGTGGCCCAGCACGCTGGTCAGCGCGTTGTTGAAATCAATCGAAACCGTCCGGGCCAGTTGCAGCGCGCAGTCCAGCTTTTGCTTGAGCGCCTGGCCGCCCGCATCCGCCGGAGCCGCGGGCGCGACGGGCTTGGGGATTTCGGCTCGCGCGGGTGCCGCCGGAACTGGAATGGAAATTGGAATGGGCGCGGGTGCCGGCGCGGGCGCGGCGGCGGGCTCGACGGCCGGGAGCAGTTGCAGCACAAACCATTTGCTGTTGTCCTTGTTGAACGTGCAGATCGCCACGGTGAATTTCGCCACCGCCTTGCCGGCCACGCGGAATTTCAGATCCGCCGTCGCCGTCGGCGCCTGTTCCCACAGCATGAGAAATTGTCCGTCCGTCCCGCCGTTGTCCAGCGACCAAATGGCGGCGGTGTTGGCGCGGAGAATGGAGCCGCTCGCGTTCACCAGCAACGCCGGCCACGCCGCGCCTTCCAGGCCGAAAACAACTTCAGGCTTCATTTGTGACAACAAGGGAGACTACCGGTCTTTGCCGGAATTTCAAGGAACGAGGACGGACGCGGATCACGGCAAAGCAGAGAACACATGCGGACATTTCCAAGATTGCTTCAAACCACGGCGGAATTTTGATAAAGCTCCGCAAAATTCTTCAGCAGCACTGCGCCGGATTTTTTCACGCGCTCCGCCGTCTCCAAAACTTCCGCATGCGACAATTTCGCCTTGCTGATGCCAGCCGCCAGGTTCGTGATGCACGAAACCGCCGCCACGCGCAGGCCGCACTGCCGCGCGACAATCGTCTCCGGCACCGTGCTCATGCCCACCGCGTCCGCGCCGAGTTTGGCGAACGCGCGGACTTCCGCCGGCGTTTCGTAGCTCGGCCCGCTCACGGCCAGATAAACGCCGCGCTGCAGCTTCAAATCGCAACGTTTTCCGGCCGCGAACAAAAGCCGGGCCAACCCCGCATCATAGGCATCGGTCAAATCCACAAACCGGTTTAGGCCGGAAATCGCCGGACCGCGCAGCGGATTCTCGCCCATGAAGTTGATGTGGTCGGTCAGCACCATGAAATCGCCGGCGCGGAATTTTTTGTTGATGCCGCCCGCCGCGTTCGTCAGCAGCAGATCCGTGATGCCGAAGGCCGCCAGCGCACGGACGGCGAACGTGACGCGCGCCATCGGATGCCCTTCGTAAAAATGCGCGCGGCCGCTCAAGACCAGCACCGGCGTTTTGCAGAGATGGCCAAAATACAATTCGCCCGCGTGGCCGCTGACGGTTGGTTTGGGAAAGCCGGGGATTTTGGCGTAGGAAATTTTTTTGTCCACGCGCAGCTCCGTCAGCGCGTGATGAAACCCGCTGCCGAGCACGATGGCGAGCGTCGGGCGCAGCGGCGAAACTTTTTTGAGCCACGCGGCGGCGGTTTTGAAATCAGGCTTTGCCATAATTTATTTACCGACAAAAATATTACTTGTGACTTGGATGCAATTCGACGCATACGGAAACTCGATAGGACTTTCCGAATTAAAAATGAAGATGAAATTCCTTTGGTAATGAGTGCCAAACGGAATTTCAATATGCGTTGACCATCCGGAATTGTTTGTTTGAAAAAAGATGGAACCACCAAACGAAGAAATCGCAGGGAAATTAGTTAGAGATTGGCCATAGATTACAGTGGCTACGTTCGTCCTGTAGCTTTTAAAAATGATTTGTGCTTCTTGGTTAATTTTCTCCAATCCGCCTGCGTTCTCAAACAGCTTATTTGCCTGAGTCGTTGTCATTTCTGGCCGGCCACACCCAAATCCACAAAAAATTCCTATGCAAACCAGAATGAAAGTTGGTTTTAAGATTTTCATTTGACGCCGTTGGCATGAGTGGCTTGTCTTCGCCACAGTTAATCCTGACTTGAGCATCCGGTCAAATCGGGTAAATTACCAGCATGAAGAACTGGATTGTCGCTGACCCGGAGTATTTGGGCGGAAGCCCGCGTTTGCGCGGCACGCGCATTTCCGTGGCACTCATCCTGGAGTCGCTCGCCGCCGGCCTGTCGGTCGCCGAAATCGTGGACGCGTATCCGAGCCTGACCGAGAAATCGGTGCGCGGCACGCTGGCGGAACTGGCGCATCAAAAAGAACTGCAATCGGCGTGAAAATCTTCTGTAGGTCAGGCGTGACGCCTGCCTACACTTTTTTAGCCGCCAGACTTTGGACGTGCCGCTCGATGCGATTGCTCGCCTCGAGGAGCTGTTCGTAGCTCGTCGCAAAACACGCGCGGCAAAAACCGGAGCCGTTCGCGCCGAAGGCTGTTCCCGGCACCATCGCCACGCGTTCCGCCTGCAACAGGCCGACGGCAAAATCCCTTTCATTGAGACCGGTCACGGAAACATCCGGAAACGCGTAGAACGAGCCGCGCGGCAGGTGGCATTTCAGGCCGATCTCATTGAACCGCCGCACGATGAAGTCGCGGCGGCGATGATACTGGTCGCGCATTTTCTTCATGCCGTCCGCGCCGCGCACGAGCGCCTCGATGGCGGCTTCCTGGCTCAAAATGGACGCACACATCATCGAGTATTGATGCACTTTCATCATCGCCTCGATGAGCGCCGCCGGGCCGCACGCATAGCCGATGCGCCAGCCGGTCATCGCGAACGCCTTGGAAAAGCCGTGCAGATAAATCGTGCGCTCTTTCATGCCCGGCAAACTGGCGATGCTGGTGTGAACGCCCTCGAACGTCAGCTCGGAATAAATTTCGTCGCTCAACACGAGCAGATCTTTTTCCACGGCGAACTTGGCGATGGCTTCAATCTGCGCGCGATCACAGGTGCCGCCGGTGGGATTGCACGGCAGGTTCAGCACGAGGAGTTTTGCGCCGGGCTGCCACGCGGCGCGCAACGCCTCGGCGGTCAGGGCAAAATTGTCCTTGGCATAGGTCGGCACCGGAATCGCCTCGCCGTGGACGAGCGTGATGCTGGGCGAATAGCTGACGTAGCACGGCTGGTGGAACATCACCTTGTCGCCGGGATTCACCAGCGCGCGGAACGCGATGTCCAGCGCCTCGCTCACGCCGACGGTGACGAGAATTTCGTCCTCCGGCCGGTAGCCGATGGAAAAATTCTTCTCGACGTATTTGCTGATGGCGCGGCGCAGCTCGATCAGGCCGAGGTTCGAGGTGTAATGCGTCTTGCCCTTTTCCAGCGCGTAAATGCCGGCCTCGCGGATGTGCCACGGCGTGTCGAAATCCGGCTCGCCGATGCCGAGCGAAATCACGTCCTTCATCTTCGCGACCACCTCAAAAAAGTCGCGGATGCCTGACTTGGGCAGGTTGATGACGTGCTTGGCAATGAAACGTGACTGGTCCATTTAATCAGCAAAGCATAGGGAAGAAACATCGCGGCGGCAAACGAATATACGAACGTGTGGAATTCCGAAAGTTTTTCGGACCCAGCCTGGCGCAAGCAATCTGCGTCCCGTCTCCTCAAGGCTGTCCCGGCAAAATTTTCACTCTTCTCTCAACTTGCCGTTCTGGTTCAGCAGCGTGGAAGCTGACGACTGCAAAGTGCTGTTGGTCGTTATAAAGCTGACCGGCCTGGCCGCCTCGGTTGTCAACGTCGAAAGCGGGGCAACCCATACCAACGCGTCGCCGACTTGAACCTTGCCCTTGTTGCCAATCGCTTTAACAACGTTGGTTCCACCGGACAGTGTCACCGGCCAGGTGAAAATGCAGTTCGTGCTGGTGGTGCTGCCCTGCGAATTTCCGTTCACAAAAAGTTCGACGGAATCACAATTGGCATAGACCTTGGCCGTGATGCTGTTGGTCAGGCGGTTGGTGAAGGTATGCCCGGTGATGTAAACCATCGGGTTCGTCGTCCAGTTGGCCTTGTAAAAATAGAAGGCATCTTTCCGGACTTGGCGGTCATATGTCACCAGCCCCTTGTCATTGCGGCCCGGTGTGTCCCCTTCATTGCGCCCGCCAACGGCGAAATCAAACATGTTCCAAACGAACTTGCACCAAATAAACGGCCGCGCCTGCAATGCCTGCCAGTAAGTTTCATGATAAAGGTTCTGGTATTCCTCGGGATGATAATGGCCGGACTGGGCGGGCTCCCGCACCGGATCCTCGCTGTGCTGGTTAATGCTGGCACCAGCGCCGTATTCGGTTATGCCGATCCGTCTTTCGGGATATTTCGCGTGGATGGCATCAAGCCACGGGCCAAAATCTTCCACCGTGTCGTTATACCAGCCGAAATACTTGTTGAAGGCATTCAGTTCGGTGCACCAACTGGATGGCTCGTCATCGCGTGAATTGGCGGCGGAAGAAGAAGGCCGCGTGGGATCCTCTTGCGCGACAAGGGCGGCCAACTGGCGGACAAGGTTGACCGGTTTCGGACCAGGCTTGAGGGTAACCTCATTAAATACGCCCCAGCAAATCACTGACGGATGATTATACCGCTGCCGGATCAGTTCGATCAGCTGCTGCTTCGCACTGTTGTAAAACTCAGGCGATTCGGTGATGCGGTTGACGAGAGGAAGCTCGGTCCAGAGAACAATTCCATTTTGATCCGCCAATTGATAAATATAATCATTTTGCTCATAGTGCGACAAACGAACAGCCGTGGCTCCGATCTCCTTCAGAAACATAAAGTTTGTTTTTCTTTGCGAATCAGTAATCGCCCAGCCGTGATCCACCCAGTCTTGATGCATGCTCACGCCGTGCAAATCATAATGCCGGCCGTTCAGGAAAAATCCTTCATTAGCATCCACGGTATAGTAACGAAAACCCAACGGCTGGATCACCAAGTCAACCACCTTTGAGCCTTTCCGGACTTCTGTGAAAGTGCGATACAGATACGGATCTGAAAGCCCATTCCACAAATGCGGCCTGGCAATTGTTGTTGAGGTAACCACATTTGATGCCGCCGCCGGCGGCAGCACCACACCCTTGGCAAGAACGGCCACAACATTTGTCGCCGCATCGGTGACAATGCTCCGGACGGTTACCATCTGCGCCATCGCTGTTGAGTTTGAAAGAATGGTGGTGACTTGCAGATTCGCGGAATTGGAGCTGACGCCGGTTGTTTTTAAATAAATTCCGGGAGAACCATAGTCCAGCGGGGAGATCTGCACCGGATCGGTAACGAGCAGATGGACGTCACGATACAAACCACCGAAGAATGTGAAGTCTGCGGACAGCGGAGGTATGTTTGTGTTGACGGCGTTGTTCACCTTCACGGCAATCAGATTATCCCCGCCGATATTGAGGTAGGGAGTAACATCGTAAACAAACGCTGAAAACCCGCCTTGGTGCTCGCCGATGAAGCTGCCGTTGACATAAACATCAGCAACAAAAGATGCGCCGTCAAATTTTAGAAAGAAATGCCGGCCGGCAAGGCCTTCATCCACCGTGTAATGTTTCCGATACCAGCCAATGCCGCGATAATAGGTCTCCCCGCTTTCCTGCCCGTCGAGATTATTCCAAGTATGCGGCAAGCTTAAACTAGCCCACGTCGAATCGTCAAAGTTGGCGCTTTCGGCTGCGGCGACATCCTGCCGGACAAATTGCCAGCCGGAATCCAAATTGATGTCCATGCGATGATTGGCGGGAGGGACATATTGCCGAGCAACCATTGACCCGGCCGCGCCAAAATAAATCAGGTTGGAAATCACCAGCAACTTTTTTAAGAAAAATTTCATCGCTTGCCTTATTATTAATAAACTGCCGGCAGTTTCATTTCACGCCAACCACCCCGGCGAACCGCTTCATGCCGAAATTTCAAGAGTCCAGCCCGACCTGAATGAAGGACATTCAGTTCATATAAAGTCGCAGCTTGGCGTTTTCATTGGTTTATCCGTCATTGCAGCGTTACCAATTTGCTCACAATCAAATCAATGCGCTGGAACTTATTGAGCCGCTTGAAATCGTCGCCATGTTAGGACTTTCTGGAATTCTTATCATCCCTCTTTCGGGGGGCTAAAGAAACAAGACCCCGAGCGTTGCCGTTTGGAAGACTGCCCGAAGACTTTACAGATGAATGATGCCTCGCTGAATCGCCGTGGTGACCGCTTCGGTTCGGTCGGATACACGGAGTTTGGCAAGAATGTTTTTTAAATGATCTTTCACCGTGTATTCGGTAATTTTTAGGACATCGGCGATTTCCTTGTTTGCCAGCCCCTTGGCCAGCAAGTTCAAAATTTGGATTTCGCGCTGGGTTAATTCTTCAAATGACTTCCGGGACGCCAGCCGGCTGGCCACTTCTTTTGGAATCCAGCGCTGGCCGGCCAGCACCGATCGCAGTGCCGGAATGAGTTTCTCGCCGGAAGAATTTTTAAACACATAGCCCTGCGCTCCGGCTTGCAACGCCTTGTGAATTTCTTCGTCGCCATCAAAAGCGGTCAGCATCAAAACTTTTGCATCGGGAAATTTGGCCTTTATCTCAATGGTGGCTTGGATGCCGTTTTTGATCGGCATCCGCATATCCAACAGTGCGAGGTCAGGATGAAATTGTCCATAGAGTTCAAGCGCCTGAGCGCCATCGGCTGCTTCCGCCACCACTTCCATATCCGGTTCCGTATTCACCAGCGCAATCAATCCGATCCTGACGATGTAATGGTCGTCAGCAATCAGAATGCGGATTTTGGCCGGTTTCTTCATGGAAAAATTGCAAACTGGAGTGTTCCGGCAGGCGCTTGCTGATCTGGATTCAATGGTATGCTAACCTGCACAGTCGTCCCTTGCCCGGGTGCGCTGATGAGATCAAACTGTCCATTGAGCCGCTTAACTCTTTCCAACATGCCCAACAGCCCGAAATGGCCTTCGCGCCTGCCTACGGCATTTTTGGGATCAAAGCCCTGACCATTATCTTGAATCCGTAAAACCACCTGCTGCGATTCAAATTCCAACCGGATGATCACCGACGCCGCGCGCGAATGCTTGATAACATTGGTTAGCGCCTCATGGGTAATGCGCAGAAAGTTTTCTTCAATGACTTCAGGCAACGCACGCTGTTGGCCACTGGTTTCAAGATCAACGTGGATGTTGGTATTGCCGGCAACCTGCCGGGCAGTCTCCAGCAAAGCGCTTGGAAGATCAAACTGTTCCTGAACCAGCCGGCGCAAATCCCAAACCGACTGGCGGACCTCCGTTTGGCTACGGGACATGAGTTTGCGGGCCAGCTCAAGATGGTTGAGCGCGTCCGCCGGATCTTGTGCGTATAGTTTGACTGACGTGTCCAACTGCAAAGCCAGACCCGTAAGCGTCTGTTCCACCGTATCATGCAGTTCCTGTGCCAGACGCGTTCTTTCCGCCAAAACGGCCTTGAATTGCAGCTCCGATTCTTTGCGCGCCGCCTTCTGAAATTTCAACTCCGCCGAAATCATGATGGTCCAGCTAAAAATGACGACCAGCAGGCCGCACACGACCAACAGGCCGACCAAGAGCCGTTGAGGCGTAAACCAGCTTGGTTTCCTAAGAATTTTAATGTCCTCGGGTCCCGGCATTAGAATCTCAAACGATTTCAGCTTGCCAAAACTATCTATCTCCGGCAGGCAAATCCCGCTTACTTCCACCATGCTGCCAATCGGGATCGCCTCCAGTTCATGCCGGCCCGGGATTTCGTTTGCTTCAGCAGTGAACGTGAAGTTGGTGCCTTGCAGAACCAGGACGGTCGTGATGTCAGACGATGTATTGCCTGACCGATCTCCCCGCTTGGCCGTCCTTTCAATCAGCTTGCCCGTCAGTGATATGTATTCCGCGCTATGCAGGCCGTTTTGCACCTGTTCAATAGATGCGGGCTTGGGCTTTATTGGCGTCTCCGATTCTTTTGTTTCTCGAATCGTGGCATCCTGCAAGACTGGAAGGTAATTTTCAAAACTCGTGAAACCAACCGCCTCGACAACCTCTCCCGGCGAGAAGACATTAGATTGCCGGGTATGAAGTTGAAGCCCACCGCTGTCATCCTGCAGGAATACATATTCGCCGGGTTTTTGATAGGTAACCGCACCCCGAACGTGAACCCGCTGACCCAAGGAATTATCCCGCCGGTATTGTGCAAGTTTATTGAGAGGGATTAAAGGTTTGTCAAAAGGGTCGGTCAACTCAGGTGCTTCAACCACCAAATCAGCAAGGCTGGGAATGTAGACCTCGACGAAAATTAACTGCCTCAATGAACGATTGTGAGCTTCCGCAGCCGTGCCGCTGATACGAACCTGTGACCCAATCAATTTTTGAGGCTGAAAATTCAACGGGACGGTCACGAAAGCCCGAAAACGGTATCTGCCTTCGACCAGATCAATTGCCAGCCGGGTGTCATCCAATTGCACATCTCTAACCATGCCGGAAATTTCGATCCGCTGGCTGTCTTCGGAACCCGACATCAATTGCTCTACGGAAACGGGTTTTGCAGGCGGCAGCGGAGCCACCCCAAGCTGCTTCACATGCGGTGCCGTGATAGTTGGGGCATAAGCACCGGCATAGGTTATGCCAGAAACTTCCACCAAATCTCCCGGCTCAGGACGAAGGCCGCGCGCGTTGTCCACAAACACCCCGCCGGATGAATCTTGAAGAAAGAATCTGCCCCTGAGGGCCGGATCTGAAGCGGTGACAACGCCGGTTACCCTGACTTTTAGAAACTGTGAAGCCTGTTCTGCCGGCAAGGATATAACATCAACTGCGTTTGTTAAAATCTCGCTTTCCTTTTGCGCCAGCGCCGCCGGTAAGACAGCTATTAAATAGCCGGCCACGAGCAACACCGGGGTTGAAACAAGCCTCGATCTCTGAAAATTTGCCAGACGGCTGATAATTTTAATGCTGTTGCTGATTTCCCAATTACAGTTCTTACATTTTTAAAAGTCCAGAACTATCTTGCTCAACGCAATCTAAACCAATCCATTGGCGCGGATTTTGACCTGTTTGTTTTATTGCGCGATTCACCGCAACAAAGAAGGCGTCTAAGTTTGAAGCTAATCGCGTCTAAACAGGCTCACGATGATTGGCAGATGGAGCGTATAACCAGTCACCCAAATCCCCAGCCAAACTTAAGATTGCCAGAATGGAATATGGGGCGCAGATCACATCTTGTTAGATAATTACAATAGATGAACAAAGCCAAACACGCGCTAACTCATGCGCTCCTCATTGGGGAACCATTTGACCTGTATTCAAATGCGTAACCAAGTAGGAAGGAAAGTCACTGCTATCCTGGTAAAAATAGCAATTCTTGGTTCCATCAGTAGTCCACGATGTTAAAAAGCGCATTTGGGCCAATTTAATCCATTGAGCCGAACCATCGCTAAACACCTCATTGCCTCCAGCGGGGGCTTTTGAACTCCCAGTCTTGTGCGGAGGTAGGTTCACATAAAGTTCAACAGCAATACCATCGCTTGGCACGCCACCCCAACCGGTGTCAACTTTGATGATGGCATCCGCTGCCAGCGCCCACCACGGCTTCGAATTTGTAAGTTTGACCGGGCTTAAACTCGGCATCCCGCCCGTATAAAGCGGATTCTCCCAAGTGGTGATGCCGCCGAAATATTGATAACCAATGTCCCATTGGTTATAGGTTGTGTTAAAGGTTGGGAAAGTGCGGCGATTGGGGCACGTCCAGACGGAAGGAACATTCGACTGCACAGTCAAGCCAATTGACTTCAGCCCGTTCGCATCAGCAATATTCAAGGCTATCTGCACCCAAGCCTTACTTCCGGCAACCAGCGTGCTTTGCGGTCGTGCTTGGACTACTTTATCATCGTTGTCGCCGGCATAGACGGTCATTCCCACGCCGATCTGCCTCAGATTGCTCATGCACTGGGCGCGTTTGGCCTTTTCCTTGGCACTGGCCAAGGCTGGCAACAGCATTGCCGCAAGAATGGCAATGATGGCGATAACCACAAGCAGCTCGATCAGAGTGAATCCAATTTTTCCTACGCTGGCGGCCTGGCTTAAAACCACTTCGCCGGTTTTATCAGGATTGCAGCCTAGTGGTTTTACCACCGTTCGATTTCCAAATGGCCCTTTCATATTAGCTAGAGGTTTAATTGGTTGCCGGCGCGTCCTTAGCTCGATTGACTCGATTAACTCGGCGCCGGCAACAGTTTCAATTATGGAACAGCCAGCCGATAGAAACGCCTGCCGTTCATGGCATCCGATACCGATTTGACCGTGCCGTCACCGGTCACTGGACTTCCCAACTGCGTCCAAGTCGGATCTGTCAGGTTGTTTTTGTAATAGACCGTATAGCTCGCCCCGGAAAGCGTGGGGAAAGATAGAATTACATTAGGACCGCTGACTGATGCCGCAACCGTCGGCACAATGGGCACGAGCATGAAGAAGTTGGCATTCTCGTTGTAGTCCCCGGTTATCTGCAGGGTCTCAACGCCACTGGGAGAAAAGACAACTGGCAAACCGGTATTGGTGTTGATTAGCTGCACATATTGCCAGTTGGCAAAGCTGGTGCCGGAACCAGTGAAATTGCCCAATGGTTGAGTCGCCTGGCTGGACGTGCCGAATCCGCTGGTGACTTGCGCGCAGGACATGCTGAAAGCACCATTACCTGCAGCCAACCGGGCATAGACAAAGTAGCTGCCGGCCGGGAAGGTCCGGGTATAGTTTAACCATGCGCTATTCGTCCAGAAATTGACATCATAGTCCACAATGCCGGGATCAACGTTTTGCAACTGGGCATTTTGATATTTCTGCCGTATCGTATCACTGGTTTTTTCCGTAGAAATAAAATCGGATGCCCGATAGTTATAGGTGCCGAGAATGTTTTGGAAGATCGTAGATTCATCAATCCCCGGAGCGCCGATTTGTCCGAAATAACTATTGGTCGCCGCGCCGGAAGTCGGCGCCGGATTATCAATGTAACGCAGGCCGCTGCCATTGGGAGCGGGGCTGCTGGCAGGATTAAAGTCCCAGTCTTCCGCCTCCCATGTGAAGTTATTGGGATTGAACGTGTCAAAGTTGACCGTCGTGGTGTGGTTTTGATTGGTCATGTCGGTTATGGAAATAACAGCGCTATAAGCCGTGTTGGGCTGGAGTCCGGCATAAGTCACGTTCCAACTGGTGGCAGATCCGCTGAATTTTAACAGTGAGGAAATGTTGGTGCCATTCAATGTCACCTGAATATTTGTAGTATTTATGCCATAGGTTGGGCTGCTCGCAACAAACGAGAGCGTGCTGGATGGCTGCATGAGCATGGATCCATCCGGATACACATTGTCTATGCGGGGAAGATCCGTTCTGGGCGCGGTCAACATATAAAAGTTAATGTTGAGGCCATAACTGCCTACATCCGTCAGCTCAAGTGCCCGGAAGGAGTTAGTTCCTCCCAAAGTCAGCTGTGCATAGTTGCCGAACCTGTCCAGCAACGGCACATACATATAAGCCGAGTAACCACCGGTCGTTGGTATGGCAAACGTGCCAACCGTCTGGACCACCTGACTTGAGGAGCCCCAACCGGCAAGAACATTTTGCCAGGATTCATGAATGGTGCCAATGTTGGCACCGGATGCCATGCGGCCGTAGAGATTGTATGTGCCGGCAGGCCATGTCTTGGTGTAAGTCTGCCAGAAGCCGTATCCGAGAAAGCCGACATTATAGTCAATGGCACCACCGGTAAATTGGCGTCGCGCCGTGTCAGTAACTGTAGTGGTCGCAACGGGATCATTTGGACGATAATTGTTCGGACTTGCACCAGCATAAGGTGGCGTGCCGTTTTGGTTGAACTCATCAATTCCTTGATCGCCCACCTGGCCCTGGTAACTATTTGCCGCCGGAACCCCGGGAGCCGTGGGCACCGGATTATCAATGTAACGATTGCCCGTGCCGTCAAAAATTGGACTTGAAGCCGGGTCAAAATCGAAATCTTCCGCCTCGACCTGAAACACCGGGTTCCAAGTGTCCATAGTGATTGTGTTGTGAATCGGATTGCCAAGGGCGTCAACAACGCTGATGACTGCTGTATAGGTTTGGTTGAGCGACAGTCCGGTGTAACTGACATTCCAAGTCGAAGGCCCACCGCTAAACACGAGCTGAGACGAAACATTGGTTCCGTTTATTGTCAGCTGGATATTGGCGGTGCTGATGGTTGTAATCGGCGAAGTGACCGTGAAAACAAGTTTATTTGTTGCATCAAAAAGATACTTTCCGCTTGGATATAGACCGCTGATAACAGGCAGATTGGTGTTTGCCGGAACGAACATATAAAAGTCCGCGTTGGCTCCGCCGCCGGTGGTCGCCCGCACCGTGGTCTTTCCGGACAAGTTAACCTCTGCCAGATTGCCCAGACTATCAATCAAGGGCACATACTTGAAAAGGCTGTAACTGGAATCCGTAAAGCTAAACGTGCCCAGATTTGTTGTTGTCTGGCTCGAAGTTCCCACCCCGCCAGTGACTTGGGCGAAGGTAATGGTTGCGCCGACCCCGGCGGACACGCGGGCATAGATATTATATTTACCCGCCGGGAACGTCTTGGTGTAATTCTGCCACTCGCCGCTGGACCAGTCGCCAACCATGTGACCAACGATGGGATTGCCAGAGCCGTCAACCAAGTTGAAGAATTTTGGCCACGATTGTTCTCCGGTTGCGACCGGCGTCTGCGTCGTAAGGCCGGTGCCGGCACCAATATCGCGGTAGGCGGTGGTTCCAGTGCCTGCAGCGGCGCCCTTGTGGGTGTCAACTCCTTCCACGCTACCCAAACCATAATAACTGTTCCCATCAGCAGGAGTGCCATCCGTATAATCTGGATTATCAATGAACTGGCCGGAATTGAAGTCAAACTCCTCCGCCTCTACGACAAAATTGGTCGGGCTGAAGGTATCGAAGGTCGCGGAGGCGGTGCTGGACAACCCGTTGCTATCAATTACGGTGATGACAGCTGTGTTAACCGGCTGATTGGGTGTCAGGCCGGTATACGAACAGCTTAAATTGTTTGCCGGGCCGCTGGTCACCAAGCCCCCTGAAACATCAACACCATTCAGGACAAGATCCACATTTGTGATGTTGGCTCCATTGGAAGAACTGGCGTTGAAGACAAGCTTGTTTGTGCCTTGCATGAGGGTTGTGCCATCCGGATAGATACCACTGATGGTCGGGGGGCCGCCCAATGCCGCCTCCCGCACGCTCTCCACGAAAGCTGGAGTGCCGGCACCGGAGTAAAAGCGGAAGTCATTAATCCAACCATTAAACCCACGTGCATTGGCAGTGGCACTGTGACGGTTACCAATAGCCAGACACGCGGTGCCCCCGAGATTGATCGACCGATTCGGTGATGCAGCCGAGCCAATTAATTGCGCGGTAGAGGTGTCGGAACCATAATACATTGACGCATTTGTCCCATCATAGGCGATGGCAACAAACAACCATTTATTCGTTGGGAAAGGGGCTGACAAAGCCGGACCAACTGTAACTGCGTCGGCACCAAATTGAAAATAGAGTTGATTGTTTTGCTGAAACTTCAAACCCAGAGTGTTGGCGTTGGCGCCAGAGTCCACGCCGGCAGATCCGGCATTCAAAACCCATAGCCGCGGTCCGATGGTGGTCCCGCCAGGGATCATCGCTTTCTGCTTGAACCACATTGTGATTACGAAGCTGTTGATGGATCCCCCACTGCCCAAGCTCGAGCCAAGAGTCGTATCACCCAGATCAACGGCGACAACCCCGTTGCCATTCGCGGTGTTGCCCGCGTTACTGGCGGCGGGCTGGTTTGTCTGAGAGGGAGTATAATCGGTCGTGAAGTCCATCGCCGCAGTAGAATTGACTGCAATATTGTTGGTCACCCCTGTCCCGGCGGCACCATTCAGGTCGGTCGCCACCGTTCCGGCGGGATTATACATCGTCAAGGAGGCACTGATGCCGCCGGAGCTGGTATCGCTCGGCGTGGTGGTTCCGCTCCCATGAGTTTGCATAAAGGGAAACCGAAGTTGAAGCGTCTGCGCCCTCCCAATTGCGGCTGATATCAACAATACAGCAAATGCGACCACAAAGAGTAGTGGCGAGCGGGAAAGCATGACGCAACCCAACCTGGAACAATCGGCGGGATATATGATGGAGCGTTGAGTTTTTATGTTTTTCATAGTGCTATTGGGTATTTGGGTTTGTTTTGGTCTGACACAACAAATAAAATGTGATAAAATATTTTACGCATTCATTATGGATTGATACTTTCATCATACATACCTTTTTGCTGCCTACCATCCCTCTTTCGAGGGGTGTAACCATAGACCGATACAGGATTACGGTGAGTGTTGACCAACGAGACTGTCGAATCATTTGCCATCAACGTGACGAAGGAAAATAGGAATACCCTGTAGTGAGTCGATACGAGACTATTGTTCCTGAAATATATCGGGGTCCATTATAATTATAGTATAAGGACACTCCATTATTCCGACCGGCTTCACGTTGATCCGAACATCTGAAATTTCCAGAATCTGGAAACAGCCGGAAACCACCGGGCAGCAATGTGGAATATTTCACCACGCCGCCCGATGCCCGCCCGTGACTTTATTGTGGATTTAGAGCAGATTTGTGCGAAACTGCCCGCCTGATGAATCCGTTGCTCAAACTTTTGCTCGAAGGCGGCAACTTGAACACCGCGCAGATGGCGCAGATCCTCAAGCTGTCCGAAACCGAATTGAACGGCCAGCTCGACGCCCTTAAAAAGGACGGCGTGCTGCTGGGGTTCCGGCCCGTGCTCAACCTCTCGCACGAGGAGGCCGGCACGGTGCGTGCCGTCATCGAGGTGCGCATCACGCCCGAGCGCGGCGGCGGCTTCAACCGCCTGGCCGAGCGCATCAGCAAGTTCGACGAGGTGGAATCCTGCTACCTCATGTCCGGCGGCTACGACCTGCTGGTGTTCGTCAGCGGCGCGAGCCTCCAAAAGGTCGCTGCGTTCGTGTCGGAAAAATTGTCCACCATCGAAGGCGTGCTTTCCACGGCCACGCATTTCATGCTGCGCTCCTACAAGGAACACGGCCTCCTGCTCGGCGGCAAGGCCGAGGAACCCGAACGCCTCAAGGTCGCGCCTTGAAATAATTCCGGACATGGCCAACGCCGCTTGCAGCAAAAGTTTCGGGGCTGTGCCAAATAACGCAAAAAATTTTGTCTAGGACAGCCCCTTCAAAGATTATGGCGGCGTCACGACGTAATTAGGTGAGGACCGGTCCGCGTCGCTGAGGCACCAGAGGTTCAGCGGATACAAATCCGCATAACTTTTCAGATATCTCGCGCTGCCGTCGGCGAAGGCGTAATTCGAGCCGGACTTGCCATTGTGTTTGGCCTGTTCGAGGATGCCTTGAAAATCATTTCCGGCATTCTCCAGTAAATCCATGTAGAAATCACCCTGGTCGGCAGCCTTTTCACCAAGAACGATCGTGTCGCTGGGCAGCCGGATCAGGTTTTCCTTCAAACCGAGGGGATAACTGCCGCTCATGTAGGTTGTAAAATCGGCGGTGCTCAAGGTGTCGTTGAAATAATCGTTCCAGCCGTTGATGAAATAGCTGCGCGGCGCGATGTCGGCCACGTTGGTTGTGCTGGAACCGCCACCGTTGCTGATGGGTGTTTTGGTTTCCGTCGGGCACAGGAGGAGCTTCAGGTTTTTCCCGTAGCTATCGTAAAACTTGTCCGGCCAGCGGTCGGTGTAGGAACGCGGCGGATAAAAGCCCTGGCTTTCGCTGACATACATCTGCGCGGCGAGGCTCAACTGCCGGAGATTGTTCAGGCACGAGATGCGTTTGCCGGATTCCTTCGCGCGCGCCAGCGCCGGCAGCAGCATCGCCGCCAGGATCGCGATGATGGCGATGACCACCAGCAGTTCAATCAGCGTGAACCCCCGCAAAAAATTTCCGCGCGCTTTTGAGTTTATTCCCATAACCTTTGGTCTAATCTGCACGTCTTGAAGCTTGGACGCCCGCCGGTGCCCGCGCGTTTCAAAAAATATGACAAAAAAGAACTGGCTGATGACGATTGTCCTGCTTGTGCTGGCCACCGTCTACATTATTTATTTCTCGGACTGGTTCAAGCCTAAGATCATTTCCATCTCCAGCACCAGCCGCGCATTTGGCCGGCGGCCCGTCAACAACGCCGCAGCCGGTCCGGAAATGATTCCGGTCACTTTCAGCCTGGAGCCGCAATGCCGGCCCACCGAAATCAAAGTCGTGCCGCTGACCGCGTGGCAGACCAACCAGAACACGATGCCTGTCTGGCACCTGGTTTACAGTTCGAACGCCGCGCCAGTGAAAATATTTTTTTACGGCCAGCGCCTGCGCGGGATGAAACCGGAAATTTCCGGCGCCCAGGCCGAACCGCTCCAGCCCAATGTCACCTACCGGCTCTTCATCACCGCCGGCCGGGCGAAAGGCCAGCACGATTTCGAAATCAAAACCGCCAATTGAAAACTTACGCCGCGATGGCGGTTCCGATTTTGCGCGCATCAATCTTCGTTCCCGCAAAATGGCACGCGGCGAAATGTTCTTTTGAGATTTGCTCCAACGGCGGCACGATCGTCTTGCACTTCTCCTCTGCGATCGGGCAGCGCGGATGAAACGGACAGCCGCTCGGCGGATGAATTGGCGACGGCACATCGCCGGGCAAAACGATGCGCTGCCGTTTCGTTTCCGGATCAACCTCCGGCACGGCGGAAATCAGCGCCTGCGTGTAAGGATGCTGCGGGTCGCGGATGATGGCTTTCGCGTCCGCCGTTTCCACGATTTTGCCGAGATACATCACCATCACGCGATGGCTGATGTGCTCGACCACCGCGAGGTCGTGCGCGATGAACAGATAAGCGATGCCGCGCTGCTGCTGCAAATCGCGGAGCAGATTGATGATTTGCGCCTGAACCGAAACGTCCAGCGCGCTCACCGGTTCGTCGCAGATGATCAGCTCCGGCTCCACCGCCAGCGCGCGCGCGATGCCGATGCGCTGGCGTTGTCCGCCGGAAAATTCGTGTGGATAACGTTGCGCATAGACCGGGTCGAGGCCGACATCCTTGAGCAGTTCAAAAATCCGTTTCTGCCGCGCCGATGAGCTGTCGGTCAATTTATGGATGTCCAGCGCCTCGCCCACGATTTGCTCGACCGTCATGCGCGGATTGAGCGAGCCGTAGGGATCCTGGAAAATCATCTGGAACTTGCGCCGCCGCGCGCGCAATGCCGCGCCGCTCATATTCAGAATGTCCTCGCCGTCGAGCGAGATTTCTCCCGCCGTCGGTTCGACGAGCCGGACGATGGCGCGGCCAAGCGTCGTCTTGCCGCAACCGCTTTCGCCGACGAGGCCGAGCGTTTCGCCCGGCGCGATGCTGAAGCTCACGTCGTCCACCGCCTTCACGAATTCGCGGACGCGGCTGAACATCCCGTGCTTCACGGGAAAATGCACCTTCAGATTTTTGACTTCGAGCAGGTTCACAATGATTTCTCTCCATCTTTATAATGTTCCTTGCCATCGCGTGGAAACCACAAGTCTGCATTTTTCTCAACAGACTCATGATTTACAAACTCAACTACATTATGAAGAAAATAGCCGGGCGCAGTTTGTTGAAGTCTGTAGGAATGCCACTTTTGAGTAACTCTATTGCGCGGTTCTGGCCCAGTATACCACCAGCGAATTAAATGCGAATCCCCAAGACAAACTAAATCAATTACATCTCTTGATCCTCTGGACGTCGCATTGCAAAGAACATTCAGCGCGGCTTCCGTTGTAACTGAAGACTCAAACGAGAAAATTGCGAATATTTTATCTGCGCGGCCGTGATACGAAATAAATGAAATGTTTCTTGTCAGTTTTTCTACTGTTTCAGCAAACGAAGTATTGTTCAAATTAGATTTTACCTCAATCACACCACAGACGGCATCAGGCGTAACAAAGACCAAATCACCGTCGCGAAATAAAACCGGCTTTGCCGAATCGTAAATCAAAACATCAATTTGATTTGAGTGTCCTCTGGGACTGACTACAAAGCCACGTCCAACTTCAACAGTTCTCGGAAGATTCCGCCGAAGAAAATAACGCAACACACTTTCTTTCCATTCGCCATCAGTTTGCCAATGTGCGTCGTCAATGAAATTACGAACGCGATTTTGTAATCCGCGAAGTTCTTGCGAGAGCGATAAAAAATATTGAGTTGTATTCATTCGGTTTTCCAAAACGGACATCTCACGAAACGTCCGGGTTCGACTTCGAGCAGTTCGGGAATTTTTTCGGAGCATTCCGGTTTGGCCATCGGGCAGCGCGGGGCGAACCGGCAGCCGGGCGGGAAATTGCCGATGCGCGGGACGTTGCCGGGAATGGCCGAGAGGCGGGCGGCGTCGCCGCGCAGTTTCGGCACGGAATTCATCAGCGCGCGGGTGTAGGGATGCAGCGGGCGGCGCAGGAGTTCGCGCGCGGGCGACAGCTCCACAATCTGCCCGGCATACATCACGGCCACGCGGTCGGCCATGTCGCCGACGATGCCGAGGTTGTGCGTGATGAGCAGAATCGCCATGCCGAGCCGTTGCTTGAGCTCGCTCAACAAATCCAGAATCTGCGCCTGAATCGTCACGTCGAGCGCGGTGGTCGGCTCGTCGGCCACGAGCAGTTTGGGTTCGCTCGCCAGCGCCATCGCGATCATCACGCGCTGCTGCATGCCGCCGGACATCTCGAACGGATAATTTTTGATGCGCGATTCCGGCGCGGGAATGCCGACGAGTTTCAGCAGGCGGATGACTTCCGCGTCGTTCGCTTTTTTGGGCTTGTGCAGCTTGAGCGATTCCTTGATCTGGTTGCCGATGCGGAAAACGGGATTCAGCGACGCGCCCGGGTCTTGAAAAACGTAACTCACCACGCCGCCACGAATTTGTTGCAGTTCGCGCGCGGACATTTTCAACGTGTCCTGCCCGTTCAGCAAAATTTCCCCGCCGACGTAATTAGCCGGCGGCGTCGGCACGAGTCGCGCGATGGAAAGCGCGGTGACGGTTTTGCCGCAGCCGCTCTCGCCGACGAGACAGACGGTTTCGCCCGCGCCGATGGTGAACGACACGCCATCAACGGCGCGCAGCGCATCCGCGCCTTTACCGAAGTCCATCTTCAGATTTTTGATGTCGAGCAGTTGCATCAGATGATTTTGTGGAGCGCGTGCGTCTCGCACGCTGTTTTCGGCGTCGCGCCGAAAACCAGCGCAGGATTCAGTCGGCGAGACGCCGACCGGTGCGACCGAGACGGTCGCGCTCCCCATTTTGTTTCTGCATTTTTCATTCTTAATTCTTCATTTACGCTTTCGTGTCCGCCGCGTCTCTTAAGCCATCGCCGAGGAAGTTGAAAGCCAGAACGGTTACAAATATCGCCGCGCCGGGCGCGAGCAGCCACGGAAAATTTTTCATATACTCTGTGTTTTGCGCCGCGTTCAGCATCAAGCCCCAGCTCGCGCTCGGTTCCTGAATGCCGACGCCGAGGAAGCTCAACACGACTTCGCCGAGGATGTAATACGGCACGCTCAACGTCGCGGCGACGATGACATACGACAGCGTGTTCGGCAAAATGTGGCGCACGATAATTCTTATGTGCGACTGGCCGAGCGCGCGGGCGGCGAGAATAAATTGTTGCTCGCGCAGCGACAACGTCATTCCACGGATCACGCGTGCCATGCCCGCCCAGCCGATGAAGCTCAAGATGATGATGATCATCGCGTAGATTTGCGCGGAACTCATGCTTGGCGGAAACGTCGCGCGCAGCGAAATGATCAGATACAGCGCGGGAATGGACATGATGAGTTCACACAGCCGCATGATGACGGTGTCCGTCGCGCCGGAAAAATAACCGGAGACGCCGCCAATGATCATGCCGAACGCGAACGATAGCAGGATGCCGACGACGCCGATGGACAATGAAATTTGCGAGCCGTAAAGAAGCCGTGAAAAAACGTCGCGGCCGAACTGGTCGCTGCCGAAAAGATAGACGGGATATTTGTCGTCGCCGGTGCCAAACAGGTGAATTGAAGACGGAATCAGGCCGAACAGTTTGTATTTGTCGCCGTGAATAAAAAAATGGAGCGGCTGCGTGTCGTTCGGAACGGCGCGATATACGAAATCGCCAGACAACTGTTCGTAACGCGGCACGACGAGATGGAAATGTTGCAGCCGGGGCCAGATGGGCGGATGAAAAAACCGGTCGCGGTCCTGGCGTTGAAAATCGTAGGGCGAAATGAAGCCGGCAAAAATCGCGACGAGATAAAGGAAAATCAAAACCGCGCCGCCGAACATGGCGATGCGGCGGCGTTTCAGCCGCAACCAGAAAAGCCGCCACGGCGAAAGCGGGGTTTTCGCTTCGACAGTTGAAATGGGTGCGGCGGTTTCCATTTTTTTTATTTCAATCGGATGCGCGAGTCGCTCCACGCGAGCAAAATATCGGCAATGAAATTTCCAACGACCAAAAGCGCCGTCGCCATGACGACGCAGTCCACGACGAGGTAGGAATCCTTGGCGAAAAACGCCTCCATCGTCAGGCGGCCGAGGCCAGGCCAGGCCATGATGTTTTCCACGATGAACGCGCCGCTCAACAGCGCGGCGAGCGAGTAGCCGAAAATCGTCAGCAACGGATTGATGGCGTTGCGGAGCGCGTGCTTGTAGATCACCCAGCCTTCGCCGAGGCCGCGCGCGCGGGCGGCGGTGACGTATTCGGCGCGGAGCGTGTCGAGCAGGTTGGAGCGCATCTGGCGCATGATGCCGGCCATGTCGGCGGCGGCGAGCACGAGCGCGGGTAAAATCAGATGATGCGCGAAATCCCAGAATTGCTGCATCGGCGACATCAGGTCGTGAATCGGACTTTGCGCGCCGCCGACCGGAAACCAGCCGGTGACCGCCGCGAACCACAACGCCAGCAGTGAGAGTAAAACGTCCGGCACGGACAAACCGACGAACGCCACCAGCGAGCAGCCACGATCAACCCACGAATCCTTTTTGACCGCCGCCCAGATGCCGAGCGGGATGGCGATGCCCCACGCGATGATCATTGCTAAGAACGAGAGCAGAAATGTGTTCCATAGCCGCGCGAAGATGAGCGACGTGGCGGGCATTTTGTAGGCCATCGAATAGCCGAAGTCGCCGTGCAGGATGTTTTTGAACCAGTAGAAGTATTGGACATACCACGGCTGGCCGAGATGAAACTGCGCCTTGAGCTTGAGAATTGTCTCCTGCGAGATTTGCGGATTTTGCGAGAGCGAGGTGAAGAAGTCGCCGGGCGCGAGCGACATGAGCAGAAACGTCAGCAGCGAGACCCCGATCAACAGCGGAATCATGTGCAGCAGGCGTTTCAGGACAAAGGTCAACATTGCAAAGGCGCGTGAAACTTGGCAAAAAATTCCGGTGCGGGCGAGTGAATTTAGCGAACAACCAAGGAACAAAGAAACGAAGGATTGTTGAATTTGCCCATCTTCGTTACTTTGTTTCTTCGTTGTTGGAATTTTAAAATTGAATTGATGCCCATGAAAAAATCTTTCGCCAAATACATTCTGGCAGTCATTGCCGTCGCGGCTTTGTTGTCCGGCTGCGGAAAAAAAGCGGTGGTGCCGGAAAAATCCGCCGCGAGTTATCCGCTGCCCGAACCGCCGCTGGTGGCGTCATGTGCTCCGGGCATTCCCGGCGGACGGCTGGTGATGTCCACCTTTGGCGAGCCGAAGACGTTTAATCCCATCATGGCCACGGAAACTGCATCGCAGGAAATTTACCGGTTTCTTTTTGCCTCCTTGCTGGGCTTTGATTCGGCGAAGCAGGAAATCGAGCCGGGCCTGGCGGAATCGTGGACGAATTCGCCCGACGGCAAAACGTGGACATTCAAACTGCGGAAAAATCTGCGCTGGAGCGACGGTGAGCCGCTTACGGCAGACGACGTGGTGTTCACTTTCAACGACGTGATTTACAATCCGAAAATTGACAACGTCACGCGCGATGCCCTGCAGGTGGACGGGAAATATTTCGTAGTGACGAAAATTGACGACCTGACCATCCAGGTAGTGACGCCGGAGATTTACGCGCCGTTTTTGGAGGGGTTTGGCGCGGGTGTGCCGATCCTGCCCAAGCATATTTTGGCCAAGTCCGTGGCGGACGGAACCTTTACTTCGTCTTACAACTGCAATTCCGATCCGGCGCAGATCGTCGGCAGCGGGCCGTTCCGGTTGAAGGAATACAAGACGGCGCAATACACCTTGCTGGAGCGCAATCCGTATTTTTTTGAAGTGGACGGCAACGGCCAACGGCTGCCGTATCTCGACAACCTCATTTACAGCATCGTGCCCGACTGGAACGCGATGTCGCTGCGGATGCTGCACGGCGAATGCGACGTGGATGATTTCATCAAGCCCGACGAATACAACACCTTCAAGGCGGCGGAAGCGGACGGGAAAATCAAGCTGCTCGAACCGGGGCCGGGGCTGGAAGTCGGCTATTTTGTCTTCAACGAAAACACCAACGTGGATGCCAAAACCGGCAAGCCGCTGGTGGATCCAAACAAATTGAAATGGTTTCGCAATGCAAAATTCCGACAGGCGTGCGCCTATGCGATTGACCGCGAGGCCATCATCAAGGCGATTTATTCCGGGCGCTCCCAGCCGAACTATGGTTTTGTGACGATTGGAAACAAAAAATGGTTCAATCCGAACATTCCGAAATATCCGCAGGACCCGGCCAGGGCGCTCGAACTGTTGAAGGAAATCGGCATTGAAAAAAGAAACGGCGACGATTTCCTGACCGACGCCGATGGCAACAAGGTTGAGTTTGTGCTGAACACCAACGTCGGCAACGGGCCGCGCGAAAAAGCCGCCGTGCTCATCGCGTCGGATTTGGAAAAGCTGGGCATGAAGGTCACGTTCCAGCCGATTGATTTCAACACGCTGATTGACCGGCTGGACAACCTGCACAATTACGAGTGCGTGCTCATGGTCATGGGCGGCGACAGCACCGACCCGGCGTTCAACATGAATGTTCTAAAATCGAGCGGCTTCTCGCATGAATGGTTCCCGCGCCAGAAAACGCCTTCGACTGATTGGGAGGCGCGGATTGATTATCTGATGGACGCCGAACTCAAGACGCTGGATTTCGACGAGCGAAAAAAGGATTTTGACGAGGTGCAGACGATTCTGGCCGAACAACAGCCGATGGTTTTCACCGTCGTGCCGGTCGTGTTTGCCGCCGCGCGCACGGATCTCGGCAACCTGCGTCCGACATCGTTGAACGGTTTCCGCGCCACTTGGAATGCCGAGGAGCTATATTTTGAGAAGTGACTACTTATTCAAAAATCAAACAGCCGAAAAGCCAAAGCAAATTCCAATTAAATTCAAAGTCAGATCCGTAACAACACTTATCAATTGCCGAACAAATGGTATTTGCAAAGCAATAATGACCGGAATGTAACCAAATTGGCAAAGCCTCAAGTAATTTTCATGGCTCATGCCGATTATCACCCTAAGGATTCGAGAACCGTCTAGCGGCGGGATGGGAACCAAGAGGTTAAAGAAGCAGAGCATCAGACTTAATCTAGCCGCATCGGCAAACAGATTTACCGCAACTGGGCTGTGGAATAAAATTGCCAATCTGGCCCCACCTACAAGGAGTATTGCCAGAATGAGATTCATGCCGGGACCGGCTAGCGTAATCAATATGTCATCACGGTTCGGATCCCGCAAGTTGTAGGGATTCACGGGAACCGGTTTGGCTCCGCCAATCATAAAACGACTGATTCCAAACGGCAGAAAAATCATTAACAGCGGCATAAGCACTGTGCCAATCGGATCTATATGGACCAGTGGATTCAGTGAAACCCGACCTTGTAGTCGAGCCGTGTCGTCGCCACATTTCATAGCTGTCCAAGCATGACCAAATTCATGAAAAGTCAGCAGCGCGACCAGCATCAGGTATTGGATCAGTCCGTCCGTAATCACGTTTGATTCCATCAACGCAAGGTTAGTTTTTACCTGCGTGCGAGTCGAGGCTGGACGCGCGGGAAAAATGTTTTACCATGCTCCAGACCTGACGATTCAATCATTCGATTATTTACAAACTAATTTATGCCATTACTTGACGGAAAAACCGGGATTGTCTTTGGCGTCGCCAACAAACGCTCCATTGCTTGGGCCATCGCACAGGCGTGGGCCAGGGAAGGCGCGAAGCTGGCGTTCACCTACCAGGGCGAGCGCGTGAAGGAAAACGTCGAGGAACTGGCCGGCACGTTCGGCGCGGACACGTTGATCCTGCCATGCGACGTCACCAAGGACGAGGACATTGACCGGGTGTTCGCCGAGGTCGGCGCGAAATTTGGCAAATTGAATTTGCTGCTGCACTCCGTCGCCTTCGCGCCGAAGGCTGCGCTCGAAGGCGAATTCGTGAACACCACCCGCGAAGCCTACCGCGTGGCGCACGACGTCAGCGCGTATTCGCTGGTGGCGCTGTCCCGCGCCGCCGCGCCGTTGATGACCGACGGCGGCAGCATCATGGCCATGAGTTATTTCGGCGCGGAAAAAGTCGTGCCGCACTACAACGTCATGGGCGTCGCCAAGGCCTCGCTCGAAGCCAGCACGCGCTACTTGGCGTATGATCTGGGCCCGAAGAAAATTCGCGTGAACTGCATCAGCGCCGGCCCGGTCAACACGCTCGCCGCGCGCGGCATTGCCGGCTTCAGCGAAATGCTCAAGACCTACGAAGCGCGGTCGCCCTTGAAGCGCAACCTGATTCCTGAAGAGCTGGGAGCCACCGGCGTGTTTCTCGCCAGCGACGGCGCGGCTTGCATCACCGGCCAGGTCATTTACGTGGACGGCGGCTACTCGATCATGGGGATGTAAGGCATGAATCATGCGCCACTAAATCTGAAATATGATTCAACGGCTGCACCGATAATCAAGCTAACGCACCAAATAATAAAACATGCGGTCATTCTGAAAGCTGACGCAGTTTTGATGGAGTTGGATACGGAGTTGCATTTGAAGGTCGAAAAAGAAAGTGAGGTCATCAGAGAAAAATACCGGCGCCCAACTTTTTACGAGGCAATTTTCAAAAAGCGATTCAAAGATTATATTCGTTTTAAAAAATTAAGTTATCGGAAGTTGATCGTCAGCAGAATGTTTTTTGAACTCAACCAGCTTTCAAATGCTTTGAAGGTGATTCATATTATAAACGGGATTGAGCAAGCCATGCCTTCAGCCCGTGGTTGTCTATTTGAAGACATAACCCGGACTTTATTGATAGCGGCCGGAGTTCCTCCTAAAACAACTGGCAAAGTTTCAGGTATGATTGAGACAATCAACCCCATTTCAAAATGGAGGCTTGAATCCAAAGATTTGACGCGGCGAATTGAATTACGAAAAATTCAAGCGAATCAAACGCCGCCAACTTAGTCTGGTCGCTTCATCTCAAACCGGTCGCTGGTTTTGCAATACCAGTGTGGCGAAGCCATGCGTCCGATGGTCAGCAGTTTTTCCGTCCGCACGCGTTTCTTTTCCCCATCAAAAAATTCATCGCGCAAGTGCACGCGCTTGATGAGGCCGATGACCACGCGGTTCCCGCCGATTTGCAGCGTGCCCCACTCGACACATTCCAAACTCGCCGGCGCTTCCGCAATGCGCGGCGGCTTCACGGCGGACGACGGCGCGGCGTGCAAGCCGGCGCGCGTCAGTTCATTTTCGCCGAACGGCAGCGACGCGGCACACTGGTTCATGGCCTCGGCGATGGATTCATCCACGAGGTTCACGACAAATTCGTGCATGGCGCGGATGTTGAGCGCGGTGTCCTTGGGCGTGCCGTCCTCGCGGTCGCCGGGCGCAAAGGCGCAGATGGGCGGATTCGCGCCGAGCAGGTTGAAGAAGCTGAACGGCGCGGCGTTGATTTTTCCGTCGGCGCTGATGGTTGTCACGAGCGCGATCGGTCGCGGCGTGACGAGGCTGGCAAGGATCGGATAGGCGCGGTCGGCGTATTCTTTTTCAAGATTGAGTTCCATAATTTAGATCAGGTTGAATGTTTCAGGCGCGCAACATACGCGCCATCCACGCCGTCCGCAATCGGCAACAATTGGCGTTCGGTTTCCAGTTTGAAATCTTGGTGCTCGCGCAAAAATTCCGCCCCCACTTCGGAATTTTCCTCCGGTTCCAGGCTGCAGGTGCTGTAAACCAGAACGCCGCCGGACTTCAATTTCGTCGCGGCGAGCTTGAGCAAATCAAGTTGCGTCTGCCGCAGGCGCGCAATTTCCTCCGGCGTAATCCGCCAGCGCAAGTCCACGCGACGGCGCATCACGCCGGTGTTGGAACAAGGAGCGTCAACCAAAATGCGGTCGAAGCCAGTTGAGAGTTGAGAGTTGAGAGTTGATGGTAAAACTGCTTCGACGCACGTCACGCCGAGCCGCGAACAGTTTTCGCGGATCAATTTCAACCGGTCTTCCGAAACATCCTGCGCGACGATTCTGCCTTCGTTGTTCATCAACTGCGCGATGAAGGTCGTCTTGCCGCCGGGCGCGGCGCACAAATCGAGGATCGTTTCACCGGGTTGTGCGCCCAGTTCGCGCACGGCGAGCAGCGTGCTCGGATCCTGGATGTAAAACCAGCCATCGCGAAAACTGGCCAGCGAAAGCAGTGGCGGATGTGATTTCAGCTCGAAGACCAAATTTTCTTCAAGCCAGCCGTGGCGGACAAAATCGTATTCGACATTTTCCTCGCGCCATTTTTCGACCAGCCGGCCGGCGGCGGTTTTCAGGGTGTTGACGCGCGCAAAGGTTTTCGGCGGCGAGTTGTTCCAGTCGAGCAACTGTCGCGTGCGCTCGACACCAAATTGTTTTTGCCATTTTTCCACGAGCCATTGCGGATGCGAATGACCGATGGCTGGGTTGGCAATTTTTAGTTCGGCCAGCAATTTGCCGGTTTCGTCCGCTTCGCGCAAAAAGCCGCGCAGAACGGCGTTGACGAATCCCGCCTGCGGGCCGAAGCCGCTTTGCTTGGCAAGCTCGACGGTTTCGTGGACGGCGGCGTGGTCGGGAATACGGTCGAGCCAGAAAATCTGGTAGAGGCCGAGGCGCAGGAGATTTTGCAGCGCGGGCTTTTGTTCGCGGCCGCTGGTCTTCCGTGCGATGAGCCAGTCGAGCGCGGCCTGCCAGCGGACGATGCCGTAAACCATTTCCTGGCAGAGACCGCGATCCGCCGGCGAAAGCTGCGCGCCGGCCAGCGCGATTTCGAGCAGGTCTTCGACGAAGAGTCCGTTCACGCGCCGCAGGCCCAGAATGCGCGCCGCAATTTGTCTTGGATTTTGGTCGTTCACCGCGTTTAATGGACACATAGTGAATCCGTGACGACAGAATTACGATTTTATAATTATGAAAGAAGAATTCGAAAAACTCGCCGCCGCCGGCAAAATTGAGGGCCGGCATGTCGAACCGCTCACGCAACTGGCCGAGGGCGGCTGCTGCACCCACCGCAGCTGGGGCTTCGGCAAAATCAAGACGGTGGACACGGTGTTCGCGCGCTTCACGATTGATTTTCCGGGCAAGACGGGACACACGATGGATCTGTCCTTCGCCGCCGACAACCTCAAGCCGATCCCGAAAAATCACATTCTCGCGCGCAAGGCCGCCGACATTGAAGGCGTCCGCCAGCTCGCCGCGCATCACCTGGATTTGATCAAACTGGTGCTGAACAGCTTTGGCGGCAAGGCGACTTCGGATCAAATCCAGTCCGTGCTCGTGCCAGACGTGATCTCGGATGATTACAAAAAATGGTGGGAAACCGCCAAGCGCGAAATGAAAAAGGACGGGCACTTCATCGTGCCGACGAAAAAGACCGAGCCGGTCGTTTTTCAGGCGCAGGAAACGTCGCTGCAGGACCGCGCGCTCGCGGATTTCCGGGCGGCCAAGGGTTTGAAGGCGCGGATTCTGGTGGTCGCCGAAGTCGTCAAGCTCGTCTCCGATCTGACGGACAAGAAGGCGGCGGCCGGCGAAATCATCACCGCGCTGAACGCGGACATCACGGCGTATTTGCGCACGCAACCGGCGGTCGCGCTCGAAGCGGTTTTTGCCCGGGACGAGCTGGCCGAAGCCACCGGACTTCAGCCGACCACCGTGGAAATCACCGCCGCGCAGATCTGGGGCCAGGACATCAAGTTCGGGCCGATGCTGGAATTGATTCCCGCCGCGAAACATCACCGCGCGCTGGCGTCGTTCAAGCAGGCCAACCCCGACCGCTGGCAGGAAATTTTGCGCGGCTCGCTGAATTTTGTCTCCGCCAAGCTGGCCAAGGAATTTGCCAGCCTGCTCATCGCGGAAGGCAAGATGGAATTGCTCAAGGAGACGCTCGCGAAGCTCGTCCGCCAGCACACCGCCAGCAGCGAGCTGCTGCTCTGGTTCGGCCGCGAACGCAGCGACGCCTTTGCCGACATCATGGGGCCGGAAGTGTTCCGCGCCATGCTCACCGCGATGGAACGCGACCAGTTCAACGAAAAGCGCTCGAACCGGCTGCGCGATTTCATTTTGGAGGACCAGAATCTGCTCAACGAACTGACCGCCACCGCTGACATCGAGGTCATCAAGGATTTGACCCGTGCGCTGCAGCTCTCACCCGTGTTCGATGACATGGACAAGCGCTCGCTGCTGGCACGGCTCGTCAAGGCGCATCCGGCCGTGCAGTCGCTCATCACCGGCGACCAGACCAAGCAGGAAACCACGATCCAAGTCTCGTGGGAAAGCCTTGAACGCCGCCGCGCCGAATATCAGGAGCTCGTGCAGAAGAAGATTCCCGCGAACTCGAAGGAAATCGCCATCGCGCGCAGCTACGGTGATTTGCGCGAAAACCACGAATACAAATCTGCGAAGGAGATGCAGAAAATCCTCATGCGCCGGAAGGAAGAACTCGAGGCGCAAATGATGCGTGCCCGCGGCACGGATTTTTCGAATCCGAAGACCGACGTCGTGAACATCGGCACCGTGGTGGGCGCGACCGATCTGGCCACCAACCAGCACGAAGCCTTCACGATTCTCGGCGCGTGGGATTCCGACCCGGACAAGGGCATTATCAGCTATCTCACGCCCATCGGCCAGGCGCTGCTCAACCGCAAGGTCGGCGACGAGGTGGAGTTTGAACTGCACGGCACGAAACGCCGGCATCGCATCGAAAGCATTGAGGCGGCGAAAATTGCCGCGCCCGTGGTGGCCGAGATGTCCGCCGCAGAAAGCGTGCAGCCGGCAGCTTGATTTTGAGCAGCTAAAAAGGCGCGAAGATTTCTCTTCGCGCCTTTTTATTTGCCACAAACTTCCCGCCGAAACATCAACTTCTCCTGGCACCGAGGGTTTGCCCGCCTTCCAGAACTGCCGGGGAACCGCCGTGGTTCTTGCCTTTGTGATTAAGCGTCAATTCCGCCGTTGCTGAATGAGTATGATTCTGGCTTTCGGAAGCCTGACCTGCCGACGGCGTCAGGGATTCATCCTTGGCTTCCGGAACGCGCATGCCGTAGAACGACCGGTGGACAAAAAACAGCGCGACGACAAACAAAATGCCGCCAATGGTGTTCTTCAGATTTTGGTTTTGCATCGTCGCGGCGATTTCCACCGCGAGCAGACCGAAGAGCGTGGTGAACTTGATGACGGGATTCAGCGCCACGGACGACGTATCCTTGAACGGATCGCCCACGGTGTCGCCTACGACGGTGGCGGCGTGCAGGTCGGTGCCTTTCTGCCGCAACTCCACTTCGACGATTTTCTTGGCGTTGTCCCACGCGCCGCCGGCATTGGCCATGAAGATCGCCTGGAACAATCCGAAGAACGCGATGCCGATGAGATAGCTGATGAAGAAATACGGATTGAAAAACGCCAGCGACAGCGCGAAGCAGAAAATCACGATAAAGATATTCCACATGCCTTTCTGGGCATAAACGGTGCAGATGCGGACGACTTCCTTGCTGTCCTTTTCTGACGCGGTATGGGCATCGAGCTTGATGTGATCCTGAATATAAACGACCGCGCGGTAGGAGCCGGTCACGACAGCCTGGCAGGAGGCGCCGGTGAACCAGTAAATCACCGAGCCGCCCATGAGCAGGCCGAGGATCATTTCGGGCAGCACGAGACTCAATTTGGAGACGATGCTGAACGACGGGTCGGCGGCCTTGCCGATGTTGTCGAGCAATATAATAATGCCGAAAACCATGGTCGTCGCGCCGACGACGGCGGTGCCGATGAGCACGGGCTTGGCGGTGGCCTTGAAGGTGTTGCCCGCGCCGTCGCCTTTTTCGAGCTGGTATTTGGCGTTTTCAAAATCGGGTTTGAAGCCGAACCGGTTTTCGATGTCCGCGCGGATGTCGTCATGCGATTCAATCTGGCTCAATTCATAAATGGACTGCGCGTTGTCGGTGACCGGCCCAAAACTGTCCACGGCGATCGTCACCGGGCCCATGCTCAAAAAGCCGAACGCGACGAGACCGAACGCAAAAATCGGCGCGGCGAACTTCAGCGCCTCGGGCATCAGCGCCACGATGGGCGAGCCTTGATACATGGCGAACAGGCAGCTCGTGAACATCAGCGCCAGAATGACCAGCCCCGTCCAAAACGCCGAAAAATTGCCGGCCACGAAGCCCGACAGGATGTTCAGCGACGCGCCGCCGCGTTTGGAGCAGGTGGTGATTTCCTTCACGTGCTGCGAATTGGTGCTGGTGAAAATTTTCGAGAATTCGGGAATCAACGCGCCCGCCGCTGTGCCGCACGAAATGATCGCCGACAGCACCCACCACAAATCGGGGTGTAATCCGTTCTGATGGGCCAGCAGCACATAGCTGGCGATGAACGTGGTGAAAATTGAAATGGCCGAAGTGATCCAGACCAGCTGCGTCAGCGGCGCCTCGAAATCAAAATCCTTCTGGCTGCCGTAACGCGCCCGGCAAACCGAGTCGTTGATAAAATAGGAGGCCAGCGAGGTCGCGATCATCAGCGCGCGCATCGTGAACAGCCAGATGATCAATGTGGCGCAAACCGACTGATTGGCCGCCAGCGCCAGCGCGAGGAAGGCGATGAGCGCCACGCCGGTCACGCCGTAGGTTTCAAAACCATCCGCCGTCGGGCCGACGGAATCGCCCGCGTTGTCGCCCGTGCAGTCGGCGATGACGCCGGGATTTTTTGGGTCATCTTCCGGCAGCTTGAAAACAATTTTCATCAGGTCGGAACCGATGTCGGCGATTTTTGTGAAGATGCCGCCGCAGATGCGCAGCACGCTCGCGCCGAGCGATTCACCGATGGCAAAGCCGATGAAGCAGGGGCCGACCAGTTCCTTCGGCAGAAACACGAGGATGCTGATCATGAAAAACAATTCCACGGAGACCAGCAGCAGGCCGACGCTCATGCCGGATTGAAGCGGAATGGAAAGCGTGCGGAGCGGATTGCCCTTGAGCGCTGAAAATGCCGTGCGGCTGTTGGCTGTCGTGTTGATGCGGATGCCGAACCACGCGACGCCATAGCTGCCCAACATGCCGAGAATCGAGGCGAGCAGGATGACGGTGATGTCGCCATACTCCTTATGCTCAAGCACGCGGAAATAGAAAAAGATGCAGCTCGCGATCAGCACCCAGAGGATGGCGAGGAATTTTCCCTGCTGGAATAGATACTCCTTGCACGTTCCCCAGATCGTGTGCGAGACGCTGCTCATGGATTCATGCACCGGCAGATGTTTCGTCTGCCAGTATTGCACCAGCCCGAAGATTGCGCCGACGGCGCACATGAGGATGCCCAGATACATCAGCGTCATGCCGCTCAGGCCGCCCAGCCCGTCGAACTTCACCAGTTCGAGGCCGGGGATTTTCAAGTCGGCTTCGCCTGCGTGCAGGCCGCCGGTTGAGGCCCAAAGGGCCGCTGCGATGAGACCGAGGGAACGTAGACTTTTGTTGTGCATAAAGTTTTTTTTATTGAAACATGTTGTTCGTCTAAATTGTTGCCGGGCCAATATTGTGCGTTTTGCCCGGCCACCACCGCCGGCATCTGGTCGCTCAAGGAAAACATGGTTCGCGGAACCAGTTGTTTTCGCCATAAGCGGATTTGAATTTATAACGCAATCCGCAGCTTAACTCTGATGTAATCGGCGGCGACCCTCTTCTCATTTCTTGTCAATTTCTTTGCCTTTCTTGACTTGTGGTTTACTGCGGACGACCGCGCCGGAAATTAAAAAATGAAATCCGCCGGTTTCGGATGTGCAAAAAATGTCCACTCAATGCCAAACGCCGTGGAGTCGGCAATTTTGCAAACTCATAAGATTATGTTGGCGGAAGTCAAAAACACATAAACATATGTTGCCAGCGCTTTCAGGGAAAAAGGAAAAGAACGCCGCGCGGGTGCTCAAGCACGCCAGCGGGGACAAACGCTTCAAGATTCTCGAAGTCCACATGAAGAAGCACCAGTTCCGCCAGGACGCGCTCATCGAAATTTTGCACAAGGCGCAGGAACTGTTTGGTTATCTCGAAGACGATCTGCTGCTCTTCGTCTCCGTGAAGCTCAAGCTGCCGCCGAGCCGGGTTTATGGCGTTGCCACTTTCTACCATTTCTTCCAGCTCAAGCCGCAGGGCCAGCACACCTGCGTCGTTTGCATGGGCACGGCGTGCTATGTGAAAGGCGCGGATAAAATAATCAATGCCATCACAGATCACCACAAGATCAGCCCCGGCGAAACCACGGCGGACAACAAGCTTTCGCTGCTGACCGCGCGCTGCATCGGCGCCTGCGGCATCGCGCCGGCGGTTGTCTATGACGGCACGGTCACGCCGCGCGCCACGCCTGAATCCGCGCTCCAACACATCAACCAGTGGATGCAAAAATGATTCTCACCGACCTGACACAAATCAAAGAAACGGAACTGGCGTCGCGGAAGAAAATCGTGCTGCGCTGCTGCATGGCGGCCGGCTGCATGTCCTCCGACTCCAAAGGCGTCAAGCAGCAGCTCGACCAGGCCGTCGCGGACGCGGGACTGCAAAACGAAGTCGAGGTGCGCGGCGTCGGCTGCATGAAGCTCTGCTGCGAAGGCCCGCTGGTGGCGGTTGATCCGCAGAATACGCTCTACGTCAAAGTCACGGCGGACAATGCGCCGTTGATCATCGCCGGAATCAAGGGCGGTAAAATCGAGGTGCCACAAACCGACCCGAATTCCCCGTTTTTCGCGAAGCAAACTTCCATCGTGCTCGCGAACAGTGGCGTCATTGACCCGGAGCGGATTGAAGGCTACATCGCCGCCGACGGCTATCAGGCGCTGCATGAAGTGCTCCACGAGATGACGCCGAAAGACGTCGTGGAAGCGATGGTCAAGAGCGGACTGCGGGGCCGCGGCGGCGCAGGTTTTCCGACTGGTTTGAAATGGGGCACGGTCGCCAAATCGCCTGGCGCAAAAAAATACGTCGTCTGCAACGCCGACGAGGGCGATCCCGGCGCGTTCATGGACCGCAGCGTTTTGGAAAGCGATCCGCACAGTGTGCTGGAAGGCATGGCCATCGCGGCCTACGCGGTCGGTGCCGACCAAGGATTTATTTATGTGCGCGCGGAATATCCGCTGGCAATTTCACGGCTGCAAATCGCCATCAAGCAGGCGAAAACATTGGGTCTGCTCGGCGCGGGCATTTTTGAATCGCCATTCAATTTCAACATTGATCTGCGCATCGGTGCCGGTGCGTTTGTGTGCGGCGAAGAAACTGCGCTCATGTCGTCCGTCGAAGGCAAGCGCGGCACGCCGCGTCCGCGTCCGCCGTTTCCGGCGGAGAGCGGTTTGTTCGGCTGTCCGACGCTGCTGAATAACGTTGAAACTTTTGCCAACGTCCCGGCCATTTACCGCAAGGGCGCGGAATGGTTCGCCGGCATCGGCACGGAAAAAAGCAAGGGCACAAAAGTTTTTGCGCTGGCCGGAAAAATTAAAAACACTGGTCTCATCGAAGTGCCGATGGGCACGCCGCTGCGAACCATCGTCGAAGAAATGGGCGGCGGCGCCCCCGACGGCGGCACGATCAAGGCCGTGCAGACCGGCGGACCGTCGGGCGGCTGCATCCCGTCGCAGCATCTCGACACGCCGGTGGATTACGAATCGCTCGGCAAACTCGGCTCGATCATGGGTTCCGGCGGCATGATCGTAATGGATCAGTCCACGAACATGGTCGAAATCGCGCGGTTCTTCATGGAATTTTGCATGGATGAATCCTGCGGCAAATGTATTCCCTGCCGCGCCGGCACGGTGCAGATGCACCACATCCTCGACAAGATTGTGAATCGCAAGGCCACCGCGCGCGACCTTGCGAAGCTGGAGGAACTTTGCGACATGGTGCGCAACACGAGCCTGTGCGGCCTCGGCCAGACCGCGCCGAATCCGACGATGAGCACGCTGCGCTTTTTCCGCAATGAATACGAGGCACTGTTGCAACCCGATCCATTTGGTCCTCATGCCAACGGCGCGGCGAAGAACACGGAACTCGCAACGAAATAATTTTTTATGGCTGCCAAAACTTTGACCATTGACGGCAAGCAGATCAGCGCCGAGGAAGGTGCCACGGTGTTGCAGGCCGCGACCGACGCCGGCATCAAGATTCCGACACTCTGCCATCTCGAAGGCGTTTACGACATCGGTGCCTGCCGTTTGTGCATCGTGGAAATTACCGGCATTCCGAAACTGCTACCCGCCTGCACGACGAAAGTTTCCGAAGGCATGGACGTCAAGACGGACAGCGAACGTCTGCGGAAATATCGCCGGATGATTTTGGAGCTGCTCTTTGCCGAACGCAATCACGTCTGCGCGGTGTGTGTGTCAAATGGCCATTGCGAACTGCAGACGCTGGCCTATTCGCAGGGCATGGAGCACGTCCGCTACGATTATACTTTCCCAAAATGGAATTTAGACACGACGCACCGGCTCTTCGGCATGGACCACAACCGCTGCGTGCTGTGCAACCGCTGCGTGCGCGTCTGCTGGCACATCGAAGGCGCCGGCACCAAGAATGTTTCCGGTCGTGGCGCCAAATCCAAAATCATCACCGATCTCAATATGCCGTGGGGCGAAGCCGATTCCTGCACGGAATGCGGCAAGTGCGTCATGGCCTGCCCGACCGGCGCGCTGTTCAACAAGGGCTCGACCGTTTGCGAAATGGAACGCGACCGCGACAAGCTCGAGTTCATCGTCAACGCCCGCGAGAAGAAACAATGGGTCGCCGCCGATTGAAAATTGAATTATGAAGATTCGTTTGGCCACAGTTTGGTTGGGCGGCTGCGCCGGCTGCCACATGTCATTCCTCGATCTCGACGAGTTTCTGATTGACCTCGCCGACGCGGTGGAACTTGTTTACAGCCCGGTCGTGGACGTGAAGGACTATCCCGAAAACGTGGATTTGTGCCTGATCGAAGGCGCGGTCTGCAACGAGGACAATCTTGAAATCCTCCACAAAATCCGCGCGCGGACGAAGGTGCTGGTGTCCTTCGGCGACTGCGCCGTCACTGGCAACGTGCCTGCAATGCGCAATCCGCTGGGTCTGGCCAACGTGGAAAATGTTTTGCAGCGCGCCTACGTCGAAAATGCGCAGAACAATCCCAGCGTGCCGAAGGCCGACGGCATCGTGCCGCAACTGCTCGCAAACGTGCGGCCGGTGCATGAAATGGTCTCGGTCGAATACTTTTTGCCCGGCTGCCCGCCGCCCGCCGCGCGCATCAAATCACTCGTCGCGCAACTGCTGGCCGGCACCGCGCCGAAACAGGAAGGCGAGCAACTGAAATTCGGCTGAAAATTTGTTATGTCAAAACGCATCATCATTGATCCGGTGACCCGCATTGAGGGCCACGCCAAGGTCAGCATTTTCATGGACGATGCCGGGAATGTCTCCGACGCGGAATTCCACGTCGTCGAGTTTCGCGGCTTTGAAAAATTCTGCGAAGGCCGGCCCTACACCGAAATGCCCGGCATCACGCAGCGCATCTGCGGCATCTGCCCGGTGAGCCACACGCTCGCGTCCGCCAAGGCCGGCGACGCGCTGATGGCCGTCAACATTCCGCCCGCCGCTGATAAATTGCGCCGGCTGATGAACCTCGGGCAAATGATTCAAAGCCACGCGTTGAGCTTCTTCCATTTGAGCGCGCCGGACTTTTTGCTCGGCTGGGACACGGCCCCGGCGCAGCGCAATGTTTTCGGCCTGATCGCCGCGAACAAGGAACTGGCCCGCGCCGGCATCCGTCTGCGCCAGTTCGGCCAGGAAATCATCGAAGTGCTCGGCGACAAAAAAATTCATCCCGCGTGGGCGGTGCCCGGCGGCGTGCGCAGCGCATTGAGCGAGGAAGGTCGCGCCAAAATCCGCGCGTGGCTGCCCGAGGCATACGCCACAACGAAGGTTGCGTTTGACCTCTGGAAGAAGACGATGGAAACGCACCAGCGCGAACTCCAAATTTTTGGAAATTTCCCGTCGCTGTTCATGGGCCTCGTCGCGGCTGACGGCACTTGGGAACATCACGGTGGCAAACTGCGTTTCACCGACAGCAGCGGCAGCATCATCGCCGACCAGCTCGACGCGCAAAATTATCTCGATTTCATTGGCGAATCCGTGCAGAGCAATTCGTATCTCAAATCGCCTTACTACAAGCCGCTCGGTTTTTCGGACGGCATGTATCGTGTCGGACCGCTCGCCCGGCTCAATGTTTGCGAACAAATGGGCGTGCCGAAGGCGGATGCCGAACTGAAAAAATTCAAGAAGCTCGGTCATGGCGCGGTCACGTCGTCGTTCCTGTATCACCACGCGCGGCTCATCGAAATTCTCGCGAGCATCGAATACGTCGAGCGCTACATGGAGGATCCGGAGTTGTCGAGCGACTATCTCCGTGCCGATGCCGGCATCAACAATTTGCGTGGCGTGGGCGTGAGCGAAGCCCCGCGCGGCACGCTGTTCCACGATTACACGGTTGACCGCAACGGCCTGCTGCAAAAGGTGAATCTCATCGTCGCCACCGGCCAAAACAATCTGGCGATGAACCAGACCGTGGCGCAGATCGCACGGCATTATGTTCGCGGTGATAAAATTCCTGAACCGATGCTGAACCGCGTCGAGCACGGCATCCGCTGCTACGACCCGTGTTTGAGTTGTTCGACGCACGCCGTCGGCCAGATGCCGCTGCATGTGCAGTTGATCGCGCCGGACGGAACGGTGTTAAGCGAAGTGGCGCGGGGCTAGAATTTTTGTCTGGGTTGGGTTGGACAAAAAAAGCGCCGGCGGGGGAACGTGTTTGGTCGTTTCTCCGCCGGCAAACTTTTTATGATCTTTGCATGATGCCGCTGATTTAACGATGGCAGAAGAAAACAGTGATGTTTTCGCGGTTTCTGCCGACATAATGGTGGCGGCACATTGCCTGATTTTTATGAATTGCGAAGCAGCGATAGAAACTGAATTCCTCGTCATCGGCTACGGCAACACCTTGCGCGGCGACGACGGCATCGGGCCGCGCGTGGCCGAGGCCGTCGGCCATCTGCGTCTGCCCGGCGTCCGCACGCTCATCTGCCCGCTGCTCACACCCGAACTCGCCGACCCGATTTCCCGCGCCGGCACCGTCATCTTCGTGGACGCCGCCGTGGACGCGCCGAACGAAGTCCTGTGGCGCAAACTGGAGCCGAACGAAACCTCGCAGCTCATGGCGCACGCCGCAAATCCCCGCACGATGCTGGCGCTGGCCCGCGATGTTTTCGGCCGCGCGCCCGAAGCCTGGTGGCTGACGATTCCCGCCCTGGATTTGGGTTTCCGCGAAGATTTTTCACCGGGCGTCCAGAAAAAATTTGCCGAAGCGGTGAAAAAAATTCAGGCGTTCTGCCGGTCGTCGCAGTTGAATTGACCGCGCGGCCAAACCTTATTTGCGCTTCGCGGCGGCGTTTTGCTCCGCCAGAAAATCCAGCCACGCCTTCATGCCGTCACCCGTCTTCGCTGACAATTCGAAAATCCGGGCGTGATGACTGACTCGGTTCAGATTGACCAGTGCCAGATCACGATTGAAACCGGCGGCGGTCGCCATGTCGTTCTTTGTGATGATTGCAACCTGGGCGGAATGAAACATCGGCGGATATTTCAGCGGCTTGTCTTCGCCCTCGGTCGTCGAAAGCAGCACCACGCGCAAGTCTTCGCCGAGATCGTAGTCCGCCGGACAGACGAGGTTGCCGACATTTTCAATCACCAGCACGTCGAGTTTGTCCAAATCAAGCTGGGCTGCCGCTTTGGAGACCATGTCCGCGTCCAGATGACAGACCGTGCCGGTGGTGATCTGCACGACGGGAATGCCGGCAGTGCGCAGCCGCGCGGCGTCATTGTCTGTTGCGAGGTCGCCGACGATCACACCGACCCGCAATTTGCCCGCCAGCTTCGCCGCCGTCTCGCGGATGAACGTGGTTTTGCCGGAGCCGGGCGAGGAAACGATGTTTAACACGAGCAGTTTTTTGGCACGGAAAAATCCCCGGTTACGCTCGGCCAGCAAGGCATTTTTCTCCATCAACGAACGGTTGAGATCCAGAGTCTTGATGCCGTGCGCATGGCTGTGGGCGTGGCCGTGATCATGATGATCATGGCTGTGACCGTGAGAGTGATCATGTTCGTGCGCGTGGCCGCCGATTTTCACGTCGCCGCCACCCAGACCGCAGCCGCATTCTTTGCACATAAAATTGATTGTAGCGGCGGTCTGTGACCGCCGAAATGTTTACACCGCAGAGATGACGTTCACAGAGCGCCGCCACAGTTCCGTCGCAGCATCATTCCGTCTCCACGGCGGCGATATCCAGTTCCCGCCCGCGCCGCAACTCGCCGCTGACGTTGTGGCAGCGGGGACATTCGTTGAAAAAATCCACGCACTCAAACTCCGCCGCGCACGTCGCACACCAGCACGCGGCGGGCACGGCTTCGATTTCCAGCGTCGCGCCCTCGGCCATCGTGCCGTGACACACCACGTCGAACGCGAACCGCAGCGCATCCGGCACCACGCCGCTCAGGCTGCCGATGCGCAGGCGCAATTTCCGCACGCGCTTCGCACCGGCGGCTTGCGCGGCGTCCACCGCCATCCGCAGCGCCTCGGTCATGATGGATAATTCGTGCATGGAAGCAATGCCAACGTGAACCGCCGGCGCGCGAAAATCAACCCATTCCGCGCGGATGCCAATTTCCGGTTGCATTTGGGCAAAAGAAGATAAGTTGTGACGGAGGATGTGTTGGAACATAGGATGCGGTGACGGTTCGGTTTACGAAGAGCTTATGAAGGACCAGCCCCAACCACTTTCACGGGTGCGCGTGAAGCTCGCCCTGCGCGGCGCGGTGCAGGGCGTGGGCTTCCGCCCGTTTGTTCACCGGCTCGCCACCGAGCTGGCGGTGACCGGCTGGGTCAACAATTCCCCGCAAGGCGTCTTCGTCGAGGCCGAAAGCCCGCGCCCGACGCTCGAACAATTTTTGCGCCGGCTGGAAGCGGAAAAGCCGCCGCGCAGTTCCATCCAAAGCATGGAGACGACCTGGCTGGATGCGGTCGGATTCGAGAGATTCGAAATCCGTGCCAGCGACAACTGCGGCAACAAATCCGCGCTCGTGTTGCCCGACATCGCCACCTGTCCCGATTGTCTGCGGGAAATTTTCAATCCGAAAAACCGGCGCTTCCGGTATCCCTTCACAAACTGCACCAACTGCGGCCCGCGCTTCAGCATTATCGAGGCGCTGCCCTACGACCGCGCGAACACCTCGATGAAGAAATTTGCGATGTGTCCCGCATGTCTAGCTGAATACAAAAACCCGGGAGAACGCCGCTTTCATGCGCAGCCGAACGCCTGTCCAGTTTGCGGCCCGCATCTGGAATTTTGGAGCGCCGCTGGCGAAGCGATTTTCGGCGGCGACGACGCGCTGCGGGCCGCTGCCAACGTGATCCGCCGTGGAAAAATTGTCGCGGTCAAGAGCCTCGGCGGCTTTCATCTGCTGGCCGCCGCTCGCGACGAAAAGGCCGTCGTGCTTTTGCGCGAACGCAAGCACCGCGAGGAGAAGCCGCTGGCGTTGATGTTTCCTTCGCTGGAAAGCGTGAAGGCGGTTTGCGAGGTTTCGCCGCTGGAGGAACGGTTGTTGATCTCGCCGGAAGCACCAATTGTGCTGCTCCGTCGTCAGCCATCTCAAATTTCAAATTCAATATTTCAAATTGCCGAAGGCATTGCCCCTGGCAATCCCCACCTCGGCGTGATGTTGCCGTCCAATCCGCTGCACCAGTTGCTGATGGCGGAGTTGAGGATTCCCGTCATTGCCACCAGCGGCAACCTGAGCGACGAGCCGATCTGCACCGACGAAGCGGAAGCGCTGGAACGGCTGCGCGGCATCGCCGATTTTTTCCTCGTTCACAACCGACCCATTGTCCGCCAGTTGGACGATTCCATCGTTCGCGTGATGCTCGGCCGCGAAATGATGCTGCGCCGCGCCCGCGGTTACGCGCCACTGCCGGTGCAGATTCAAACGTCAAAATCTGAAATGCAAAATGTTCTCGCCGTCGGCGCGCATCTGAAAAACTCCGTCGCGCTCGCCGTCGGCAAAAATGTCTTCCTCAGCCAGCACATCGGCGATCTGGAGACCGAGCAGGCGAACGCCGCCTTCCGGCGCGTCACCGGCGAGTTGCCCGGACTTTACGACGTTGAGCCGGAAATGATCGCGGCAGATTTACACCCGGATTACCAGTCAACGCGATTTGCCCAGCAGAGCGGAAAAAAGAATTTTGGCGTTCAGCACCACGTTGCGCATGTCCTGTCGTGCATTGCGGAAAACGAAGTGGCCTTGCCTGCGCTTGGCATAGCGTGGGACGGCACCGGTTACGGCCCGGACGGCACCATCTGGGGCGGCGAGTTTTTTTCCGTCGCGGATGCCGGTGTGGAGCGCATCGCACATTTGCTGCCGTTCCGCCTGCCCGGCGGCGACAAGGCGGTGAAGGAACCGCGCCGCGCCGCGCTGGGGCTGCTCTACGAATTGTATGGCGAGGCCGCCTTCGAAATGAACCACCTGCCGCCGCTCCGCGAAATGCCGCCGGTGGAAATGATCACGTTGCGGGGAATGTTGCAGCGTCGGTTCAACTCGCCTTCAACCTCCAGCGTCGGCCGGTTATTTGATGTCGTCGCGTCGCTGGTCAATCTGCGCCAACAGATGCGGTTTGAAGGCCAGGCGGCAATGGAACTGGAATTTGCCATTGGCGACTTCGCGACAGATGCGCACTACGACCTTCCACTCGTCACTCGTCACTCGTCACTCGTTCTCGACTGGTCGCTGCTGGTGCATTCGATTTTGACGGACGTGAACGGCCGCGTTTCCGTGGCGGAAATTTCCGCGAAATTCCATAATGCGCTGGCCGAGGCGGTGGTCGCCGTCGCCCGGATGTCCGGGTTGACGCGCGTGGTGTTGAGCGGCGGCTGTTTTCAAAATCGTTACCTGGCCGAACGCACTGTGTCGCGGTTGCGCGCGGAAAAATTCCAGCCATACTGGCACCAGCGCGTGCCGCCGAACGACGGCGGCATTGCGCTTGGGCAAATTTTTGCCGCGCAGAACAATCTCAGCTTGAAATAAAATCATGTGCCTCGCCATTCCTGGAAAAGTCCTCAGCATCAGCGGCGACGATGATTTGACCCGCATGGGCCGGATTGATTTTTCCGGCGTGGTGAAACAGGCCAGCCTGGCGTATGTGCCGGAGGTGGTTATCGGTGATTACGTCATCGTCCATGTCGGCTTCGCGTTGAGCAAAGTGGACGAGGCCGAGGCGCAGAAAGTGTTTGAGTATCTGAAACAGATGGGCGAGCTGGGCGAAATCGAGGAGAAGTCGCCATGAAATTTCTCGACGAATACCGCGACGGCGACCTTGCGCAAAAACTCGCGGCGGAAATCCATCGCGTCACGACGAAGCCGTGGACGATCATGGAAGTTTGCGGCGGCCAGACGCACGCGATTGTGAAATTCGGCATTGATGAACTGTTGCCGAAACAAATCACGCTCATCCACGGGCCGGGCTGCCCGGTCTGCGTGACGCCGCTAGAGGTGATTGATCAGGCGCTGGAAATCGCCGCGCGGCCGGAAGTGATTTTTACCTCGTTCGGCGACATGCTGCGCGTGCCCGGCAGCACGACGGATCTGCTCGCGGTGAAAGCGAAAGGCGGCGATGTGCGCATCGTCTATTCGCCGCTTGATGCGGTAAAGCTGGCGGAGGAAAATCCGTCGCGCG
>Ga0316217_10000512_pt1 | contig 55433 bp, 42 predicted proteins | sample 1anoAmetaG_FD_203633 | JGI IMG/M metagenome (GOLD analysis project Ga0316217, IMG submission 203633) | Freshwater microbial communities from Trout Bog Lake, Wisconsin, USA - 1anoA | ecosystem: Environmental > Aquatic > Freshwater > Lake > Hypolimnion/Profundal zone | place: USA: Wisconsin...
AATGGGTGAAGTACACGGCACGGGGATTTCGCAACCGGCAGAACTTCATCAACGCCATCTACTTCCACTGCGGCGGGCTCGATATGAACCCCGTACCCACTAAATAGCCGGAAGCGCCAGACTAAGAGACGATCTTGAGTATCTTACAGCCAGGTCGAGCGAGGTTAGGCCGCAAATTGTTTATTCGCACTTTGGAGACTGTGGCTGGGCCAATCGGCAGAATGTCGAGCGTCTCGGAGCCGCCCACGTAGTGACGTTTTATGGTTATGACGTAAACCCGTTGCCGTTAAGTGAGCCTCGGTGGCTTGGCAGGTATCGTGATCTGTTCTCAAGCGCCGATCGCGTACTGTGTGAAGGCCCCCACATGGCGGGTTGCCTTATCACAATGGGCTGTGCAGCCGACAAGATCGTCGTGCATCATCTTGGGGTTCGCGTCCACGAAATACCGTACCGTCCCCGTAGTTGGCAATCCTGCACGCCACTGCGAGTCTTGATTGCCGCCAGCTTTCGGGAAAAGAAGGGGATTCCGTTTGCGTTGGCTGCTCTTGGCAAGATCCGATCTGCTGTGCCAGTTCAATTGACGATAATTGGCGATGGGGGTGCCGGAGCCCGCAGTCAAGAAGAGAAAGCCAGAATTCTTGCAAGCCTGGACGAGTACGGTCTGAGACCGCATACACGGCTCCTTGGCTTCCAACCCTACGACCTGTTGATGCGGGAAGCCCTTGGCCATCACATTTTCATCTCCCCCAGTGTGACGGCATCAGATGGCGATACGGAAGGCGGCGCCCCAGTCAGTATCGTCCAGATGGCGGCAAGCGGGATGCCGATCGTCGCCACTCGTCATTGCGACATTCCGAACGTGCTGCCGAAGAATGCAGAATTGGCCGACGAACGAGATGTGGCGGGACTTGTTAGCCGGTTACGCGGGTTAATCGCCAACGCTGGACGATGGGAGCCTGAGTTGGCCGCAGCGAGAAGCCATATCGAATTGAACTTTAATGCGCAAACCCAGGGGCAGAGGCTTGCTGAAATCTACTCTGAACTTGTGGATGGGCCGGCGCGAAACGCGATCGAGGCTACTTCCATGTCCTGCGGAGATACTGGATTTGGTCGCATAAATGCCTTGGAAAATTAGTGATGGAAACGAATCGGGGAAGCTCTGAATGAGGGCAGCAGAGGCTGCTGTAATAGCGCACCCCGACATAGCGGAAGCGTCGCGGTTGGCATTGGTGCGACCAAACCAACCGCCTCTGCGTTCGCGGCGCAACATTCGCTTTTATCTTTTATTCGAAGTTGCGGCTCCATACATCTTTTCGTTCTGTGAATGCTCTCGAATGTCACTTGCGAAATGTTTCTGTTTCATTGATGAATGCGTGTCAGCTTTCGAATATTGAATCATTTGATCAAAGAGCACTGCTGGCGCTTGAAAGATCACAACAGCGCCGGAGACGTAAGTTGTGAAAGGACTGGTAGAAGATGCATCAACGGGGAGTATTGACGCTGGCATTTGGAGCATCGAAGTTCATTGAAATGGCAAAGTCATTGGGTCGATCCCTACAACTTCATGATCCCCTCTTGCCCAGGGCCGTTGTGACGGATTCCTCCGATCCAGGCCTCAAGAACCTCTATACAGAGATCATTCCTTATCACCCCGAATACGGCACAAATGTCCGGCAAAAGGTCATGCTCGATCGATATAGTCCCTACCAGGAGACACTCTTTGTGGATAGCGACTGCTTGGCAGTTCGCGGCCTGGACTCGTTTTGGCAGGCCTTTCAGTCGAGCGAATTCGGGGCGTGCGGTGGCCGCACCCTTCGTTCAGGTGAAGTCGATATATACCTTGATGTTGAGTTTTTCCTCAGGCACTTCAATCTAGAATCTCTCGCAAAGTTCAATGGCGGCATCTACTATTTCAAGAAATCGCCTTCGGCGTTGGCGGTCTTTGAAACGGCCAGGGATATCATGTTTAGATTCGAGAACAATGGCTTCAAGAGCTTCCGCGGAGATGGCCCCTGCGACGAAGCTATCTATTCTGTAGCCATGGCAATTCACAAGATTGGCCTAACTGACATGGGTATCGGAGGGATGTGGACTCCCTACAATGCGGTTGGACCGATTGTAGTTGATATCGTGAATGGCGTCTGCGAATTCAGCAAGCAAGGAAGGGCTCTGAAGCCTGACATTATTCATTTCGCAAGCATCACCGAGGAAGTGAAGTATCTGCGTGAATGCCGCAAATTGGAACGGTTTTGCAACGGCAAGAGCGGGATGCCAATCGGAGATGAATTGCAGGTAAGGTTCAACGTTGCTGGTCTTTGGCTTACGCGCAAATCCAAAGGCCTTCGGCGAAGGATCAAGGCGCGCCTTAACCGGCTCACTAAGAGTAAAGCCGACGCAATCGAAGAAACAGGCGTGGACATCTGACGACACCCTCTTCCGTCCATCAAGAGGGGCAAGCCACATGCTTACGCAGAGTGTTCGCGATCGGTTCTGACCTGACCCCATTTCCCGTCCAGTTCGGTGTATGAAATCACAACCAATCAAGCGGACCATACCGGTTCAGTTGGAGAACACGAGCAGCGCTGCGCTGGTTACAGGCATCGGCACTTCAAACACTCCGTTAACGGCATGGATTGTCTCACTTATTCTTGACCCTTGCAACGTACCATCAGGACTCCCATCGAACGTCCGGCCAGCGAAGGTTATACCCGCCAGCGAGGTGTACGACGGAGCAACCAGGCGCGATACTGACACCTGGCTATATCCCGGCATGGATATTGCTACGGGGCCTTGTGCCGTTTCATCTTTATTGATGATCACACCACGAGTGACGCCGGAGCCATCGACCGTCGCCCATACCTTCAGGTTTGCCTGCGTACTCAGGGCGACTGGAAGAAGCCTTGCCCCATTCGCTGTCGCGGCTTGAAAAAACAGGAGGCCATAGTAGAGAGGGCCAACCGACTGCAACGCATAGCTTGTCGTTCCATTGACGGTGCTTGTGGTGAAGGAGAACGGCGCATAATAGTTTCCGGTGCTGGTTTCCCAATTCACGCCGTCCACTCCGATACTGGCACATTCAAACATCCAATCTACAGACCAGAGCGCTGCCCCAAATGCGTCGCTGATCCCATGCACCCCAACATCGTAAAGCGAATTTGTTTCTCCGACACGAAACGCAATCCCATGTGAGTGAGTCGTTGCCACAGCCGAGGCGAGATATCTCGGACCCGATGCCGCAGTCGAAGGTTGCAGCAAATAATCAGTTGCTGCGCCATCTGGACTTCCACCGTAAAGATGTGCGCTGAATGCTTGCAGGGCGCTTGCTTCGTTGTTCTCGTACGTCGATATACTGGATTGCATGAGGTTCCCCGATGCCCATGACGCGCCAAGCAGCTTTGTTCCCGAGGGCAAGAGCGGTTGAATTGCATTCTTCCATTGATCGAAGTCATTGAAGTAGTCTTGGACGCTGTAGGCTGCCGGTCTCATGCCCCGTTTGGGGTATTCATCTGGCTCGTTGCCCACTTCGAGCGCTTCGAGCGACCCCGCGGGCATTCGCGCTACGTAGAAGCGAGCTTGGTCTGTGGCTAGAGATACATTATCAGATCCTAGGTTCACCCCGAGGGAGAAATGCATATTCATTGCAGTTGCTAACTCGGCCATAGGCTTCACTCGATCTCCAGACGGCTCTCCCGTTGTATCTGTACTGTTTCCACCAATCCGAATATCTATAGGCGCGGACCCATAGGCCGTGAGATTCGTCAATAGTTGGCGGTAGATCGTATTGACTCCAACTTTTGAGTAGCCCAACATCTTCATTGTATCGCCCCATTCGTGCGACAACCCCATGAAATTGGAAGGTATCGTCAACCCAGGACTCGTTGCAACCGTAGCGGTCGCTATGGAATCGGTGGGTGATACCGGGGTTGCAGAAGATGCAGAGTGGGTTCCGGACAAGATGGCTTGATTGCACCCGGTGAGCATCCCGGCTGCACTAAGACTGACTAGGATAGTCAGGACGAGGCGAAATGGAGCGCGGAGAGTGAGTTGCATCATGACGACTTCCTTGAATGGTGCTCATGGCACTCACATCTCCGTTTTAGTGCAAGCAGGGCGCACCAAAACCTAAGTTGGCACTCGAGGTGCTCAGGTTGTACCTCATGGCGCTACGCAAATACACTCCGAACGACCGTTCCACAGCGGGTACAGACAATCTCGACAAGACCTCGCACGGCGCACTTGGCAAGCAACTTCTGGCAGTGAGGGCACCGAATCTGAACCAGCGCGTCGCTTTGCTGAACGGGGATAAATGCACTGCAAGCTAGTCGCTGGGTCCTGCCCTTGGCCACGTTTTGTTCTAGTGCTGCCTGCAAAGCTTGCCTCCGGGATTTCATCTCCCACTGGGCGCTATATCGGTGTTTGGCCGCATGGGCTTCAGTTACTTTGGTTTGGTCAAAACTGGTTGGTCTATCTCTAGATACCGCCAGCGCTTTCTCCTTCCAGCGTTCCTCAGCTAGCTCGCAAGAGAGTCGGAACCTGATGATGCATCGAATGAAAACGGAGTCGTTATCTGGCCCCCCGGGACGCAAGGAAGCCGAAGCGTCACGGATCTTCGGTCGTCATTCCAGCGACATCGATACCCCTTGGGCCAGCCTTTTCAACAACTACGGCCCGCGGCCGTACTTGGGTGGCATCGGCTGCACGCTCACTCCAATTCCCCAAAGGGAGTCTCCAGCGCTTCCAACCGCTCAGTCCATCCAGAACGGCTGGCTCACTTTCAGCTCCTAGTTGGTTCACGCGCACTGAGACTACTTGATCAATGTAAGCATGTGCTTACGTCGCGCCTAAGTGAAACCTATTCCGACGCCGAACGCCATGCCCCCGCTTTGATCGACCGAGCAATGGTGGATCTATCGCAAATGATTGTAACGTCATGACTTGCAGGTAAAGATGCGTTATTAGGGAGAACCAAAAGTCGTTATGCTTGGAACATTGATACACGAAGACGACAATGATAGCAAGCACTTTGTTATGTTGAGTCGTTTCGGATGCTGATCGCACATTAAAAGACGTTGAGTTTTCATTGGCCGAACGCTTCAGGTTCTGTAAATACTTTATTTAATGGCACTTCTGTCGCCCGGACAGCACAGGCCCAGTTCCTATCTTCTATAAATCTATGTGAACCATCGGATCGATGGGTGCTTTTCGCGATTCGGGCCTGGCAGAGCGTGGCTATACGCAGCGTTGTCCGGAACCTGCCAAAACCCGCTCTTGCTTGGCCTGCTACCGGGTCCTCACCCTCAAAAGAGGACTGGAAAACCGGCTCAGTCTCTTCGGAACTGGGGCCGAAGGCAGCGTATTGAGAATTCCAGCATATTGCTTTGACTGGTCAACCATCTCCCTTTCCCAGATGCGCATACCACCCAGCGAGTGGAGCACACGCTCAATGAAATCAGGGAGATACCACGTGCGTTTTGATCAGCTTATCGTATTGACTGCTGTGGCACTATTCTTCGGTGTCGCAGTCCCATTGCAATCTCAAGCCAACTCAGTGATTTTGGACAGTGGGATACCGCTCATTTTCGGCGCCGGAGCATCGTCATTCAACGTCGACTGGGGGCACGGTCGCATGGAGGGCGGAACCGTGTGAATCGATGCCAAGCTCTGCAATGGCTCGTCGTTCCTCTGCGGACTCGGCATCGAAGCGGAAGCCCGTGACATTAGCCTCGGCCATTCCTCCCCCCAATCATCGAATTTTCAATTGGATACCGCCGGCGGCGGGATCATCTATGCCAATCGACACTTCCATAATTTTCATCCATACGGCAAATATCTAATAAGCTTTGGCGGTATTGACTGGAATAATCCGAATCCTCATTTCAGGCACGAGACCCGGACGGTCACTGCTCCGGGTTTGGGGGTGGACCTTCGGGTTTACCGGGCCGTTTGGATTCGTGCAGACTACGAATACCAATTCTGGCCCGATATCGCCAAATTCATGCCCGGTACCCACGTGCTCAACCCTCAAGGCTTCAGGCTCGGCGTCGTATACGACTTCGGGCGGCGCTGGCAGCGCTAGCCAGTTGGACGGTTGAAATGTTCGGGTTGCAGTTCGCCTCAGGCCGCGACGTCTGCCACGAACGGAACCGAACTCATCCGCAAGCGGAGATTTCGAAATGAGCGCCTGGTGACGGAAATTCAGGCCCGAATGAGACATACCCGCAAGAAGAGTCTTCAGAAAGTTGAGAATTTCTATGTCAGAGAAAGTCTCCATCTGTGTGATCGGGTCCGGGTATGTCGGACTCGTCGCTGCCGTCTGTTTTGCCGAAATGGGCCATCGGGTCACCTGCGTGGATAACGATGAACCCCGTGTGAAGACCCTGAATGAAGGCGGCGTGCCGATCTATGAGGAGCACCTTCCAGAGTTGCTAGCCAAGCATCGAGGCCGAAACGTCAAGTTCACCTGCGATCTTGGCGCGGCTGTCAGACGGAGCGAAGCCATCTTCATCGCCGTGGGCACGCCTCAGGGCGACAGCGGCGCGGCCGATCTCTCTTACGTCGAGGCAGTGGTCTCGGAGATCGCTCGCTCCATTGGCGACTACAAGGTCATCGTGGAGAAGAGCACCGTGCCGGTCTATACCAACGAGTGGATCTGCCGCGTGCTGCACCGCTATGGCGTTGACCCCAACAGCTTCGACGTGGTTTCAAATCCGGAGTTTCTGCGCGAAGGCACCGCCATCGGAGACTTCCTACACCCCGACCGCATCGTAGTAGGCGCAGGCACTGAAAGCGCTGCCGAGGTCATGCAGCGCATCTATCAACCGCTGACTGGTGGCAGCTACTACTCGCAGCCAAACGCGCTACCAGGAGCTTGCAGTGCGCTGCACCCCGCCAAGCTGCTGGTGACCTCGCCTCAGAGTTCTGAGATCATCAAGCACGCGTCCAACGCCTTTCTGGCTCTGAAGATTTCGTTCATCAATGCCGTGGGTAACCTGGCTGAGGCGGTTGACGCGGACATCGAGGACATCGCAGCCGGCATTGGGCTGGACAGCCGCATTGGCCCGAAGTTCCTTCGCGCGGGCCTGGGCTATGGCGGCTCCTGCTTCCCCAAGGATGTCGCCGCCTTCCACTGGGTGGCGCAGCAGTGCGACGTGGACTTCCAACTGCTCGAAGAGGTCCGAAAGATCAACGAGACGCAGCGGGACGTCTTCTACAACAAGGTGCTGTCAGCGCTGTGGACTCTGCGCGGTAAGCGGCTGGCTGCCCTGGGGTTAGCCTTCAAGGGCGACACCGACGATATTCGCGATTCACCGGCCATCGAGATCGTTAAGAAGCTTCTCGATGCTGGCGCATTGGTTTCAGGATTTGATCCAGAGGCCATGGAGCGCTCCAAAGAGATATTGCCTCCATCTGAAACCCTCAACTACGCCAGCGACATCTACGAAGCAGCCCGAGACACCGACGCCGTGCTGATCCTTACTGATTGGAAAGCGTTCGCCACGCTCGACCTTCAACGGCTCAAACAGGCGGTTCGGTTCCCCATCGTGATTGACGGTAGGAATCTCTACAAACCCCAGACGATGCTGGAGCACGGTTTCACCTATGTCAGCATGGGCAGGCCGGCGAGTCATCAGGATCAGCTAGGTCAAGCCGCGAAACAAAACGCTAGGAGTAGAAGAGAATCCATGGTGACGCCGTTAAGCGGGAGATGTCTCCCCTTCGCCCCAAGTACTTAGGCTTCGAAGAAAGGGCGAGTTTTCGTTAACGGCGCTGCCCGGAGATATCGAAGGCCCGCACACTGCTTGGATGGGAACCGCGCGTCGCGCTCAAATAAGGACTGAGGAAATCCTTGGGGTTCTTCGAGAAAAGAGTGCACGCCAGCCAAGAACAGGCTCCAGTGAATACTCAGCCGATCAATGGGTTTGTGTTCGCTTCTTGCCGCTCGGCAGTTTAAGAAGAGTAGAGCCCCGATCAGGAGGCAGTAGCCCTCCCTGCTCAACTCAAGAACCGGCGTTGCTCTGAAATCGTCGAGCGTCAGCTCGACCAAGCGCCAGCAGATACCCAAAGCACCTTGCAGGACTAGAATCTGTGGAAGATCACAGACGAAGCCTGCAAGGTGCTTTTTACGTTTTCAGTAAAGGTGACGGATCGAAATCGGCTTCCCTGCCCTGCTTGTTTTTGAGTCTGAACGCGCTCCGGGACTGTGGGGAATTTTGTGGGGACCCTGGATGGAAAGCACTGGTATCTGAGGGTAATCGCAACGTGCGAATTATCCCGTATCTTAGTGATAAAAAGCAACATACTGTACATAAATGTACACGACACCAAACCCCGGATTCGGACTACTAAGCCGGGGGTTGAAGGTTAGAGCCCTTCCTCGCCTGCCACGAATGAAACAACGCTTGCCGATGCGGCAACCGTTCTTCTCGACTGTCACTTTGGGAGTCTTTCGCCCCCCCTGGTGAGGTACTTGGCGAGGCGACTCCATGTCCGCCTCTCGGTTGGGCTCGAAGATCTCGATGACGTCGTCGCCTGTCTGGAGGAGGCGATCCAGCGAACAATTGCCGGGTGAAACACGGCGGCCGAGGTCATCGAGAGGCAGGCAATCGAGTTCGATTGGAAAGAGTCAAGCGGATCTCGATACGGCGGCGGCGACCTCGCGGATGTGTGCTGGACGTGTGCGGCAGCATCCGCCCACGATCTGCGCGCCCGCAGCAATCCACTGCGCGGCTCGTGCGCCGAATCCGGACGCATCGCCCGATCCTGTCCAGCAACGATTCGCGCCGTCCCAGCCTTCGCCAGAGTTGGGGTAGACCACCACTGGCTTGTTTGAAGCTTTGCGCAGTTCGGTGATGAGCGCGGGAATCAAGGCTGGCGCCGTGCAATTGACGCCGATGGCCACGGTCTGCGGAAGTTGCGCGACCGCAGCCGCGCAATCGGCGATCCGTTCCCCGTGTGCGACCGTCTCTCCGTCGCGGCAGGTGAAGGTGAACCATGCGGCGAGGTTGTCGAACGGCGCGATGGCCTCGACGATGGCGCGCGCTTCTTCAATGGAAGGCAGTGTTTCAAAGGCCAGCAGGTCGGGAGCCTGGGCGTTGCTTGCGCCGGCCAGCACTTCGATGCGTTGGCGATGAAAGTAGACCAGCTCGTCGAAAGAACAGCCGTAGTTGCCGTGATACTCGGCGCCGTTGTGCAGCGCGGCGCCATAGGGCCCAAGCGAAGCAGCTACAACGATGCGGCGTTGCGGATAGTCGGCGGCGGTCGCGCGCGCCAACTCTACGGAGCGCAAGAGCGCAGCATCAGCTCGTTCGGACGCCAATCCCACCTCCGCGTATCCCATGCGCGTGACTTGATAACTGGCGGTGAGGATGCACTCGGCGCCGGCCTCGATGTAAGCGCGATGCACAGCGACGATCTTCTCGGGAGTATCTTCCAAGACCTGCGCAGACCACAGCGGGCCATCGATCTGCGCGCCCAGTTGCTCCAGTTCCGAGGCCATGCCGCCATCGAGTACGTGAATGTCGCGCAGAACTGAACTCCGGTCGCTTGCTTGCGTAGTCATGAAAGAATCTCTCCTTAATTGTGCAGGTCTTTCAGATTTGCAATGGCGCGTTGCAGCGTCTCTTTCTGTTTGCAAAAGGCAAAGCGGACTTGGCTCGAACCGCTCATTGGATCGCTGTAAAAGCTGGAGCCGGGAACCGTGGCTACGCCGATCTCTTTAACCAGATACGCGGCGAAGGTTTTGTCGTTCTCCGAGGTGAGCGCGGAGATTTCGGTCATAATGTAATAAGCACCACTTGGCTTGAAGGCTTTGAATCCTGCATCGCGCAGAGCGCCTAACAACAAATTGCGGCGGAGCGCGTAGCCCTCAGCAAGTTGCGCGTAATAGCTGGCGGACAGTTCCATCGCCACGGCTCCGGCAGCCTGCAAGGGAGCAGCCGCGCCCACGGTGAGAAAGTCGTGCACCTTGCGAATTGCCGCAGTCAGCGGCGGCGGCGCAATGGCCCATCCCACGCGCCAGCCAGTCACGCTGTAACTCTTGGAGAGGCTGTTAATCGTCACTGTGCGCTCGCGCATCCCATCGATCGTGGCTATGGAGATGTGGCGCGCGCCGTCGTAGAGGATGTGCTCGTAGATCTCGTCGGTGATGGCCAGAACGTCGAACTCGGCACAGAGATCGCGGATCGATTCCAACTCTGCTTGCGTGAAGACCTTGCCGGTTGGGTTATGCGGTGTGTTGAGGATAATGGCACGTGTCCTGGTGTTGAAAGCGGCGCGCAGCTCGGCGGGATCGAAGCTCCACTCACCATCGGCATCGGCGGGAGGATGCAGCGTGACGTAGCGCGGCGTGGCGCCGGAGAGAATTGCATCGGGGCCGTAGTTCTCATAGAAGGGCTCGAAGACGATGACCTCTTCGCCCGGATCGACCAGCGCCAGCAGTGTGGCGATCATCGCCTCGGTCGATCCGCAACAGACCGTGATCTCGCGGTCCGGATCGAGTTCGATCCCTTGCCATCGCGTGAACTTCGCGGCAATCGCGTGGCGGAAGTTCTGTGCGCCCCAGGTGATGGCGTACTGATTGATGTCGCCGGCTACGGCTTGTTGCGCGGCAAGTTTGATTGCCTCGGGGGCGGGAAAGTCGGGAAAGCCCTGGGCCAGGTTCACCGCGTTGTGTTCGATTGCCTGGCGCGTCATCTCGCGAATGACGGACTCTGTAAACTGGGCGGCTTTTTGACTGATTCGCACTCTCGGACGATCCTCCCGCGCGCTGGATGCGCTCTCTATCAGCTTGCCACAAATCGGAGCCGCGCAGCCGATCTCGCGCAGTATTGGCTTGGAAGGGGCAGCGCGCGCCACGCCGATGCTTCGCTCCCCCCGCGGACAGATCGATGCACTGGTCGCCACGCTATGAGATCTTGCGAAAGGGCGCATCGGATTTCTAAGAGCGATTCGGACGTAGGCCAGCCTCCGCAAAGAGGCTGGCCTTTCTGTTTGCATGTCGCTAATACTTCGGCAGCGAAGTGTCGATTCTTTCAGCCCAGGCCAGAATGCCGCCGGTCATGTTCGAGGCGCGCTTGAAGCCTGCCTGACGCAGAAAGTCCACAGCCTTGGCGCTGCGCGCGCCGCTCTTGCAATGCACCACGATCTCGCGGCTCGAATCCAGTTCATGCACGCGCTTGGGCAGATCGCCGAGCGGGATCAAGTACCCCTTGATATTACAGATCTGGTATTCGTGCGGCTCGCGCACATCGAGCACGAAGAGGTCTTCTCCTGCATCGAGGCGCCGCTTGACTACCTCCGGCTGCACTTCGGGAATCTTCGTCGTGCCCGCTGGAACAGAATCTTCTCCGCGAACGCCGCAGAACTGTTCGTAGTCGATCAGTTCCTTGACGGTGGGATTCGTGCCGCAGATCGGGCACTCCGGATTCTTGCGCACCTTCAACTCGCGGAAGCGCATGGCCAGCGCATCCACCAGCACCAGTCGTCCGATGAGCGGTTCGCCCACGCCGAGAATCAGTTTAATCACTTCAGTAGCTTGAATGATTCCAAGCAGCCCAGGAAGCACGCCCAGCACGCCGCCTTCCGCGCACGAGGGCACCAATCCCGGCGGCGGCGGCTCGGGATAGAGGCAGCGATAGCAAGGGCCGTCCTTGGCGCCAAAGATGCTGGCCTGCCCTTCGAATCTAAAAATAGAGGCGTAGACGTTAGGCTTGCCGCTGAGGACGCTGGCGTCGTTGACCAGGTAGCGCGTGGCAAAGTTGTCGGTGCCATCGGCGACGATGTCGAAGCCGTCGAAGATCGCGAGCGCATTCTGGCTATTGAGATAGGTGTCGAAGCGCTCGATGCGCACAAAGGGATTGATGGCCTTGAGCTTGTCGATGGCCGAGTCCAGCTTCAGACGGCCCACGTCGCTGGTGTGATGAAGCACCTGCCGTTGGAGGTTTGTGTAATCCACTACGTCGAAATCAACGAGTCCGATTGTGCCCACGCCTGCCGCGGCAAGATACAGCGCCAGCGGCGAACCGAGCCCTCCCATGCCGACACACAACACGTGCGCGGCCTTCAGCTTCTTCTGACCCTCCAGGTTGACTTCCGGCAAGATGAGGTGGCGCGAGTAGCGCAGAATCTCGTCGTTGCTCAGCACTGCCTGGCTGATTTCATTCAATGGGGTCACTGTTTGTCTCCAATGCGACGGTTCATCATCGATTTCGCGCGGCTTCCTAAGCCGCCAGGGCCAACTGAAGAAACAGCGGCATTCGTATCCGATTTTTTCGCCGGAGTGGCTTCCTTGCTCAAGTAGCGATTGTTTTCGTGATGGAAGCATACGCCGACGAATGCGCAGAGTTTGCCGTCTTCGGAGAGGAGATACCGGCGCAGGGGTAGAGAGAAGGGGAGATCGAGATCTCGTTCGGCATCATTGTTCCTCGCTGAATCGTTCTGTCTTTGGACCTCGTGTGCAAATGATTCACTTCAATCGCTTCCTCTGCGAAATGCTTGGCCTCATCCCGATCCTGCAACTGAAATGAATTGGTGAACATGGCCCGTCCCTTTTCGACGCCGGTGATTACGTAGGAGCAGAGGGGCCAATGCGCCTCGGCGAGATCGATCGCGGACCAATGCGCGGGCCGATCGGGATGGGAGTGATAGAAGCCCACAATGTCGCACCCAGCCAGCATCGCTTCGCGTTGAACGCGCACGAGTTCCATCGGATCGATCCGAAAACGATTCCGCGGCGAATCGGTGCGCGTGTTTCCGCACGGAAACACCGCCATGACCATTTTCCCACCGGAATTGTCAAAATCGCCCACCAGCACTCCGCAGCACTCGTACGGATAAGTCCGTTCGCTGTGTTGCCGCAACTGGTCGAGCAGTGCGGCGGGAATCTTCAATGCCATGGGCTTGCGCTCCTTTTCTCAATTCTCCGTCCCAGAAATCTTCGCCGAGGGACTTGTCGCCGGAGTCGGGAAGAATCGTGCCGGCGAAACAGGCACTAGCAGGCATTCTTCGTGCGACCTTCGCCTGGCCCCGGTGCAACCTGCTCCTGTTTCGATGCCCAACTCCGGTTCCGCGATGCCGACTTCGCAAACCTTTGGCACAATCGAGGACTCCTTGTGCTTGCTCCCTTCGAGGCCGTGAAAGGACGAGCTGGGCTGAAGAGAGTTGCAGCGAATCGTCGCATTCAGTTCATTCAGTCTACGCGAAGCTGCGGCGAAGATTGCAGTTTCCCGCAGCATGGCGGCAGATTGCATCGCCTGGCCCGCGGCCTGGCGCCAAATTTCACCGTCCGTACCCTTGGGGGCAATGCCAGAGACTTGAAACAGGCGCGTCGCGGGGGTTCGTTCAAGCCCTTTATTGAAAAAAAGGGCGAGCCTCGAACGAAGCTCGCCCAAAGACATCAACTGAACTTGTCTTACCCGCGCGTCATGGTGCCATCCCATGTACTCGCCTTGGCTGGAATCTCCTTGCCTGTAAACCAGGTTGTGGTCACATTCTTGGTTTCCGTGTAGAAGATAAAGCCGTCGCGGCCCATGCAGTGCAGATCGCCGAAGAACGACTGCTTGTGGCCGGTGAAGCCGAACACACCCAGGGGAACGGGAATGCCGACGTTGATTCCCACCATGCCACCGTCGGTGCGCTTGGCAAATTCGCGCGCATAGTGGCCGCTTTCTGTGTAGATCACCGATCCGTTGGCGAACCGATTGTCGTTCATGATCTGCAAGCCCTGTTCGAAGCTGTCCACGCGCTTGATGCACAGCACCGGTCCGAAGATTTCTTCCCGCCCGCAGGCCATCTCCTCGGTGACCCGATCGAAGATCGTGGGTCCGATGAAGAACCCCTCCTCGCATCCTTCCGGCACCTTGGGGTTGCGCCCGTCGAGAACCAGCGTCGCACCCTCCTCGATCGCTTTCTCGATGCAACCAAGGACGAACTCCTTGTGCCCCTTGTTGATCACCGGTCCCAGGCCGGTTCCCTTGTCGTACGCGCGGCCCAGGTTCACTTCCTTCGCCATGCGCGTCACCGCCTCCACCAGTTGGTCGGCCACGGAGTTCTGGACCACCACCACGGGTAGAGCCATGCAGCGTTCCCCGGCGCATCCGCAAAAGGAGTTGATGATGCCCTGCGCGGCGCGTTCCAGCACGGCGTCTTCCAGAACGAGCGCATGATTCTTGGCTTCGGTGAGCGCCTGGACACGCTTGCCGTTGCTGGCCGCGGTGGCATAAATGTGCAAGCCCACGCTGGTGGAACCGACGAAGGAAACGCCCTTGATGTCCGGATGCCGAAGCAGGATCTCGGCTTCGTTGCGGCTGGTGGTGACGATGTTCAGTACGCCGTCTGGCAGCCCGGCTTGCTTCCACAACTCCGTGATGCGCATGGCGGATTGAGGCGCATAGCTAGCCGCTTTCAGCACCATGCAGTTACCCGTCGCGATGCAGATCGGAGCCATCCATCCTTGCGGAATCATGGCTGGGAAGTTCCACGGCGCGATGCCGGCAAAGACGCCAAGGGGCTCGCGGAACTGAACCGTGTCGTAGCCGCTCGACACGTTCATCAGCGACTCGCCCTTCATCATCTGCGGCGCGCCGCAGGCGAACTCGACTACCTCGATGGCCTTCAAGACATCGCCCATCGCCTCGTCCCACTTCTTGCCGTTCTCCTGGGCGCAGAGATGGGTTAGTTCGTCCAGATGCTCGTCGAGCAATTGTTTCATCTTGAACAGCACTTGCGTGCGCTTGGTCACCGGCGTGTCGCGCCACATGGGAAACGCCTTCACCGCGGCCTCAATGGCCTCTTCCACCTCTTCGGCGGTGCATTGCGGGGCATAGGCGATCACCGCGCCGGTCGAGGGGTCGTAGCAGGGCATGTATTTGGCGGTCGTCGATTCCCGCCACGCGCCACCCACGCCGTACTTCAGCCTCTTGGCGGGCACGCCGCCGATGGACTCGGGCTGAGCATCGCAGGGGACGAAATAGTAACGGTCGATTGTCACAGGTTCTGCAACCGGGACGGAAGTGGTCATAAGAATTCCTCTCCTCAAAAACTTGTTTCGCTTCCCTATCGTTCTTGTCGACGTTCTATCTTTCGTGGATGGGCGGCAGAGCAATGGATTCGCGCTATTCGGTATCCGGATTGGGAAGGATCACGTTCCGAATCAACTCGTTCATCTCCCCGCAAGCCCCAATGAATCCCCGCAGTGTGCGCCGCGATGCGCCGTACCACTCGAACTCTTCGTGGCTCAGGCCGCCTTCCGTGTAAGCTCGCTTGAAATCCGGGAACTTCGCCAGTAGCGTCTCGACAATCTTGGGATCGACCGGAGTGTCCATCCTCGGAGTGGCTTCGACATCGCTTGCATTGAAGCGCCGCTGCCAACTGCACGGAGGGGAGATCACCACATCGCCACCGATGAACTCGCTCCAGTGCATGTGGTTGCGGAATGCCGCGGAAAGTAGCCGCAGCCGGTAGCCGCGCTCCCGGTACAACCGGTACGCCTTCTTGAACACCGCAACGCCGGCCCACTCCAGATAGCCGGGATCGACGGAGAGATTCTGCTTCTCCATCACCACTTTGAGCCAGTCGTCCAGCCGCCCCACCATGATGGTGCAGACCGGCCCCATGGTTGCGATTTCAAGCCCTTCTGCCTCTCGCCTGCGCAGCCCGCGCTCCACCGCCTCGGCCACCGCGACGGCCTGCGGAAGCGTAAAACTGACCGTCGCGTTGATGCTGATGCCGCGATACGTGGCTTCTTCCATGGCCACGATTCCCGCGCGCGTGGCCGCGATCTTGACAATCATGTTCGGGGCAATCTGGTTGAAGTGGATGGCCTGCGCGAGAATGGCTTCCGCGCTGCGGAACGTTCTTGGATCGGTCTGGATCGACAGCCGTCCGTTGCGCCCATTCTGCTTGTCGAATTCAGGCTTCAACAGCTTGGCCGCATTGGCTGACATCTCTTCCACGATCTTCCAGGCGATCTGGTCTTCCGTGGCCTCGGGAAGGCTCTTTGCCAGAGCCAGAATGCGCTCCTTCCAGAGCGGCATCTCCTTCTTGAGCACCGAGACAACAATGGAGGGGTTGCAGGTCGCGCCCACGGCCCCATGCTCGATGGAATACGTAAGCTCCTCGACAGAGGCCGAATCGTTCCACAGGCAAGTGGGGGTAGTCTGGGTCATCTGAGAAAGCGGGCTCTTGTAGTGGACCGGCGAAATGATTTGGGTCATGCATCCTCCGAAACATGCACACGTGTGCACCGCGATAATACCACCGCCCGCGCCCACTGGCAAGACGATTTCAGGATTTTTCCAGCTTGCCCCGGACCTGCCTTTAGCGCCGTGAGCCTATCGACATGGAAGCAAATGGCCTTTCCCGCGAAAGCTCCGTCGAACTTTTGCTGCTCTCCTTGTTTCTTGGCTGGCGGCGAAGGTCGGCCGCCTCCGGCTTCTGGTATCCGTCCTGTAGGTTTGATGCAGAAATCCATCGATTCGGCACACGGCCCAACAGGAATCACTCGGCGGAACGAAGGAAACTTCGTTTGCTTTGGATCTCTGCTTGACATTTTGCTTGTAGCAGGCGATTATTTAGCGGATACACACGTGTGCATACGGCTGCGCCGTGTCGAAATGCACGGCCAAACCCTGCTGGGGCCAGATTGCCTGGGCCGCACGAGCGCGAGGAGAAACCATGAGTAGCTTGCTGGTTCGTCCGGAGGCCTTCCGGAATCGAGATGAGAGCTTAGGCTTTGAGTTCATGTCCTTTGGTGTGCGCAAACTGACCAAAGGCGGACAGCACCAGGGAGAAACAGGCAATAACGAGTTGGCCATCGTGATTCTGGGCGGCGTGTGTTCGGTGAAGAGTTCGCGCGGCGACTGGACTCGCATCGGCGGGCGCACCTCGGTCTTCGACGGCCTCCCCTACACGCTCTATCTGCCCATCGGAAGCACCTTCTCCATCGTTGCCGATACCGATTGCGAACTGGCCTTCTGCTGGTGCCGCGCGGAAGAGGAACACCCGGCGCGCCTGGTGACCCCCGACGACGTGGGCATCGAGATTCGCGGCGGCGGCAACGCCTCGCGCCAGATCAACAGCATGATCCCCCCCGCGTTTCCCGCCCATCGCCTGATTGTGGTCGAGGTCTTTACGCCCGCTGGCAATTGGTCCAGTTTCCCGCCGCACAAGCACGACGTCCACAACCCTCCTCATGAAGTGGATCTCGAAGAGATCTACTACTTCCGTTTGGAGCGCCCGGAGGGCTTTGCCATTCAGAAGGTCTACACCGGCGACCGGCACATCGACGAGACGCTCACGGTGCGCGACGGAGAACTGGTCAAAGTTCCCGAAGGCTATCATCCGGTGGTCGCGGCGCACGGCTACAACGCGTATTACCTCAACGTACTGGCTGGCTCGGCCCGCTCGCTGGCTGCCTCCGACGATCCCGATTACGCATGGGTCAGGAGCACCTGGAAAGAGATCGATCCCCGGCTTCCGCTGGTAAAGAAGTAAGAGCCGCAGTTCGTTGCGGCCGGCAGAGAAATGGGGCGAATCGATTGCATCCGCCCAGGCTTGAAGGAGAGATATGGCAACGCGTCGCATGACCATGGCTCAAGCACTGATCGCATATTTGAAGAATCAGTATGTTGAGCGGGACGGACGAGAGCACGCATTCTTCGCCGGAGTACTCGGCATCTTCGGGCACGGCAACGTCGCCGGAATCGGGCAAGCCCTCCAGCAGAATCCGGACTTCCCTTACATCCTGGTGCGCAACGAGCAGGCCGCCGTGCACATGGCCTCGGCCTATGCCAAAGCGAGCAACCGGCTGCGCACATTTGTCTGCACTTCGTCGATCGGGCCGGGCGCAACCAACATGATTACCGGCGCGGCGCTGGCGACGATCAATCGTCTGCCCGTGCTCTTGCTGCCTGGCGACATCTTCGCCCGCCGCAATGTTGCCCCCGTGCTGCAGCAGATTGAATCGCCTTCGTCCCAGGACACCGGCGTCAACGACTGCTTCAAACCGGTTTCCCGCTATTGGGATCGTATCTATCGTCCTGAGCAACTCATTACTGCGTTGCCGGAAGTCATGCGCACGCTCACCTCCCCGTCGGACTGCGGCGCGGTCACTCTGGCTCTGCCGCAGGATGTGCAAGCCGAAGCCTACGACTATCCGGAAGAGATGTTCCGCAAGCGCGTGTGGCTGATTCGCCGCGGCCAGCCGGACGAGTTATCGCTCCATCGCGCGGTAGAGGCCATCCGCTCCTGCCGCAGACCGCTGATCGTGGCCGGAGGCGGCGTTCTGATGAGCGAAGCCTCGGAGTCCCTTGCCGCGTTCGTCTCGGCCACCGGCATTCCAGTGGCCGAGACACAAGCAGGCAAAGGCGCATTGCCCTGGGACCATCCGCAAATCATGGGCGCCATCGGGGCAACCGGCACTCTGGCCTCGAATCGCCTGGCGCACAACGCCGACTTGGTCATCGGCATCGGTACCCGCTACGCCGACTTCACCACCGCCTCCATGACCGCGTTCCAGAATCCTCAAGTGCGTTTTGTCAATATCAATCCAGCGGAGTTCGACGCCTACAAGGTGGGGGCCATTCCGGTGGTGGCCGATGCTCGCGTTGCGCTGCAACAACTGACCGCCGCACTCGCCGGCCACCATATCGGCGCGGAGTACGCCGCAGAGACAGCTGCGCTCAAGGTTGCATGGGAAGCGGAAGTAGAGCGTCTCTTCCATCTCGACAATCCCGGACGCCCTGCGCAAAGCGAAGTCATCGGCGCAATCTGGGAGGCCTCCGGACCGCGCGACGTGTTACTCTCCGCCGCGGGCAGCCATCCCGGCGACTTGCACAAGTTGTGGCGAACCCGCACGCCGAACGGATACCACATGGAATACGGCTACTCCTGCATGGGCTACGAGATTCCCGGAGCCATCGGAGCCAAGATAGCCGATCCAAGCCGCGAGGTATATGTCTTCCTCGGCGATGGAACCTATCAGATGATGCCCAACGAGATTACGACATCTGTGCAAGAGGGCGTGAAGATCGTCATCGTGCTGGTGGACAATCACGGCTTTGCAAGCATCGGCGCGCTGAGCCGTTCGCTGGGCTCCGCCGGATTCGGAACCAGCTATCGCACCCGATCGAAAGTCTCCGGGCAGTTGGACGGAGACCCAGTAGCCGTGGACTTTGCCGCCAATGCGCGCAGCCTGGGCGCACACGCACTGAAGGCTAACACGCTTGCTGAATTGAAGCAGGCCTTGGAGACCGCCAAGACGCTTGATCGCACCACCGTCATCGTTGTCGAAACCGATCCGTCCATCGGCGTTCCCGGCTACGAGTCCTGGTGGGATGTTGCGGTTGCCGAAGTCTCGGAGATGGACAACGTCCGCGAGGCGCGTGTTCGCTACGAAGCGGCGCGCAAACTCGAACGCCACCACCTCTGAATCTTCCAATAGGAAATCGTGAGGAAGCGCGAATCCCGGAAGTCCGTCGAAACTAATCTGGTTTTCAGTTGCAAAGCGAACAACCTTTTTCAGCTATTCATCAAGAGGACAACGTGAGCACCCAGAAGCTACACATCGGAATCATTGGCGCCGGCCGCATCGGCCGCGTGCACGCCGAGACCCTGGCGTTTCGTCTACCCGAATCGCAGATCGTCGCAATCACCGATGTCAATCGCGAAGCCGCCATGTCGGTCGCAGCGCGCTGCAACATTCCCACGATTGCGGAGTCGGCCGCCGAAGTCTTCGCCAACCCGCAAATCGACGCCGTGCTGATCTGCTCATCTACCAACACCCACGCCGATCTTATTGTCGAAGCGGCCAAGGCCGGCAAGCACATCTTCTGCGAGAAGCCGATTGCCCATAACCTCGATCAGATCGACCGCGCCCTCGCGGCCGTGAAGACCGCCGGCGTCCAATTGCAGATCGGCTTCAACCGCCGCTTCGACGCTAATTTCGCCCGCGTCCGCCAGGCAGTGGCCTCAGGCGAGATCGGCGTGCCCAGCATGATGCATATCGTCAGCCGCGACCCCGGCCCTCCGCCCATCAGCTACATTCGCGCCTCGGGCGGCATCTTTGTCGACATGACCATTCACGACTTCGACATGGCCCGCTTCCTGATCGGCGACGAAGTGGAAGAGATCTACACCGCGGGCGGCGTCATGGTTGACCCGGAGATCGGCCTGGCCGGAGATCTCGACACTGCCTTGATGGTGCTGCGCTTCCGCAACGGGGTCATCGGCACCATCGACAACAGCCGCAAAGCTGTTTACGGCTACGATCAGCGCGTCGAGATCCTGGGAAGCAAGGGAAAGATCGCCACGGAAAACTGCTATCCCAATCAGACAGTCATCAGCACCGGCGAATCGGTCTACAAGGACCTGCCGCTGAATTTCTTCATGGAGCGCTACACCGACAGCTTTGCCTCGGAGTTGCGCTCGTTTGTCACCGCTGTCCTGGAAAAGAGGGTGACAGAAGTCAACGGGATGGACGGGAGGATTCCCGTCGCCATGGCGATCGCCGCGCGCAAATCCTACGACGAGCATCGTCCTGTGCGCCTGGATGAGATAACTGCCTGAATCCATCGCTTCGGACTGCCGCGGCTGGCAAGTGCGCGGCAGTCTGAACGCCGCACCCGGCGATTCCGAAGTGCCCGCGCTTCCCTCCTCCGCCCGTTTTCCATGACCAGGTCAGAGTTTCTCTTTGCTTCTCGGCACTTTGCTTTTGCGGACTTCGCGATCTCTAACCCGCGCCGTCGATTCTCTGACAATCAAGTCGGCGGGGACTTTGATTTGGACCACCGATTCCTCGCCCGACATCAACATCAGCAAATGCTCCATCGCCAGTTGTCCCATGCGCCTCATCGGCTGACGCACCGTGGTCAAAGGCGGGTTCGTATAGGAAGCAAGAAACAGATCGTCGAAGCCAGTCACAGAAATATCCTCCGGCACGCGCAACCCGTGCATGCAAATCGACCGCATCGCCCCAAAGGCCGACATGTCGTTGTAGCAGCATACCGCGGTGGGAGGATGGGGCAGCGCCAGCAGAGTATCCATTGCGCGCATTGCGGCCTCCGGCATGCCGTCGCCGTGGACCACCAACTCCGGCGAAGAACGAATCCGGGCTGCCTCCAAAGCTTGCTGGTAGCCGGCGAACCGTTCCACATCCGATTGATAGCCTAACTGGTCTCCGATATAGGCGATCCGCCGATGCCCTAACCCAATCAAGTGACTGACCGCCGAGCGAGCGCCTTCGAGATTGCAGATCATCACCGAGTGAACGAATGCGCCGGGATGCTGATCGTTCACCAGGATAATCGGCACCATCATCTCCGAGAGCAATGGAAGGTATAAGGCTCCGACACGCGAAGAAGTAACAATGATGCCGTCCACTCTTCGTTCTGCAAACGCCTGCACCACTCTCTTCTCGCGCTCCGGATCGGCATTCGAATCGGCGAGAAAGACGCTGTACCCGTGATCGTTGGCGGTCTGCTCGATGCCGCAGACGACTTCGCCGGCAAAAGGATCGGCAACCGTCGTCACCACCAGACCGATGGTTCGCGTTCTTCTGGTCACCAGGCCGCGCGCCACGGCGCTAGCCCGGTAGCCGGACTCCTCCGCGATCTTGCGGATTCTCTCCGCGGTCTTGGAATTCACCAGGGGGCTGAATTGCAGGGCACGGGAGACCGTGGGATGCGATACCCGGGCGAGCTTTGCAATATCCTTGATCGAAGGTTGACGAAGGCCCGGCTTCGCGCTGCGAGGATAGGCGGCGCCTGTAACTTTGCCAGTGACTTTCTTAGTCATTTCGCATCGATTCCATGAAAGCAGTGTATCATTGAACCCAACCCGTACAAACGACCAAAATCAACCCCAAGCGGCTCCGGTATCGCGCCGCAGCGCGACCTCGCCTTCAGGAGTTGAGAGGACACGGACCCCGCACCCGAAAGCGCAGCCGGTGAGTCAGTCCTGGCGACCGAGCGGCAGATAGTCGATCCTCGCCATATCCTCTTCTCTCACGATGGCGCTCATCGCTCCGGCTACGATCTCCTGCGCACACAGGCCGTCGCGATGCGTGATGGGAAATGCAGCGCCGCTGCGACAACATTCCAGGAAAACCTTGAGTTCTTCTTTGTATGCCGCGCCGAAACGATCGATGAACTCCGGCAGGTGGCGATCGTATTTGCGCATTTCAAATGTCTTGCAGGCGATTGGTTGCGACGCCTCCCGGCTTCCGTACGCCTCGACAATTACCTCGCAGAGTTTCTGGTTGAAGCGTCCGACGTGAATCCGGCCTCGCTCGCCGAAGACGATCGTCTCCCCGCGATAGCCGGAGACATGGTTGCGCGTCACCTGAAGCTGGCCGATAAGTTCCTCTCCAAAATCGAGCAGCATCAAGGCGTCGTCGAAGTCCTCCTGGCAGGTCGTATACCGGTGGCTGAAGATGCGCGATCCGATCGCCAAGGCCCGCTGCGGCTTCCGGCCCACAAACCAGACAATCTCGTCCACATTGTGCACCGCCATGTCGGGTAGAATGCCGGGGCTGCAGAATCCGTTCGGCGCAGGCGCGGAGTCTTCGAGCGCCGAGTAGATTTTGAATACCCGGCCGATCGCCCCCTCGTCGATCAACTGTTTTGCGTAAAGCAGAGGCGCATCGAAGCGACGCTGGAAGCCAAGCATCAATGCATGCGGATGCTCGCGCTCGAGCAGCGCCGCGAATTCGCGGTCTCCCTTCAGGGTCCCGGTGAGCGGCTTCTCCAGAAAAACGCGGGCGCCGCTCCGAATCGCCGTCAGCGCGTGCTCGCGATGCAGTTCCGTATTGGTCGCAATGACAGCAACGTCGCACAGACCCGAGTTCACAAGCCCCTCGATGTTATCGAAGACAGGGGTCGCCGTGCCGGAGAGAGACAGAAACTTGTCTGCGGAACTCCGGTCGGTGGTAGAGACACATGTAAGTGTGCAGAGACCGGACTCGCGCGCAAGCTCGTGAATGTGCAGTGCGTGAATCATGCCCATTCTCCCCAGGCCGACAACTCCCACGCGAATCGGCTGCAAGGGCAATCCCAATGAAGAATTTGGCGATATGGCTGACATTCGGCTCTCACCGGTCCTTTTCGGAAATCAGCCTCTACGGTACCAGAACCGGATCGTCGCATGACACGAATAGAACCCGCGCTCGACTCATCTGGAAGCAATAGAAGACATAATCAGGCCGCAACGGAAATAGTAACTGAGGGCGATGAATAGGTTTCCAGACGCCGGTCAATGGAAGGAGGCAGCGTCTGCGGAGATCCAGATTGAACACTTCGTCGAATCCGGAAAAGGCAACCTCCCCAGGGATGAAGAGGCCCACGTCCAGAGTTTCCCAGATGGCCCCAATGGCGGCAAGGTTCCCCCTGGGGTCGGCTTGTGCGCAAGGACCGAATACCACCGCCGGCGTGTCGCGGCTTTCGAATTTGTTCTGTCCAGAAAAATTCTTTCCTTGACACCCGCCACGCGGCATTGTTCATCTTCTTGAGCGGAAGAGCCATAAGAAAGATCCACCGGGAAACACAAGGCTATGTATCAATTATCTGCGTGGTGCCGCCAATCTGTCGGAGCAAGCATGTGTTTTGGGATGCTGGTGCAGGAGAATTGCCCTGCAAGCTCGACTTACTACATGACGACGAATCCCCGCCTGCTGGCTTCGAATTTCACGTCGCCGATGCTGCGCGTGCCCCTCGAAACAGCCAAGAAGCCATAGACGCTTGGCGGACCCTCCGTTGAAGCAGCTCTTGCTCGCGTTCCTCGTTGCGCCCAGCGCATATCTTGCGGGATGCAACGAGCGTTGACAGGGATCGCGCTCATGCAATTCTGTTCTTCTCGTTCCAGTTTCAACGACATGAAACAAAGTGAGGAAATTCATGGCTTTGAACCTTCCCTTCTTAAAACCAGCCGCACAGATCGACCGGATCTATCCCAAGATGCGCTGGCAAATCATGGAAGCCACTTTCATCGGCCGCGCAATGTTTTACCTGGTTAGAAACAATCTTCCCGTCGTCTCCAAGGAAATCGGACAGTCGCTGGCCTACAGCAAGGGGCAGAATGGCTGGACGTGGTTCTGTTCGCCGTCATCGGGTTCTTTGTCTATCCAACTGTCCTGCTGCTGGTGGTTAGCGCGCTGGATTACACCTCGAAGAAAGCGGTGGGAACGGCGGCCGGCTTTATCGGGCTCTTTGGCTATCTGGGGCGCGTCGCCGAGGGCAAAGGCATCGGCATGATGGTGGAACGATACGCATGAAATGCCGCCATGCATGCCATCCTGGCGTGCACGCTGCTAGGAATCGTTCTGCTCTCCTGGACGTGGAAGCTCCCACCGCACAACACCAGGGTTGTCGAATCCGGCAAGGAATGATGCCTGACACAAAACCGATTGGGGACATCGGCGGATGCCAATGTCCCCAATCGATGCATCTCGAACGCAACAGTACGGCTTGAGATCCCGGAGATCTAGGAAAACCGGGTACGCCGCCACAACAAGGTTCCGCATACTCCCAGGGGCACGATGGTGCCGGCCACCAGGACAATCATCCAGGGCAGGCTGACTTCGATGTGCTGGCTCTTGGTGCCCAAGCCAAGCCACACGAAGACGCCGACCGCGGCTCCCATCACCACCCACTCCCACCAGCGCCGCGGGGGCGGATGGTCGGCGAGCGGGTCGTCTCCGGCAACAACCACGGCCACTTTTTTCCGGTCCAGACCATAGCGATCGCACTCCCGGTCCATGGCCTCCTTCCAGTTCGCCAGTTCCGAGTCGGCCGGCGCGGCCAGGCTGATGGAGATTGCGCCCAGAATCATGATGAGCGAGCCGGCGATTACCAGAATCTTGGCCAAGGGAGCCAGTCCCGACAACTCCGCGAAGACCAACGCGCCCCAGGCCAGTCCCCAAAGCTGATTGGTGTTGGACAACGGAATGCCGCGCCCAATGCCGATGTATTTGGCGGCGAAGTTCTGAAACAGGTCGCCAATCACCCAGCAGAAGCCGCCCAGGAAGGGCCAGAACAACATGGGACGCGCCCTGTGCAACTCACCCAAAAGATTCCCGACGCCGCCATGAAAGACCGAGGCGAGAAGGAAGACGGTGCCCAGCTCTCCAAAGGTGAAGATGGTGACGAAAGAGAGCGGATTCATCCCGCTGATATAGGCCTTGCGGTAGGGAATATACATGGTGCCAAACAGAACGCCTGCGCCCAAGGCGGCCGCGATGCCTGCGGCAGCCTTGCCCGGCGTGTCGATCGATTGGTGCGCGGTGGCAATCGCCAGGATCGCCGCGCCGCCGACAATCGCCGAAGCGCCGCCCAGTACCTTCGCCCAGCCTTTCACACCAGAGCCGCGCAGTTCCTTGAAGAGCAGCCAGCCCCAGAAGAGGCCTACCAGACTGTTGGTGTTCCAAAGCGGAAAGGCAATGGCCAGGCCTACGTTGCGCACCGCGAAGATGGTCAACGTATTGGCGACGGCCCAGAGCATTCCAGCCACCACCGCCCAGACAATCAGGTGCGGCTTGTCCCGCAGATCGGTGAACAGAAACCCAGTGCCTTTCAGCAGTGTGGGAATCGTCCAGCGCGCCACAAATGCGCCCATCACCATGCCTACCGAGATGACAAAGGGAGAAAATCCTGCGTTGACCAGTTTCGTCGGTGCTTCGGCGGTTCCCAGCCACAGGGCGGCAGCCAGTCCGCAAAAGACACCGAGTTTATGCAGCGAAAGAGTTGATCGCCCGCGAAGGGCGGTTGCGGTTTCGGTCACCGGTTCACCTCAGGGTCATAAGGAGTGCTGTTCCCAGAATCAATACACCTAATGGCACCCAGAGATGCACGTCGGTGAGGATAGCGATGAGTCTCGATCGTTTCATGCGTTCGTCTCTTTCCGCCGCAAGGGAGGCTCTTTCTTCAAGAGGCCGGGCAGCACGCAGCGCTTCAAGCAAAATTCGCTTCGATGGAGTGGATATACTCCCGGTTCCGGCGCGCACTTTCCTTGGGCGTGCCCATCCCTGGAAGAATATCCTGCTCGACCAGCACATAGCCCTTGTAATCGCGCGCACCCAGCCAGCGCAGCAAAGCGGGAAGATCGACGCAGCCCTTGCCCAGCTCGCAGTAGACGCCGTTGCGCATGGCCGTAAAGTAGTCCCACTGTTCGGCGCGGGCGCGGCGCGCAACCTCCGGCTGAATATCCTTCAAGTGGATATACCAGATGCGCTCGGCAAAGCGATCGAGAGCCGCGGTCATGTCGAAATCCTCGCCGCCGGCACCGTGGCAATAATGGCCGCTGTCGAAGACGAGCCCGATCCGCTTGGGGTCGGTCAATTCCAGAAAAGTGGCAATCTCGTCCGGCGTCTCTACGTAGCCGGCGCAATGGTGGTGGAGCACGGTGCGCAAGCCTGTTTCCTCGAAGACCGCGCGCGCCACCTGGTCCGCGCCTCCGGCAAAGACCTTCCACTCCGCCGCGCTCAGCCCGTCTTCCGGCTTGATGCGTCCCGCCAGGCGGGTGCGCGCAGGGTCGGTGCCGTTGTCGTCCGACAGAACCAGGAAGGGCGCCTGAGTGGTGCCCACCGCGGCCAGCAAGCGGGCAGTCTTGACCGCCGTGGCCACGCCCGCTGCATGGGCCGAGGGATTCTTCATGGCCACCGGCACAAATGCGCCCAGCATGACCAGATCGCGTTTCGAAAGCTCTGCGCGGAGCGAGTCCGAATCCGTCGGCATATAGCCCCAATCGCCCAGCTCGGTTCCGGTATAACCGGTCTCCGCCAGCTCGTCCAACATGCGGTCGAACGGAATTTGCTGGCTCTTGTCTTGATTCTCCAGAGTGCCCCAGGAACAGGGGGCGTTGCCAACCAACAGCTTCTTCATGACTTCTCCTATGAACCTTGCGGCTCCCATCCCTGGGCCGCTCTTGCACAGCTTGGCTGCGCTTGCTCTCGGCGATGCGCGAAAAAACACCACGCCAATGCACACGCGTGCATTGGCGAGAAAATGATCGATCCCTGAAGTAGCATCTGTCAACTGCGAATGCACGATGGCGCGAGCCATCCCGGGTCCATCTGCCATCGTCTCCGCAAATCCCCAATGTTTTCGCGAGTGTGCAGACCAGTCCTGCACACAACAATTCAACCCTGCCGGCAGCGGTGCGGGGGCCTGACAGCACTCATTTGGAGGTCGCCCGATTCCCGCCACGCCTCTGCACCCGCCACGACTCGCCCAAGCGTGCGCTGGGAATGCGCGCCATCGAGAGTGCAGGCACGGGTCGACAAGCCATGCTTTCCCAATGTTTTCGCGCGCTTCTCTAAACGACACTGCCTACGGGCGCGAAATTCAAATTCAGTACACACGTTTGCATAACAGAGCCGGTTCATTCTGCTTTCCGCATCGTAAATGCCTTGCAATTGGATACTTTTTCAGTGATGAGGCGACCCGGTCCCCAACGAACGACTGTCTATTCTTGCGCAGCCAGCCCGCCCTGGGAGAGGAGCAGGCGCGCAGTTTCAACGGGTTCTCCCGCTGGGGCAAGGCGGCGCTGCGGGTCTCAGCGAATCCACATCTGCGTGTCCCCCACGGAAACGGAACTCAGCCCTTGCGCCAGCAACTCCTCCACTTCCTTCATGCTCTGGATCAGGCCGCCGCCCAGAACCGGCAGGTCCGGCGTCACGGCGTGCACACGTTCCAGCAGCTTGGGCGCCACCAGCGCGGGCAGAACCTCCACCGCATCCACCCGCGTATTCTTCATGTGGTTGATGATGGACTCCATGGCGCCGCTATCCAGCAGGAACGTCCGCTGAATCGCATAGATGCCAACGGAAAGCGCATGGCGCAGCGGCTCCATGTGGGTAGAGATGATTCCGCGCGCCCCCGCCCGTTTCAGAAAGTTGACCGAATACTTGTCGCGCGAAAGTCCATTGAACAGGTCGAGATTGACGATGGGGAGTTTGCCCGCGGCAAGAATCCTTTGGAACATCTCGTCGCAATTCTCCGGATCGCCGGTGAGGAGATAGACGATCTTACCGTGCGCGGCGATCGCCAGATCGAGTTGCTCGACCCTGCGCACCGCGGGAATGATCGGCGTTTCCTCGCAAAAAACCCGAAACGGCGTCAACTGATCCTGCACCATTCTCGCGCGTCCCTCCTGAAGGGAGTCCCTGGGCGCCACGGCTTGCGCTCACTCAAACGCCCCATGCCACGCCTTCTCAATCCATACGATGTAACTAGATTACCCATTATAGACATCGCTCGGGGAGCCCGGATGGGTGGACGTGCGAGCGAAACAAAAGCTGCTATCGCCCTGCCCGGTGCGCCTCAATTCTCGCGGCCAACCGGCGGCACTCCCCTCCATCCTGGGTTTGGTCGCATGGAAGCGCTTGCGAATGCGGCAAGCAAGGACCGGCCCTCCGGACACCTCAACTCGCGGCGCGCCCTTCGAAATGCGCTTCGATCTCTTCCAGCGTCTTGCCTTTTGTCTCCGGCAGGAAGAAGGCGGAGACCAGAAAGTAGACCACGGTGAACCCAGAGAAGAGGAAGAACATCGAGGAATAGCCGTACTTGCTCACAAAGGGCAGAAAGATGCCGGCCAGGGTGGTCGAGACCAACTGGTTGATGACCAGGGCGATGCTCATGCCGTTGGAACGGATGCGGGTGGGCATCAGTTCCGACAGCGCCAGCCACACGCACACGCCGGGACCGACCGCGTAGAAGGCCATGAAGAGATAGAGGCCGAAGGCCACCAGCCAGCCGTGCTGGGCGTCCGGCACCCGGCCGATCAGAGCTTTCTGGATTCTCAGCGGAGCCTTCCGCGCGCCATCGAGGTCCGCGAAGGGGTTCTTGAAAAGGGCCTCCACCTTGTTGGCGGGCACGCAGTTGGCGCGGGCGATCTGCAAGGGCGCCGCGGCCGATTCGTCGGAGCGGGCGTAACTGGTGGCCGCGGTGAAATCGCCGTACGAGTAAATGATGGCCAAGGAGGCGCGGTTGCTGTCGATCGGACCGCCGCCGGTGCTGTGGGCGGCCATCAGGCGGCTCGCCTGGGCCGGATCGAAGCGCAGAGTCAGCTCCTGATTCGAGCCAGCCATGGTTTGCACCGCGTCGCGGACGTCCAGGCTGACGCTCTCCGTGCGCAAAAACAGGAATCCCACGCCGACCAGGGAAACAATAATGCCGCTGGTGCCCAGGACAAGCAGAAATCTGCGTCCCAGGCGGTCCACCAGCACCATGCCCACCATGGTCATGAGGAAATTGACCGCAGTGAAGATGACGTAGCCCCAATGCGCGTGCAGATCCGATAGACCGCTTTGCAACAGTATCCCGGCGTTGTATCCGATGATCGAATTGATGCCCGTGGCCGTGTTGCAGAACAGGATGACGCAGGCCAGCAGAAACGGAATCACATATTTGCGGCGCAAAAGCGAGTCGTGCAGCTTTCCTGCCGCGGAGCGCTTCTCGGTGGCCAGATCCGCGGTCTCTTCCATCTCCTGCAATTCGAGAGCAGCCTGTTCCGGAGTGCGGGAACGAAGCAAGGCCGCAAGGGCAAGCTGCTTCCTTCCCTTGCGGAAGAGCCAGCGCGGAGACTCGGTGACCAGCAGGCTGCCCAGGACGAACAGCACGCCGGGCGGCAGCGAGACCCAGAAGATGCGTCGCCAGGCCTGATCCTTGAAGCCGAAGAGCGTGCCCGCGTCGGCGCTGAGGGCTACGGCCTGCACGCGATAGCTGTAATACATGCCGACGATTGCGGCCGCCACAATGCCCAGCGTGAGCAGCCATTGGAACGCGCCCGTGCCCTTGCCGCGATCGCGCGCCGCCAGGCACTCGGCCAGATACAGCGGCACCACCACGCCGATCAGCCCGCCGCTCATGCCTTGCAGCAGGCGGCCGAGGAAAAGCGGCCCGTAGCCATTCGACAGGGCAATCACCGGAATGCTCAACACGAAGGTCGCCCCGCTGAGAATCATCAAGGGCTTGCGTCCCATCCAGTCGGCCAGCGCACCGGCAAACAGGGTGGAAAAGACACTGCCCAGCAGCACCGCCGCCACGATGACGGAGAGCTGCGCGGCGGTCAGGCGCGAAGTCGCCTCCAGGTACGGAAGCGCGCCGCCGATGATGCCCACGTCGATCCCGTACAGCAAGCCGCCGAGACCGGCGACCAGCAGGAGAAAGAGGTTGTAACGGCGTTGCGCGGAGGAGTCGGCGGACGAGATGGAGGCGCGGGCAGTTGTCATCGGGCTATGGTGTACTCTCTCACAGTGGGCGCAGGTCTATCGAACAGAGTCGGAGTCTCCCGCATGGGCAGCGGGGGTTCCACTGCCCGAGGGCACTGTCCAGAATACTGCTCCAAGCTACCGGGCAGACACCTAGCCGAAGAGGAATTCCTTTTCGCGCAGCTCTTTGATGGTATCGCGCAGCTTGGCTGCCTTCTCGAACTCGAACTTCTTGGCCGCCTCGCGCATCTCGGTCTCCAATTTGGCGATGTAGGCGTCGAGGTCCGCCTGGGAGGCAAGTTCCGGAATGCCGGCCATCTCTTCCTCGGCCACATCGCCGTATTCGGCCTTGAGAATCGCGGCCAGCCCCATGTCCATGGTGTTGACGATCGACTGCGGCGTAATGCCGTGCTCTTCGTTGTAGGCGCGCTGCACGGTGCGGCGGCGATCCGTCTCGTCCATCGCCCGGCGCATGGAGTCGGTAATGCGGTCGGCGTAGAGAATCGCCCGGCCCTCGACATGGCGGGCGGCGCGGCCCATGGTCTGAATCAGCGATCCGGCAGAACGCAGAAATCCTTCCTTATCCGCGTCCAAAATCGCGACCAGCGAGACTTCGGGCAGATCCAAGCCCTCGCGCAGCAAATTGATGCCGATCAGAGCGTCGTATTCACCCTTGCGCAAGCCGGCGAGCAGTTTGACCCGCTCCAGGGTCTCGATCTCCGAGTGCATGTAGCGGCAGCGCACGCCCACCTCGGTGTAGTAGCCCGCCAGATCCTCCGACATGCGCTTGGTCAGCGTGGTCACCAGCACCCGCTCGTTGCGTTTGGCGCGATCCCGAATCTCGGCCAGCAGGTCGTCGATCTGCCCCTTGACCGGGCGGATCTCGACCTCGGGATCGATCAATCCAGTCGGCCGGATCACTTGCTCGACCACCACCCCGGCAGAGCGCGTCAACTCGTACGGACCGGGTGTCGCCGATACGTAAATCGTCTGGTTGACCCGCGCCTCGAACTCCTCGAACTTCAACGGGCGGTTGTCCATCGCCGAGGGCAGGCGAAATCCGTAGTCCACCAAATTCTGTTTGCGGCTGCGGTCTCCAAACCACATCCCGTGGACCTGCGGAATGGTGGCGTGGCTCTCGTCGATAAACACCAGAAAGTCGCGGGGGAAGTAGTCCAGCAGCGTGGGCGGGGCCTCGCCCGGCAGACGGCCGGAAAAATGCCGCGAGTAATTCTCGATCCCATGGCAATAGCCCATGGATTTGATCATTTCCAGATCGAAGCGGGTGCGCTGGTTGACCCGCTGCGCCTCGACCATGCGGCCCTGCGACTCCAACTCGGGAACCCAACTGTTCAGCTCGCTCACGATGGAGTCCACCGCCTCGGCGCGCCGCTCCGGTTGCACGACATAATGACTCTTGGGATAGATAGGGAGCCGGGCATACTTCTGCTTGACGGTGCCGAACAGCGGGTCGATCTGCGAAAGCGATTCGATCTCGTCGCCGAATAGCTCGATGCGGTAGGCCGTCTCGTCGTAGGTGGGAAAGACCTCGATCACATCGCCGCGTACGCGAAATGTGCCGCGCCGGAAGTCCCCGTCGTTGCGTTCGTAGAGGATCTCCACCAGCCGCCGGGTAATGTCCTTGCGGCTGATGTGCTGGCCCTTCTCCAGCAGCAGCAACATGCCGTAATAGGCCTCGGGCGAACCCAGGCCGTAGATGCAACTCACCGAGCTGACAATGATCGAGTCGCGGCGCTCGAACAGCGAACGCGTCGCCGAGAGGCGCAGCTTGTCCAGTTCCTCGTTGATGGTGGCTTCCTTCTCGATATAGAGGTCGCCGGCAGGGATGTACGCCTCGGGCTGGTAGTAGTCGTAATAGCTGACGAAGTATTCGACCGCGTTATCCGGAAAGAACTGCTTGAACTCGTGATACAGCTGTGCGGCCAGGGTCTTGTTATGCGCCAAAATCAGCGCCGGGCGGTTGGACGCCTCGATGACCTTGGCCATGGTGAAGGTCTTGCCCGAACCGGTGACACCCAGCAGCACCTGGTGCTGCTCGCCCGCTTCGAGGCCATTGAGAAGCTCCTCAATCGCCCGCGGCTGATCTCCCCGCGGCTTGTAGCTGGTCACCAGTTGAAAGTCCATGGCGGGATTATACGCCAGATGGCGAACATTGGGCGAATATGCGGCCGGGCGATCCAGCAATTGTAGATGGCAGGAATCGCGGGAACGCCGCACAGGTCCTCCCGTAGGGAGGAGGTGAAAAATAGCCCAGGGCGGAACCCTGGGTAAACGTCAAACAGAGAGATTACCGCCCCGGAGGGGCGGTGTGAAACCCCAGTAGAATCGCTGGATTGAACGAGCCAGGGCGAGAAGATTCGATTCGTCCCACGGGGTGGTTGCCACTTCCTTTGCCGCCCACCCAGGGCCACTCACAGGAAGACCGATGGAAACGTCTATTGCGAATAACCGAACACCGCCTAGAGGTACTGGATCAGGACGCGCTTCATGTGTTTGTCCTCCATCACCCGCGCAATTCGTTTCACGATGTTGCGCCGTAGGTCGAGTTCCACCGGAATGTTCGGGTCCTGATGCGCCTCGTTGATTCGAGTGCCCACGGCGAACTTCACAATATCGCTGTCCAGCAGCATGTTCGCCAGCCGCACCGCCGCATTCGGCCGCGGCGCTTCCGGATCGAACCCCTCTTCAAGAAGGCGAAGCACCTCGCCCAAGGTGAGCGTGCCTTCGGTGACCAGCTCGAAACCTTCCATTCTGGCCGATGGCGGCACCTTCGGGTCGAGTTGCTGCCGCATGTCGATCTGGATCGGGCGGTTCAGCAACCGCGAGACAATGTTGGCCGTTGTCCCGCCGCAGATGACTTTTCGTCCCTGCGTCTTCTCCGCCATCTTTGCCAGATCGTGATCGTGTGCGCGGTTGAACGGCGCCCCGGTCATCACCAGCAGTTGCCGCGGACTGCGGAAGTAAACCACGCCGCAGGTGATGTCGTCCTTGGCGCTCAGCCCGTCGACTTCCTCCGCCTTCGCCACCAGCAGGCGCGACAGCTCGCGCGCCGAGATATGAGGATACCGGGCGATCTTTTCCCGCGCGAACTTCTCCACATTCTCCAGTCCCCAACCGAGGGGCGTGCGGAATTCGCCCATGCCCGCCTGGGTGATTCCGTCGGAGAAGAAGATGATCCGATCTTCGCGCTGCACATCGAAGCTGGAGAAGCTGATGACCCGGTCTTCCCATCGTTTGGGGCGCACCTCGGTCTTTTCGACAATCAATTCGCCCTTGGGCCGCACCAGCAGGAACGACGGATTGCCGTGCTCAATGATGCGCGTCTGCCCCGTGCTGGCCATGTCGACTACGGTGAACGTCGAATAGCTGATCTTGCGCACGCTGCAGATGGGCAGCGTGTCCATGATGATCTCCGCCGACCTGTGTATGTCCATCGCGCTGGCGGTGAACTTCAATGCCATGGTCGCCGTCATGCTGGCCAGCACGCTGGCTTTCACACCGCTGCCCAGGCCGTCGGAGAGGACAGAGATGATGCGGCTCTCCGGCTCCACCTTGCGGGTAAGAAACACGTCGCCCGAGATGAATTGTCCGTGCTTGGCGCGCTGGCAGGAATCGACCTCGATGAAGCTCTCGACTCCGCTCACTGCTGCCTCCCCACTCCGTCTCCGTCGAGTTCCTCCGGGCTGAACGAGCGCACAATCGAGTTCAGGATGATCTCGGAATCCGCGGCGTTTTCACCCAGCAGGAAAGCAATCTGCTGCACGGTCTTCAAGTTCTTCTGAATGACATCGTGGGCGCGCGCGATGATCTGTTCTTTCTGAAAGATCGGCTTGGTGATGTCCTGAAAGATTCCGCACATCACCGAATGAGGCTCGATGGTGAAGATGCTGGTATTCAAAATGCTTCGCTGGAAGCGGATGTCGTGGCCCACGATATCCTCGCCCGAATCGAGCACCCGCTTGAACAGGTAGGAGAATGGAATCACCGAGCTGAGCGCGCTGCCTTCCAGATTCGCGTTCTCCTCGCCGTCGTCGGCGAACAGGTGCACAAAGTTCGCATTGCTCTCGATGATATTCAGATCCTCGTTGACAATCACCACCGCGGACGGCATCTTTGCCAGCAGCGCGTTGGCCTTCTTCTGCGCCAGCTTGCGCGTATAGGTTGCGCACATCATGCGCTCGGCGTTTTTGGCGATCAGCGCATTGGCGAAATCGCGGCAGGAGTCGTATCCGCAGCCTCCGCAATTCAGCTCGTCTTCGACCGAGTACTTTCCTACCGTGCGCAGCGCATCCCGCAATTGCATTTCGGTGTACTCGTTGCGCGGAACCGGAGAAGCAACGTACTCCCGCTCGATTCCAAACGAAAGCACGCGCGGCTGCTCGGGCGCGGGCTTTGCATAGTGCACGATGTCGTAGCGGCGGCGCGCCACCGATGTATTGCGCGCGGCCTTCGGTCCGTTCACGCAGGAACCGGCGCACGCCGTCAATTCGAAGAAGATATTGTGCTCCGGCTTCCACTCCGAGATGCCCTTCAACGCCTGCTCGACATTCGAGAGTCCGGAGAAAGACATGAACTGCGAGCTGCTCACCTCGCCGGCGCCGGTAACGCCCGGCACCATTCCGCCGTCGATGGGGTAGAGCGCGCCCTCTTCAGCCGGCTCCGGCTCAAAGCGATCGCCCTGCGTCTCTTCGATCTCCGCCAGGTGAATGTTCTCTTCGCTCAGCCAACGGTCCAAATCCTCAAACGTGAGCACCGCATCCAGAAGCTCGGGATGCTGCTCGGCCTCGGTTTTCTTCGCGATGCAAGGGCCGATGAACACCGTTGCGATCTCGTCTCCGTAATGCGCGCGCAGCATCTTGCAGTGGGTCAGCAGCGGCGACAGCACACCGAAGACATGCGGCTGGCACTCCGGATGGTACTTGCCGATGAAATCCACAACCACCGGGCAAGCGGACGATATCCATATCTGCTTCGGCTCGCCGCGCATCAAGGTCTGCACGCTCGCCGAAACCTGCTGCGCGCCCAGCGCGGTTTCTGAAACCGCAAAGAACCCCAGCTTCTTGAGAGCATGAACCACTTGCGCCGGACGCACCCCGGAGAACTGCGCCACAAACGAGGGCGCAAGCGAGACGACCACCTTCTTGTCGCTCGCCAAGAGCGCCTTGGCGCGGGCCAGATCGTCGCGCACCCGCTTCGCACTGCTCGGGCAAGCCAGTACGCAATTGCCGCACATGATGCACAGTTCCGGCACTACCCGCGCGTAGCCATCCTCTACACGAATCGCCTTCACCGGGCACTCGCGAATGCACTTGTGACAATCCTGGCATTCGCGCTCCTGCGTGTAGATGGGATTAAGCCGTTCCATGGTCTCCCCGAAGCGGACTGTCTGTTTGTTGCAACAGCTCGCGCAATCTCGCGGCGGTTACGCTGTGATGCGATTCCTCGCCGATGGTCAGATTCGGCCCCTGGTTGCATTGGTCCTGGCAGAGCCTGCCCGTGAGGTGAACCGCCGCATCTAATCCACGGCTCTGCACATGCTTATTTATCGTTGCGAGATTGTCCGAGTTCCCCCTGGCGAAACAGGAACTCCCGAGACAAACCACCACTTCAACTAGGCCGTTTTCCGGGGGCATGGCTTACCTCTCTATGCCTGCAACTGCACAAACTGCGCGGACCTGCTAGGCAAAGCACTCACTGGAGCCTCGATTGCAATTTCCACCGCGCCTCTTCCGCCCGGCCCTGTTCCCGCAAAGCGTCCGAGCGAGCGGATCTGCCCGCGCAAACATTGATTGCAATCGGATGCGCTCTCGTCGATGCATGCTTTCGCGGGATAAATCTGATACATGCTGCGATACTTCACCGGCGTCAGATTCGGCATCACCACATTCGCGCCAACCTTGAGTCCTTGCTTCCGTCCATCCACCTTGTTGATGGTGGCCAGCGCGGTCGTGCTCGGAATGTTCGCATCCGGGCACACGATGCGCGTCAGCGCGATCATCTTGTAGACCATCTCTTCGTTGCTTGGAACCTGCTCCGCTGGATCGATCGGCGGACGCAGCGCGCCCGAACCCAGCGGCGTGCTCGCGTGCGCAATGTAAGGACCGATGCCGATCATGTCCAAGTCCAGCGCGCGAAACATGAGAATGTCATCGGCCAGGCTGGAGAACGATTGGCCGGGAATGCCCACCATCACGCCGCCGCCTGCCTGATAGCCAAGCGCCTTCAATTGCCGCAGCAATGTCAAGCGATCCGGTCCGTCCGCAAAGCGATGCGGATGAATCGCGCGAAACAGATTCTCGTCCGAGGTTTCGAATCGGAGCAAATAACGGTCCGCGCCCGCCGCGCGCCACAACCGCAGTTCTTCTTCCCGCCGCTCGCCCAGGCTGAGCGTCACCGCCAGCGACGTCTCGCGCTTGATCCAGCGCACGATCTCCGCAATCCAATCCGCGGTGAGCGCATCGTCTTCGCCGGACTGGATCACTACAGTGCCGTATCCAAGTTGCACGGCCTGACGAGCACAGTCCAGAATCTCTTCCCGTGTCATGCGGTACCGCGGCAGGTCACCATTGCCCTGCCGCAGTCCGCAATACATGCATTGCCGCACGCAATGACTAGAGGCCTCTATCAATCCGCGCAGATGCACGCTGTCGCCGACATTCCGGCGGCGCACCGAGTCGGCCCATTCGTACAGCGCCTGAAGGCGCGCGGGCCGGCTCTCGTGCAGCCATCCAAGCAGTTCGGCTTTGTTCGGTGCGATCATGGTTAGTTAACCAGACTCAGGGATCTTTCATCCGCGGCGGACAACGCCCTGGTTGCAAGCAATTCCAGTTGCTCTTCGCGCGCTCCCTTGTAAGCGGCAAGCGCTTCCGGAAAAGGCTGCAATGCGCGTTCGAGTATCCCCAGCGAGTAAGCGATGACCAGACCGTAGTTGGTGATCGGCACTCCCTGAGTCTGGCACTCGCGAATGCGATTGACCATCTCCTGGCGATTCCACATGCATGCACCGCAGTGAATCACCAACTTGTAGGGCGAAAGATCCGCTGGAAAGTCGCGGCCCTTCACGCTCGTAAATTCCAGCTCGCCGCCAACATACTTCTGCAACCAGCGAGGAATCTTCACGCGGCCGATGTCTTCCTCGATCGGGTGATGCGTGCAGGATTCCGCAACCAGCACCTTGTCGCCGGGTTGTAGCATGTCCACCGCAACCGCCGCTCTGGTCTGCGCAACCAGATCGCCCTTCAGACGCGACAGGAGAATCGAGAACGCCGTCAGAGGAATCGAGTCCGGCGTAACGCTTGCAACCTTTTCGAAGACTGCCGCATCGGTAACAACGATGCTGGGAGGCGTCTTCAGATTGTCGAGCGTCCTCTTCAGCCCGCCGTCCTGCACCACGACGCAGGATGCCTGCCCGTCGAGCAGCTCGCGAACGCACTGTGCCTGTAATTGCTTGATGCGGCCCTTGGGAGCTTCCTTGTCGATGGGCATCACCAGCACTGCCGTTTCGTCCTTGCCAACCAGGTCGCCCAGAAGCACCTGCGGCCCTAACACTTCAGCCGGCGCAGCCTGCCAAAGCATGGCGCGGAAGGCATCCACCCCCTCGCCGCTTGTCGCGGTAAGTTCCGCATAGGGGAGGTTGTCCTGCGCAAAGCGCGCCAGATGCTCCGCATTCGCGCGGCCTAAATCGGCCTTGTTCAAGGCCACCAGCACGGGAATGCCATGCGAGCGAAGCTCGGCCAGCAGTTTCTCCTCGAACTCGCTCCACACGCCGGCTTCGGTAACCAGCACGCCCACGTCGGTGCGCTTGATCGCCAGGCGCGTCTTCTCGATGCGCTGCGCGCCGAGCGCTCCGACATCGTCCACTCCTGCGGTATCCACAAAGAGGACTGGCCCGATGGGAAGAAGTTCCATCGGCTTCTCGACCGGATCGGTCGTCGTGCCCGCCACATCCGAGACGATTGAAACCTTCTGCTGCGTAATTGCATTCAGCAGACTCGATTTGCCTACGTTGCGGCGTCCGAAGAAACCGATATGCAGCCGAAACCCTTTCGAAGTTGCCCGTATCATGATGATTTCTCCAATTCCTTTTCTGGCTAAACGAAAACGTCGCGTTCGCCGGCGCGAACCTTGTTCAACATCGGCAGCGCGCGGGCGGTTTGCAGTCCACTCATTTGTTGCAGTTCAATCGCGATGAGTTTCTCGCCGGCTGCCCTTGCAAGCGGTCCGGCATAGTCGCACAGGTATTCCTGAAACGTCGACAGCGCATTGGGATGGCAGTGATGCTTGATGTCGCCTGGTTTGGCGAGATCCATGAAGTCCATTCCCGTGCGCCCCATGCGGTAGCAGGCGGTGCAAAACGAAGGCAGGAACCCGAGCGAGACCACATCCTTGACAACCTCTTCGACCGTGCGATGATCGCCCAGTTGAAACTGGCTGCCGTTCGGATCGCCTTCGCCGTCTTTGTAGCCTCCCGGATCGGTGCGGCTGCCGGCCGAGATTTGTGAGATGCCGAGTTCCAAGGTCGCGCGGCGCACATCCGCGTTTTCGCGCGTGGACATGATCATCCCTGTGTATGGAACAGCTAGGCGCATGATGGCGATCATCTTCATGAAGTCGCTGTCGCTCACCGCATGAGGTGGAGCAGAAGCGATGTCGGACCCAACCGCAGGCTCGATGCGCGGAAAGCTGATAGTGTGCGGTCCCACGCCGAATTTCTCCTCCAGATGGCGAATGTGCTGCATCATCGAAAGAATTTCGAAGCGCCAGTCGTAGAGCCCGAAGAGCACGCCAATGCCGACATCGTCGATGCCCGCTTCCATCGCTCTGTCGAAGGCCGTCGTGCGCCAATCGTAATCGCGCTTGCGGCCTTTGACGTGAACCTCCGCATAAGTCGGGCGATGATAGGTCTCCTGAAAGAGCTGGAAGGTACCGATTCCAGCATCCTTCAGTTGACGAAAGCGGCTGACTGTTTGTGGGGCCAGGTTCACGTTGATCCGCCGAATATCGCTAAGGCCAATCCGCGTGCTGTAAATGGTCCCGATGGCGTCCAGAATGTATTGAAAACCCTCTTCCGGCAGTTCTTCTCCGGCGACAACCAAGACCCGCTTGTGTCCCTGACGGATCAGGATACGGGTCTCTTCGGCGATCTCTTCCTGCGTCAGCGTGCGCCGCGTCAGAGATGTGTTGCTCGCCCGGAAAGCGCAGTAGGTGCACTCGTTCGCGCAGCGGTTGGAGACGTAAAGCGGCGCGAACAGCACCAGCCGCGATCCGTAGATCTCCTCCTTGATCCCTTTCGCCGCCGCAAAGATTTCCGCGAGCTGTTCCGGACTCTCGACGAAGGACAGACAGGCTACGTCCTCCATGGAGAGCCCTTTCAACTCGCGCGCCTTGACCAGCAATTCGCGCACCTGTGCCGGCTCGGGGGCCGTGCGGCGCGCAAGCATGCGCTCCACTTCCTGCTCGTCGATGAAATCTGCTCGTTCGTGAGTAATCAAGACATTCTCCTCTCGAATCACTCAGTCGGCGCTTGGTCTTGCCCGATTGGCGTCGGCTGTCTGCGCCGGAGTGTCGTTCTCAATCCGGCTGTGAATGACTTCAACTGCTTTTGCGCTCGTGCAGCAAGGAACATGCTCGCCGCCGATCATGACCGTTGGACCGGTCTCGCACTTCTCGAAGCAGAATCCGGCGCGCACATCCAGGCGGCCTTCCAGACCGTGCTGCTCCGCGTTGCGCAACACTCCGTTCAGCACTTCCTGCGAACCCTTCAGGAAGCAGTTCGTTCCCAGGCATACGCTGACCTTGAGTTTGTCGTCGCCCGGCGACTGCATCAGCGGCAGAGACTCGTCCGCGATCCGGTGACGGCTTTGATAGGTGGTGTGAAGAAGATGATGCGCCTTCTCTCCGCCGATCTCCCCGAGGAAGTTCGCGTAGCACTCGGTGATGAACACGTTGTCCTGCGACTTGTGCAGTTGCAGCATCTTGTCTGCGTTGTACAAGCCCTTGGTCCGCTGTGCCCGCGCGTCGCGCGAAGTAGTCACCGGCTGCCCGGCGCCGCCTACGCAACCGCCGGGGCAGGCCATCACTTCGATCAGATCGTACTGGCTCTTCCCTGCCCTCACCTGTTCGGCGACGACGCGGGCATTGCGCAATCCATGCACGATGGCCAGCTTCAGTTCGGTCCCGTTGACCGTGATGGCCGCTTCGCGAAGACCCGAGTCGCCGCGCACTTGCTGGAACTCGACATGCTCCAGCTTCTTGCCCGTAACTTTCTCCGCCGCGTAGCGCAACACAGCTTCCGTCACGCCGCCCGAGTTTCCAAAGATCACGCCCGCGCCGGTATAGAAGCCAAACGGCATGTCGAAGGATTCTGGTTGCAATGAATCGAACATGATGCCCGCGGACTGAATCATCTGCGCCAATTCCTGCGTGGTCAGCACATGATCCACATCCGGGTCGCCATCCACGCCCATCTCCGGGCGCTGTGCTTCGTACTTCTTGGCCGTGCAAGGCATAATGGCCACGACCTTCAGGTCCTTGCGCTCGATCTTGAGTTGCTCGGGCAGCATCGCCTTCAGCAGCGAGCCGAACATTGCTTGCGGCGAGCGGCACGTAGAAAGATTCGGCAGCAGTTCAGGGAAGTATTGTTCCGCATACTTCACCCATCCGGGGCAGCAAGAAGTGAACATGGGCAGCGTGCCGCCTTGCGTCTTGCGCTCCAGGAACTCCGTGCCTTCTTCGATCACGGTGAGATCGGCCGCGAACGACGTGTCGTAAATCTGATCGAAGCCGAGTTGCTTCAATGCGGCAACGATCCGGCCCGTGGTGATCTCGCCCGGCTTCAGGCCGAAGCACTCGCCCAGTCCCACGCGCACGGCCGGAGCGATCTGCACCATGACCTGCTTCTTGGGATCGGCGATCAAGTCCCAAACCTGATCGACTTCGGACTTGACCGTCAGTGCGCCAGTAGGACATACGCTGGCGCATTGTCCGCAGTTGACGCATTCCACGTCGCCCAGCAGCTTGCCGAATGCCGGCTGCACGGTGACTTCGTGTCCGCGGTGCGTGAAGTCGATGGCCCCGATGCCTTGAATCTCCGAGCACATGCGCACGCAATCGCCGCACAGCACGCACTTGTTCGGATCGCGCACCAGCGAGGGCGAGGACTCGTCGAGCGGTACAGGCTGATGCACGGACTTGAAGCGCACCTTCTTCACGCCCAGCCGCGATGCCAGATTCTGCAACTGGCAGTTGGCGCTGCGCGAGCAGGTCGGACAGCTCTGGTCGTGATTGGCCAGCAGCAGTTCAATCGCGATCTTGCGAATCTCGCGAATCTCGGGGGTCGTCGTAAGAACCTTCAAACCCGCTTCCGCCGGCGTGGAACAGGCGCCTTGAATGCCGCGCCCTTCGATCTGAACCAGGCACAGACGGCAAGCGCCATACACGCTCAGTTCGGAGTGATAGCAAAACGTGGGCAAATCGATGTTGGCCTTGCGCACGAGTTCGAGCAGGTTGCGCTCGCCCTCGATGGCTACCGTCTTTCCATCGATCGTCAATGTTGGCTGGATGGCCTTGTTCATCTGGCTATATCCCCTCGACCGCATGAATTTTGCAGGCTGTGGCGCACGCGCCGCATTTGATGCACAGTTCCGGATTGATGCGGTGCGGCTGCTTCTTTTCTCCGGTGATGGCGCCCGTGGGGCAAGCCTTGATGCACAGGCCGCAGCCCTTGCACTTCACCTGGTCGATCTCCGGGCTCAACAGCGCCTTGCAGCGGCCCGTGCGACACTTCTTCTCGAAGACGTGCTCTTCGTACTCCTCGCGGAAGTAGCGCATCGTCGATAGCACCGGGTTAGGCGCCGTCTTGCCCAGTCCGCACAAGGAGCCGACCTGCACCGCGCGTCCCAGCTTATCGAGCAGATCCAGCGTGCCTGCGTCGGCGCGTCCTTCGATCACGTCGTCGAGCAATGCGAGCAGTTGCCGCGTGCCCTCTCTGCACAACACGCACTTGCCGCAGGATTCGCGCTGCGTGAACTCCATGAAGAAGCGGGCGATGCTGACCATGCAGGTGCCCTGGTTCATCGCCACCAGTCCGCCGGAACCTACCATCGCTCCAACGGAGCGTAGCGATTCATAGGCCAGCGGCAGGTCGAGATGGTCCACCGTGAGACATCCGCCGGAAGGCCCGCCGATCTGTACGGCCTTGAAGCCGTCCTTCCAAACCTTGCCGGCATCGTCGGTGATACCGCCGCCGATGTTGTAGACGATCTCGCGCAGCGGCGTGCCGAAAGGAACTTCGACCAGGCCGGTGTTTGAAACGTGACCCGTAAGCGCGAAAGTCTTGGTGCCCGGAGAATCCGGTGTGCCGATGCTCTTGAAGACTTCCGGACCCACGTTGAGAATGCGCGAAACGTGCGCCAGCGTCTCGACGTTGTTGATGATCGTCGGCTTGCCCCACAGTCCGCTCTGCGCGGGGAACGGCGGTTTGGGCCGGGGCATGCCGCGCTGTCCTTCGATGGATGCGATCATGGCTGTCTCTTCGCCGCAGACAAACGCACCCGCGCCTTCCATCACTTCGCATTTCATCGACATGCCGGTGCCAAAGACATTCTTTCCCAAGATGCCTTCGCGTTCCGCATCCACCACCGCGCGCCTCATGCGCTCCACGGCCAGTGGATACTCCGCACGAACATAAACCAGTGTCTCGTTGGCGCCGATGGCGCGCGCGGCGATCATCAGGCCTTCAATGACGCTATGCGGGTTGCCTTCCATCACCGAGCGATTCATGAACGCACCGGGATCGCCTTCGTCGCCGTTGCAGATCACGTATTTCTTCGCCGAAGTCTGAATGCGCGCCGCTTCCCATTTGCGTCCGGTGGGGAAACCGCCGCCCCCTCTACCTCGCAGCCCGGATTCGGAGATGGTCTTGCAAATCTGCTCGGGCGACATCTCGACGAAGGCCTTGCGCGCCGCCTGATATCCGCCATGCAGCATGAACTCGTGAATGTCCTCCGGATCGAGGAAGCCGCACTCGTGCAACACCAAGCGATCCTGGCGCGCATAGAAGGGATTATCTTCAAGACCGCGGCAGCTCTTGCGGGTCGTGGGATCCTTGTAGAGCAGCCGCTCGACAACCTGGCCTGCGCCCAGCGTTTGCTGGACGATCTCCACAACGTCTTCGGCACGCACCTTGGTGTAAAGAATGCCGTCGGGCACCACCGAGACCAGCGGTCCCATTTGGCAGAAGCCTTGGCAGCCGCTCTTCGACAGCCGTACTTCGTCGCTGGCCGCTTCGGCGCGAAGTTCCAGAATCACCTGCAAGCCGGAGTTCGCCATCTCCGTCTTGAACTGCTCGTAGACCTTCATCGCGCCGTTGGCCATGCAACCGGTTCCGGCGCAGATGATGACCCGGCGCACCTGCGCGTGGGTGGAGATTCCGTCCCCGTGTCCCGCAATCTGTGTGAGAGCTTCGGTGCTAGTCATTGCACTCCTCGGCTGAGAGCTGCTCAGCGGCATCCGTGGAGCCGCTTGCAAGCGACGCCTCCAGGGCCTGGATCTCGCCCACCAGAGCCACGGCGCGCTCTGGAGTAATCTGCCCGTACACCTGCTCGTCCACCACGATCACCGGGGCCAGTCCGCAAGCGCCCAGGCAGGCAACCGTTTCTATGGTGAAGAGCATGTCCGGCGTGGTCTTGCACTTCTCGCTGGTGCCCAGCTTCTGGTGCAATGCTTCCAGCACGGGAATCGACTGCTTCACGTGGCAGGCCGTCCCGTCGCAAATCCGGATCACGTGCTTGCCCTTCGGCTCCAGTGCGAAGTGCGCATAGAACGTGGCCACGCCAAAGACGCGCGCCGGAGGAACATCCAGCGAAGTCGCCACGTAGGTGAGCACTTCTTCCGGCAGGTATTGGTACTCGTGTTGGATCGCTTGCAGGATTGGAATCAGTCCTGACGGACGGCGCCCGTGATGGTTGAGAATGCTGACCACCTTCTCAAACTTCTCCGCGCGATCGACAACAATAGGCATCGACGCCATCTAAACGGCCTCCCTCTCTTGAATTGGTACCCGGAATCGCTGCGCCAGCTTCCAGGAAAGCGACGCCAGCGTGGAATAGAGATCTTCGTTGTGCACAATGATGTGCTCGGGAACTTTGAGCTTGACGGGAGCAAAATTCCAGATCGCCTGGATGCCCCCTTTCACCATTTGGTCCGCCACGGACTGCGCTACGGTGGCGGGCGTGGTGATGATTCCCAGGTGGATGCTCATCCGCGGCGCCAGATCGACAAGTTTGTCCAGAGGCAACACCGCTTTGTCGTAGATCCACTTGCCGATCTTGGCCGGATCGGTGTCGAAGGCCGCCACAATGCTCAGGCCGAACTTCGAAAACCGCTCGTGACCCAGAAGCGCCGTGCCGAGATTGCCCACCCCGACCAGAAATGCCTCGTTTACGTTGTTCCAGCCAAGGAATGTCTCGATGGCCTGGATCAGTTCGGCGACCGAGTAGCCAGTCTTCGGCTTGCCCACGATGCCCGTGTATTGCAGATCCTTGCGGACTTGCACGGGAACCAGGTTCAAGTCCCGGCCGATCGCGCTACAGGAAACCTGGCGGATGCCTTTGCCTTCAAGCTCCACCAGGTAGTGGTGGTACTGGGGCAGGCGCCGCAGGCTTGGCTGCGGGATCGACCGCGTCTCAGGCCTACTGATCGGCAATTCATTCGATAAATTCATATCGATAACCACATACCGAGTGTATGGTCAGACAAGTTGCCGGACCGTGACAGCGGTCACAGAGCACAAGAAGATACGGTGCGGTCGCCGCAGTCCGTCTTGCGAGGCGTTCTCCAGTTCTTCTAATTCACTGATTGTGTGGGCTTTATATTGGATGGCAGGGGTCTGCCCCCGGCATGACTTTCGTCACGGACCACAGCCGCGAGAGCGTACTTTGCAGAAATGCCCAACGGTCTGCGGAACGGCAGAAAGGATCAGCCGGTCCCCAGACCGGACCGATGTCCGAGTTTTTGGGAGCAAGGACGATGGAGGGCGCTGGTTTCCCACCCATTCCGCAAAGAACGCGGAATGGATGGGGCACGGAGATTTGTTGCGGTGACTCCAAACGAATTCCGTTCGAAGCAGGCCCTACAGCGGTTCCACAATTGCTTTACCCCGAAACCACTGCTCTCAAGTGGTATTTTTCTCAAGAAAATACCACCTTGCACGATGCCGGAAAAGGCAGGTGAATTGTGGAACCGCTCTAGCCTTTCAGCATCTGCTCGACGGTCTCAATGTCCACCAGTCCATTGCATCCGTAGAGCGCGGGAAGCACTTTCTCCGCTGGATAGGCGCGCCGCAGCTCCGCCACTCGTTCCGTGCCGGAGCGGTAGGCCGGCAAGTACATGCGGCCCAGCAGCGGATGCCGTCCCCAGGCGCCCGACAGCTTCCCGGCGCGCTCTTCGGTGACCAGGAAGTCGCGGCGCAGCGTGGCCGCTACTTCCGCCTGCGGCTTCCCTTCGCCCCAGGTCAGATACGAAGATTGATTCTTGGCGTCGTCCTGCAACAGCGCCAGCAGCACGCCGATCTGCAAATCCTCGTCGGGCAACTGCTCCACTTCGGTCACGCCATGGGCGATGAGAATCGCGTTGTTGGCCACTCCCTCGAAGAGCGTGGCGGCACGCGTATTCATGGTGAGAATCGTGGCCTCGAAACCGGCCTTCCCGCGCACGTAGAGATCCTGCAAATAGGCAAACGTGGTCACATGGCCCGGCACCACTTCGTGGCTCACCAGCTGTTCGAACTCCGGGTAGGAGATTTCGAGCGAGGCGTTGATCTCGTAGCTGGCTTCGTATTGCGGAGAGCCGTCGGCATTGCGCGCCCGGCCAATGTAGTTCATCGATCCCGAAAACCACGCATCTTTGATCGGCATGAAATCGATGTTGGCGCGCGGCACCCGCGCCAGTTCCGCGGGCAGATAGGGCAGCAGATTCCTGGCGCTGAGATTGTCGAAATGCGCGATGACCGCGGCGCCCAGTGCGCGCACCGAGGCCATGGGGCTCACGCGATCGCGCCGCCAGGCATCGACTGCCTCCAAGAGTCCGCCTGAATCCGGCTTCAGGTATCCAGCGCGGCCCAGCAACTCGGCAGCCCGCTCCCGCTTCTTGTCGGGATTCGAGGGCTCCGGCTGACGGCCCGTAGAAGCTTCGACCGAACGGGCATACGGCACCGGATCGCCTTTGCCAACCACCTCCATCGCCAGGTCGTACATCGCCTCGATGCAAATTGCCATTCCATTGAGATACGCCTGCCGCAGCGCGGGCATCTTTGCGGCCTCCGCGCGCACCCCCGCAATGGCTTGGGAAAGATTTACCGCGCGGAGATACTCCTCCAACACTCCCTTGTCTAAGCTCTTGCCAGTGACGCCACCGCACTCCCGCAGATGCGCCGCTCCGGAATGCGTGTAGGCCACCGGCAACGGCTCGTCGGAAAACCAGGAATCGGCGATGAACCGTCCCACGCCCGAGGGACATAGCACATCCCCGCCCCATAGCGTGTCGATCCCCAAAACCGCGTCGGCAATATACATTCCTGCTTGATCCATGGCTTACACACTCTCCTTCTTGGTGGAACGGAACCACACATAGAGACAAAGGCCAACGAACATCAGCGCGGAGATCGATTGAGAGACGCCGTCGTTCGCGTAGAACGGCGTGGTGATCAGATCTTCGCTATACCAGTGGAAGAGCTTGAGCGAAGCACCCAGCACGCCGCCCAGCGCGCCGCCCGCCATCAGACCCGAAGCCACAATCACCCCGCGCTCGCGAATCTTGCCGCCCTGCTCGCCGCCGATCTTCTCCGAGCGCTTACCGATCAGGTGCGACATGAATCCCCCGGCCAGCACCGGCGCGGTCAGCCCCAACGGCAGGTACAGGCCCAGCGCAAAGACCATCGAGGACTTGCCCAGCATCTCCAGCACCAGGGTAATCATTGCGCCAATGCCGAACAGCATGTAGGCCACCGGCTGATTGTTCATGAAGCCCACGACCAGCGCCTTCATGATGGAGGCCTGCGGAGCGGCCAGAATCTGCCGCGTGTCGCCCGGCGCGGCCTCGCCGAACTGGTAGACGTGGGCCAGCAGAATGATGGTCAGTCCCGCGGTAATGGCCGCGGCGATGACGCCGATGAACTTCACCTTCTCCTGGGCAGCGGGCGTGGAGCCAAGCCAATAGCCACTCTTCAAATCGGTGATGAACTGGCCGGAGACGCACAGAGCGGTGCAAACCATGCCGGCAATCGCCATCACGAAGAACATGCCCGTTGTCCCCGAGAGCCCGAAATTCAGCAGCACCACCGCGGAGATGATGATGGTCAGCATGGTCATGCCCGAGGCGGGATTGTTGGCCGTGGTGGCAATGGCGTTGGCCGCAACCGAGGTGAAGAAGAACGAGAAGAGGAGCGTCAACACCAGTCCCAGAGCTAGCACCGTCCAGGAGACCTTCAGGCTTCCGAAGAAAACTGCAACAGCAACGGAACTGACCACCACGCCCAGCAGCAGCGAGAGCACCGGAATATCGCGATCGGTGCGCTCAGTATGCGCCGCCTCGCCGTGGCGGAAGGCGTGCAGCGCGATGCCGAAAGAACCCGCCACCACGCGCAGCGACTTGAGGATACCGATGATGCCCGCCGTGGCAATGGCCCCCACGCCGATGAAGCGCACATAGTTGCGATAGATCTGTACCGCGGTCATCTTGGCAAGGGGAATCGTGGCGGGATACAGAGTCATGTCCGTGTGGCTGCCGATGTACCAGATCAGCGGCACCAGCACGAAGCTGGTCAAAACGCTGCCGGCGCAGAAGAGCAGCGAGCTGCGCAAGCCCATCACATAGCCCAGGCCCATGATGAAGCCGATAGCGTCGAAGCTGAAAACCATGCGGCCCTTGTCGGCAAGGTTGCGCATCACAGGAACGAACTGAAAGTCCAGATACTCCTTCCACACATGAAAGGTGGTGACGAAAAAGTCGTAAACGCCGGCGACAGCAGTTGCCTGGAGCAGCAGTTTGGCCTGCGAACCGCCCTTTTCGCCGGTGACCAGCACCTCGGTGATGGCCGTGGCCTCGGGAAAGGGCAGTTGCCCGTGCATCTCGCGGGCAAAGTAGCGGCGCAAGGGAATCAGGAAGAGAACGCCCATGCAGCCGCCCGCCAGGCAGATGAAGATAGTCTGCACCGGGTGGGGATCCAGATGCAGGATGTAGAGCGCCGGAACGGTGAAGATGGCGCCCGCCACCACGCTGCCCGACGCCGCCCCGATGCCGGTGATAATGACGTTCTCAAGCAAGCTGGTGCGGCGCTTGAAGACGCGCGCCAAGCCGATGGCCAAAATCGAGATGGGGATGGCGGCTTCCATTCCCTGGCCGACCTTCAGGCCCGAATAGGCCGAGGCGACAGAGAAGATGACGCAGAACACCACCCCCCAAAAGACCGACCGCACCGTGAATTCCGGTGTCTTGGCGTCCGCCGGGACGATGGGCTGGTACGATTCGCCGGGTTTGAGCGGCAGATAGGCGTTTTCTGGCAGAGACGTCGTCTCGTTCTCTTGCATCGATGGATGATCCCCTTTCGGCAGCGCTGCATTCGCGCCTCGGTTCCAGCGCCTTCGCTGCCGTCGGCTCGAACCCGTCTCCGGATTCAGGCCCGGCTCAGGATAAACCCTCCAGTCCAAAACTGTCATGGAGAAGAATCCCGATTAAAGTCCACACCGCGATCCGCAAGGTTCGGCCCTGGCACAGCCTGCGTCCGGGCACCGCAGTTGCACGACATGACACCCGAGGCGAATCTCAGGTGATCCGCTTTTGGCTTCGCTCCCCCTGCGCTGCAAACCCAGCGGGCCTTCGACCTTCAGAGGGAGAAAAGACGGAAGCCAGGCTCATTGAAATGCGATTGTCGCGGCCCAGCCACTCTTCCCGCTGGATCAACTCGTATGGGAGAAACGTATCTCAATGCAGAGGACGACAATTCCAGAATGGTATCGTGGAGTCCGCGAATGAAACTTCGCTGAGCTTGCAGCGCGAGCTTTGCACAGGGCGTCGGGGCCCTAAGTAGTATCCTCTTGACGGTGGCCTGCGGCCTTGCGCCTGGTGACTTTTCACCTGGAGAGATTCTCTTGACACGATTTCTGGTAACTGGGGTCGCCGGGTTCATTGGCCGATCCATTGCGGCGGCGCTCTTGGCGCGCGGTGAGACGGTGTGCGGCATCGACAACTTTATCGCCGGCAAACGCTCCAACCTGATTGGCCTGGAGGGGATGGAATTCATTGAAGGCGATCTGGCAAACCCGGCAGATTGCGCGCGGGCCTGTGCCGGCGTGGAGATCGTATTCCATGAGGCGGCGCTGGCCTCGGTCCCGCGTTCGGTGGCCGATCCTGCGGCTACCAATGTGAATTGCGTCGACGCAACCCTCAATCTTCTGGTGGCCGCGCGCGCCGCCGGAGTGCGCCGCCTGGTGTATGCCGGGTCGTCGGCTGCCTATGGCGACGCCCCGACCCTCCCCAAGCACGAACACATGCTTCCCGATCCGATCTCCCCGTACGCGGTGGCCAAACTGGCCGGCGAGCATTATCTGCGCGCTTTTTCGCGGGTATACGGGCTCGAGACGGTGACTCTGCGCTACTTCAATGTTTTTGGCCCCTACCAGGATCCCACCTCGCCCTACTCCGGCGTCTTGGCCCTCTTTTGCCGCCGAATGCTCGCCGGAGAACAACCCACAATTTATGGCGACGGGGAACAGAGCCGCGACTTCACCTACATCGACGATGTGATCCATGCCAACCTGCTGGCTGCGGCAGCCCCCGCGGAGAAGGTCTCCGGACAGATGATGAACGCCGCTGCCGGCAAGCGCTTCACGCTCAATCAGACCTTCGAGATTCTGCGCGAGCTGACCGGGTACACCGGCGAGCCGACGTACGAAGCGCCCCGTGCCGGAGACATCAAAGACTCCCTGGCCGATATTCGGCTGGCAACAGAATTGCTCGGTTACCAACCCCAGGTCGATTTCCGCGAGGGGCTGCGCCGCACCGTCGAGTGGTACAAAAGCGGGGCTGGAGAAGGCTGAAACTGTGGTGAGTTTTGCCGTGTTTTCCACAACTTTCTAGCTGCGCCGGAGGAATCTATTGACGGATTGGTTGCGATGAAGCACACTGTCGGGGATTTCCTCCGCGGAGTTTTTTGGGCCTGTAACTCGTGGACTGCTCTGGCGGAGAGTCTTTAGAGCTGAGGTTCCCAAGCCTTGGTGGATCATCCCTCCGTTCCGAATGAGACGCGGCGCGCGCCCGAAGCTTCTGCTGGGGCCACTCGTCAACTGAAGTCTTCTCTCTCCCTGCGGGAGCTAGGTAGGATTCTTCTCCGCCGTCGCCGCTTTGTTGGGTCCCTGGTGGGCGGCCTGCTTCTTCTTTGTCTCGTCTATTGCCTGATAGCTCCCAATGAGTACGAAGCCAGCGCCAAGGTGGCTCTGCGCACGGCGCCCGCTTCTCCGCTGAGTCTGGAGAGGGCGGAACCGTTCGCGGCCGCTTCGATTCTTTCCGCGCCCTTGCAACAGGAGACGCTGGCGAATGTCTTTCGCAGCGACCAATTGGCCTGGCGGGCGATCTCCGATTTGAAGCTCTATCGGGAGCCTGCTTTCATGGGCCGCTTTCAAAGCAAGTTTCCCGACTTCCGCCCCGAGGCGCCGGCCGCCGATGCGCAAGCCTATCTGCTGGATCGATTTGCCTGGCGGCTGCATGTGCAGACGATTCCCAGGACACTACTGGTTCAGATTCGCTTCCAGTGCCGGGACGCCGCGCTGTCGGCAGCGGTGGTCAGCGGCCTGATTGTGGCCTACGGCAAGCAGGAGAGCGAGACGCGCGAGGCGGCCACGGCGCAAGCCTCCGATTGGCTGCGCAGCCAGCTCAAGGATTTGCAGGCCCAGGGGGAGCGCGACCGGCAGCGTCTGGCGGCATTCCAAAACGAACACGGCATTCTCAGTACTCCGGAAACGCTGGCCAATGGGCAGCCGGGCGAGACGCAACACATCGCGGCATTGCTTGAAATCGACGAGTTGGGCCGCCAGCAGGTCTCCGCGACGGCGGACCGCATCTTGCGGGAAGCCGAGTTTCGAGCCGCTTCGCATGGCAATCCGGAGCTGGTCATTGCATCCGATCCCCGCTTGCAGACGGAGAGCAGCAGCTTTGCCACGGCCCTGCTCCAGCAGATTCACGCCCGTCACAGCGAGTTGGAGCTGGAGCAAGCGCAGCTGGCCATCGAACATGGGCCGAATTTTCCAAGGGTAGTGGAGATTCGCGGTCAACTGCAGGATCTTGACCGGCAAATCGAGACCGAAGACGCCAAACTTGTCGAGCGATTTCGCTCCGCCTGGCAGACCGCCCTGGATCGCGAACAGCTGGTGCACAAAGGCGTGGAGCGGCAAACCGCCGAAGCCAGGAATCTCAATCGTGCCGCTGCCGAGTACGCGGCCATGCGCCAGGAGGCAAACACCAGTCACGACCTCTACGTCCGGGTCATGGAAAAGGTGGAAGAAGCAGGACTCGGCGCAGGCATGCCGGCTTCCGGCATCTCGGTTGTGGACAGCGCCCGCCCGCCCGCCAAGCCGGTGGCGCCGAATCTGCCGCTTTACATGGCCATCACGCTCTTTGTCGGCCTTTGGCTGGCCATGGGAGGCGCGCTCTTGATGGAATCGCTTGGAACTTCCGCGGCGCGTGCCGCCGTGGCGCTGCTGGCTCTGCTCTTGGCCGGCGTAACCGTCCAGGGACAGGCTCCCACCCCCAGCACCTCCGGCTTGCCAACCGGAGTTGCGCGCATTCCACTCACCCCGGAAGCCAAGAACCTGCCCAATCCCAAGGATGCTCCGGCGGTGTGGAACAACCCTGGAGGCGCATCCCCGGCCGGTTTGTCTCCGCAAGCGGCCACACTCTCTGAGGCTCCCCTGCCCGCGCCCATCGGTCCGGGAGATTACCTGGACATCGCCGAATACCGCACCCCGGAGTTTCACACCGTGGCGCGCGTTTCGTCTGCGGGCAAGGTAACCCTTCCAATGGTCAAAGAAGTCGAAGTCGGAGGCCTGGACGAACAACTCGCCGCGCGCGCCATCGAGGCTGCGCTCGTTGCCCAAGGCATGTTGCTCCACCCGCAGGTCTCAGTCATGGTGACCGCCTATGCCGGCCAGGATGTGAGCGTGCTGGGCGAGGTGACCCATCCCGGAGTCTATCCCTACACGCTGCATCACCGGTTGCTGGACGTCATCTCCGCTGCCTCCGGCCTTGCCCCCTCTGCCGGGCGGTTGGTGAACGTCTTCCATCGCAGCGACCCCAAGACGCCCCATCCTGTGGTGCTCGACCCCAGCGGAATCGACACCGCCGCCGACCACAACCCGGAACTGGCGGCGGGCGACACGGTCCAGGTCAGCCGTGCCGGGCTGGTCTATGTGATTGGAGATGTCATCCGTCCGGGAGGCTTTCCGGTCGATCCGGCGCAGGGGCTGACGATTGTGCAGGCGCTCAGCCTGGCCTGGGGCCCCAACCAGAACGCCGCCACCGGCAAGGCTTTGCTGATTCGCGAGCAAAAGGGCGGCCGCACCTTGACCACTCTCAACCTGAAACGCCTCCTCCACGGCCAGGAGCCCGACCAGCCCGTCTACGACCGCGACATTCTTTTCGTGCCCGATTCAACGGCCAAGAACCTGTGGAACAGGACGATGGAGGCCGCCATCCAGTCGGCCGTCGGCGTCACGATCTACGCCGGCCTGGTTTATTCGCAGAGGTTTTAGGCGATGAGAAGACTCGCCTGGGTTCTGCTACTGCTCTTCGCCTTTGCCATCCCCTGGGAATACTCTCTGGACCTTGGCGAGCCACTGGGAAACGTTGCTCGCATCGCCGGATTTCTGCTGCTACTGGCCGCCATTCCTGCCATTCTCCAGGCGGGCCGGCTGCGCACGCCGGGGGCTATGCAGTGGCTGGTTCTTGCCTTCTTTTGCTGGTTCTGCTGCTCCTATTTCTGGTCCATGGATCCCCAGGCCACCTGGGGGAAAATGCGCGCTTACTTCCAGGAGACCATGATTGTATGGCTGGTGTGGGAGTTTGCCGAGAGCCCCGCAGACCTGCGTGCGTTGTTGCGCGCCTATGTGGCCGGGTCCTGGGTGCTGGCCGCGCTCACCGTGGCCAGCTTTGCCTCGCCGGAAGCCATCGCCTCCGATCAAATCCGCTTTGCCGCCTTCGGTCAGGACCCCAACGACGTGGCTCGTTTCCTCGACCTCGGCTTTCCCATGGCCGCGCTGCTCTTTGACGGAGAATCGCGCTGGCAAGGCCGGCTGCTGGCGGCCGGCTACCTGCCGTTGGGCCTGCTCGCCGTGCTGCTAACGGCTTCGCGCGGCGGCTTCCTGGCCGCACTGGTGGCGCTGCTGGGATGCGGCCTTTTGTTGGCGCAAGGCCACAGCCGGCGTGCGATTGCTGCTGCCATGGCTCTTCCTGCCTTCGCCGCGGCGCTGTGGTTTATGGTCCCCCATGAAACGTTCGAACGGCTGGCCACGATTTCAGAGCAGCTTCGGGGCGGAGACTTGAATCAGCGATTGAACATCTGGTCCGTGGGCTGGCACGCTTTTGTGCAGGCGCCGCTCGTGGGCCGTGGGGCCGGGTCGTTTGTTGCCGCCGCCGGCCTAGCGCCCATCGACACGGCGCACAATACCGCGCTTTCGATCGCCGTGGGCGGAGGCTTATGCGCCCTTTTCCTGGCCACGGCCATCGTGGCGCTGGCGGTCCGATCGATCCTGCAAACCCAGGGCGCGCTGCGCCTGGCCCTAGCCACAGCGCTGCTGGTGTGGTTTGTCACATCCCTGGCCTCGTCGGTGGAAGAAAGCCGCACCACCTGGCTGCTGCTGGGCCTGATTGCCCTGGCCGGAAGGCTGGCCGTCGAGGAGCAGGAGGCGCTTGCCGCCAGCTTCCCAGCTGCACGGCAGGATGCTAGCAGCGGCCTGGTTTCCGGCCAATCGGCACGCCCCGCATGAGGGTAGTGAGGAACAAGATGAAGTTACCGAACGGCGAGGGATCGATTGTCGAGATAGAGAAACTTCGAGACGATTGCCTGAATCCCGGCCACCCACGAGAACGGCATAAGGCGCGAGTTTTTCAATCCCATCTGGGGATGACTGCCGCTCATGCCGAAGAACTTTGCGCAGTGCTGCTCGGTGCGGCAATGAAAGAAGAAGCCACACTCGGCGCTTCCGATCGGTATGGAACTCGGCACATAACAGACTTTGAGTTGAGCCGCGGCGAACGCACTGCCGGCATTCGGAGTTGCTGGATTGCCCTGACTGGCGAAACTGCTCCGCGGTTTGTTACGTTTTATGTTCTTTGGGATGAGGGAAGTATGGGTAACGAAGTCGCTGTGCTGCGCGACATGCCCGAGATAGGATTGGTTTGCGATCAGGTTGGAACGGTCGTTGAACTGCTCGCCCCCTCCGTGGCCGAGGTCGAGTTCAGTGACGATCGAGGACGGGCCAACGCCATAGCCGCATTGCGGTCTGAGGAGTTGATCCGCCTCCACCACCGCCCCTACGAGCAAACTGGGTAACAACGGCGCGCGCCCCGCGCGTCCAGCCGTACTCCCAGGTTTCACGACCTGGACCAGAAGACCCGGCCCCCTCAACTCAGTGGACTCGGTCAAGTTTGATTCTATTGGTGTTCCAAAAACTAAAAACGATTGTGCATCCGTTTGGGAGGTCGCCCGCCAATTCAGTCGTCCGGTTCAGATACTCGTTAGAGAAGGCGTCAAGCCCGAACGGGGTTGCCGCCAGGGTTCCGGCCACCGGTTGTCCGTCCCTTGTCTTCACAGTTATCGGCATCCCAAATACTTCCCTTCCTCCGCCTCCAAGGGTGATGGATTCGAAGTCGCTGAAGGCCGCAGAGACGCTGTCGTTCTTGCCGTTCCCGTTCAGATCCCTTGGTCCAACGCCGAATTGCTCGCTCACCTTGGTCTCGTAATATCCTTTCTCAACGTGGATTCCTCCACCGCTTGTTACATGGAACCTGGAGAAAACAAAGCGTGGACGGGTAATGACGACAGCCTGCCCTCCTTCAGACAGAACACTCCATTGCTGGCCTCCGGCCTCCCCTTTTGAAGCCTGAGCGCTCATCCCATTGCCTGGAGCTTGGGCAGAAATTCTTGTGATTCTAATGGAGGTGGCCCCAC
>Ga0316217_10000513_pt1 | contig 55418 bp, 42 predicted proteins | sample 1anoAmetaG_FD_203633 | JGI IMG/M metagenome (GOLD analysis project Ga0316217, IMG submission 203633) | Freshwater microbial communities from Trout Bog Lake, Wisconsin, USA - 1anoA | ecosystem: Environmental > Aquatic > Freshwater > Lake > Hypolimnion/Profundal zone | place: USA: Wisconsin...
TGATTGCTGCGCTTAACCAAAAAACCTGACGGGACAAATTTACAGATGAGAAAGGCGCCGATTGCCAGAAACGGAAAATCAACCAGGAAAGCATAATTCCAGTGAAACGTGTCGGTGATCCATCCCATCACGGAGGGATACGGGATTTCAAAAGCGGAGAGAACGAGGAAGAACCGGCTGACCGCAGCCACCCTGGCTTTCCCGGGAAACAGCAACCCGGAGAGAATGACGGCGCGCACCAGAAACGCGCCGCCGCCGAATCCCATAATCAAGCGTGAAACCAGCAACCGCGACAGGCTGCCCGTGCTGAGCACGCAGCCCATCGCTCCCACGGAATAGATCGCAATGCTTAACAGTAAATGTCGCCTGGGGCCGATGACGCGCGTCATCCAGGCCGCGAAGGCCAGGGAACTGAGGTAGCCGACGTTGTAAAGAATGATGACCCAGCTGATTTCATCGGAGCTCGCGCCTACGTTACCCTGCATGTCCGGGAGGAACACGTTGATAGAGAGGCGGTTGGAGACTTCGATGGCGGTGACCATGCCGATCGTGAGGAGGATGGCCATGCGGCGCCGGTCGGACAGCTGCGACAGAATACTGCCGACGAAATCTTCCTCTTCCCGTTCCCAGGATTCCGGCGTACTTCCACCCAGATAGCTCATTGCTCCTCCAAACGGTCAGCGAGTGTAAATGGTCGCTTCAACGTTCATGCCGGGCCTCAGGACGAGATTCGGATTCTTGTTGGGCTTGACCAGGATTTTTACCGGAATGCGCTGCACGACCTTGATGAAATTTCCGGTGGCATTTTGCGGCGGCAGCAAGGCTTGGCGCGAACCGGCTGCTCCGGCGAGGGAATCCACCACGCCCTCGAATTCCTGACGGTAGGTGTCCACGTGGATGCGCACCCTCTGGCCCGGGGAGACGTGGGCCAGCTGGGTCTCCTTGAAATTCGCGGTGACGTATACCTGGTCGAGCGGAACGATGGTGAACAGCAACTGTCCCGGTGAAACGTATTGGCCGAGATCCACGGACTTCTGCGTCACTTGACCGGTAATTGGGGCGATGATGTGCGTGTAGGCGAGGTTCAACTCGGCTTGTTGCAGAGCTGCCCTGGCGCGCTCCGCCGCGGCCTGCGCCGATTTGTGGGTCGCTTCGGCGATGGGGACCTGCTGCTCTTGGGCTTTGGTTTGGAGCAATTGCGATTGTGAGCGCAGGAAACGAGCTTGGGCGGAGCGCGCGCTGGCCCGCGCAATTTCTACGGCTTGTTGTGCCGCGGTCAGCTGCTGTTCGGCGGCCTCCAGCTCACTTTGGGCGACGCGCGCGGCGGCGTTCACGGCATCGAATTGAAACTTGGAGACGTCGTCGGTGGTGAGCAAAGGCGTGTAACGCTGGAGATCGCTCTGAGCGCGTTCGTTGGTGGCGCGCTTGGCGGCCACGTTGGCTTCGGCGACCTGCAGGTTGGCCGTGGCGGATTGCTCGAGCTGCGCCTGGGACATGGCGTAATCGGCGGCGTCGGATTGTTTCTGCGCCGAGGCGCCGTTGGTGCCGTTGGTCGTGGTGTCACGCGTCAAACCGATTTGCATTTGTGCGGAATTTGCCTGCGCCTCTGCGAAATCGAGGTTGGCTTTGGCCTGTTCGACTTCCGCCGCATATTCGCGGGGATCGATTTGCACCAGGAGATCGCCTCCTTTGACCGGCGTATTGTCGTTGATGAGCAGTTGCACCACATAGCCGGGAACCTGCGGAGCGACAGCGGTGATGTGACAGTCCACCTGCGCGTCATCGGTGGTAACGCGGCCCGAGAATACGTACCACGCCACTGCGATTAAGACGACAAGCGCGACGATCATGCCCGTGGCGAACGGGCTCAGATTTCGCCGTGAGAGAGTTGGCGGCGGGGCAGCCGGAGCCGCGGTACCCGGAGTGCCATCGGGTGGCGGCGCGGTGGAAGATGAACTCATGATCCGGTCTGCCTCTCACTTGGTGTACATGGTTTCGATCGTACCCGTGGCACGGGCAAGAGCCGCCCGAGACAGGTTGAATTGATACAATGCGCCGATTTGGTTATTGCTGGCGCGCGCCAGTTCGTCTTGCGCCGTGATGACTTCGATGTTGGTCGTGACTCCGGCTTGAAACCGCCGCTGGGCTTGAGCTACTTCTTCCTGGGCCAATTGCAGGCCCAGATTGGCGACGTCCACGGAATTTCGCGCGGCGGTGAGTTGATCGAGGGCGGACTTTACTTCATCCACGATTTGCGCCTCCACCTGGCGGCGAACTTCCGCCACGTGCTGCTCTTCCAGTTTGGCGCGAGCTTCTTCGGCGCAGATGCGTCCGCCGGTGAAAATTGGAAACTGCAGAGAGACTTCGTAGGTGTAGGCCGGAACGCCATTGTTGAAGTGCGAGCCCTGGTACAGCCAGAACCCGGAAAACTCCAATTGAGGAAGGCGCTGCTCGTTTGCCGAATCCGCCGACAAATGGGCAATCCGTTGCTGCGAATTCAGAGAACGAAGCTCCGGCCGGCTGGCGAACGCCTGGTTGAGCAAGGTTTCTTTTTCGAGGTTGGGGAGATCGTAGAAGTCGAGTTGGTCGGTGACCTCGAGGTCCTGGTCGCGAGCAAGATCGAGGAGTTCCGCCAAGCCGTATCGGGTGGTGTGAGTCAGCGTTTCGGCATCAATCAGATTCTGGCGCTCGTTCTGCAATTCGACGTTGGCGCGCACCGTGTCAATATTCAAACCGATGCCGGTTTTTTGGAGTTGAGTCGCCTGCTCGTAGAGGCGCTGCGCGAGCGCGACCCGGGCTTGGGCGGCGTCACGCGTGGCCAGGGCGCGAAGAATGAGCAGGTACTGGTCGACCACGGCGGTGACCACATTTTCGCGAGTGGTCAGTTCGTCGGCACGCGACTGACGGGTTCCTTCCCGGCCGATCTGGTAGCCGCGGATCAGGGGGAGATTGAAGATGGTTTGCGAGAAGGCAGGTCCCGCATTGATGACCTGAAAGGGACCAGCGTCCTGGTGGTGCGACAGGTACTCGATGCTCTGAAAATTGTACTGATTGACGGATACATTGGCCCCCATGTCCGCCTGAGGCAGAAGCGGGGAGCGCGCGATCTGACGATTGCGATCGCTTTCAAAGACCAGCAGCCGGGCGATGACACGCTGAGGATTCTGCTGCAAGGCCAGTTGCACGGCTTGCCTCAGGGTGAGTTGGACGATTCCGGACGAACTCGCCGCAGTCTGCTGTCCGAAGGATGCGAGCGGAAACGGCGGATGCAGAAATGCCAAAAGCAAGACGCACGTTCGCCGGAAATTCGCAGGCATGGGGACCTCCGAATCGAATAATGTTGGGGATCGAATCTCCTTTTCAGGACTGATTCACCCGAATTGCTGCTCGTAGGAACGGATTTGCCCGGCCAAGGTTGCATCCGCAAGCAGACGATGCGGTGATTCGTGCCATTCTCGACTCGCTTGACGCTCCAATGGCGGTGAGGCAGGAAAGTTTTGGAGATCTGGATCCGAAGACGACCTTGGACTACACACATGGCGTTACGCCGGACGATATTAAGGTCGCCGGGAAACTCGGAGCACTTCTGGACAGGGAATTCGTTGCCCAAGATGTGCCTAATTTGCCGCCAGACAGGAAACGGCCTCCGGTAAGTTCACGGAAGCCGTTTAGGATCAGTCAGAAGTTGGTTGCGGGGGCAAGATTTGAACTTGCGACCTTTGGGTTATGAGCCCAACGAGCTACCAGGCTGCTCCACCCCGCAATCTGATAGTAACAATCGAGTAGGGAAGCGTCAAACCCCAGGGAGGGAAAGATGTGGAAAAGCCAAGGCCGGATTCGCTCCGGGCCGCATGGGTGCAGCTCTGCGAGCCCGAACGACCTCCCTCACTCTTTTGTTGGTGGCGTGGCTGAGGGCGGGCCTGATTCAGAACTCTTGCCCAATACAGTCGCGCTTAGCTCCAATACAACAGCGTGATGCGGTAGGCGGCGAAGGCCGCCACATAGGCCACCCCGGTCATGTAGAGGAACTGTACCACCGGCCATTTCCAGCTGTTGGTTTCGCGACGCACCACGGCCAGGGTCGACATGCATTGCATGGCGAAGGCGAAAAAGACCAGCAGGGCAATGGCTCCCGCCGGACTCAGATCGCCTTTGAGGGCCTGTTGCAGATCCATGGCGTGCGACTCGGGGTCCACTCCGTGCAGCGTTCCCATGGTGGCGATGATGACCTCGCGCGCCGCGAACGAGCTCAGCAGGCCGACCCCGATCTTCCAGTTGAAGCCCAGCGGACGGATGGTGGGCTCGATAAAGTGTCCGATTTTGGCGATGGCGCTGTCGGCAATCTGCGGAGGCTGGCCGTTGTGCATGGGCAGGTAGGTGAGAGCCCACAAAACGATGCTGACGCCCAGGATCACGGTTCCGGCGCGAAAGACGAAGGCTTTGCCGCGGTCCATCAGGCGCAGCCCCAGCGATTTCCACTTGGGCCAGCGGTAGGGCGGCAGCTCCATGATGAAGGCGACATCGCGGCTGCGCAGCACCGAACTCTTCAATGCCTTGGCGGTGATCACAGCCATGGCAAAGCCCAGAACGTACAAACTCAGCATGGCGACGGCGCGGCTGCCCACGATCCGTCCCAGCACCGGACGGTCGGGGATGAAGGCCGCAATCACCATGGTGTACACCGGGAGCCGTGCCGAGCAGGTCATGAACGGCGCAATCAGAATGGTGGCAATGCGGTCGCGCTTGTTCTCAATCGTGCGCGTGGCCATGATGGCCGGGACGGCGCATCCGTAGGCCGAAAGCAGAGGGATGAACGATTTTCCGTTCAGGCCGACTTTCGCCATCACCTTGTCGGAGATGACGGCGGCGCGCGCCAGGTACCCGGAGTCTTCCAGGATGCCGATGACCAGGAAGAGCAGCAGAATCTGCGGCAGAAAGACCAGCACTGATCCCGCGCCCTTCCAGACTCCATTCACCACCAGCGAATTGATGATGCCGGTGGGAAGCAGATTCGAGAGGTGAACCGCCGCGGTATCGAGCCACTTCTGCAACAGGTCACTGGCCGGCTGGCCCACGGAGAAAATAGTCTGAAAGACGCCTACGATGACGACGAGGAAGATCACCCCGCCCCAGAATTTGTGCAGAAAGATCGAATCCAGGCGCCGGGTCCACTCCGGAGTTGCGCCGCGCCGGTAGGCGGCATGGGAGCCGACTCGCACCGCCCACTCGCGGCAATGGCGCGGATCGCCGAAGATCGGCAGCTCCAGCGGCTCGGGCAATTGCGGTGTGGCCACCAGGAAGTTCGCCACGGCTTCGATGCCCTCGCCGGTAACCGCGCTCACTAGCGCGACCGGCGTACCCAGCTGGCGCGCCAGCGGAAGCACGTCCACCTGCCCGCCCTGCTTGTGCAGCTCGTCGGCCATGTTGAGCAGCACCAGCGTCGGCAGTCCCAGGGCGATCACGCGCCCGGCCAGCACAAGGTGCCGGTTCAGGTTGTTGGAATCCAGCACCAGGATGATGGCATCGGGGTGCTCGGCGCCGGGCATGTTGCCGTTGAGCACATCGACGGTAACTTTTTCGTCCTCGGATTTAGGATTGAGGCTGTAGACGCCGGGAAGATCGATCAGCGAAACTTCCTCGCCTGAATCCAGGCGGAAGCTGCCGGTGTGGTGCTCCACGGTGACGCCGGGGAAGTTTCCCACCCGCTGGCGCAATCCGGTCAGGCGATTGAAGAGCGTGGTCTTGCCGGCGTTGGGCGGGCCCACCACGGCCACGGTCTTGTAAACCGCCTTGCCTTCTTCAGTTTTCGGATAAAGAACAGTCCCTTGTACCGACTCGGGAGCACTCACTGCTTACCTCATCTCTGCTTCGCGCAAAGGACGCACGGCGATGCATTTGGAGAGGTCGCGGCGCAGGGCCACCTCGGTTCCGTCCACACGGTACACGCGCGGATTGCCGCCGGGGCCGCTACGGGCCACCAGCACCTCCAGGCCGGGCACAAAGCCAAGATTCATGAGATGCTCGGCGATGCTCGGAGGCATGTCGAAGGTTTCCAGAATTCCGCTCTCGCCCACCGCGAGATCGCAAAGGGTGCGGTTCAGTTTCTTGTTGAGTTGCTTGGCCGTTGCTCTCATGAAGTTGAAAACCATTTTCAATACCAATTCAATTGTAACTCGGTTTGATTCCACTTCCACGTACCGAGGTCACATTCTTCTGTGACTTGTGAACACTTTTTTCTTTGTCATGCAGAGTCAATGATTTACGGGCAAGCAAACGGTGCCTCTTCGGGTTCCCTCAAAGGGATCTGCCGAGGGCTCATCCATCGGGTAGTCCGTGGAGTGAACAGGGCAGGCCGGACGGCCTGGTTGTTGGCTGAACGGGAGTGCTGCAACTTCTTTCCTCTCACCAACATCCAACGACGTGCCGAGCCCTGGCAGGCGGGGGAAGAGGATGAACAATCCGCTGCAGATCAAGCGTATCCATCATGTGGAGTTCTGGGTGGGCAACGCCCGGCAGGCCGCTTTCTTCTACCGCAACGCATTCGGTTTTTCGCAACTTGCGTATCGCGGACAGGAGACGGGCAGCAGGGAGTTGGCTTCCTACGCGCTCGGCCAAGGTAAGGCAACGTTCGTACTGAGCACGCCGTTGACCGGCTGCCATCCTGCCGCGGAGCACATCCGCCGCCACGGCGACGGGGTGCGGGACATCGCTCTCGAGGTGGCCGACGCGGATCTTGCATTCGAGCAGGCACTGGCGCGCGGAGCCCAGGCTGCCGAGGCTCCGCACGACCTTGAGGACAGCTTTGGAGCCATGCGTTGCGCCGCCATCCGCACCTATGGCGACACCATCCATTCCTTGCTTTCGCGGCGCGGATACAGCGGCCCGTTTCTGCCCGGCTACGCGGAGCAGCCCGTGGCCGGTGATGGTGTGGGCATCCTCCGTATCGACCACATGGTGGGCAACGTCGAGTTGGGACAGATGAACCGCTGGGCTGAGTTTTACGCAAAAATATTCGGCTTCCATCGCTTCATCAGCTTCGACGACAAGGACATCTCGACCCAGTACAGCGCGCTGATGTCCATTGTCATGTCGGACGACTCCTGCTCGGTCAAGTTTCCCATCAACGAGCCGGCGCCGGGGGTGCGCAAGAGCCAGATCGACGAATACCTGGAGGCCTACCAGGGCGCGGGCGTGCAGCACATCGCAATGCAGGTGAGCGACGTGATTTCCACCGTGGACAAGCTACAGCGTAACGGAGTGCAGTTTCTTCGCGTGCCCGACAGCTACTACGGCACCTTGCGCGATCGCGTCGGAGAGCTCGATGAGCCGCTGGAGGAGATCCAGCGCCTGGGCATTCTGGTGGATAAGGACGAGGAGGGGTATCTGCTGCAGATCTTTACCCGCCCGGTAGAGGACAGGCCCACCGTTTTCTACGAGATCATTCAGCGCAAGGGAAGCCGCGGCTTCGGCAAGGGAAATTTCAAGGCGCTGTTTGAGGCGATCGAACTGGAGCAGGCGCGGCGGGGCAATCTCTAGGCGAAGCGGCGCGATGACGGGAGATGCGATGAGCAACGAGGCCATGCCGCAGGAAGCGGCGCTACGCGAGACGTTACACGAGACGACACGCGAGACCGCTGCTAGCGAGGCGGTGGCCCGCGCGCTGGCGTACCAATCGGGATTCGGCAACGAGTTTGCGACCGAAGCGGTAGCGGGCGCGCTGCCGGTGGGGCAGAACGCGCCTCAGCAGGTTCCTTTCGGGCTCTATGCCGAGCAGCTTAGCGGCACGGCGTTCACTGCGCCGCGCGCGCTCAACCGGCGCACCTGGGTGTACCGCATCCGTCCCAGCGTCATGCACAAGCCCTATCATCAGATTGCCAACGGATGGCTGCGCTCGTCGCCCTTTGACGAGGCGTCTGCCTCGCCCAATCAGCTGCGCTGGAGTCCCATGCCGGTGCCGCACACGCCCGTCGATTTTCTCAGTGGCCTGCGTACCCTCGCAGGCAATGGCGACTTGGCGGCGCACAGCGGCGTGGCGATCCACGTCTATGCAGCCAACCGCAGCATGGAATCGCTCTACTGCTACAACGCAGACGGCGAGCTGCTGCTGGTGCCGCAGATGGGGCGGCTGCTGTTGCACACCGAGCTGGGGCGCGTGGGCGCCGAGCCCGGTGAAATGGCGGTAGTCCCGCGCGGCATCAAGTTTCGTGTCGAACTCCTGGACGGCGAGGCCCGCGGCTACGTCTGCGAGAACTACGGCGCAACCTTCCGCCTGCCGGAGCTGGGGCCCATCGGCGCCAACTGCCTGGCCAACTCGCGCGACTTCCAAACTCCCGTTGCAGCCTTTGAGGACATCGAGCGGCCGGTGCAGGTGGTCTGCAAATTTCAGGGAAACCTGTGGGAGAGCGAGTACGATCATTCTCCGCTGGATGTGGTGGCCTGGCACGGCAACTATGCGCCCTACAAGTACGATCTGGCGCGCTTCTGCCCGCTCAACAGCGTCGGCTTCGATCATCCCGACCCGTCGATTTTTACCGTACTCACGTCGCCCTCGGACACGCCGGGCACGGCGAACTGCGACTTTGCCATCTTTCCGCCGCGCTGGATGGTGGCCGAACACACCTTCCGGCCGCCGTGGTTCCATCGCAATTTCATGAGCGAGTTCATGGGCCTGGTGCGCGGCCAGTATGACGCTAAGGCCGAGGGATTTTTGCCGGGCGGCGCCAGTCTGCACAACTGCATGAGCGGCCACGGTCCCGATGCCGCCAGCTACGAGCGTGCCGTCTCCGGCGCGTTGCAGCCGCAATATCTGGAGGACACGCTGGCCTTCATGTTTGAGACGCGCTACGTCTGCCGTCCCACGCGCTTCGCCCTGGAAACCGCCGAACTGCAGCACGAGTATTACACCTGCTGGCAGAACCTGAAGCGCGGTTTCCCGAGGAGCTAGGCATGTCCACTTCAGCTCGCGTTACGCCCGCCTCGCTGCGCATCTTGCTGGAGCAGGTCATCGACTACGCCGGTCTGTTTCCGCCTGCGTCGCTGAATATGCGAACCTGCGTGGCCAATTACTCAAGCTACCTCAGCCATCGGCAGAGCTGGGCGCTGGGCCGCTTCGTGCTTCCTCTTGCGCGGCTGGAAGAATTTGTAAGCGCGCAAGAGCGCACCGCCTCGGAGATGTGGCATCTCAGCGGAATCGTCTCGGCCAACGCCGTCTCCGATTTAGCCGCGGCGGATGCCTTCAATCGCAGAGCCTGCGGTGCGGTGGTCGATGCGGTCGAGGTGCGCGTCTCCACGCCGCAGGAGATCGAACTGGTCGCCAAGCATCAACCCCAGGGCGCAGCTGCGTTTTTCGAGATCGCAGCCGAGAACGCCAATGAGCTGCTTCCGGTGGTGAGCCGTGTCGGCGGCTTTGCCAAGCTGCGCAGCGGAGGAGTTTCGGCGGATGCGTTTCTTTCTGTCGATACGATTGCGGTCTTCATAGAGCGCTGCGCGGAGTTGGGCTTGCCCTTCAAGGCCACTGCCGGATTGCATCATCCGCTGTGCGGCACGCATCCGCTGACCTACGATGCAAATTCGCCCGAGGCTACCATGCACGGCTTTCTCAACGTCCTCACCGCCGCCGCCATCGCGTGGGAAGCTCGCGGAAGTGTGCAGCTCGCCACGCTTGCCACTTGCCTCGCCGACCCGGAGCGCGCAAACTGGCACTTCGGCGAAGATGCCCTCACCTGGAGCGGAGATGAAGAGCCGATGCGAATCGAACTGGAGACACTGCGCGCGTTGCGCTCGAATTTTGCGCTGAGCTTCGGCTCCTGCTCATTCGAACAGCCCATCCGGGAGATGCGCGAGCTCGACCTGTTATGAAGACAGAACTGGACGAGACCCACAGCCCCGGAGCGCGTTCGTTCGTGGAGTCGGCCAACGCCGAAGGCTGCGACTTTCCCATCCAGAACCTTCCCTTCGGAGCGTTTACCAACGGACAGAATGCGAGCGCCCGTCTCTGCGTTGCTATTGGCGATCAGGTTCTCGATCTGGCTGCGGCCGCCGGACTCGCATTGCTGGAGCATGCGGATGAGAGTCTCTGCGAGGCGTGCCAGGAATCGTCGCTGAATTCGCTCATGGGCCTTGGTCCCGCGCACTGGAGAGCATTGCGCCGCGCTTTATTCCGGCTGCTGCATGCAGACTCGCCGCATCGAGCCGAAGCCGCACAGTGCCTGCTTGCCCAGCGGGAGATCACGCTGGTTTTGCCGGCGGCAATTGGCGACTACACGGACTTCTACGCCTCGGTGCATCACGCCGCCAACGTGGGAGCGCTCTTCCGCCCGGACAATCCGTTGCTGCCCAATTACAAGTGGGTGCCCATCGCCTATCATGGACGCGCCTCCAGCATCGTGCTGAGCGGAACCGGCATCCGCCGCCCCTGTGGCCAGTGCAAGCCGCCGGACGCCTGCGAGCCACAGTTTGCCCCGTGCTGCCGCCTGGACTACGAACTCGAGGTCGGAGCGCTCGTCGGCGTGGGCAACGTGATGGGCGATCCCATTCCGATCGCGCAGGCGCGGGAGCACATCTTCGGCCTCTGCCTGCTGAACGACTGGTCTGCGCGAGACATCCAGGCCTGGGAGTATCAGCCGCTGGGTCCGTTTCTGTCCAAGAGCTTTGCCACCAGCATCTCGCCGTGGGTTGTCACCGCTGAGGCGCTCGCTCCCTTTCGCGTACCGGCTTCGCCTCGGCCTCCGTGCGACCCGCCTCCGCTCCCGTATCTGGACGACCCGGACGACCGGCAGAGCGGGGGCTTCGATCTGACGGCGGAGGTTTCTCTGCAAACCGCAGCGATGCAGCAGGCGGGGTGTCCGCCGCAGCGTATCAGCCGCGGCAACCTGTGCGAAATGTACTGGACCTTTGCGCAGATGCTCGCCCATCACACTTCCAACGGCTGCAATCTTCGCCCCGGAGACCTTCTTGCCAGCGGCACCGTCTCCGGCCCCGGCCTCGGAGCGCATGGCTGCCTGCTGGAGATGACGCGCGGCGGAGCCGACCCCATCCGGCTGCCGAATGGCGAACAGCGAACCTTCCTGGAAGACGGAGACGAGGTGCGCCTGCGGGCCTGGTGCCAGCGTCCGGGAGCGGTTCGCATCGGCTTCGGCGAATGCACCGGCACCGTGATGGCGGCGCGTTAAAGCAATTCAACGAAGATGTGGTGGCAGTTGTCGTTGCTCTTGGTTGTCATCTTGAGCGTAGCGAAAGACCCCAGCACTGTTCAAATCGTCGGCGCCGTGTCAAGCTTTTCAAGTGAAAGCTTATGCGATTTGAACTGAGTCGCGACAAGCGAAATATTTCGGCGGCGAAGCTGTGATTGAGAATCTTCAAGCACTGTGTTTCGCCTGCAATCAGGGAAAGACAATTCACCACTGCAGGCTGCCAGGCACCTTAGAACATTGGGAGCGAATTCCTGATTGAAAAGCCTGGTCCGCACGGGAGATTTGCGCAGTGCTGGGGTCTTTCGCTACGCTCAAGATGACACGCTAAAAACAGCGACATAAGAGAGCGCAACGGCAGCGACCGGCGCAGAGAGCCGCGGGGGGCAATGTGACCAGTTATCGCGAATGCTTCGAGCAGGCGGTCCATGCCGCCATCGCCGGAGCTACGGTACTGACGGCCAACACCCGCTCTGCACGTGCCATTCACGCGGCTGCCGAAGCGCGTCTGCGACTGGCCAGCGCGGCGTGGCTGTCGCCCAATGTATTGCCCTTCGGCGCCTTGATCGAGCAGCTTTATTCGGAAGCCGTAGTCGCCGGGGCCATCCAGCTTCACGCGCTGCAACGGGAGCAGGAGTTGCAGCTCTGGCGCCAGATTATCGAGCTCTCGCCCAGCGGACGCGGGATGTTGCTGCCAGGCTCTGCCGCAGCGCTTGCCGCTGAATCCTTCCGCACGGCCCTTGAGTACGGCATCGCGCTCGATGGGCCGCAGATGAGCGCCTCCGGCGACACCCGCGCATTTTCCGGCTGGGCAGCCGAGTTCCGTCGCCAGCTCTCGGCTAACGGATGGAGCTGTCCCGCTCTGTTCACCCGGGAACTGGCTGCCTGTCTCCCCTCGCTACGCCTGCCGCAGCAGGTGTTCGCGCTCCTGGCGGGCCCAACCCCCGCGCAGCGCCGCTTTCTAAACGGGCTGGCCGAGGCCGGAGTCGCGGTTACCCTCGCGCCGGACTATGCCGCGCCGGGAGATACCGCTGCAAAACACGCCGCGCAATATGAAAAAGGAACTTCTGCTGTCACTCCGGTTCGCTACCGCTTCGATGGCGCGGCCGTTGAGCTCTTCGCCGCCGCGCACTGGGCGCGCCAGCAACTGGAATCCTCTCCCCAAGCGCGCATCGGCGTAATTTTCTTCGATCTCGATCGCAAGCTTCCTCAGGTGGAGAGCGCGTTCCGTTCCGTGCTCCATCCCGAGCATCTCCTCGGAGAGCGCACGCCCTCCGCCTATGAGATCGCATCGCCGCGCGCACTGGCGGACTATCCCATTGTGCGGTGCGCGCTGCAACTGCTCTCGTTTTTTGCCGCACCCATCGACTTCTATTCTTTTCATGCGATGCTCGCATCGCCCTACCTGGCCGGCGCTCCGGAACCGGTTGCGCGCTTCCTTGCCGCCGTGCGATCGAAGGCCCGGCTCCAGGTGAGCTTCGACGATTTTGCGCGCTGGCTGCGCGATTCGAGCCGCGAATCCAGGGATGTCCCGGAGTTGCGTGCGGCGTTGGGGCGTCTCCCCTCGCACGCAGACTTCGCGTCTCACCAGCCAACATCCTACTGGGCGAAGATTGCGCGGGAGATTCTGCAGGCATTCGGTTGGCCGACTGGAGTTGGCCTCGCGTTAGGCAGCGAGGAGTTCCAGTGCACTCAGAGCTGGGGCGAAATGTTCTCCGAGATTGCATCGCTGGAATTGCTCGAGCGGTACACCGATGCTCGCGGTACTGAATTTCGTGGCACGGACTTTCGTAGCCTTGTGGCGCGCCTGGAGCGCGCCGCCGCAAACCGCGATTTCAAGCCTGAGACGCTCAACGCGCCGGTTCAGATCATGGACCTTGCCGAGTCGGAAGGTTCAGTCTTCGACGCTCTCTGGATCGCCGGGTGCAGCGACGATCGCTGGCCCGACTCGCCCAGGTTTTCGCCGCTCATTCCGGTTGCCTTGTTGAAGACGGCTGGCGTGGCTCTGGAGGGAACACCGCAGGCGGAGGCCCGCATCGAGCGCATCACCACGCGTCTGCTGCAGGCGGCGCCGCGGCTCGCGCTCAGCCTCGCGCTGCGCGGCGACGACGAGCGCGAGCAGCGCTGGAGCCCGCTGTTCGCAGACCTCCCGCTGGCAGGCGAGCCGATCCGTATTGCACCGCCGTTGGCTGCGTGCTTCCCGCCCGTCGCTCTCGAGGCGATCCCGGACGCGGCGGCTCCCGCGCTCGCCACTGGCGAGGTTCCACGCGGAGGCACCTCGTTGCTGCAGGAGCAGTCCAACTGTCCATTCCGCGCCTTGGCCATTCGCCGTCTTCTCGCCCGGCAGGACGAGGGGCCGAACGAGGCGCTGGCTCCTACCGAGCGGGGCAAAGTAATCGAGCGCGCGCTGCAGTTGATCTGGGAGGAACTGCACGACAGCCAGGGACTCCAGCGCCCGGACCTTCCCGCACTTCTCGCCGCGTCGGTGGATTCGGCGATGGCCTCGGAACTGCCGCCCGGCGCCGATCCCTGGACCGTGCGTTTTCGCGCCATCGAGCGCCAGCGCACCATCGACGTGCTCACCGAATGGCTCGCCGTCGAAGCCGAGCGCAAGCCCTTCCACGTGCTCGCGCATCAGCACGAGGTGGAAGTGACGCTGGCCGGCATTAGCCTGCAAGGCCGCCTCGACCGCCTCGATGAGATCGGCGACGACGGTGCCCATGTGGTCATCGACTACAAGAGCGGCGCGGCCAACACGGTGAGCGCGTGGCGCGTGCCCCGGCCGCGTCAACCCCAGTTGCCCTTTTACGCCTTTGCCATGCTCCAGCAAAAGTTCAATCTTGCCGGCATCTCGTTTGCAACCGTCCGCCGCGGCGAGTGCGGATTCAAAGGCTATCTGCGCGCCCCGGATTTGTTGCCCTGCGTGGATTCAACCAAGCGCAGCTTCGATGGCGTGCCCTTCGACGAGTATGCGCAGCGATGGGCGGCGGAATTGGAACGCATCGCTACCTCGTTTGCGCAAGGCGATGCAGCGGTCGATCCCATTCTTCCTCCGGGCAAGGGCGGCTCGCCTTGTGAGCACTGCCACTTGGCTGCGCTGTGCCGCATCGGCGACGAGGCCAGCGAGCCGGATTACGACTCGGCGGGAGAGAACTCGGGGGCAGACAGCCATGAGTAGCCCGGTCACTCGCGCACCTGTTTCCGATGCCGGTCTGCGGCGCAACGTGCTCGGTCCAGCGCAATCCTGGATGCTGCAGGCGCCGGCGGGTTCGGGAAAAACGGAACTGCTGATGCAGCGCTTTCTTGCCTGCCTGGCCAACGTCGAGCAGCCTGAATCCGTATTGGCCATCACCTTCACCCGCACGGCCGCGGCGGAGATGCGCAACCGCATCCTGCTGGCGCTCCAGGGAGCGCGCGACTGCAGCGACGAGCAGATCGCCGCGCGTCCGCCGCATGAGCGGCAATCGCTGCAGTTGGCCCGCGCCGTCCTCAACACCTCTGAGGCGCTCGGCTGGAACATTCTTTTGCATCCCGCGCGTCTGCAGGTTCGCACGCTGGACTCGTTCTGCGAGGCGGTGGCGCAGCGCGCTCCGTTCAAGGGCCTGCTCGGCGGCGTCGTTCAGGTTGCCGAAGATGCCCAACCCCTCTACCAACTGGCCGCGCAGCGAGTCATCGACGAGCTTGCGTCCCCGGGCCGCCGGGCCGATGCGGTGGCGGAGTTGCTCGGCTATTTGGACAACAACGTTCGCGCCGCGCGCCAACTGCTGGCCACCATGCTGGCGCAGCGCGATCAATGGCTGCGCTTTCTCGGACGCTCCGACGCCTTCGATGTCTCGCAGCAGGAGAGCCTGAGAGGCCGTCTGGAGGCGGCGCTTGCGCTCTCGGTCGAGGAAGAGCTGGAACTGATTCGCGCCCACGCCGCCGCGGCGTTGAGCGGCGCGCAAGAGTCGGAGTTGTTCGCCCTGATGCGTTACCGAGCGGGCCGGCACGCGCAAGACACCGCTGCTTCCGATCCTGTGATTTCCTCCATCGCAGCCAGCGCGGAGGTGTTTGCGTTCCCGCCTTCCTCGGCGCATCCGCTATGCGACATCGCATCCTGGCCCGCGGCATCCGAAGAGGCTCTGCCCGTATGGCGCGCCATTGCCGATTTTCTGCTGACCGCCGAGCGCAGCAAACCCGCACTGCGCAAGTCGGTGAATAAACGCAGCGGGTTTCCATCGGACTCGCCCGATGGCAAGCGCATGCGCAAGCGCTGTATGGATGCGTTGGAGACGATCGCCCAACAGCCCAACGCCGCGGAACTGTGCGATGCGGTGCACCGCATTCGCCGCCTGCCCGATCCGCGCTATAGCGGAACGCAGTGGACGTTCATGCTGGCGGTTTTGGAGGTGTTGCCGCTGGCCGCCGCCCACCTTCAACTGGTTTTCTCCGAGCAGTCCGTCATCGATTTCGCCGAGTACGCGCAGCGCGCCCTCGACGCCATTGGGCACGAGGGAGACCCCACCGAGCTGGGACTGCAACTCGGCTATCGAATCCGCCACATTCTGGTGGATGAATTCCAGGACACCAACCGGGTTCAGGTCGAGTTGCTCGCCCGGCTGCTTGCCACCTGGGAGCCGGACGAGCCGTGCTCCACCTTCTGCGTCGGCGATCCCATGCAGTCCATCTACGCCTTCCGCCAGGCCGATGTCGCCATATTTCAGCAGGCGCGCAAAGACGGCATCGGAAATCGCCCGCATCAATTCGATTGTCTGCGACAGAACTTTCGCTCGCAGGCCAACCTGGTCGAATGGTTCAACCAGGTTTTTCCGCAGATTTTATGCGAGCAGAGCGACCTGACCAACGCGGTGGCCTACGCACCGGCGGAGGCAACCCGCCCCGCGCTAGACGGAGCCGCGGTCGAGATTCAGGGCTTCGCCCCGTCGGAGCGCGCCGCCGAAGCCAGGCACCTGGCGGAGTGCATTCAGCGCGAGTTGGCGCGAATCCCGCCTCCGCCGGATGGCAAGCCTACCATCGCCATCCTGGTGCGCTCGCGAACTCATCTGCCGGAGCTGGTGGAGGCTTTGCGCGCGGCTGGAATCGCCTATCGCGCGGTGAAGACCGACCGGCTCTCCGAGCGTCCGCTGGTGCGCGATCTGGAGGCCTTGCGCGCGGCCCTGAGCGATCTGGCCGACCGTACCGCCTGGCTGGCAATTCTGCGGGCTCCGTGGTGCGGGCTTACACTGGCTGACCTGCTGGAGCTCTGCCGGGGCGACTCCCGCTCCACGGTCTTCGAACTCCTGCATCAGCGCCAGGAGCGGCTCTCCGAGCAGGGACGCATCGCGGTGGCCCGCTGTCTGCCGGTGCTGGAAGATGCGCGCGAGCGGTGGGGGCGCGGCGGATTGCGGGCGTGTCTCGAATCCACCTGGCTGCGCCTGGGCGGCCCGGCCTGCGTGGAGGAAGTTGAGCCGGGAGGCCGCGCACAGGCAGCGCGCGATGCCGAGGCGTATTTTGCGCTGCTCGATGCGCAGTCGCCCGCCGGTGCCTTGCGCGATCCGCAGAACTTCGCAGCTAAACTGCACGAGCTCTTTGCGCCTGCCGATCCGCAGAGCAACATTCGCGTGGAGATCATGCCCATTCATCAGGCCAAGGGGCTGGAGTGGGACGTGGTCTTTCTTCCGGCTTTGGAGCGCCGTCCGCGGCAGGATGACAAGCGGCTGCTCTACTGGCGTCTGCGGCGGTGCGGCGCGCAGGAGTCGCTCCTGCTCGGTCCCATGGATGCGACCGGCCGAGAGGCGTCGGAAAAAAACGCGCTGGGCAAAACTAATCGCAACGCGCCCACGATCGAATCTTACCTGCGCGACATTGCCGGCGATTGTGCGCGCGAGGAACTCAAGCGCCTCTTCTATGTCGCGGCCACCCGCGCGCGTAAGCGGCTCTACCTGTCTGCCGCGATGGACCCGGCTCGCCAGCCCCATCCGGACTCGATTCTGCGGCTGCTGTGGCCGCTGCCGGGCATGCAGCAGGCGTTTACTTCGGCCGATCTTCCGCATAACGAACTGCCGGAGAACGCGCCGCCTGCCGAAGGCAACTCCGCTCCGCAGCGCTTGCTCCGGCGTTTGCCTTCGAGTTTTGCTGCGCCGCCCATGCCCACGATGCCTACGCTCTTGCAGTGGCGATCTCCGCAGTCCAACTCCGTCGGCGAGCAACATCGCTTCGAGTGGGTGGGCGAACTTCTGCCGCGCGTTGGCGTGGTGGCGCACAGCTTTCTGCAGCGTATCTCCCTCGACGGGCTGACGCAGTGGGACGCCGCGCGTCTTGCGGCGGCACGTTCGGCGATTGCCAGCGCATTGTTGCGTGCCGGCGTGCTGCCCAACCAACTGCAGCAGGGAATTGAGCGCGTAAGCGACGCGCTACGTTGTACGCTGGAAGACGAACGCGGACGCTGGCTGCTCTCGCCTCACCCGGAACATCGCTGCGAACTGGCGGTCTCGGCCGTCCTCGACGGAGAGCTGCAGCACGTGCGCCTCGACCGTACCTTCCTCGATGACGGAACGCGCTGGCTGATCGATTACAAGATCACCGAGCAACTCGGAGGCGATCCGCTCCGATTCGTGCAGATGCAGGTGGAGAAATACCGTCCGGATATCGATCGCTACGCGCGTGTGCTGCGCGCTTATGATCTGGGCCTCGACTCTCCGCGTCCCGTGCGGTGCGCGCTGTATTTTCCGCTATTGGGACGCTTCTGCGAAGTGGAAGCCGATCTGTAACGCCGCGATGGCAGGCTTGCGCAATTCATCGGTATTCGTGAAATGTCGTGCGGATCGCGCTAGACTCTTCTATGAGCCCATGAACCAGAATCGATTTGCCGCTCTTATTGTCCTTGCCGCGCTCTGGCTGTTGGTGGGCGTCTCTGTCTGTTCTGCGCAACCCGTTCCCGTGGCCGTCCGCCCCACCAACAATGCGCTCGCCGCACGCGGCTTCAACGAGCTTTATAACGGCGATTACGACCCTGCCATTCGCGATTTAACCCAGCTCCGGGACCAGTATCCGAACGATCCGTTCACCTCGAACTATCTGCTCGGCGCCGAGCTTTTCAAGGAACTCTACCGCATCGGCGCCTTGGACACCGAGAGTTACTCCAGCGAAAATTTTCTCACCGCCAAGGCACGCCGTCCGCTGGACATGGCGGTGCAGAAGCGAATCTTCGATCTGATCGCGCGCGTGGAATCGCTGACCAACGCGCGGCTGCAAAAAAATCCCAATGACACCGATGCGCTCTACGCTCGCGGCGTAGCTCGCGGCTTCCGCGCTACCTACATGGGCATGGCCGAAAAGTCGTGGATGCCGGCCATTCGTTCGGCGATGGCCGCCCGGCGCGATCACGAGCGCGTGCTTGAACTCGATCCCTCGTATCTGGATGCGAAGATGACCGTGGGAATCCACAACTACATCATCGGTTCGTTGAACTGGGCGGGACGCGCGGCGGTAGCGCTGTTCGGAGTCACCGGCAACCGCCAGAAGGGGCTGGAATATCTGCGCGAAGTCAGCCGCTCGAATGGCACTTCGAGCAACGACGCGGCCCTGGCGCTCAGCCTCTTTTTGCGCCGGGAGCAGCGCTATGACGAGGCGCTGCAACTGGTGGGTCGCCTCTCGCATCAGTATCCCAGAAACTTTCTTCTCGCCGTCGAACACGCTCACCTTCTCAACGCCGCCGGTCACGGACGCGAGGCCATCGCGGAGTACCAGCAGGTGCTGGAAAAAGGGCGCGAGGGGAAGTATTCGGGATTTCAGCCGGAGACGGCGGCCTGGGGACTGGGCGTCTCACTGCGCGGCCAGCGTGACTTCGATCAGGCCGCCGCGGCTTTCGATCAGGTCGCCAAGGTCAGCGACGCCGATCCGCTGCTGATCGACCGGGCCACGGTTGCCGCCGGTGAAATGTATGACACCTTGGGGCGGCGCGACGAGGCGGTTACGCGATATCGCCAGGTGATTGCCTCCGGCCGCGACAACGATTACGCGGCGGCCGCTCGGAAACATCTCCACCATCCCTACCACTTCGTGGAAGAACCTGCGCCGAAAAACTGAGCAAAAAAGATGGGCACAGCCTGAGGCCGTGCCCACCTTTCAATCCATTCCAGACTAGAAGCGGACGCTGAACTCCTTGCCCGGTTCCATGTGAATGCCCTCCACAAAGCGGACTTTGCGCGAGGCCATCTTCATGATTAGCGACGAGGTGCGCACGCCGTCGGCAAAGAAGCGTACTCCTTGCATCAGCGCGCCTTCGGTTACACCGGTTGCCGCGAAGATGATGTTCTTGCCCGGCGCCAGTTCCTCGGCGAGATAGGTTTTGTGCACGTCGCTGATGCCGTACTCGGCCATGCGCTCGCGCTGTTCGTCGGTGTAGCCGGTCAGCCTGCCCACCATGTAGCCGTTCAGGCAGCGCATCGCAGCGGCGGTAATCACGCCCTCCGGCGCGCCGCCCGTACCCATCACGGCGTGAACGCCGGTGCCGTGCACGGCCGCGGCAATGCCCGGCGCCAGGTCACCGTCGCTAATCAGCTTGATGCGAGCCCCCGCCCGGCGAATTTCGTTGATCAGGGTTTCGTGGCGCGGGCGATCCAGCACGATAATCACCAGATCTTCCACGTCGCGGTGCAGGGCCTTGGCAATCATCCGCAGGTTCACCGCCGTGGGTGCATCCAGGTCCACCGATCCCTTGCAGGCGGGGCCGACCACGATCTTCTCCATGTAGCAGTCCGGAGCGTGCAGCAGTCCGCCATGTTCGCTGGCCGCCAGCACGCAGATCGATCCCGGTGAGCCGGTGGCGCAAAGGTTGGTGCCCTCCAGAGGATCCACCGCGATGTCCACTTCCGGATACACCACTCCATCCTTGGGTGGACGTCCTACCTTCTCTCCGATGTAGAGCATCGGAGCCTCGTCGCGCTCGCCTTCGCCAATCACGATGGTGCCCCGCATCGGGACGGTTTCCATCACGTGGCGCATGGTTTCGGTTGCCACCTGGTCGGCCTTTTTGCGGTCGCCGGTTCCCATCTCTCGGGCTGAAGCAATGGCTGCTGCCTCAACTACCCGCAACATTTCCAGCGCGAGATCCGATTCCAGGTTCGACTGGATGTTGTCTTCCAAATGAATTGCCTTCGTCTGCAGCTGTGTCGCCATGATTGCTCCTGATTGAACCGGCTTCGGCTTCTGGTTCTTTCTTGCGCTTGGCCGTTTGCCGTTGTTCACTGAATGCTCCCCAATTCGCCGGCTGTGCTTCTGTGCCGCCGGCCTGCTGCTAATGACCCTGTTAATTACGCCGCTCAATTACGTTATGCAACTACGCTGCTTGCTTCAGAACGCTTCTATCCCGGTGATCGCCGCTCCCAGAATCAGCGTATGGATGTCGTGCGTTCCCTCGTAGGTCTTTACCGCCTCCAGATTCGCCAGGTGACGGAATACATGATACTCGTCTGCAATTCCATTGGCTCCCAGAATATCGCGTGCCAGGCGGGCGCATTCCAGCGCCATCCACACATTGTTCCGCTTGGCCATCGAGATATGCACCGGTTGCGCTTGCTCCCGGTCCTTCAACCGGCTCACCTGCAGCGCCAGCAACTGGGCCTTGCTGATTTCCGTGATCATCCAAACCAGTTTTTCCTGCACCAGTTGGTGCGAGGCGATCGGCTGTCCGCGAAACTGCTTCCTAGTTTTTGAATATTGCAATGCTGTATCGTAACAGGTCATCGCCGCGCCAATCACGCCCCAGGCGATTCCCAGCCGGGCCTGGTTCAGGCACATCAGCGCCGATTTCAGGCCGGTGGTTCCCGGCAGCAGGTTTTCCTTGGGAATCCGCACATCCTGCAGCGCCAGCGACGAGGTGACCGAGGCGCGCAGAGACCACTTCCCATGCAGGTCGCGCGCGGTGAAGCCGGGACGGCCGCTCTCCACCAGAAAACCCCGCACGCGGCCGCCGTGCTCCTCGCTCTTGGCCCAGATCACCGCCACATCCGCAATCGAGCCCGAGGTGATCCACATCTTTTCGCCGTTCAGGACGTACTCATTGCCGTCGGCCACCGCGCGGGTGCGCATCGCATCGGGATTGGAGCCGGCGTCGGGCTCGGTCAGCCCAAAGCAGCCCACCTTCTCTCCGGTGGACATCGGCGGCAGCCAGCGCTGTTTCTGCTGCTCGTTGCCAAAGGTGTAAATCGGATACATCACCAGGCTGCTCTGCACGCTGGCAAATGAGCGCAACCCGCTGTCGCCGCGCTCCAACTCCTGCAGAATCAGCCCATACTCCACGCTGCTCATTCCGGCGCAGCCATAGCCATGCAGCGTGGGGCCGTAGAACCCCAGCTTGCCCATTGGCTCAATCAGTTCACTCGGAAAGCGGCTCTGGCGGGTGCAGTCGGTAATAATGGGAATCAGCGAATCTTCCACAAACTGGCGGGCGGTGCTGCGAACCATCCGCTCCTCTTCGCTGAGAAGAGTGTCGAATGCAAGGAAATCGACGCCACCAAATCTGAGGGCCATAAGATTGCCGGAAGCAGCGCCAGCCCGTTGCCGGGCGCAGGCGAACGCTTGACAGTACCAAAGCCCGATTCCGGCGGTCAATGATTCTTTACCGCAAGCGCATGGAATTCAGCGCCTTCGGTAACCTCGCAAGCTCGCTCCGCCGGCCTTCACCACTGGTTGCGCTGGCGCAGTGCGGTGATGTGCGCCACATGGTGCGCCCCGTGCCAGGCGTAGAGTCCCAGCATCAGATCCAGCGACATCAGCCCCGCCTGCGAATGGTTCAGCGTGCGCTCCCAGTCGGCTGCTTTCAGACTGCGCAGCAGCACCACCCAGCGGGCGTGCAGATTTTCCACCAGCGCCAGACTTACATCCACCGGTGTCACCCGGCTGTCGGCCAGTTCCGCCCAGGCGGCTTCCTTGAATCCACTCACCGCCGGGTTATCCTCGGTCAGCGCCAGCTTGTAGCGCGCGTAGGCGCTCATGTGGCTGTCGGCCAGGTGATGCACCACCTGACGCACCGTCCACCCACCCTCGCGATACGGCGTCTCCAGCTGTTTGACGGTCAGCCCGGTCACCGCCTGTTTCAGGTGTTCCGGCATCTCGGCAATACTTTCGATGAGTTGCTTGCGCTCCTCAGTGGTGTTCGGCCCCTTGCTCCGGTCGAACTTGCCGATCGGGTATCGTAAGTCTTCCATCTCGCTCCTCCGCTCGTGCCCGCTCCTACCGCAGAATACAGCTTACTGTTATACAATCAAGAGGCTACCCGGCGGCGTACTGACATTCTGTGCCTTTGTGCTGAAGTTTCCGCACCTCATGCCGCCGTGGGTTCCGGTGCAAGCGAAAGCTTCCTGGGTGGTTTTCGGGCAGAAGCCCGCCAAGTTCGCTTGCGCGGTGTCCCATGCCCTGCCAGAGCAATTCCGCCGAGCCTCGCGCCGGTACAGACAGGAGTCTATTTTCAATGGCAAAGATTGCAAAAACTGGTGACCGCAAAAAGGTAATGGATACGTCCAAGAGCACCAACTGTCCCAAGTGTGAAAAACCCACCCGGATCGTCAAGCGTGTGAAGGACCGTGAACGCAATGTCCCGGGCGGCGTCTTCATCTCCTGCTCGGCCTGCGAGTTCTACGAAAAGCTCTAAAAGAAGAGTTATAGAAATCCGGCGGGTGCCCCACCTTCGACGCGCGTTCTTTGCGCGGATAAGGTGGGAAAGCAGAAAAGCCCATCCCGGCACCCGCTCCATCCAGCCAAATGCGCCTCCCTCCGGAGGCGCGTTTCATTGCCCTATCAATTTTTCCTGGCCGGTTGTATCGAGATGCCAGCCCCGACCCCGCATTGTTCCTGTTGCGAGGCTTGGTGCGTGCTCTGGATCACGGCCGTAGTGGGAGGAATAATCGAGCGGCTGATTCCGGTAATCAACCGCGCGCCGCGCTGGAAAGAGACGTAGGCCCAGAACCAGTCCCAGACCACCGTGATGCGGTTGCGGAAGCCGACCAGGAACAGCACGTGGACAAACAGCCAGGTGAACCACGCTGCATGACCCTTCAGCTTCACGCCCTTCACATCGGCCACGGCCGATGAGCGGCCAATCGTCGCCAGGTTCCCCTTATTGTTGTAGTGGAATACCTTGCGGCTCTCGCCGCGAACGTCGCCTGCGATGGTAGCGGCGGCAAATTGGCCCATCTGCATCGCCGCTGGAGCCACGCCCGGAACCGGCTTTCCATTCTCCTGCAGCACCGAGGCCATGTCGCCCAGCACAAATACATGGGGATAGCCGGGAATGCTCAGATCGGAGCCAACGTGAACCCGGCCCGCCCGGTCCAGCGGCACTCCCAGCAACTGTCCCAGCGGCGAGGCGGCCACGCCGGCGGCCCACAGCACCACCGAGGCAGGAATGTTGCGCTCGCCCACGTGGACGTGGTCCTTGTCGATGTCGGTCACCGCCGTCCCGGTCATCACCTCGACCCCGAGCTTCTTCAACTGCCCGGTGGCTGAAGCCGACAGATCCTCGGAAAAACTCGGAAGAATCCTGGGCCCCGCCTCGATCAGCGTGACCCGCGTGCTCCGCGGATCGATGGAGCGAAAGTCCGAAGCCAGCACGACCTGGGCGATCTCGGCCACTGCGCCGGCCAGTTCCACTCCGGTGGGCCCGCCGCCCACCACCACAAAGTTCACCGCCTCGGGAGCCTGGGTAAAGCGGGCGTGGCGCTCGGCGATTTCAAAGGCCAGCAGCATGCGGCGCCGGATCTCCGTCGCATCCTCCACGCTCTTCAGTCCCGGAGCGTACAGCGCCCACTCCGGATGCCCGAAGTAGGCATGGGTGGCGCCGGCGGCCACGATGAGGTAGTCATAGGCCAGCCAGTCGCCGTCCAGCTGAACCCGGTTTCCCTCCAGGTCGAAGGCCGTCGCGCGCCCCAGCAGAACCGAGACATTCGGACTGTTCTTGAAGATGTGGCGGATCGGGTAGGCAATTTCGCCCGGCGACAGAGCGGCCGTGGCGACCTGGTACAGAAGTGGCTGAAAAGTATGGTGGTTACGGCGGTCAACCAGCGTAACGCGGGCCCCGGATTTGGCCAGCGCGCGCGCCGCATACAAACCGGCGAAGCCAGCGCCGATGATGACGACGTGAGGAGTATTTTTTAAAGAGCGCATTTGGTTTAGATGCCTTTAACCCGGTTTGGATTCTCAGCGGACGGCGGGTGCCCCACCTTCCGCCGCGCGTCTTTTTGCGCGGCTAAGGTGGGAGAGAGGTCATTCCAACAACCCTGGGTTCGCGGGTGCCCCATATCTGCCCTAGTTAGCGGATGTGGGATCGCCGACTGGTTGCCGTTACTTCTCGCGTGCCACCACAAACTGCGGAATCCACAACAGGGCGCGCTTAAAGTCGTTGTCCGGAAAATCTTTCAGCTGCTCCACGGCGTGCTGCGCAAACTTGGAGGCCTCCTGGTTGGCGGCGCGGATTGACTCATACCGGGTCAGGATGGCGAGAATGTCCTGATGGGTCACGCCGTTGAAGGCCCGCTGCTCCAGCACCGTCTGAATCTTGGCGCGTTCCTCGGCGGAGCAGTGCTCCAAGGCGTGGATGACGGCCAGGGTGGCTTTGCCCTCGCGCAGGTCGCTGGCTACGGGCTTGCCCAGCACCAGCTCGGAGGCGGTCAAATCCAGCACGTCGTCGGTAATCTGGAACGCCATGCCCACGGCGCGTCCGTATTCGCGCAGCAGAAGCTGCTGCTCCTCGCTGGCTCCGGCCAATACGCCGCCCAGTTGCATGCACACCGCGAACAGGCAGGCGGTCTTGCGGTAGATCAGGTCCAGATGGCTGTCGCGCGAAATCAGCGAGCCCAGCTTTTCCATCTGAAGCAGTTCGCCTTCCACCATCTGCTTGGTCAGCTCGGTCAGCAGATCGAGCACCAGCAGGTTGCGTTCCTCCAGAGAAATCTGGAACGCCTGCATGTAGAGCCAGTCGCCCGCCAGCACGCACTTGGGATTGCCCCAGATGGTGTTAGGCGAGGGACGCCCGCGGCGGATCTCGGCTTCGTCGATAATGTCGTCGTGCACCAGCGTCGCCGTGTGAAGGATCTCCACCACCGCGCCCAGCCGGACGGCTCCGCTGCCCTGGTAGCTCAGCAGCTTGGCGGCCAGCAGCAGCAGCGCCGGACGCAGCCGTTTGCCTCCGCCCTGGCGCAGGTATTCGCCGATCTCGGTAATCGCCCGCACGTTCGACACGCTGTAGCTGCCGAACTCGCGCTCGATGGCCTCCAGATCGTCACGCAGAAGGTCGAACACCTCTTTGCCCGTTGCTAACGTCGAGATCTTCAAGTCCAGCCCTTACGGATGAGTTAATTATTGCGGTAGTTGGTGAACTGCACGTCGATGCCGAAATCGGTCTTGCGCAGCAGGGCGATGATCTCCTGCAGGCTGTCGCGGTCCTTGCCCGTAACCCGGACAATCTCTCCGTTGATCGAGGCCTGCACCTTCTGCTTGGAGTCCTTGATGGTCTTGACGATCTCGCGCGCCTTTTCAATGGCGATGCCCTGTTGCAGCTTCACCTTCTGCCGCACCGTGGAACTGGCAGCCGACTCGATCTTACCGTACTCGAACGACTTGAGCGAGACGTTGCGCTTTACCAGTTTGGACTGTAGCACGTCGATCACGGCCTTCAGCTTGTATTCGTCGGCCGAAGTAAGCACGATCTCGTCCTTGCCGTCGAACTGGATGTCCGAGTGCGACCCTTTCAGGTCGTAGCGTTGGTGAATTTCCTTGAGCGCCTGCTGGATGGCGTTGGTGACCTCCGGCAGGTCCACGTTGCTGACGATGTCGAATGAATTTTCTGCGGCCATTCTTCCTAGTGTATGACAAACCGGCGCTTCCCGCACAGCAGCAAGGTTTCAAAGTTTCAAGGTTTCAAGGTTGAAGATCCGGAGTCGGCCCAAATCCTGCTGTTGTCTTGAATTTGTTTTTGCGGGTCATCCTGAGCGACGCGAAGGACCCCAGCGCGGCTGGAATTGGCCGGTGACGCATCAAGCTTTCCAACCACCAATGTACAGGAATGAAATCGAAGCGGCAGGAGGACGAGCCTGCGGTTGAAAAGCCTGGGAACTCACCGCATATCTGCGCAGCGCAGGGGCCCTTCGCTGCGCTCAGGGTGAGGCGTCAAAGTCAAGGGCGTGGCGACCCACAACCGCCGAACGCCCGCGGCCGGAGTGGCGTCTTTTGCCGCGTACCCGACTGACTGGTGGCCCACATCCGCCATCTTTTGGCGAATGTGGGGTAGGGAAGCCTACCGTGCGGCGGCCAGTCCGCGATACCACAGCAGCGTGCGTCGCAGCCCTTCGTGGAAGTTGACTTTGGGTTCGTAGCCGAGTGCTTCGCGTGCCAGCGAAATATCGGCCAGCGAGTGGGCGATATCTCCCGCGCGCGGCGGTGCGTACTCGACTTTTCCGCTGTAGCCGGTCAGCTCGCGCAGGCTTCTCACCGCGTCGTTCAGCGTGATCTGCTCAGCGGTGGCCACGTTGAAGACCTTGCCGGAAACCATTTCCGCCGGGGCCGTCATGGCGCGCAGGTTGGCGTCCACCACGTTGTCGATGTAGGTAAAGTCGCGGCTCTGGCTGCCGTCGCCGTAAACCACGGGCGTGCGCCCTTCGAGCATGGCCAGCGAAAACTTGGCCAGCACGCCGGAGTATTGCGACGACGGGTCCTGGTGCGGCCCGAAGACGTTGAAGTAGCGGATCACCACCGTCTCCAGCCCATAGACGCGGGTAAAGCTGCGCATGTAGTGCTCGCCCGCCAGCTTGCTCACCGCATACGGAGAGATCGGGTCGGGCAGCATCCCCTCGTGCTTGGGCAGCGTCGGCTGGTCGCCATAGCACGACGACGAACCGGCATAGACCACCCGGCGCACTCCCGCGCCGCGGGCGGCCATCAGCAGGTTCAGCGTGCCATCCACGTTGGCCGAATTGCTGGCGGCCGGGTTCTCCACCGAGCGAGGAACGCTGGCCAGCGCCGCCTCATGGAAGACGAACTCCGCTCCCTGGCAGGCGCGCGCGCAGATCTCCGGGTCTTCAATGCTGCCCTCGATGAAGTCAATGCCGCCAAGGTCTTCCAGATTGGCCCGCTTGCCGGTGATGAAGTTGTCCACGCCGCGCACGGTGGCGCCCTGGGCCACAAGGGCCCGGGCAATGTTGGAGCCGATGAATCCGGCGATTCCGGTAATCAGGTACGTAGCCATAATCGAACCCCAGGGATTCCCCAAGAAATAACTGTTAGCAGTGCACGATATTGGCGGCCGCGATGCCCTTGGTGGCATTGCGCGCGTCGATCACCAGCTGCGATTCGGCGACGATCCGCCGGTAGTCGTAGCTGGTATGGTCGGTGACGATCAGCACCGCGTCGTACTGCGCCAGATTGTCCAGCGGCGTGCAGCTCATGTTCAGATCGTAGTGGCGTCCGCGGCCCACCGTGGGGAAAAACGGGTCGTTGTAGGCCACCTCGGCTCCGGCCTTGCGCAGCAGTTCGATGATGGTCAGCGAGGGCGATTCGCGCAGATCGTCGATGTCGCGCTTGTACGCCAGCCCCAGCACGAGGACCTGCGATCCGTTGAGGCACTTCTTCCGGCCGTTCAGGGCCTCGGCCGTGCGATCGATGACGTAGTACGGCATCCCGGTGTTGACCTCGCCCGCCAACTCGATGAACCGGGTGCGGAAGTCGAACTGCTTGGCCTTCCAGGACAAGTAAAAGGGATCGATGGGGATGCAGTGCCCGCCCAGTCCGGGACCGGGATAGAAGGCCTGGTAGCCGAATGGCTTCGTCTTGGCCGCGTCGATCACCTCGAAGATGTCGATCCCCATGCGCTCGCACAGCTGCTTCAGCTCGTTCACCAGCGCAATATTCACGCAGCGGTAGATGTTTTCCAGCAGCTTGGTCATCTCGGCTGCGGCGGGAGTAGAGACCGGCACGGTGCGATTGAAGATGGTGCCATACAGCGCCGAGGCGAGGGCGGTAGCCGTGGGTTCCACTCCGCCGATCACCTTGGGAATATCGCGCCGCGCCACCGTCTCATTGCCGGGATCTTCGCGCTCGGGCGAAAACGCCACGTAAAAGCCGGGCTCGGGCTGACCGGCATCGCTGTGCTGCTGGCTGCTGGCGCCCGCGCTGCGAATGGCCTTCAGTCCCAGCCGGTTGCCGGACTCAAGAATCGGGATGAGCACCTCTTCGGTGGTACCGGGGTAGGTCGTGCTCTCCAGAATCACCAGCTGACCCTCGCGCAGGTTGGGCGCAATGGCCCGCGCCGTCTGCTCGATGTAGCTGAGGTCGGGCTGGTGGTACTCGTCCAGCGGAGTCGGCACGCAGATGATGATCGCGTCCATCTCGGCGATCTCCGCGTACGCTCCGGTTGCGCGGAATCCCGCCGTTCTGGCCTTGGCAATCTCCTCGGCGGCGATGCGCACAATGTAGGAACCGCCTGCGTTGAGCTGCTCCACCTTGGAGGTGTCCACGTCGAAGCCGGTTACGCGGAAGCCCTGCTCGCTAAACAGGAGGGTCAGCGGCAAGCCGACGTACCCCATGCCGATAATGCCGACGCGGGCTTGGCGGGAGGCAATGCGGGATTCGAATGCGGCGGCCGGCGAGAGTGAAAGGTGCATGATGTCGGGCTCCAGAAAAGCGCAAAGTTAAGCGTCAATCCTAACAAAAAAGTAAGCGTGGGACAGAGGCTGGGAACCGCCAAGAGGGTTTTGCCGTTCCCAAACGGTCAAATTCTCAATTGCGCAAGGGAGAGGAACGGTCACCGCCGCGGAGTCAGATCGATTTTGATGGCACTATTTTCGATCACTCGGTCTTTTTCCGTCCTTACGCGAATATCTCCCCGCCAGGAATAATGAAATCGCACGGCGTTCTGCAATCCCACGGTAAAAAATGGCACTCCGCAGATAGAATCCGGGACGCCCTTGAGGTAAAAGACAGTGTTTCGGGCCGGCGCGGGATCAAGCTGCGCCAACGTTGTCTGCACCTTGAGCGATTCCTGGCAGGCTCCCCGCCATGCTGCGATGTTGTGTTGAACCCCAGGCAATAACAGCACAGCGATGACACAAGCCGCGCCAAGAATCGCCTCCGGCTTACGGAAGCTCTGCCCGAGGAGCACCGCGATCAAAATCGCAATCCCGGCCGCACCAAAATATACGGCCCTGGAGAAAAACAGTCCTGGATCCGAAGTGCAAAAATAAAAGTGCGCAGGCACCGCCGCGGCAAAGATCCAAATCAAGCAGAACCAGGAAATACGTCTTGAAATCCAACTCGTCTTCGCAACCAGACAGAGGGCCAGGAAAATCGCGGCCGTCGCGACAGCAACGAAATTCAAGCCCCGGCTCGCGGGCTGCAGCCAGTCGTAGCCATACAGGGCTTCCGCCGGGGCGCGGAGCAATACGCCAATCAGCGATTGTATTTGGAAGGACTGTACCCGTGGGGAGCCGTCGCTCGCCATGCGGTAGCCGCCAACTCCGCCAAGCGTATGCCACCGATGAATCCACATCAGCAAGGCGACCAGAACGTAGCCCAGAAGCGGCTCCGAGTGCTTCGTGAACGGAAGCTGCAGTGGCTGCCGGTCCTGGGGTATCAGTTCCAGCGCCAGCCAGAGAAGCGCCACAATGTAGGCGCTTTCCTTCGAGAGCACGGCAAGCGCAAACAGCACAAGCGCCATTCCGTAGGAGCCCAATCGACCGGTTCTCCGGAAGCGCGCCGCAAAAACCAGCGACCACATTCCCAGAGCGGCCGCCAGTTGATCGAATCTGCATCCGATCCATGTAACCGCCTGAACATTAACCGGCAAAAATGCAAAGATCAGCGATGCGGCTATGCATGTCTCTTTTCTGAGACCGATCTCTCTACAAAAGAAAAAAACTCCCGCAACGCAGATCAGATGAAGCGCCACATTCGTCAGGTGATAGCCCGGAGCCCAATAGTGCCACAACCGGAAATCCAGAAATAGACTGGCGAATCCAAGAGGGCGATAGAAGATATAAACAATTCCGTCGCTTTGGCCCCTCACCATCTGCGGCCAGATCGATTGCATAAACGTTTGCCGGACCAGCGCGAGATGTTCGAAGTCGTCGCAGATGAAGTAAAACCGAAACGTCTCGGCATATGCCAGGGCACCCGCCGCCAGTACCATCAGCAGGCCGGCCGCGCCGCTTCCCTCCGGCGCCACGAGCTTCAGCCCCGGATCTTCCACCTGATTGCCGCCGGTCAAACTCCGCAGAAGACTCAGCGCGAAGAATGTGGCCGCAAGGACCTCGAATAGCTTGACGCGCCACGTCGGATCGCCTGTCAAGACCAGGGGGTAGAGAAAAGTGGATAGCAGTACAGTCAGGCAGGTCGCGAGAAACAACTTGGGTGAGACCCCGGCGCGGATCATGGAGCGAAACCGCACCCGCTCTGTGCTCGACGCGGTTACCGAACTCGAACTCATCCTGCCTCCGCTAGAAACCGTTGCCCCGAGTACGCAGGCCGAAAACGATACCTGCTCACGGCAAGAATCCTCGGCCAGCGGGGGTTTGCCAGACCGATAGTAGCGGCCCGGCGTATTTCCCGAAAGTTACGATGGTTTCACGGACGGTAGAGGGCTTCGCGTTTGCTAAATCCCGCAGCCGCACCCCGGCGATGGCACCCGCACCCGTAAAAAGTCGGCCACCCGCTGGTAGGCGTCAATCTGGTTCTCCACCCTGGCAAAGCCATGCCCCTCGTTCTCATAGACTTTCAGGATGGCTACGCCGCCGTGCTTTTTCACCGCCGCCTCCACCTGCTCGGCCTCGCTGCGCGGACAGCGCGGATCGTTGGCCCCGGCCAGAATCAGCAGCGGCGCCTTGATCTTATCCACCAAGTTAATCGGCGACCGATCCTCCCACAGAGCCTTGTCCTTCACCGGATCGCCCATAAACAGCCGGTCATACTCCTGCAACTGGGGGTCTTCGTTTTCGAACTCGGTGAACCAGTTGACGAACGGCACAATCGGCACCCCGGCGGCCCACATCTCAGGATGACGCGTAACGGCCATCATCGTGAGATAGCCTCCGTAGCTGCCGCCCATCACCACCAGCTTGGTGGGATCGACAAATCCACTGTGTTTGAGGAAGTCGGCTGCGCCCAGCACGTCGTTCAACTCCTCTCCGCCGGCATCGTGGCGGTTGCCCTCCTGGAACTCCCGCCCATATCCGGTCCCGCCGCGATAGTTCGGCGCAATCACCAGATAGCCCTGATTGTTCATGTACTGGATGAATCGGTTAAACGAGTCCATCGACTGCGATGCCGGACCGCCGTGGATGTACACAATGGCCGGGTAGCTCTGGTTGCGGATGAGGTTGTTGGGCACATACGCCCAGGCGGAGATCGTAAACTTGCCGTCGCGGCTGGGATAGTGCACCAGCACGGGCGAGACCATGCCGGCGCCGCTGAGTCCGGCGACAAACGAGTTGGTCAGTTGGACGGACTGCTTCGTCTTGAGGTCGAAGACGTAGAGATCGTTAGGCTCCTTGGCGCCGCTATGGTAGTACAGCAGTCGCAGTCCGTCGCGGCTCCATGGCGTCACCGCCCCGCCAAAGTCATTCACGCCCTCGGCGACCGGCAGCCGCTGAATTGCTCCACCGGCGACGGCCCGCGAGTACAGCGCCTCGCGCCCATCCACATTGGCCGACCACACCACGCTCTGCCCGTCCGGCGAAAAGCTGTTGGCCAGGATCTCCCATCGGTCGGCAGTGATCCAGGTAAGTTTTTTGCTTGCGATGTCCAGCAGCGCCACATTGTCATAGCCGTGGGCCGCGCCTTCGCCCGCGTTGCTGGTCACCAGCAGAGTTTTCCCATCCGGCGAAAAGGCCGCGGCGCTAAACGTCTGGTCGCCGGAGTGCGGCGTCAGGTTGATCGCGCTCCCGGCCGCCAGGTCGTAGAGAAACACGTTGGAGTCCTTGCCGCTGGCGTTCTCCTGGGTGTAGGCGATGGCTTTTCCGTCGGGCGACCACAGCGGCGAAACGTTGCCCAGCTGCGGCGGCGTGTTTTTGGTAATGCGCGTAGGCATGCGGGTGGCGATATCGATGATCTCGATCTCGAAGCTGGGCGAGGTCTTGGCCTTGGTCATGTAGGCCACCAGCGTGGAGTCCGGCGACCAGGCGGGCGCCTCCTCGGCCGATTCGGGCGTGGCCGTCAGGTTGGTCACCTCGCCGCTTTGCGGGCTCACTAAAAAGATGTCCCACAGCTCGTTGCCGTTCTTGTCGCTCATGAACGCGATCCACTTGCCGTCGGGCGACCATGCGGGCGAGGCCTGCCGCTGGTCGCTGATGGTCAGCTGCGTCGGCCATCCGCCGCCCGCGGGAATCGTCCACAGGTTGTTCCGTCCGCTGATGTTGGAGACAAACGCGACCTGCGCGCCGTCGGGCGACCAGGCCGAGCCGCCGATCAGCCGGGTACTGTACAGCGCGGAGATGGTGAACTTCTGCAGATTCTCCACCGTGGCCGACTGCAGCTGGGTGGGGTCGGTGATGGCCTGCGGAACGGGAAGCGGCTGCGCGGCGGCAAACGAACTCATGCCCATGACGATAGCAAATGCGAGGCGCGGAAGCATGTCGGAAGTGTAGCAAAGCCGAACGGGAGATGAACCAAAGAGCATGGCGCGCAACACCCTGCTCGGGTAGGATGTGGGGCATGACTCTACAACGGCTGTTGGCTGTCTATCAGCTCAATGCAAATCCTGCGTTGCGTCTGGTTGCTCTGATTCCGGTTATTTTCTTTTGCTGGGCCGGTGCCTTGTGCGGTTCCATGCTTCTCATCCGGTGGCTCAGCGGCTGGAGCCTTCTGGCGCGCCGCTTCCGTGCCACCGAGCCCTGGACTGGCGAAGTGTGGAGCTGGCAAAGCGCGCGCTTCCGCGGATGGTGCGGCTACAACAACTGTCTGCGCGTCGGAGCCGACCAGCAATCGCTCTCCCTGGTCGTCAATAGGCCCTTCGGCCTCTTCCACCCTGCGCTGCGGATTCCCTGGCACGAAATCGAGGTGGAGACGGGGAAGGCCCTTTTCGGAATGTATGACATGGCGCAATTCCGCATCGGCACCGAGGAGCGTGTCACCGTCCGCATTTACGGCAAGCTGGTGAACCGCGTTCGCCAGGCCGCCGGTCCGGGCTGGCCGCTCTACCAGATCGAGCAGATGGAATCGCAGGCTAAAGCGTAGGGAAGCATATTGAGGGTGGCCCATATCCGCCTTCTTTTGGCGAATGTGGGGTGTGCGCCAACGCCGGGTGCCCCACCTTCGACGCGCGTTCTTTGCGCGGCTAAGGTGGGAAGCAATGCTCCCACCCCGAATGACGTTGCCGTTGCTCTACCTTGAGCCGTTGAAACCTTGAAACCTGCGCCTACTCGTACCGCAGCGACTCGGTCGGTTGCAGCTTGGCCGCGCTCCGGGCGGGCAGGTATCCAAACAGCAGTCCGGTGGCGCAGGAGACCACAAACGCCGCAACCACCGAGTAAATCGAAATCGGAATATGCAGCCCCATCTCGACCGGGATCAGAGGTTCCACGATGATCTTGACGGCGACCGCGATGCCGATTCCGATCAGAGCTCCCACGCCGCTGATGATGAGCGCCTCGATGAGGAACTGGTAGAGGATTTCGTCGCGCCGCGCGCCAATGGCCTTGCGCAACCCAATCTCCCGGGTCCGCTCGGTCACCGTCACCAGCATGATGTTCATGATGCCGACGCCGCTGATGAGCAGGGCGATCATGCCCACCAGCATCAGGACGGCGGTGAGCGCGGTGGAGATCTTTTTCGCGGCGTCCAGAATACCGGCGAGGTTCTGCACGTTATACACGGCGCCGGGCGTGTGGTTGTTCTTCAGCAGCTCCTGCACGGCGATCGTGGTCTCCGGCACGTCGGCCCCGGAGTCGGCCTGCGCGTACAGCGTGCGGATATAGTCTCTGCCGGAGTAGTACTTCTCCAGTTTGAATGGGACCAGCACCGTCAGATCGCCGATCTCCGACTGGCCGAAGGTGGCCACGCGTTCCCGGAAGACGCCGATGATCGTAAAGGTCTGCTCACCCAGCCGCAGCTTCCGTCCAATCATGGGTCCCGGCGGGAGTTTCTTGGCCAGCTCCTGGGTGATCAGGCATCCCTTGGCGCCGGTGGACTGGTCCAGGTCGTCGAAAAAGCGGCCTTCCAGAATCAGCAGGTTGCGGATCTTCTGAAAGCCCTCGGTGACGCCTACCAGGGCCACGGCCGTCTCCTGCCCGTTGACCACGATGCTGGTGGCCATGTCCGAGGTGCCGGCCACCTCGACTACGTGCGGCAGGTGGCGCACTGACTCCATATCGTTCAGGCTGATCTCATCGGCCTGGGAGCGGGCGTTGGCGGTGCCTCCGCTGTAGACGGCATACACAATGTTGGAGCCGACGCCCTCGATCTGGGCCAGCACATACGTCTTGCCGATCAGCGCAATGGTCACCACAAGCACGATGCAGGCCGAGCCGATGATCACGCCCAGCATGGTGAGCGCGGCCTTGACCTTGTTGGCGCGCAGCGCGTCCATCGCAACCTGCCATGTTTCCCTGTTCCGATACGGCATGAGCCTTCCTTCCACACTAGTTTCCATGCCAGGGCAGGGAATTGGCAAGCCGGTGATGTTCCGAGATGTCAAAGTTTCAACCTTCGCAAGCCCAACGGGTGCCCCATTCAAGCCGGGGTCCCCAGCAAGCCTGTAGTTGGCTTGCTGGGGTGGAAGCCTTCCTTTGGCTTGAGTGGGGCTGTTGTCCTTGTTCTTGCCTTTGCCCTGAACCTTGAAACCTTGAAACTCTGAAACCTTGAGACATTGAAACCTGCATTCCCCCGACCAACCGCTGCTCCTCTACAACAGTTCAACCCGCCTTTTTCCCGTTCCACGTCCAATTGCTGCCCGCCACTGGCGCCAATGGTAAAATCGAATCACTGTTATGCCTTTGAAAACGCTGTTCCTCAATCCACCTTCGTTTGAGAACTTCGACGGCGGAGCCGGTTCCCGCTGGCCGGCCACGCGCGAGATCGAATCCTACTGGTTCCCGGTCTGGCTGGCCTATCCGGCTGGCATGCTGGAGGGTTCGCGCCTGCTCGACGCCAACCCCCACCATATCAGCGCCGATGAGACCATCGAGATCGCCAAGGGATACGATTTCGTCGTGCTCTTTACCAGCACGCCCGGCTTTGAGGGAGACATCAAGCTCTCCGGCCTGATGAAGAAGGCCAATCCGCGCCTCAAGATCTGCTTTGTGGGTCCGCACGTCACGGTTTCCCCGGACCATGCTCTCACCTATCCGGAGATCGACTTCATCGTGCGCCGCGAGTTCGACCACGCCGTTGTGGAGTATGCCAACGGCAAGCCGCTCGCCGAAATCGCCGGTGCCAGCTACGTGGGAGCCGACGGCAAGGTGGTGCACAACCTCGACCGTCCGCTCATCGAGAACCTGGACGAGCTGCCCCACGTCGTCGATGTCTACAAGCGCGACCTGAACGTACCCAGTTACAACGTGCCGTTCCTGCAGCACCCCTTTGTGGCTATCTACTCCACGCGCGGCTGTCCCGCGCAGTGCACCTTCTGCCTGTGGCCGCAAACCCACTCGGGACACGCCTGGCGCAAGCGCTCGGCCGACGACGTAGCCGCCGAGGTCGCCAAGGTCAAGAAATACTGGCCCGAGGTGAAGGAGGTCTTCTTCGATGACGACACCTTCAACATCCAGAAGGCGCGCACCATCGAGCTCTGCGCCAAGCTGAAGCCGCTGGGCGTCACCTGGTCGTGCACCTCGCGCGTCACCACCGACTTTGAAACCCTCAAGATGATGAAGGACGCCGGCTGCCGCCTCCTCATCGTCGGCTTTGAATCCGGCGACCCGCAGATCCTCAAAAACATTAAGAAGGGAGCCACCCTGGAGCGCGCCCGCCAGTTCGTCAAGGACTGCAAAAAGCTGGGCCTCACCATCCACGGCGACTTCATCCTCGGACTCCCCGGCGAAACCCGCGAAACCATCCGCCGCACCATCGACTTTGCCAAGGAACTCAACGTGGAAACCATCCAGGTCTCCATGGCCCACGCCTATCCCGGCACCGAGTTCTACGACTACGTGCGTGACAACAATTTCATCATCAAGCAGGACAATATGGTGGACCTGGGCGGCCATCAGGTGGCGCAGGTGCAGTATCCCGGTCTGCCCGCCGACTACACCATGGAGATGGTGCACAAGTTTTACGACGAGTACTATTTCCGTCCCAAGGTGTGGGTTCCCATCGTCCTCGGATCGCTTTTCAAATCCGACGACCGCAAGCGCCTCTACAAGGAAGCGAAAGAGTTCCTGACTCTGCGCAAATCGCGCATCAAAGCCGTGCGGGACGTAAGGGCCAAGCAGGCCGCCCGCGAAGCTGAAGCCGCAAAGGTCTAGGTTTCAAAGTTTCAAAGTAAAAGCAAGGCCCGCATCCTCTGCGGGCCTTGCTTCCGATACAAAGAAAATGACGGGTGCCCCACCTTCCGACGCGCCGCTTTTGCGCGGCTAAGGTGGGAAGCAACGCATTCCGTCCCGAACGGTGTTGCCGTTGCTCCTAACCTTGAAACTTTGAAACCTGCGAAACTTTGAAACTTTGCCGTTACCCCGCCACGCCTTCCGTCCGAACCCGGTTCTTCCAGTGGTTCCTCACGAAGAAGACGAATCCAACCGCCAGCGCCAGCACGATCACGGCGTCAAAGCGGTGCATCCAGTGCTTCAGCCGTGGATCGGTGTCCCAGAATATTCCCAGTTTGAAGCCGACATACGCCAGCGCGTAGCACCACGGCCACGAGCCCGCAAAGGTGTACAGGTGGAACTTGCCGCGCGGCATCCGTGCGATCCCGGCAGGCAGCGCGATAAAGGTGCGCACCACCGGCAGCAGACGACCGATAAACACGGTAACGCTGCCGTACTTCTCGAAGAACAGTTCGCTGGCGTCCAGGTCGTGGCGGCTCATCAGAATGTACTTGCCCCAGCGCTCGATCAGCGGTCGCCCGCCGTGCGCTCCCACCTCGTAGGCCAGCACCGAACCCAGATTGCAGCCGATTGCGCCCAAGGTCGCCACCATCGCTAGCGAACTGAATTGCCGGGCATACACCAGGTATCCGGCAAACGGCATGATGACTTCCGAAGGCAGCGGCACGCACGCCGACTCGATGCCCATGAGAAACGCAATGCCCGGATATCCAAGCGAAGAGATCACGCCTTTGATGAATCCGGCGAGTGCCAACAAAATATGTTCCATCAAGAGGCCTTAGAATTCCTGGTTGGAGTCTTGGGTAAAAACGTAGCCGGGCAGCAGGAGTCCCTGACCGGTTTTGGAGATTTTTATGCGCCGCGTCTCGGCGTCGGGAGCCGTAACATTGGCGGGCCGCAGGATGGCAAACTGGGAGAAAACTTCGTTATAGACTTTCGTGACCAGAAAGCTCTGTCCGCTGGCCTCTTCGCGCCACACCTGCCCGAGCTGAATTGCCTTGACCGCCATGCATCCAGTGTACCGCAGGTGCCGACCGGTACGCCGCGCTTTTCGCCGCGCCGGAGTTACCTCGGATGCCCCACATTCGCGTTTACAGCGCGTTGCGCACTGTTGGCTTTGTTCCTGAAACGTTGGAACCTGAACCCTACGCGGGTGCCCCACCTTCCGCCGCGCCGTCCTTGCGCGGCCAAGGTGGGAAGCAACCCATCCCATCCCGAACGATGTTGCCCTTGCTCGTAACCTTGAAACTTTGAACCTTGCCTCTACGCCGGCCTTCCCGGTCTTCCCGTCGGCACCGGCTGTGTCCGCGGCAGCGCCTTGGGAGTCTTGCCCTCCAGCAGCGTCGGCAATTCGCTGGCGGCGCAGCGCAGCCCCACATAGAACGCCCCAAAGTTGGAGAACACGCCGCTCACCTCGTCGAAGCGCATCTCGTAAATCAGCTTCTTGAAGATCGCCATATCGTCGGCAAAAAGATCGACGCCCCACTCCCAGTCGTCCATGCCAATCGAGCCGCTGATGATCTGCTGCACCTTGCCCGCGTAGCGCCGTCCGATCTTGCCATGCAAGTCCATCTGGCGTCCGCGCTCTTCAATCGAAAGCGTGTACCAGTTCTTCTGCTCGCCGCGCTTGCGGTCCATGGGATAGAAAGAAATGTAGCGACCCTCGGGCATCGCCGGAAACAGGCGCACGTGCATGGCCTCGCGCTGCCGCTGCATCGCCTCTTCCAGCGTCTCGTTCCACTCCGCCGAGTACGGCTCGACGCCGCGTCCCACCAGGTCGCGGTACAGCTTCACGGTCGATTCGTACAGTCCCAGCTCGATCACCGAAACGTAGGAAATGGCTGGCTCCAGATACTCCATCCACTCCAGCTGATTCAGCGCCAGCTGCGCCTGGTTCAGCGCCTCGAAGTCCTTGCGGAAGTGGACGAACAGCAAATCGCCCTTGTGCCCGAACATGGAGAACAGCGCCGACCCCGCGCCTTCCATTGCGGCCAGCGCCTGCTGCGCCTCGCCGGTGATGCGGGCGCGCGCCTCCGCGCTCAGGCCACGCCACTGGCTCCAGCGGAAGCGGAACATCTGGTGCAGCACCGCCGATCCCTCCAAGGTCAAAGGAACCGCCGGCAGCTCAAGGTTCTGCGCGATCACGTCTTGCTCGCTCGTGCTCATAGATTGTGAAATCCCCGGATGGAAGTGAACTTCGTTTTCACATTGTAACCCGCGGCGGGTTGATTCTTTTAAGTGTCATCCCGAACAAACTGAGGGACCCCTACGCCGATCCCATCTCCACTTCCGTTCCCGAGGCAATTCGGCCACCCGTCTTCCGAACATCCAACAGAGACTACGGCACAATCGCGAACGGCCCCATCCCCTCCGCGTGCTCGTTCGCCATAAACGCCGGTTGCATCGGCGAAGATGCGGGTTCCCACCGTGGACTCTCCAACTCGGGCATTGGTTTGGCCTGGAACAGCTTCCTGCACTGCCCGGCGATCCACCGTGCCCAGCGCCTGGACTTCCTCCTGCGGGCGCTGTCGGTCGAAATGCCGTCTCCCGCATACATCTGCCGGTAGAGCAGCGACAGCAGGCTGAAAGCGGCCCTGGACCGCAGATTCGGAGTGCACGCCGCCCGCCGCCAGATTGCGGGCCAGCTATAGAATTTGTCCCACACCTCCTGCGTCCGCGCACGCATCTCCGCCGAACTCATCACCGGATGGGGAATAAACATCTTGGGACGAACCTCGTCCGGAATCAGCCAATATCGGGTAATCGGCACGCCTGCCACCAGCGTGGGATTGGCCGACTGCTCCTTTTCCCAGTGCGCAAAATCTACCGTCCCAGGGAACGGCGTCATCATCACAAACTGGGCAAACGTCAGGTCCGCCCGCAGCGCCAGCTCCACCGTCGCGTCAAACGTCTCCGGCCGGTCGGTCGGCAGCCCGAAGATGAACGAACCCAGCACATGTACGCCATGCTGCTTAAACGTTTTCAGCCGCTCAACCAGGGCCTCGCCGCTGCAGTTGAAATCCTTGTAAACCGCCTTCAGTCCCTCCGGCGTTACCGACTCCACGCCTACCAGCGCGCCCTTGATATGGGCGTTTCGCATCGCATCCAGAAACTCGCCGTCCTCACCCGCCTCCATCGTAATCTGGGTAAAGAACACCAGGTCCCGGGGCAGCTTTGCCATCTCTTCCATCAGATGGAAGCGCTCGTTCCGGATCGCCGTCAGCTCTTCCAGCTTGGCAGTGTTGTGCTGCTCCCGCGCCAGCCGCAGATCGTTCAACGACACCGGATAAAAGTTATCGTCGGCCAAAGCAATAAAGCGGAATCCAATCCGCCGCAGCTCGATGATCTCTTCAATCAGCCGCTGATAACTCCGTTGCCGGGGCTTCTGCCCGTCGGTCCGCCATACGCTGCAAAACGAGCAGTGCTTCGGACAGCCGCGAATCGTCTGCACCGAGGCCCACATGTATTTGTCGCGCGGCATCAGATCCCAACGCGCGGCCAAAAACTGGTCGCCGTCGATTCGTCCGCCCTCGTACACCTTTTCCGGCTTGCCCGCCAGGCAATCCGCCACCACCTTGCCCCACGCAACATCGCCATCGCCCTTCACCACCGCGTGGGCCTCACCGCGTTCGAAGGCCTCTTCGGCATACAGCGTCGCGTGAATCCCGCCATAGATCACCCACGCGCCGCGCTCCCGCGCCATGCGCCCCACCTTATAGGCGCGCAGAGCGTTGCCCGTGTGCATCCCGATACCGACGATGTCGCCCGGCTGAATGGTTTCCGGATCAATCTGCTCCAGCGACTCATCGACCAGGATCGGATCGCCCGCGGAACGGGGCGTAGCCGCCGCTAAGACGAAGAGCCACCGTGGCGTAATGACGGCGGTACCAAAGGAATTGTCGCTGGGATTTACGAGATGAACTCTCATCGAATCCTGCCTTTCCTCGAACGAGTACGGAAGATTCAGAGCGCATCATCGGGTACAACGAAGCATCTGACTGGTTTGGTTACACGCCGGCAGCAAGTTTTTCCACCGGCCCTATGTCGGGTATTATACATAGCCCTTGTTAACGGAGTATTGATCCTCTATTCGGCATTTTAAGGGTGCGCACCGCGCGCCTGAGTGTCGCCTCATCGCCTTTTGCCAAATCGGGCTTCGCCCAGGGCCTCCATGCCAAATCGGCACTCGCCAGCAATTCTGGCCAGCTCGCGAAACTATTCCAGAGCTGCAGGGTATTAACTACTACCGTGTCTTGCCGCGCCTGCCTGTCTCGACTACCCGGCAATGTTCCACACGGCGCAAGCCTTTACCTAAAAAGGAGATATCTCTGACATGCCCTCCACAAAGCACGGCAGTTTGTTCCCCGCAGTATTCCTTGCGCTCACGATTGCAGCCGCCTTCCTGCTGGCCGGTTGCAGCAACTCCGGCGCCACCGGTCCGGCTTACGCCATCGGCACGGATGCGCCCATGGCGAGCGTCGCCTCTTTCCAGGTTCAGATCCAGAGTGTGGAATTGACTGACGCCAGTGGAAACACCGCATCGCTGGTCAACGGAACGCCCACGGTGGATTTCGCCCGCTACAACGGATTGCAGACCCTGCTCGACATGAACGATGTTCCGGCCGGAACCTACACGGGAGTCACCATCACGCTGGGCCCGGCCACACTCGGCTACCTCAACACCGGCACCACACCGCCATCCATCTCCACCTACTCCACCACATCCACCACCAACCCGCTGACGCTGACGACTTCGTCTGTGGTCGCCACGCTGGACAAACCGCTCGTCGTCACCACCGGCGGAGTCCCGGTCGGCCTGCGCATGGACTTCGATCTGCAAAAGTCAATTGGCGTGGATGCCAACGGCAACATCACCGGCACGGTTACGCCGACCTTCCACGTCAACACCGTGGCCAACACGGATAGCGCCGCGCACATCGACGAGTTGATCGCGGCCGTGGTCACCCCTCCCGCCGCGACCACCGAACCGCAGTCCTTCGTGGTCCAGGGCCCGCACGGCGAGCAGTTCACCATCAACACCACCGCCTCAACCGAGTGGGATGGCACCTCGAGTCTCAGCGCTCTCACCACCAGCAGCATCGTTCTGGTCGCCGGCCAGTTGGACAAGGCCGACCAGACCCTGGATGCCGACGAGGTGGCGATCATCTCGCAGAGTGGCTTCTACGCCGCCGGCCTGGTGACGTACGTGACTCCGGCAACCGGCCTGGCATCAAGCTTTGACCTGTACACTCGCGCTGTGCTGCCGGACAACACTGGGGTTCAGTTGGGCAACATTGCGCAGGTCAACCTGACCGGCAACGAGAATTACTCCATCTACTGGATGCACAATCAGCTCGCTCAATTCCTCTTTAACCAGAGCGGCTTGCTGGCCGGCCAGGAAGTGGCCGTCGGCGGACCGGCAAGCGGCGCGGCCAATGCCTCGGCCGTCACCGTCAACCATGTGATGCTGCGTCACTGGGGCTACATCGGAACGGTTGTCCCTGGCAGCCAGAACTCCGGCAACGGCACCTTCCAGATCCAGGTCAACGGCTTTGCCGGAGTGGTGATCCCGCAAACGGTAACGGTGTACATCGCGGGCAAAACGGACTACCGCTACGGCTGCGGCCAATTCAGCAATCTGACGGACAACGCACCCGTGCGCGTGGTCGGCGTGTTGCTGAAGAATCCGACCACAGGCCTGCCGGTGCTGGTGGCTCGCCACGTGGACGGCTTCGATTTTGCCGACATTAACTAACGATTCACCAACCAACCGGGCAGCACGCTTGCCCACAACCCTGCGCCGGGAGCCTTGCCGCTCCCGGCGTTTCGTATTTGGAGGATGTTTCGGGTTCGTATAGGCAAATGGCCTCTGCGATTAGGATGAATCTCCGGAAGTGAGTTTTGCACAAGTTGCTGTGACCCAAATCACAGGGTATTTCCCGTGCCATGGACTACAAATTTAGATCGTGCATGCGGCCACGTTGCCGCGATTCTAAACACCTGGGAGATCCAAGTTGCTCTACCGGGCTCTGCGTTATTGCTGTTTCCTTCTCTTGTTGTTTTGTGGTTTGGCGCTCAGCGCGCAAACTGTCTCTTCGCCCCAGCTGGCGGACCTCCAGAGGCAAGTCACCGAGGCGCGCGGCAACGCGGATAATGCCTGGATGCTGGTCAGCTCGGCCCTGGTCCTGCTGATGACCGGACCGGGTCTGGCGCTCTTCTATGGCGGCTTGGTGCGCAAGAAGAATGTGCTCTCCACCATGATGCAGAGCTTTGCCATGATGGCCATCGTGACCGTCATCTGGGGCATCGTCGGTTTCAGTCTCGCCTTTGGCCCCGGCAACAGCTTCATCGGAAACCTGCAGCACCTCTTCCTGCACGGCGTCGGGGCGGCACCAGATCTGGATTATGCCCCAACCATTCCGTTCCAGACCTTCATGGTCTATCAGCTGATGTTCGCCATTATTACTCCGGCGCTCATCTCCGGCGCATTTGCCGAACGCATGAAGTTCAGCGGGATGGTGGTGTTCCTCTCGCTGTGGTCGCTGGTGATCTACTCGCCCATGGCCCACATGGTCTGGGGCAAGGGCGGACTGCTCAACGCCTCGCTCGGTGGTCGCTTCCCCTGTCTTGATTTCGCCGGAGGCACCGTGGTGCATGTCACCTCGGGAGTTTCTGCCCTGGTCTGCGCTCTCTATCTCGGCAAGCGCAAGGACTTTCCCTCGGAGGCATTCCACCCGCACAGCATGGTTCTGTCCTTCATCGGAGCCTGCATGTTGTGGGTTGGCTGGTTCGGCTTCAACGCCGGCAGCGCGCTCTCCGCCGGGAGTCTTGCCACCTCGGCCTTCGTGGCCACGCACTTCGCCGCCGCCGCCGCTGCAATCGGCTGGATCGCAGCCGAGTGGATTCTCAAAGGCTACCCCAGCGCGCTGGGTGCAATCTCCGGCGCCGTCGCCGGACTGGTCGCCATTACTCCGGCCTCAGGCTTTGTCGATCCGATGTCGGCTTTGCTCATCGGCCTCATCGCCGGCGTTTTCTGTTTCATCATGGTCACCAAGGTCAAGGAATGGTTCGGCTACGACGATTCCCTCGATGCCTTCGGCGTGCACGGCGCCGGCGGTACCCTGGGAGCCATCCTTACCGGCATCTTTGCCAGCCGCCTTATCAATCCCATCTTCAAGGATGCCCAGGGCAACGCCACTGCTTCCGGTCTCATCGACGGCAACGGCCATCAGGTGCTGAATCAAGCGGTGGGCGTTCTCATCGCATGGGTTCTCGCCGCCGTGGGAACGTTTGTCCTGCTGAAGCTGGTCGACCTCACAGTCGGTCTGCGCGTCAAAGAGGAAGCGGAAGTGCAGGGCCTCGATCTCGCGCTCCACGGTGAAGAAGGATATTCGCTGGAATAACCGGCGCTGCCGGCTGAGCGATCGGCCGGCGGTCCCAGATAGAGACGATAAAACGACATGACGAAACTTGAAGCGGTGATTCAACCCACCAAACTGGATGCCGTAAAGGAAGCACTCATCGCAATCGGGATCGACGGGCTTACAGTGCTGGAAGTGCGCGGCCATGGCCGCCAGAAGGGCCACACCGAGTTCTATCGCGGACGCGAATACAGCATCGACCTTCTGCCCAAGGTCAAACTGGAGATCGTGCTGCGCGATGAAGTTGTGGATGAGGTCGTCAAGACCATCCTCAAGGCCGCCCAGACCGGTAAGATCGGTGACGGCAAGATCTTTCTTTCCCGCATGGACGAAGCCATCCGCATTCGCAACGAGGAGCGCGGCGCCGACGCAATCTAGAGTCGTCGAGCAGCAACCCCAGAGGCACTGCCAACCGGTAGTGCCTCTGGCTTTTATGGGGTGCGAGGCGCCCACCAGCCACCGAACCCTCCCTGTCATGCCGCGATCAGCCCGATGTGTCAAGACCAAGTCAGCCTATCTCGTGGCTATCTTTGGATAGTTTGTGTCAACTTGGACTGACAAAAAGTGTCACGGTTTCCATCTGCCCCCGGCATGAGTCAACCTAAACGCGTGTTAAGTCATTGAACCTTCGTGCACTAACAAAATAGAAAAAGCGGTCGAAGCCAGAATCTACACTGGCGAGCCGATTGCATATTGAGAAACTCATGACGCCAGATCTGACTCCCTCTCGACAGGGACAGACCGAAAGAGATTCCGTTATGCGCAAACAGAAAGGCTTCTCGCTGATAGAGCTGCTGATCGTCGTCGCGATCATTCTCATCATTGCGGCCATCGCCATCCCCAACCTATTGCGCTCGCGCATCGCAGCCAATGAAGCTTCCGCCGTGGGCTCGCTGCGCACCATCAATTCCGCCCAAATCACCTATTGCGCCACCTATCCGGCGCAGGGTTTTGCCACCAACCTTGCCATTCTGGGCGGCACGGGGACCTCCTCCAACTCCTCGGCTGCGCTGCTGCTGGACAACGTTCTGGGCTCCAGTTCGCCCAATAACGGTTCTTCGTCTTCATCCGCCAACGTCAAGAGCGGATACCGCTTCTACCTCAGCAATACTTCGGGAACCCCGGTCAGCACCTACCAGTCGAATGCAAACCCGGTTACAGTGGACCAGACCGGCAAACGCTACTTTTATAGCGATGCCTCGGCTGTCATCCGTTACAACACCACGGCCACGGCCAGTTCGTCAGACAGCCCGCTGCAGTAGCGGCCCATCAGCAACCAACATCTCTCCTGCCGAGGCGCCCGAACGGTGCCGCGCATGAAAAGCGAGAGGCCCTGCCAACCGGCAGCGCCTCTCGCTTTTTCACTCAATCAAATTGTCGGAGGCGTTACTGGCCCACCAGCCGTAAGCGGTGCGCCGCCGTCTGCTCCACCGTCTCCGGTTTAAATGCCAGCCCAAACGTCGTTCCCCGATACCACGCCTCAAACTGGTCGTTGAAGTAAGGGCTGAACAGATCTCCCGATTGCCCGTTGACGATGTCCAGGGTCGAGTGGTCCAGGTCGGCAAGGTCGGCGGTAAAGCGCTCCGAGGGAGCGAATTGTCCCACCTGCTTGACCGTGATGCCGTTACCCGACTGCGGCAGCCGTGCGGTCGAGGCGTAGCGCCGCAGCCACGGCAGCTTGCCAAACATGGGGTGGGCGATCTCTACCGTGGAATAGTCGCCATACTTCCAGCTGGCCAGGTCGCGCGGCACATCGCGGCCGTTCACCGCAGCCTCCACCGAGGCCGCCAGCAACGCATTCCAGCTTCCGTATTGCGAGGGCAGCCAACGGGCCGGCTGGAAGGCGACCACGTTCTCCAGCCACACCGTATTCATGTACCAGTGGTAGCGCGGGGCGTCGTCGCCCAGCTTGCTCTCCAGCAGAGTCTCCATCAGCCACGCCCGCGCCCTCTGCTCGATGGCCGCTCCCGCCGAATCCATGCTCAACTTACCGTCGAAGCGCCGCAGAATGTCGCCTGCGCTGCGCGCCCGCGCGCTCGCCCCCGGAGTCTGGTCCAGCGCATACACCATCCCCTGCGCCACAAATTTGTCCAGATCGCTTTGCACGTCGGTTTGCAGCGCGAGCATGTCGTCGGCGGTAAACTTCTTGTCCTGCCGCAGCACGTGGTAAATGCGCTCCGTGCGATAGGGAGACTCCCACTCGGTGGTAATCGAATACTTGTAGCCATCCGGAGTCACCCGCCCGTTGGCCGTTGCAATGATCCCCGACGGCGGGTTGTACACGCTGGGCATCTCCTCGAACGGAATGTAGCCGGTCCACTCGTGCGCGTCGTCGGCGCCGCTCACCGGCAGCGAGCCATCGCCCGAGGCGCGCAGCGGAACCTTCCCCGCCGCCTGGTAGCCGATGTTGCCGTCCACGTCCGCATAGACTACGTTCTGGCCCGGCGCGCTGAAGTCAGAGAGCGCCGCGCGGAACTGCTGCCAGTTCTGCGCGCTGTTCAGGGCGTAAAACGGAAATTGCAGCCCGGAATCGAGCAGTGCCCATTTCAGCGCCAGTTGCCGGTTCTCGCCGCGAATGTCGGCCGAAACGATCGGCCCATGGCGGGTCACCACCACGTCCATCTCCACGTCGCGCCCGCGCTTCACGTGGATCACCTCGTGGCGCACCTCCGGCTTCTGCCAGCCCGAAGGGGTCTGGTATTCGCCCGCACCGTTGAAGTTCTCCACGTACACGTCTTCCACATCCGGTCCCAGGTTGGTAAAGCCCCAGGCGATGTGCCGGTTGTGCCCCACGATCACCCACGGCGCGCCCGGCAGCGTCACCCCGGCCACGTCATAGTCGCCACAGCTCAGGTGCGCCTCATACCAGGTGTTGGGAATCTGGTGCGGCAGGTGCATATCGTTGGAAAGCAGCGGACGTCCGCTAGCCGTGTGCGCACCGCTGATGACCCACTCGTTCGAGCCTGCGCGCACATCGTCGCGCGGCATGCTCGCGAGTTCGAACCCCGTTCTTGCCGGAGGTGAGGAGATGACGGGTGCCCCACCTTCACCGCGCCGTATTTGCGCGGTTAAGGTGGGAAGCAAACTGTCTGCAACAGTCGTTCTCGTCAACCCCGCCCGCAAATGTCGCCTGCCTTCGCTATGCACAGGCCGTCCCCGGTGTCTGCGTCCGATGCTTTTTAGCGGAGCTTCAGGCGAGGCTTGGGCTGCATCCGGCGTAGACGCCCCCGGCTCGGTCTCATCCAGGTCGTGGCCGGGAATAATATCGCGCTGCGAGCGCTGCACGTAAAGGTCGGCGGTCAGTTCGGGACCGAGCTTCGCCAGTGTCTTCTCATGGTTCAGGTCGTCCCGATACGTCCCGTGGTTCAGCATCTCCGCCATGGCCGCGCCCACCATGGCCGAATCCTCCGCCGTCCATGCCCGCGGGAAGTAGCGAAGCACGCGCATCTCCAAGGGCAGTGCGTAGTGATGCTCGGCAATATAGGCATTCACTCCGCGCGCATACGCCTCCAGCTGCTCCCGCACCTCGGGGCTCGCCTGTTCCAGCGAACGCCGTGCCACCTCGCGCAGACCCAGCACGCGCTGCTCCCGGTCCACCTTGATGTAACCAGGGCCCAATGCCGCGGCCATTTCGCCGGCTGCGTAGCGGCGCATCACATCCATCTGCCACAGCCGGTCCTGCGCGGTCACATACCCCTGGGCAAAAAACAGATCGTCCAGGGACTGCGCCGTGATGGTGGGCACGCCGTGCGCATCGCGCACCACCGTCACCGGCGCGTGCAACTCCGCCAGCACCACCGTCCCATCCAGCTGCGGCATGGCCGCCTGCGCCGCCGAACGGAACCAGTGCACGGCCGCCGCGGCCAAAAGCCCCAGCAAAACCAGCAGCACCAACACCACACATCCGGCCACCTTAAGCCGGGATGGGCGCACACCTTGTACGGAAGAAGACATGGGAGACATCGAAGACATGATGCTTCGATTGTAAATGCTCGCGCAGATCGAGCCTGTTGTGGTATTTGCAGTTGCCGTTGTTCTTGCTTTTGCTCTTGCTCCTGCGCTGTTCTTGCTTTTGCTCCTGCGCTGTCATCCTGAGCGGAGCGAAGGACCCCAACGCCGCTGAAACCGACGCCGCTGCCCAAGGTCACTTCGGCCGGCGACCAAACAGGGCCGTTGACTTTGAATCTGTCCTCTTGCCGCTCGCGGTTTTTCAGGACCCGGTCGATTGCGAGAACCGGCGCCCGGTTTTTTCCTCGCTATCGAGGTAGCCGATGATGGTGGATTCAAGCTGCATGCCGAGGCTGGTATGGAGGCGCTTGAGGTCAAACATGAAATAGTCGGGATCGAGCGAATGCAGATAGTCGTGAACCACGTCCAGAATGGCGCGCTCCAGGTAGCGCACGTAGGCCGCCAGCAGCGGAAGCGTGTAGCCGTGCTGGTATCGCCGCATGCCCTGCAGTTCGGCGTCGCGCAGAATCACCGCGTCGATCTCCCGGGTGTCTTCGGCTTCCAGCATGGAGGCAAGGTTTTCGAGCATCTGGGGCGCGTACTCAATCCGCTGCTCGTCGGAGATGGGCAACATTGCGATGCGAATATCGCCATTCATGCTGCGCAACGCCCGCTGGAGAATCTCGAACATGTTCTCGCGCAGAACCTCATGAATGCGTTTGGAGGGCCCGGACTTTTCGCGCGCGCGTTCGATCAGCTTCTGCTCGATCAGCCCCAGCAGCGCGGGAACCGGCGCCGGCTTGATCAGGTACTCATCCACCTGGTTGTGCATCGCCTCCAGCACGGTGTCAAAGCCGGGAAAGCCGGTGAGGATCAGAATCAGGCAATGGGGCTGCGTGCGGCGCATCGCGCTCACCACTTTCAGCCCGTCGTCCTGCTCGCCAATGTTCAGGTCCGTCAGCAGAAGGTCAAACTGCGCGGCGCCGATCTGTTCCAGCGCATCTCCGACCGATTCCACAGCCGTCACGTGGTATCCGTGTTGCCGTAGAATTTGCGGCATGGTGAGAACGATCTTCGGTTCGTCGTCAACGAACAATATCCGCGCATTCGCCATCCCACCCTCCCCAAAACTGTTCCAACAGCCATTGCGAGCCACTCTAACGTAAGGTAAATCACTGAGTCAAGACACTGGCCGGCCGCGCGGACGGATCCCGATTCCTTGCCCGTCCTATTTCGATAATTTATTCTGGAGCCGCGGAATACTCAGATCTCAAGAGGTGTTTCATTGAAGGACTGTAAGCACGGCCAGCAACCCGGCGAAGGCTCCGGCATCGAGCGTGAGCTGCACGATCCCATCTCAGACAAACTCGTCGCTCTCGAACCGCTTGACCTTTCAAAGGTTCACACGGTGGACGACCTGGTTCGCGCCATGGGCCGCACCGCCTTCACCGGACGCCAGATTGGCCACGCCGCCGACGTGCTCGAAGCCATGGCCCGCGACAAGGAAGCCTTCGTCGTCATGACCCTCAGCGGCGCAATGACCGTCGCCAAGCAGGGCCTGGTCATCACCGATCTCATCGACGCCGGCATCGTCAAAGCCATCGTCTCCACCGGAGCCCTCATGGCCCACGGCCTGGTGGAAGCCGCCGGCAAGTCCCACTTTGTCTGGGATGAAAAGATGAACGATGTCGAACTGTACGAGGCCGGCTACAACCGCGTCTATGACACGCTGGAGCCGGAGACCAACCTCAACTTCGTCGAAGCCATCGTCGCGCAAATGCTGGAGACCTGGGACGCCGCCGAGATCCTGTGCTCCTACAAGTTCACCCACGCCATCGGCAAGCATCTCTCCGAACACGCCGAGGGCCGCGGCATCCTGCGCTCCGCCTACGAAAAGGGAGTCGCCGTTTACATCCCCGCCTTTACCGACTCCGAGATCGGCCTCGACCTCGCCCTGCACAACCGCAAGCGTGCCAAAGAAGGTCGCGAGCAGATCCGCTTCGATCCCTTCCTCGACCTCAACCACTTTGCCGAAAAGAACCTTCTGCAAACCCGCCTGGGAATCTTCACCATTGGCGGCGGCGTCCCGCGCAACTGGACCCAGCAGTTCGGCCCCTACATCGAGCTGCGTCATCGCCGCGGAGGCGAGGACCTGCCCCTCAAGCGCTACCACTACGGCCTGCGCATCTGTCCCGAGCCCGTGCACTGGGGCGGACTGAGCGGCTCGCCTTATAGCGAAGCCATCTCCTGGGGCAAGTTCGTTCCTCCCGCCGAGGGTGGCCAGTTTGCCGAAGTCTTCGACGACGCCACCGTGGCCCTGCCGCTTGTCGCCGGAGCGGTGCTGCAGCGCCTCAAGAAGAAATAGACAAATGTAAATGTATCGAACGGGTGCCCCATCCTAACCGCGCTTTTTGCGGTTAGGATGGGGCCTTTGATTTTTCCGTTGTCGTTGTTTTTGTCTTTGGTCTTGCTTCTTCGGTGTCATCCTGAACGAAGTGAGGGACCCCAGAGCCGCTCAAGTCTCCGCGCCGGCCTAAGGTCACTGGGGCAGGGAGAATCGATTGGCCGTTGAGAAGCTTGGGACAGCGCGGGAAATACGGGCCTTGATGGGATCTTTCGCTTCGCTCAAGATGACACATTAAGAACAAGAGCAAAAACAAAAAAGAACAAGAACAAAGACAAAGGCAAGAGCACAGACAAAGACAAGAGCACAGACAAAGACAAGAGCACAGACAAAGACAAGAGCACAGACAAAGGCAAGAGCACAGGCAACTGCCCCACTCAAGCCAACGACGGGCTTGAATGGGCCACCCGTGGAACACCCTGCTGGGTTGCCCGGATGCGCGCAAAGAGAAAAGGCCCCGGATCGTCTCCGGGGCCTTTGCAACCGCACAAATAGCGGGCTAATCGAAGATCAGGATGGCGGCGGCGATGGTGGTGGTCCAGTTGCCACTCTTTTCGCCGATGGCGCTCTGCGTGATATTGGTCGTGCGAACGATCTTGTTCGACAGGCGATAGACTTCTTTTTTCTCGTCCCAGCTTTTATCGGGATCGAAGTCCACGTCCAGGGTGGTTGCGAGCATCTCGGCCGCAAGTTCTTCGGCGTAGTCGCCGGCAATCTGGTCGGTCTCGCCGAAGCTGTGATGTTCGCTGAGATAGCCGTAAGTCTTGCTGTCGGCGGGCAGCGCCAGGCCGATGCTGGAGGCCACCAGGCGGTGCGGTTCGCGGGTGGAATTCTCCGCCACCACGGCGAAGACGACCTCGCCCGGACTCAGATATCGCAGTCCCTGCGCACGGGTAAGCAGTTTGCAGTTAGGCGGAAAGATGGAAGAGACGCGCACGAGATTCTGCGCCGCAATTCCGGCGTCGCGCAGCGCAAGCTCGAAGGAAGTCAAACGCTCTTTGTGCTTTCCGACACCCTTGGTGAGGAAGATGCGCTTGGGGACCATGTCTTTGGCCAATTCTTGTTACTCCTATGATGAGGAAAGCGTACGACCGGACCGAAGATCGGTTTTGGACGGCTCTTTGAAATTAAACTCTCTTTGAAATTAAATGATTCCGCCCGGAGGCGCAATCGGCATTTGCCGGATTCACGCGATTGCAAACAATGCGGCTGCAATCGAGCGTTGGCTACTTGCGCGCGATCTGCGGAGATTTGAGGCGGACGGCGATATCGATGAAGGCCAGGGCGGCGCGGCTGAGAGCTTTGTCCTTGCGGAAGACCAGCGCCATGTCGCGGCGGATCTGCACGTCGTTGAGCTTGACGATGGCGGTGATTCCCAGGCGTACGTCTCCCAGGGCGGTGGAGTAGGGACAGAAGCCGATGCCCACTCCGGCGGAGACAAAGCGCTTGAGCAGTTCGCTGGAATCCAGTTCCATGCTGACGTTGACCTTCATGTTGCGCTCTTCAAACATGCGGTCGATGCTGTCCCGGGTGCGGCCCAACTTGGGCAGCAGAAGCGGGTAGGAGGCGATCTGGGTGATGTCGATCTCCTTGAACTTGGCCAGGGGATGTCCGACGGGAGTGATGAGCACCAGTTCGTCTTTGTGGATGAGAACGGCGGTGATGCGCTTGTCGGTGACCGGCATGGCAGCCACGCCGAAGTCGGCGGAGTTGTCGATGACGGCTTCGATCACCTCGCGGGTCTCCGAGCGCTTGACGGTGATTCCTACCTCGGGATAGCTGCGCTTGAACTCGGCGAAGACTTCGGGGAGGATGTGCAGGCAGCTGCCTTCGTTGGCCGCCACCACAATTTCACCGCCGGGCACGCGGTCGGCTTCGGACACGGCGCGCATGGCGGCACGGCGCGCTTCCAGAGCGTTCTCCACGTAGGCGAGAAAAACTTTGCCGGCCGCGGTGATGGAAACCTTGCCACCGGTGCGGTCCAGCAGTTTGGCGCCGACTTCCTCTTCCATCGCCCGGACCTGCGCGGAGATGGCAGGCTGGGTACGGAAGCGCTTTTCGGCCGCGCGCGAGAAGCTCAGGTGGCGCGCCACCTCCAGAAACGTTTCTAGCTGGTCGAAGTCCATAGTCTTCTGTCACTCGAAAATCTGGAAAATAAATCCGTAAATCAGCCGAAGGCCGGCAAAACGATTGCTGCAATCCAGCTTACGATAACTATGCGTCACTCGAACCCGGCGAATTGGCCCGTACTCATCCTCGCTACCCCCTGGGATGGTCGGGGAGGATGGCGGTGAGCAGGGATTACGCCTTAGGTACAGCGGGCCACAATTTCAGTATATAAAAAAAAGTTATGTGGTCCATAATAACTTTCATTGTTCCCCCAGCGAATCCTTTTCCATAGGCTTAAGCGGCATCGCCGAAGATGGTTGGCTGGGAATAGTGGACAAAATCGGTCTGCTGTTTACTTTTCTGCCGCCTGGTTCCGCCAAAAACCAACCCCGAGTCGTAAGATGGTGCGTTGAGTGTTGTTGCCACCATCAAGAGGAATTCAGTTCATGCGCTCTCCCGACGAAGTCAATGCGTCCACGGTTTTGGAATTTGCCCAGCAGCAGGGCGTACAGATGTTCGATCTCCGCTTCAGCGATCTGCACGGTCTCTGGCACCACATTTCCTATCCCATCGGCAAGTTGACGGTGGAGAGCTTCCGCGACGGCTTCGGCATGGATGGCTCCTCGATTCGAGGCTGGGCCGCGATCCACGAAAGCGACATGCTGCTGATTCCGGACGCAACCACCTTTGTGATGGACCCGTTCGCCGAGGCTCCCACGCTGGGGATGATCGCCGACGTGATCGATCCGGTGACCCGGCAGCGTTACGACCGCGACCCGCGCTACATTGCTACCAAGGCGGAAATGTATCTGGCGTCGTCGGGAATTGCCGACCAGGCGATGTTCGGGGCCGAGGCGGAGTTTTTCGTCTTTGACAACGTGAGCTTCGATCAGGGAGCCAATCACGGGTTTTACTACATTGATTCCGACGAGGGGCGCTGGAACTCCGGGCGGCGTGAGAACAACCTGGGATATCGTCCGCGCTACAGGGAGGGCTACTTCCCGGTGCCGCCCACCGACCACCACCAGGACCTGCGCACCGAGATGCTGCTGACGATGCAGGAGTGCGGACTGCCGGTGGAGAGTCATCACCATGAGACCGCCAGCGGCGGGCAGGCGGAGCTGGATTTGCGCTACACGTCGCTGCTGCGCTCGGCCGACGCCATGATGCTGTACAAGTACATTGTGCGCAACGTGGCCTGGCAGCACGGCAAGACGGTGACGTTCATGCCCAAGCCGCTGTTGCATGACAGCGGCAACAGCATGCACACGCACCAGTCGCTGTGGAAAGACGGCAAGCCGCTGTTTTTCGGCGACGGCTACGCGGGGCTCTCCGAAATTGCGCTGTGGTATATCGGCGGACTGATCAAGCACGGCCCGGCGCTGGCGGCGCTTACCTCGCCGACCACCAACAGCTACAAGCGGCTGACCGCCGGAATGGATGCGCCGATCAACCTGGCGTATTCGCGGCGCAACCGCTCGGCCGCCTGCAGGATTCCGATGTATTCGGCGGCGCCGGCGGCCAAGCGCGTGGAGTACCGTCCGCCGGACCCGAGCAGCAATCCGTATATTGCGTTTTCGGCGATGCTGATGGCCGGGCTGGACGGCATCGAGAACCGCATCGATCCGGGGCTTCCGCTCGATAAGGATATTTACGACCTGGGGCCGGAGGAGATGCAGCGGGTGCCCTCGATTCCCACATCCCTGGAGGCCGCGCTGGATTCGCTGGCAGTGGACTACCAGTTTTTGCTGAAGGGCGATGTATTCACCGAGGACCTGCTGGAGACCTACATTGCCTACAAGCGGGAGAAGGAAGTGAACGAGCTTCGGGCGCGTCCGCACCCGTATGAGTTCACCCTATACTACGACGTGTAGAGAACGAGGTTACTCCAGGGAAACTACCCCACTCAACGAAAGGCGCGTTGAGTGGGCCACCCGTTTCGATCCCCACATTTGCCAGCGGAGAGCAAATATGGGCCACCTGTGAGACGATCATTTGCCATGAGACACGCCTGATAGGACTCAATCCCTGGGGGCGCGGCCTATCTCATGCACGACGTTTTCCCCTTTGATGCTGACTTTTGTGATCCGGTCTTCGCCCCCTTCGGTGCGAATCGTTACTGTCGTTTCCTTGGCTGTCGCACCGAGAGGCTCCAGCAGGCATCTGACTTCCGCGTCATTCTGTTCTGTGTAAGTAAATTTCTGATCTCCGGTCAAGTTCTCTACCTGTTTAAGCTCGGTGAACCGGATAAAGTGGCTGTCGCCGGAAATGCGGTGTTGAACCACATAGGTACCCGGCTGCAGAACTTTGTCTCCAGCCTCAGTCGGCCGGGTGAGTCTGATCTCACCATTCTTGCCAACCTTGAACGAATTGTCCGAAGCAACCGCGGCGGTCGTCATCGCGAGTAGCAGGGACCCAAGCGCGATCCACATCATTCGTTTCGTGCGCATTGTCTTGCTCCTGTTATTTCCAGGCGAGGCATTCGAGCCCCGCGAAAATGTTTAGATTGTTGTGGCTTTTCTCACTGCGGCAGAAACGCACGCAGTGGAAGCCAAGGTCAATGGTGGAACGGCATTCAGCTGCGCCGTTGGTGGATTTAGCCGCAGCAGCCATGCCCGCTTTTCGGCATTTCAGCAGACTTGCACAGGTACTGCTCCGGAGTAAGATCGAACTTCTCTTTGCAATGGGAGCCGCAGAAGTAATACGTGTGTCCCCCGTACTCAGTTCGCCCAGCGGCTGTAGCCGTTTCGATGTCCATGCCGCACACGTGGTCTTTCACCGTCGTCGCGCTGTTCATTGTGAGTACTCCTACGTTCAGCAGACATGTTGCCATCGCGGAAGTATC